>PJEL010000627.1_pt1 | contig 41066 bp, 34 predicted proteins | sample 1853271 | NCBI WGS metagenome assembly PJEL01 (sample SAMN08108733, study PRJNA415343) | Invertebrate metagenome, whole genome shotgun sequencing project. | host: Globobulimina | place: Sweden: Gullmar Fjord | collected 2015-08
CAGAACCAACTCCAGAACCAACTCCAGAACCAACACCAGAACCAACACCAGAACCAACACCAGAACCAACACCAGAACCAATACCAGAACCAACTCCAGAGCCAGTGACTTTAGCTGAGATTCCAAATAGCATTGCCTACAATGGTTGGTCGACCATGTTAAATACATTAAGTGGCCAGAATACTGAAAGTTCAGATTCTCCAAGTGCAGCTCATGACCCTTCGTTATTTAACTTAGTTGGTGAAATGTATCATGCAAATGGGTTAGCAGGTTATAGCAGTGATTTTACGTTTCTACCGCAAGGATCTGAATATATTGATGGTGCAGATGCATTAGATAATATTAATACAACGTCGGCTAGCGTGATTGTGCTTTCTACTTATGGCGGTCAATCAGGTATTCTGCAAGAACCGACGAATGCGGCTGCAGAGAATGGCTGGATTAATAAAATGGTGAATGCGGCGGAAGCGGCTGAAGCACGAGGTATTACTCCGGTAATGTTTCAAGCATGGGGTAGTTCAGATTCGGAAGGTGCCTTTCAAAATGCCAAAATTAACAGCGATGCTTTACAAGAAGAAATCGGCATCGTTGTTGTTCGGACTGCTGAAGTTGTTGAAGCCTTAAACCAGTTGAATAACAGCTATACAACCAATACGAATTCTCCTGATGGTAAATATACTATCCCTGTTCAGCACTTATACAGTGGCGATACGAGTGACAATTTTCATGGCTCTTATGCCATGGCTTATGCTAATGCCTTAGCAACCTTTAAAAGTTTAACGGGTATCTCAGCAGCTGCAAATGCTTTTGTAATTCCATCTGGTGGTGCAGCGGGTGATCAGTATGGTATGACACAAGCTTTCATTAATGACATCGTTCAGACGGTTGACCTTATTCAAGTAGATTCATTAATTGCCGGTTTAGATACGGGTGCAGCGCCTATCGCTAACGGTTTTTCATTGAGTGCCAATCAAGGCGAAGAAAGTTTGATTAATATAGCAAGCGAATCACAGTTATTGGATGACGAAGCTATTCGTCTTGAAAATTTTGCTATTAAAACTGTTGATAATAGCCACTTTTCCAGCATTGAATTGATTCAACATCAGCTAATAATGACACCATCTACCAGCTTCAGTGGAGATACTCAGGTTGTCATTACTTATACAGATACTCAAGATCAGAGTATTGATATTGAGTTAACCATTGAAGTTGCTGCTGACGTTGTTATTGAAAGCCAAGAAATTATTATCGGATTTGGTGATGGTAACTGGGCCTCATTTGGGACTTCAGGAAATTTATATAATCACCAGGTAACCTCTGAAGGTAAGGTTATCAATGGTATTCGTGGCTTTGGCGCGCTATCTACTCGAGAAAATCTGCAAGATTCACAAGGTGTAGAAGTAGGTTCAGTAACGGCATTAACATCCGGTAATCTTGCTGGCCTAGGTTTTACGGCTAACGATAATCCTGTGATTAGTCATTATGGCCCATATCCTGAATTATATGATTCATTATCAGCCGCACCGAGAGGCACCACGGTTTCATTCTCAGTTAATGGCCTAGCTGCCAATGCAGAATACCGTATCAATATGGCAGGGCGTTACGTTAAATATGAAGTTAATATTGTGGACGTCGATGTTAATGGTACCACCGGACAATATGATTCTAATCGCTCTAGTGACAATGTATCTGAGTATGACGCTGTAGCAAGTACGAATAGTAATGGCCAATTAATCATCACTCTTTCATCAGACGGTACGTCAGAGTCTACTCGTTGGGGGTTGTCTTATGTGCATATTAATCGAGTCACAGAATAAAAAGAGATAGATATATTACAGGGCAGCTAGTGCATAAGTCGTATTTATAGCTGCTTTTCTCAAGTGTATAGTTGCCCTGTTTTTATACGAAGTCGATACAAAATTATGAAAGAGCGTTTTAGAAATCTTGTTGTAGCCACCCTTGTATGTATTGTTAACCCAATAGAGGCAATCGCAGAAAATAGTTTTAGGTTAATTCACGAAACTAATTCCTCAGAAAAAATACAGCAGTTCGGGTTTAGTAAAGAGGGAGATTATTTTTATGCGCTTAAAAGTAATGGGGCTGCACAGGTATTGAAAACCAGTAATCGTAAAAGTCTCAAAACAAAGATGAGTGATGTTTCAAGTTCGGAAATTATGTGGACTAATGATCCTCTGAGAATATATTTAACCCGTCCACATCAACCTGTTCAAATGTTTAATCTTCAAACATTAAAGTCCCAAACTGTTTCTTTTAATAATCCTGGCCGTGGGCCATCAATTATATCCAGTGATGGTCGCTTTCTAATGAAGGGGACTGAGATTTATGATTTTCAGAGACGATCTAATTATTTAATTAGAGGGCTAGATTATAACGTATATCAATACTCACGCTGGCTCTCGATGAGTGATGATTTTAATACAGTACAAATGTCTACCTCGGATGAGAAAGGTGATAGTGCAGCAGTATTAACGTATATCGATTTGGAAATGGGTTATAAGTTGGCATCCTGGACTCCTAACTGGTTATTAGACGGTAATATCATTGAATCGGTATTAATGCGGGGCAAGATAGCGGCGATAGGTATGGATAACAAAAAAATCAAGCTCTGGTCTTATGTTGATAATGAGACGGTGCGTTCTTTACCTTTTGAGGAAGATATTACATTCCTTAAACGTGACCAGGGCAAAGATAGCGAGCGTCTTATAGCTTGGGGTGATACAAGCATTTCTATTTGGGAAAGTGCCGACTGGAAAAATAATATCGAAAAGAAGACGCTAAAGCACGGTAGTCCTAAGAAAATCAGGAAGCCTAGCTTATCTTATGATAGTCAGTTCATTGCCTTTACTGGTAGTGAAAATAAGGTTCAACTGAGGTCAATGGAAAAGACAATCGCACAGCCGGTAGAAAAGGAAGTAGGCAAATCATTGAGGCAATTGAAAGGAAGATTGAAGGGGAAAATACAAGAAGAATCACTGGATGAGTCAATGGCCCTTGAAGCCGAGAATAATATTGTACTTAATGAGTTCAACGATGAGCTCGACAATCAGATTCAGGCTATATTCTCACCCACAGAAAACTACCTTCTGACCTTAAATGAATCAAGAAATAAACTGACCTTATGGCAATTTGAATAATGCCATAAGGTTATCAGTAAATTACCTTATGTATTGGTCGTACACATAAAAGCTTTCAGCATTGCTCTGTGCCCACCAGTGTTGCCAAGGCTCGGCCAGACTTGGGTTATCAAACAGTTCGTTATTAGCTAGAGGCTCTACAAGACTAGCTACCGGCATTAATAATCCATTTGAGCTTCTACGTTTAATCATCTGTGGCATTAGTTTAGCTGGATCATCAAGCCCCATGCTACCCACCAACTCATAAAAACTTTTTAATGTATTATTGTGAAAGTTTTTAACACGTTCACTTTTATCCAACACATTCACAGCTTTCGCCCGGGCAGGGTCTTGCGTCGCAATACCGGTAGGACAGAGGTTATTATTACAATGACGAGACTGCACGCAACCAATGGCCATCATCATTGTTCTAGCTGCATTAACTATATCGGCACCGACCGCAATCTTAGACAGTAGATCAAAGCTAGACGCTGTTTTGCCCGAGGCAATAATACGGATCTTTTCCCTAAGACCAACCCCCACTAAAGCGTTATGCACAAAGTAAATACCTTCCAAGCACATCATGCCCAAGCGATTACTGAATTCAACAGGAGCGGCCCCCGTTCCACCTTCAGCACCATCCACTGTAATAAAGTCAGGAGTTATTCCGGTTTCTAGCATCGCCTTACATAAGCATAGAAATTCAGCCGGGTTGCCAATGCACAGTTTAATACCCACGGGTTTACCGTTACTTAACTCCCGTAGAGTTTGAATAAAAGACAGCAAAGCAAAAGGCGTTTTACATTCGGGGTTAACCGCTGGTGAAATACAATCTTCCGTCATGGGGATTTGGCGGATGTCGGCAATTTCTTCAGTGATTTTAGCTTTGGGTAATACACCACCATGGCCTGGCTTTGCCCCTTGAGATAATTTAATCTCAATCATTTTAACCGTGGCTAAGTTGGCTGTTTTACTGAATAGTTCAGGACAAAACTCACCGGCTTCAGTACGACAACCAAATAATCCTGTGCCAATCTGCCAAGTAATATCACCACCATGTTTCAAGTGATAAGGACTAACACTGCCTTCGCCTGTATTGTGATAGCAGCCTGCTTTTTGCGCCCCTAAATTCAAGGCCTCAATCGCGTTTGAACTTAAAGAACCAAAGCTCATCGCTGAGATATTGAGATACGAAGCAGCATAAGGTTGCTTACAATCAGGGCTACCGATAAGTACTGATTTAACATCGGGCAGAACGTGTTTCGGGTTCATGGAATGCCACAAACTCAAATAGTTTTCTTCCAGTAAATTCCTCTGGGTACCAAACGCGATGGTATCTCGCACATTCTTAGCGCGTTGATAAACCAGTGAGCGCTGCTCTCGGTTAAACGGATTTTCTTCAGTATCGTTAGCAATAAAATACTGCTGAATTTCGACGCGATAGGATTCAAGGAAATAACGAATATAGGCTACGACGGGATAGAGGCGATTGAGGTTATGACGACTAAAATGTAAGTCGTAAAAGCCAATTACGCTATAACCTAATGTAAACAATAAAACCAAACCATTGACCAGACTAGCGGTTTGGCTGAATAAATACAGTGCCAGCAGATTGCCAATGCTGGCGATAAGCCAATAGACCTTTTGCATAATGGTCATAGAAAGTCCTTACGATGTCATATTAGTCATGAAACTTTGGCAATACTACGCGACTTATCGGGCTAAGGCTAAAACAGACAGATTGTTAAAACAGAAAGAAAGCTGAAGCTAATTTAAAGATAGCTTTCCAGAGTCCTGTAAGGGGGTCATAACCGCCATTTCAATCGATTCAGGAATTAATAGCTGCATCAAAGTGCTCATGGAGGTTTTATCCGCCATCAAGGTGTTCGAATTATGAGCATTCTCCGCAGTTTGCCAAAAATACACCTCAACCCAGCGACCTTGACTATCTTTGCTCAAGGATTGAAATATAAAGCCGGGCAGTTTTTCTAGGTCGGGAAGCATGGCATCGACAGCGGCTACCATTTGCTTATCAGTGACATCTGCTTTGGCTCGCCAAGTCAGTATTTCAGTTACATACATATCGAGTACTCATCAAATTAAGGAAGTAGGCATGATATTCGATAACTGTTGAGAGATAATTAGCCAAATTAAGACTTCACTATTCTCATTATGGAATGAATATGAACAGCTTTGAGCGTGCCTCGTTATTTCTACTCGTTGTTGATCAAGGCTCATTGGCGGGAGCCGCACGACAAAAGAACATTAGCCCGTCGGTTGTCAGTAAAAGGTTGGCTGAGTTAGAGCAAGAATTAGGCGTGCAGCTATTACGCCGCACGACTCGCCGCATGTCGCTAACGGAAGCAGGAGAGCAGTTCTACCAACAAATGCGCCATCTTGATGGCCAATGGCAAAGTTTATTAGATGAAACCGCGAGTCTTGGCCAAGAACCTAGAGGCACATTAACAGTGGTCGCTCCGCAACCTGTGTTAACACGTGTGCTATTAGCCGCAGTGAATGAATTTCAGTTACAGAACCCTCAGATAGAAATAGTATTACAGGCTGCTGATTATAATGAGCTGCCTAGACCAGAAGCGGATATTACTATTTGTCGACAGCTTGAAAGCTTAGATGCAGCCACGACGATTGGGCTACCCTTGTGTGACTATTCAAATGGTCTCTTTGCCGCTCCAGCCTATTTAGAAAAATCACTGCCAAAAGATATTCAAGCGCTAACGGACTGCGACTGTTTGGCCTATGGTCTTACTAATCCGAATCGTTGGGCATTTGCAAACGGTGAGAGTATCTCAATTAATGCTTCGTTATTAACCAATAATACCGAGGTTATAATACAGTCGGCAATTGCCGCCCAGGGCATTGCCTATATTCCCGCAATGATTATTCGGCAAGAACTAGCAGACAATAAATTACAGCCTTTATTGCCTGCTATTAAAAGCCGTAATTTTCAATTATGGGCTTACTACCAAAAATTGGATTATGTACCAGTCAAGGTCAGAGCCTTTTTAGATTATTTAAAAACTGCTTTTTGACATCACCAACTCAGCACAATCCGGCCACGACGGCCTTTTTGCTGTAGGCGAGAAAAAGCCTCAAGGTAATCGGTAAATTTAAATTCTTTATCCACAGTCGCTTTGAGTTTTCCTTCGTCTACCCAATTTGCAATGCGCGTTAGCTGTTCAAAGTTGCCATGCATTACCATTAAATAACCGACTTGGGTATCTTCTGACTCCCCCCATTTTCTTGGCAGGGTTCTGCGGGAATAAAAATTCCATTAGGGGTTAAAAGGGGTTTCATTGCTGCCAATGTTTGTATATTGGTTAAGTCCAAAATTACGTCAAATTTTTCTGTCAGTTCTTTTATGTTCATTCGGTTGTAGTTATAAACTTTATCCGCACCATAAGACTGCAAATATTCAGTTTGAGAATCGCCGGCAATGGCAGTGACATGGGCACCGAGTAGTTTAGCAATTTGAATACCTTGTAGCCCCAAGCCACCTGCGGCTCCGTTTATTAGCAGCTTCATGCCAGTTTTAAGCTGCCCAAGATCTTGCAAAGCAACCAAGGTAGTTAATGAACCCAGTGGAATAGCGGCTGCTTGTGAGAAATCCACATGGGTGGGCATTAATGCCATATAGTCTTCATTGATGGCAATGAATTCAGCATGACTTTTCCAGCCAGTGATCATATTCACATAACCAAATACCTGATCACCCCGTTTAAACCTTTTACCGTCAGACTCGACTATGCCAGAGAACTCAAGCCCTGATTGAACGTCTTTATCAACACCATATTCTGCAAAATATTCATCAAAACGCCCTGCAGCACTCTCGGCATCATAAGGGTTTACTGATGCACTTTTTATACGGATCAGTACTTCATCCTTTTCAGGTATTGGGAGTACTAGATTATCTTTCAATGCAAACTGCTTATTACTTTCTACGATTAAGCCTTTCATTTTTCTCTCCAAATATATGATTAGGTCACTCGACCTAAATAATATAGGTCGATTGACCTAATGCGTCAATAGCGATATATTGACTCGAATAGAAAGACTGCCTTGATTGAGAAGTGAATGAGTCCAAAAATTGAGTTGATATTGCATTGCGCCATGACCATTTTGAAAGAATCTGGTGATCAGGGACTGACCATGAGAAAAGTTGCTGAAGCCGCAGATATGCGCTTGAGCAATGTGCAATATTATTTCAAAACCAAGGATTTGTTACTGGGCGCGCTATTAGAAGGGTTTTTATTAGACTATGCCCAGTCGATGGACGCACTAACTTCATCAGATAAACTTGAAGCTGAAAAACGCCTGCAACAGTTAATGACGCATATATTAAACGACATCGAGAGCAGTGATTGTGGTATTGTTTTTAAAGAAATCTGGGCCATTGCAGAGCGCAATAGTACGGTGAAGCAAGCAGTGGATGATTATTATGCCAAGCTTCATCTCATGCTGTTTGAACAATTGCAGCAAATAGCTCCTGAGAAGTGTAAAGATCAAACCATCAATAATGCTGTAGCCATTCTTCTTCCTTTTATTGAAGGCTACTGCATTACCAATACTAATTTAAAAGTTTCTAATAAAAAGCTCTCAGAACAGCTTGCAAGCGTATTATTTCGAATTTTAAATTAATCCAATTTAATCAATTTCTGTTGATGTTAAGAAGTGCATAAAATCAGTGACGCTCGTCAATGGAGTCTCTTCCATGGGCAAGTGACCGACATTAGCATAGGTGATTAGAGATGAGTGTTTAATATCTCGATTAAAATCAGATGCTCGATCTACTGGGAAATAACGATCTTCTTCCCCCCATAAGACCAGCGTAGGTACGTTGATATTTTTTATTTCATTGCTATCAGTATCTAACTTCGCTTTAACTCGTTTTGGAAATGCATCCATATTACCTGGAAAATGGGCCAGATCGTAATATCGATCTATGAGTTTGTCATCAACAAGCTGGGAATCAAAATAAATCTCTTTTAAGCCGATATCGAACATAAAGCGTGGGGATAAGTTAGCTACCAATGAGTCAAATAATGGCCATTGTGCCAATTGAATAGCGGGTGGCCAGCTTTCTTGTGGATAACCTAAAGAGTTGATTAAGGTTAAGCTCTTAACCTGTTCTGGATACTGTAAACTGTATTCCCAACTAATTCGCCCACCTAATGAGCTACCGACTAGGTGCACTTTATCTAATGCTAACTTCTGCATAAAACTATTAATAAAATCGACGTCATTATTAACTTCATATTGATCCAGCGGATCTGGGCCAGTTAAGCCAAAGCCAGGTAAATCAAGGCGTATAACTCGGTAGTGTTTCTTTAGGTGATGACTCCATTGGTCCCAAGTATGTAATGATGATGCCGTTCCATGCAGTAAAATAACCACGTCTCCTTGGCCTTCATCACGATAATGTACCTGCATATCTCGGATATCGATGAACTGTGATTCATCATTGGCATATTCTTGCACTAGTGATAGCTTATCGGGCTGATTCGAACAGGCTGACATGAAAGCGCTAAAGAAAAATAGAATAAACAATATTTTTGCTGGTCGCATGTGGTAACTATCTCTTAAAGTGTGGTTAGTTGAATAATATCGGTGAGTCACTATTGCTGCGATGTGATTACGTTGCATCATAGGGTCTATTGGTAACACAAGACTTGGAAGTACCAGTTATAGAAGCATAAGTAGTATTAAGGTTAGATTTAATGGGATTATTTTGACGAAAATAGATTTAAATACGGTGTCTTCCTCTGCGCTATTGGATTTGTTGGATTCTTGTGATGCCTTTGGTATAGAGCATCATGAATCGCCACGACTAGAGCGAGAGTTTTTGTTAAACCCTTTGCAGCGTATTGATGAAAGTCAGTTAATTACTTTATGGAATGAGATTGTCCGAAATACCCCCATTCCCCATATTGGCTTGTCGATCGGCCAGCGAATTAATCCACAGGCAAAAGGATTATTGGCTAGTTGGATTAGCCAGTGTGAAACTTTAGGGGAGGCAATATTCATCTTTCAACAGCACATTAGTTTGATGTCTCCTTCAGAGGCATGGTTGATCAATAAGGTTAAAAGTTCAGAACAGCAAACTTATATACAACTTGTATTCAGCCTCGAAGATCATAAAAATTATCCGGTTGCCGCGATTGAACGTAGTATGAGCGCACTAGTGGCCTGGGGGCAGGTCTTAACTGGAGAGTCCCTTCAACCTCATAAGGTAACATTTAACTTTTCGGCACCTAGCTATGTCGATCAGTATGAATCAATATTTGGCGCTGCAGTTGAGTTTTCTTGTGCAGAAAATAGTCTATTATTTCCTGCTGATGTTTTTGAATTAGCGATTAAGAGCGCGAATCCGCTATTAAAAGAAATGATACAGGTTAAAGCCAAAGAAGCCTTTAATGCGCTCGATGAAGGCTTATCGATGAGCAATAAAGTACGAACGCTAATAGAGACTTACTTGGTAGATAAAAAAGCGAGCATAGATTATATCAGCCAAATATTGTGCATGAGCCGTCAAACTGTCTATCGACGCTTGAAACAAGAAGGTACAGATTTTAAAACGTTGTTAAATGAAGTGCGGAAAGATAAATCGGTGGTCTTGCTGCTTGAAAATAACGGCAATTTAGAATATGTCAGCTTAAGCCTAGGCTTTAATGATACGAGTAGTTTTTACAAAGCATTTCAGCGTTGGTATGAGATGAGCCCAGCGGAATATCTGATCAAGCACGCTAACTCGCCCTCTGTATAAGAGGGCAAGTATTTGTTGAACTAGTTATAGTATTCAACTTTAGCGTTAGGTTTGGCAAATACGAGGTGGTTTACTCCAATTGATCTTTCAGCAAAGCCGCCTTCACAATAGCTCAGATAGAACTGCCACATACGCTTGAAATCATCACTATATCCCAAGTCAGAGACTTGCTCTGATTTAGCATTGAAAACTTCATGCCACTTCTTCAGTGTACGAGCATAATGATGGCCAAAATCTTGTGCTTGTATCAAGCTAAAATCACTTGCCTTTGTGCTGGCACTGACCAAGGCTGTAACCGATGGAATACAGCTGCCTGGGAAAATATAGCGCTGAATAAAATCAACATCTTTACGGGCTTGATCATAACGTTGATCTGCAATAGTGATTGCTTGAATTAAGGCGATCCCTTCGGGTTTTAATAATGAACTGCAATGTGCAAAGAAGGTATCATAGAACTTCCAACCCACGGCTTCGATCATTTCGATAGAGACCAATTTATCAAACTGACCCGCATAGTTCTTTTGCAAATCACGGTAGTCTTCTAACAGCAGGGTGATCTTATCTTCCAGTCCTGCTTCTTTAATTCGCTCCTGCGCAAGGTTGTACTGCTGCTGGGATATCGTTGTCGTTGTTATATGGCAGCCATAGTTTTTCGCAGCATAGATGGCAAAGCCGCCCCAGCCAGTACCAATTTCAACCACATGATCTTGCTCATTTAGGCTCAATTTCTCACAGATAATTTTGAGTTTATTCAGTGATGCTTCTTCCATGGTCGATTCTGCTGTGGGGAATATTCCCGATGAATACATCATGGTGGGGTCTAAGAATAATTCGAATAGGTCATTGCCTAAATCATAATGCGCGGCGATATTGCGTCGTGAGCCTTTTTCAGAGTTACTATTAAAGTAATGAAAGGCTTTGAGTAGGGGTTTTGATAGAGAAGCAAGACCTCCCTCCATTTGATCGAGTATATCGAGATTAGAGACCATGACGCGTACTAGCTTGGTCAGGTCAGGAGAGCTCCAATCTCCGGTCATAAACGATTCAGCGGCACCAATACTGCCAGCGGTCATAATCTCGCTATAACAACTTGGATCTTTAATGACTAGACTCGCACAGATATTGGCTTCGGTTTCATCTTGTCCAAATACCGTCGTATCATCGCCTTCTACAATTTTTAAGCAGCCTGTGTGCAGCTTAGTTAGCTGCTTGTGTACAAGGTACCTGGCAAGCACGGACATTTTACTGCTTGGTAAAAAGGATTTCTTTGATTTGTTTTCAATATTAACAACGGATTGCGTATTCATGATTATTCTCCTAAATAATTATACTTGTTTGCTGCTTGGGTGGTCGTAAAAAGGAGAGCGCTTTAACCACAATTTCAACGCATTCCAATAAATCCCTATCACCACCTTAGCGGTCATAAAAGGAAATCGAACCAAGGTTTTCGCTAGGTTTTTAAGCAAAGGCTTTCTATCCAAAACTAGGGTAGCATCAAAATGTTTACTGCCATGGTCATCCTGAGTACTGTCCATATAGTTATCCATATGAACGTGTAAATCGGTATCAACTTCTGAAAATGCCCAGCGGTATTCCATCTCCATCGGATTAAAAGGAGAAACATGAAATTTTTTATGGAAGTCGAAGATATGTTTATTCTTTCCCTTAGATTGATAGGTCATATCATCTTGACTGAGACCAATCGGTAAAACATAACTGTGCTTTTCATCCCAGGGGGTATTGGTAATTTCGGAGACAATCGTAATCAACTCTTCATGCTGATTAAAGCAGTAATAGAAGGTAACCGGGTTGAAGCTGATACCAAAATAGCGGACATTGGTGAGCATTCTAACAGACTGAATATCGTTTCTTAATTTTGGCACTTCTTCAGCGGCTCTGTTAATAACGGCTTCTTTTAAGTCTTCTATATTAGGATTTAAATAATCATTTCGAAAAAATGACGAAACATTAAATTTCCCCGCACTGAAATACCAACGCTTTTTTAGCAATATCGGCAGTTCATCAAGATCTAAATACATCATAAATAGAGGGTAATTTAATTTATGCGTAACAGGTTTGAATCTTCTATGTCGAATAGTACCTGTGTAAATAGCGCTATGTTTTATCATAATCTATGCCTAAAGCTCTATGTCGAAGGCTTTGGCAACCCGTAATGCGCTATTTACCCCATCTTCATGAAAGCCATTGAACCAATAGGCACCACAGAAGTGAGTACGATTTTTATCACTAATCTCATGATGTCTTTGCTGTGCTGCAACTCCATCCATGGTAAATACGGGGTGGGCATAGTTGTATTTATCAATGATCTTACCTGGCGCAATTTCCGCGGTTCTATTAAGTGTCACCATGAAATCATCCGGTGCGTCATCAAAGTTCTGCAAGGTATTCATGTGATAGGTCACCATGGCATACTCACTTAGGCGTTGCGGAATATGATAGTTCCAAGCGGCCCAAGCCAATTTATTTTTCGGCATCAACCTTCTGTCAGTATGTAGTACAACTTCATTTTCTTGATAGGGGATAGCACCTAATATTTCGTTTTCTTGCTCCGTAGGTTCATCTAAAATTCCTAGCGCTTGGTTGCTATGGCAAGCAAATACGACTTGATCAAAATGATGCTCTTCGCCAGAAAAAGTAGTCAGAATAATACCGCACTCCGAGCGAGCTACAGTAGATACAGGTGTATTTAAATGAATTTTATCCTTAAATGATTTTATTAAAGGCTCAATATAAGATTCAGAACCATCACTAATGACTCGCCATTGGGGTCTATCATCAACACTCAGCATACCGTGATTGTTAAAGAACTTAAGAAAAAAACGAATTGGAAAGTCCATCATAACGTCTACTGAAGCAGACCAGATGGCGGCGCCCATGGGCACTAAATAATGATTTACAAAACGATCGCTATAGCCATGCTCTTTGACAAAGTCACCTAAGGATTGGTTTTCAGGTACTGAGTTTGTTGAAAGCATTTCCACGGTTTGCTTATTAAAACGTAAGATATCTTTTATCATAAACCAGAAAGAAGGTTTGAATATATTCTTACGCTGAGCAAATAAACTATTAAAGCTAGTACCATTGTATTCAAGCCCGGTATTTTCGTCTCTGACACTGAAGCTCATATCGGATGCTTCGCTCTTGACTCCGATTTGATCCATTAGCTTGATAAAGTTGGGGTAAGTCCAATCATTAAAAACAATGAACCCCGTATTCACTGGGTACCTCTTACTGCCCGATTGGACGAGCTTGGTATGAGTGTGGCCACCTAAATAGCTACCCGCTTCAAATAAGGTAACATCATGCTCTCTGTTTAATAAGTAGGCCGATAATAGACCTGATATTCCCGCACCAATAATGGCTATTTTTTCTCTTTTTTTTGTATTTTCAGTATTCATCGTATTCACCAGGTATCTGCTCTAGGCCATTCTGTTTTTAAGAAATAATATAATGCGTTTTAATAATGGAATATGTTCATAAAGTAATGAGCCCGCATCAAAATAATCTCTATGCTTAATGATTTTGTTATCTTCAAAAATTAATTCACTTGCACCTTTGACGACTATGTTTTTACCTTGATTTAATTTCGGGTGTTTATAAGTCATTTCCCAGGTGATCATGGCACTATCATCATCATGCCATTGATTGATGAAATTAAATTGAATAAAGCTTACATTTGAATATAGGTTATCAAAGTAGTCATAAAGGCTTTTAATGCCGTCTATTGAATGGAAACAATCTTGAAAGTTAATGTTATCTCCATAAACCGACTTGATTAGTTCTAGAGTAATATTTTCTCTATTCATCAGATTATATAAACGCTTAAAACCGTCTATATTGTTAGCTATAGTATTTTCAGCCATTTTCATATTGCTTTGATTAGAACTTTGAGTAGAGCTTTGATTAGTTACGGTCATTATCAATGCCCTCCAGAATGATTTTCTTAGGTACAGGTCTTAGATCGTAAACAATGCCGAACCAGCTAAGAAATTTCAGTATGTAGTAGGAAATATCAATCTCCCACCAGTAAAATCCTTGTCTTGCGGATATCGCATAGCGATGGTGATTGTTATGCCAACCCTCACCTAGAGTTAATATGGCAAGATAAGGATTGTTTCTACTATCGTCTTTCGTTTCAAATCTACGCTTTCCCCATGTATGGCATAAAGAATTAATGGTGAAAGTTGCATGAGCGAGAGCAACAGTGGAAATAAAGAACCCCCAAATTAGCATTTGCCAACCGTTTGTATTCAGCGAAGGTTTAAAGGTATTTAACAGCTCACCTAGAATAAATAAGCTGGTTGCACATAGAAAAGGTACTAGAATATCGAAGCGGTTAATGAATCTTAGTTCCGGAAATTTTGCCCAATCTTTAATCACGCTGTAATCGGTTTTAAACGCTTCTTCACAGGTGAACCAGCCCATATGACTCCACCAAAAACCATTTTTAGGTGAGTGTAAGTCGTTTTCTTCGTCAGAATGTATATGATGCTTTCTATGATGAGAAGCCCACCATAGTGGCCCTCTTTGTGCCGCGCTGGCGCCAATTACGGCGAATACAAATTGCCAAAAGCGGTTAGTCTTAAAACTTCTATGAGAAAAGTAGCGGTGATAAAATGCGGTGATAGCGAACATTCTTAGCCAAAACATAGCCAGGCATACGATGATTGCGACGGGACTCCAGCCAACCAAGAAAACACACAAGCAAGTCAGGTGAACGGCTAAAAAAGGAATAACTCGTTGCCAGTTTATTTTTCTGGGCTCCACTTTGATATCAGTGTTCTGGCTTGTTTGCTCTGAAAACGGCTCAGCTTCTGAATCAAACCAGCGGATGGTATTATTACCTAGCTGCTTTAAAGCATTCATCTTATCGGTCTCCTTTTTTATTCTATTGCCGTTTAAGGTTTTTGAAATAACTTTTTGTACTATCTGCAGCAACTTTCAAATCAACAATTACTGTAGGGTAATTCAAGTGCTTGGCCAGTGTCTCACTAGGCTTGTGTATTGCCTTACCTTCAATACTGGCTAGCTCTTTAACATACTTACGAACATAATCGCCATTTGGATCAAATCTTTCTGCTTGTCGGTACGGATTAAAAATACGAAAGTAGGGAGCAGCATCAACCCCAGTACTCGCAGACCATTGCCAACCCCCATTATTGGAAGCCAAATCGGCATCACACAGCTTGCTATAAAAGTATCGTTCCCCTAAACGCCAGTCTATATGTAAGTGTTTAGTAAGGAACATCGCTACTACCATGCGTAGTCTATTATGCATCCAACCGGTTTCATTCAACTGCCTCATGGCGGCGTCAATGATTGGAATGCCGGTTAAGCCGTTACACCAGTCATCAAAAGAAGGGCTTTTCACTAACCATGGTAAGTTTTCAGTTTCAATTTTAAAGGCTCTTCCTTTACTAATTCTAGGATAGGAAACCAATATATGGCGATAAAATTCACGCCAAACTAGCTCATTTACCCAGCATAATGCTCCTTCGTTGAGGGTATCAATTGAATAAGCCCCTAGTGCCTCAGACTTACTTGACTGATCGCTATTAATAACCGCCTGTAAGCATTGGCGAGTCGTTAGAATCCCTAGAGCAAGTAGGGTTGATAGCTGGCTGGTAGAATCTAAGCTAGGGATATCCCTTTCTAAATGATACTGCTCAACTTGTGTCTCGACAAAATCGCTCAAATGTTCATGGGCCTCTATCTCACTGAATAGCCAAAGTGCTTTAAGTGGAATAGCAATCTGATAATTTTTGAGACAAGTTAAATCAGATTTTATGGGAGCGATGTTTGATTTTGATGGTACGAGAGCCTGTGCTTTAAGCTTTGAGAATATAGGTCGCGCTTGTTGAGCAAATAAAGAATGCCATTTTTTTTTGAATGCCCCAAATACTTTATAGCACTCTCCTTGCCCGTTAGTGATTGACCCGGGTTCGATAATGCACTGTTCATGGAAACCATGAAGGTTAATATTGTGTTTAGTTAAGCCTGCTTCTAATGTATGAGTGAGCTTTAACTCATTGCAACCATATTCATGATTAAAGAATACGTCAGAGACCTTCCACTCAATACAAGTATTGATTAACATTTTTGCACTCGTGGCAAAGGATTCTCCGTCATAAATAATTAAAGGAACGTTAAGACGGGAAAGTGAGCTTTCTAATTGTCTTAAATGCTCCATTATTAATTGCCGTTTTAGCTTTGACAATCCATGGTTGTCCCACTGTTCATCAGTAATGTAATAAACGGCAATGCAGTTTCCAGTGGCCATCGCCTTACTTAGTGCAGGGTTATCAAAAATGCGTAAATCATTTCGAAACCATACTAGGTTAGTCATGTTCATGGGCTCGAACAGAAGTTTGAGTATCACCAATATCAGATAGATGGTTCACGAGTGCGATGGCACTGTGCCAAGATGCTTCAATACCAAAATGCTTACTATCGAAATAATCACCAATCAAACCAATGCCACACTTATTCCACAAATAGGGATTATCAAGTTCTATACCGCAGCTCACTGTAGAATATAACCAGCGATGTAAATAGTGGTTTGTAATAATTAGGGATTGCTGTGTAATCAGCTCTAACTCTTTAATGATAAACCCTTCAACAGTTTGCTTATCTCTATCTATATATTCACTGCTCCATTGAGCCGTAGTTTGAATTTGAAGTATCTTTGACTGTCGAGGGTGTTCACGGGTGGGTTTATTAGATTCAATACTAATTGAATGAATCAATTCGCTATCAGGAAAAGACATGTCATCAATATTTAACTCTGGATTACTAACTTCTACAGCCAGGACCCATTGAGGTTCATTCGTTACATCGGTTAGTCGTGCTTTCATTTCTAACTGACGAGGTAATAATGCCAAGGCTTGTGCTGATGGGGTGGCTAAGACAACATTGTCGGCATAGATACGAGACTCACTACCATCATTATGATCGACGTAGAGAAGCTCCCATACACCGTTATTTATTCTAATTTCTGTTATTTGGGTTGAAAAATAACAATCTAAGTCCTGACTTAAGTATCTGGTTAAAGACGAGTTTCTTGAACTTGCCACATAGTGAGAATTGCCTTGTTTGTCTACCAGCCAGGGTGCTAGTACTCCAACTTGATGCCAATAATCTAATTGCGCTTTGAATTCGACGGACTTTCCAGAAAAACTAGTGCAGCCTAGGTCAAAAGCCATAGTTTGTTGATTCGAATTCTTTACTCTTTTTGAGGAAAGTCTTCCTCCTGTGCCTCTCGCTTTTTCAATTACAGCGACGGTATAACCTAAAGCGTTCATTTTATTTGCAAATGTTAATCCAGAAATTCCGGCACCAATCACAGCAAAATTTACGCTATTGGTTTCCTGACGATTTGTCTGGTTATTATCTGTTAGAATCATAAGAAATGTAGATATTTAATAATGTTATTAAAGTAACGTGCTAATAAACGTATTGGATCACTAAAAAATATATATTTCTTAACGCTTTACCAGAAGGTGTGATTGTTTTAACTTTGTTCGCATTACGCAACAACTTTAGATAAATGTTGGAATTATTTTGACTCAGGGTACTCAGACTAATGCTCAGTATCTAAATAACCTTGTTTTAAAAATTGCACTGCAAGATGAACAGGCTTATTTGGAATTATTTGATGCATGCGCAAGTCGATTGAAGGCTTATGCAATAAAGTGTGGCTCAAGCGCATCTGATGCAGAAGATCTGCTGCAAGAATGTATGCTCACGGTATGGAATAAAGCCCCGCAGTTCAAGCCTGCATCCGCTTCAGCCATGACCTGGATGTATACCATCATCCGTAATCGTCGTATTGATATTCTGCGTAAAGAAAAGCCCAGCCAAATCCAGTCGTTTGACTTGTGGCCGGAAGAAGATATAGCTCAGATCAGTTCTGTCGAGCTTATATCATCTCACCTAGATGATGAAGTTGAGAGTGATCTAAATGCGAAAATGGTCCGTATACTTATTGAATCATTACCAGAAGAGCAGCGGCAGATCATTTACAAGGTCTATTTTGAAGGAAAATCTCATAGCGAGATTGCCCTTGATTTGGGTTTACCCTTGGGAACGATTAAATCTCGTCTGCGTTTGGCGATGAAAAAACTAGATAACCTGGCAAAAGAACAAATGACATGGCTAATTATCATCCTAGTGACGAACTTTTAATGCAATTTGCTGCTGGGCAGCTTACCAATGCATTAGGCATACAGACCGCTTGTCATCTTGAAAGCTGTATTGAATGTCATAAAAAAGTCTTTATTTATGAACAACTTGGCGGTGATCTTATCGATTACTCCACACCGGTTGAAGTCGATGCTGAGGCTAAATCAAGATTATTGGCCACCTTGCATGCTAAGCGGGATGCGGGTGAGCTGAGAACCTCAGATGTCGAGTCAATTGAGACTCTAGAGCCGGTATTCAAACAGCAGCTAGAGCATGCCGATCAGCGCTTGCCAAAACCGCTACGACGGTTTGTACCCTCTTATTACGAGCATTTACCGTGGTCGGGCTTCAGTAAAAGTATTCAGAGTTACGATTTACCTTTTTCTGATGAGCAGTATACCGCTCGCTTTTATAAAATAGCCGCGGGTAAAGAGCTACCGCAACATACCCACCAAGGTAATGAATTCACCTTGGTGCTATCTGGTAGCTTCTCGGATCTTTCTGGTGATTATCATCCGGGAGATTTCGTATTGGCCAATACCAGTACCCATCATCAGCCCCAAGCCCACGATAAAGAAGACTGTATCTGTTTTGCCGTCACTGATGCGCCGTTAAAAATGACTGGTTTTTTTGGCAGGCTATTAAACCCATTTTTGAGATAAATAAAAAAATGTAATCCATTTATTCACCCCCCTCGTATTAATAGTATTAATCGAGGAAAGAAAAATGATTACCAACGAAATAATATGGATCACCGGCGCCAGTAGTGGCATAGGCTACCAAGTGGCCAAACAATTGGCGACTCAAGGGAATAAGGTGATCGCGTCAGGACGTAATAGGCAAGCGCTCGATGAGCTTGCCCAGCATTCTGATAATATCCTACCCTTTGTTTGTGATCTTCTGACAGACAATCCTGAGAGTATCGAGCATACCTTAACTGATCTTACTCCCCATTTAAATCGAGTGATCTTATCCGCTGGTGACTGCCAATATCTTGATGTGAATAGCTCAGATTGGTCCTGTATTCAGCACATTATGGATATCAATTTTCATGGTAGTATTCGTGCAATACAAGGGTCACTTTCATTACTAGAAAAATCTAATAAAGGTCATATTGTTGGTATAACCTCCATGGCCAGTATGACACCTTTCACGCAAGCAGAAGCCTATGGCGCTTCGAAGGCTGCTTTCAGTTATTTCTTAAGTTCATTACGTATCGATTTAAAGCAGAAAAACATTGATGTAACCGACGTGATGCCTGGTTTTATTGATACGCCGTTAACCCAAAAAAATGACTTCAATATGCCATTTTTATTGACAGCGAATGAAGCCAGTCAAAGAATCGTGAAAGCGATTGAGAAACGCAGTTATAAGGTTATATTTCCTAGGCGACTACATTGGTTGTTCAAAATTTTATCTTGTATGCCAAAGCTTTGGCTATCACTTAATAAGTAAATTAATCATGATAACCATAAGAACTAAAATCAATATTATGAATGCTGTGATGTTTCAGTGCTGTTGGTTTGCTGCCGTTTTAGGATCAACTTATAGTGCTTTAATCACTCTCATACTCGCATTAGCTATTTATTTTTATAGTCTGCACCTGATTGGAACAAGAATCACATACATGGCGCTGATGGTTACTGGTTTAAGCGTTGTCGGTTATATGGGAGATACTCTTATCGCTCAGCAAACAGGCCTTGTTTATAGTAATAGCTTAGGCCTATTTGCGCCTATTTGGTTATTAGTATTGTGGATTGCTTTTGCTGCGACGTTAGAACTTTCGATGAAATGGATTTTCATAAAATCTTGGTTAACCGCAGTCATCGGATTGTTTTTAGTCCCTGTTAGCTACTTTGCCGGAATTCATTTATCAAATTCTTATTTTCTGGAACAGCACAGTAGTGATGCCTTTTTTATATTTGAAGGTATTTGGTGGGCCATCGTCCTATTGAGCTACCGTACCGTGAGACACTACTGCGAGGAATGTTATGAAAACTCTATTATTACCTAAAACGTTTATGGTCTTTATCGTGCTGCTATTTTCTAGCGGCGTAAGTGCTCAAGATTTTGTTGGTTATGCTTATGATATTGAAAGTAAAAAGTTGGTATATACAGAACACCATCAATATCTGAGCAAAACTAGCCACAAAGTAATATACAAGGAAGTGGATGGTAGAATATTTGCCGAAAAAGACATTGATTATCAGCAGGGATTTACTTCTCCAAGTATTGAGCAGATTAATAGCCGAAATGGAGAGCATATAAAAATTGTAAAGAAAGATAATAAATTGCGGGTTGAGTATAAAGAGAATGCTAAGCAAACAGTAGATTTAGAAGAACTTAATGTGACACCTTCCTTAGTTGTTGATGCAGGTTTTGATCATTTTATTAATCAGCAATGGAATACACTTATCCAAGGAAATGAACTCGTTGTGGACTACTTAGTCCCATCATCTCTAGCAGCTTACCAGTTATCCATACAGCAATACGATTGTGATAACGAGCAACAGTACTGCTTTACTATTTCGGCTTCAAATTTCTTTATCAGTATGTTTGCTAGTCAATTACGCCTAAGCTACGAAAAATCGACACGAAAACTGATTTCATTTCAAGGTAGATCCAATATTTGCGATGAAAATGGTGACTATCAAGATGTTCTTATCACCTATGATTATTCAATGTCTAAAGAGGCCTCATTATGAAAAAACTTATATTAACCACCCTTAGCTTTTTACTCATTAGCTGCGGGTCAATCGATATCAATGTTTATAAAAACAACAAGCCTAAGTTAGATTTAAAGACTTTCTTCACCGGGGATCTGACCGCCCATGGCATCATCAAAGATCGCTCTGGCCAAGTCATTCGTTACTTTAATGTAGAAATGAATGGTCAGTGGTCTGAAGAAGGAATTGGTACCCTGGCTGAAAAATTTGTATTTGATGATGAAAGTATCGAATACCGAACTTGGACATTTACTCCGATTATTAAAAATAAGACCACTCAGTATTTAGCGAAAGCAAACGATACGATCGAGCCTGTAGAGATTAGCATTGCCGGCAATGCTTTTTTTATGAACTATGATTTATTGATAGATTACCAGGGAGATAAGTTGCAAGTACGCATAGAAGACAAAATGTACCTGGTGAACCAAGACGTGATGATTAATGAGTCGACTATGATTAAGTATGGTTTAGACGTTGGATTTATAACCTTAACTATCATTAAACAGACGCCATAAAAGAAGTGGAGAATTAACATGAATACACCTCCTAAAGATATTAAAATTGGCATCAGTAGCTGCCTTTTGGGTGAAAATGTGCGCTTTGATTCGGGGCATAAAAAGAATGCTTATATCACAGGGGTGCTATTGGATTATTTCAAATTCGTACCTTTTTGTCCTGAAGTCAAGATTGGTTTAGGTATCCCCCGTGAGCCCATCCGTTTAGTGAATATCAATGACGAAACCCATTGTATTGGCACCAAAAATAAAGAATTGCATGTTACCCAAGCGTTAAAGGATACCGCAGAAAATCAGCACCATTGGCATACCGACCTCTGTGGATATATTTTAAAGAAAGATTCGCCAAGCTGTGGCATGGCTAGGGTGAAACTTTATAGTAGTGTAGATTCGAAAAACAATCACTCTACTAAAGATGGCACTGGCATTTATGCCCAGCGTTTAATGGAAAACTTTCCATTTTTACCAGTAGAAGAAGAGGGACGCTTAACCGATGCCCATCTGCGTGAAAATTTCATTCAGCGAGTCTATATTTATTCACGTTGGAGAGACCTGTGTGAAAGCGGCCTAAATTGGTCAAAGCTTCAAGACTTTCATGCGAACCATAAATACATATTTATGAGTCACGATCAGCTGAAAGCTAAAGAATTGGGGGCCTTACTTGCTGATACCAAAGATAAAGATATTGATCAGTTGGCAATGGTCTATCTTGAGAAGATGACAATATTATTGAAAATTACCGCTTCAAGAAAAAAACATGTCAATACCCTGCATCATATCCAGGGGTATCTTAAAAAGAGTTTAGACAGTGATGATAAAGCGGAACTGAAAGAATTAATTGATGGTTATCAAAAAGGGCTATTACCTCTTATTGTACCTATTACGTTATTAAGGCATCACTTTAGACGATGCCCTAATGAATATATAACACGATCTTTCTATATGGATCCGCATCCTGGAGAAATGATGTTATTGAATAATATTTGAAGCCTATAACCTGACCATAGCAGACCGCAGTCGGCAATCAATTTAGACAGGCAGGGCATAGGTGGTGCACGAATGATGTGATTTATCTTGAATAAAGATCGGTTGCCAATCACTTAACAGCAGTTTACCCTTGTGCGCTTTATGATCAATGCAGTTTGTAGACAAATCGCTAGGGTTGGTATGCACATAAGAACATTCGTTAGCACCATGATATTAACCGCCTCGCTCGTTGCTTGTGGAGGTGGTAATTCATCTTCAGAGCCCACTGCAATACCACCAGTGATAGACCCTCCCGTTATACCGGTAGAAGGTATTCCAACCAATACCATCAGTCATGCCTATTTCCGTGACCAAGATGCTGGCAGCGATAAGCTTGCAGGTATTGTGACGATCGAAGCTAGTCTAAGCGATCCTGCTGCCGACTCTCTCTGGGTTTATTGGGCTGATGAACAAGGCAATAAAATAGACAGTACGTTAGACAATGAAGGTTTAGATGCCTTTATTAAAACAAGTCCAGAATCTGTTTACGATATTACTATTCCTGCTGGAACAAACATCCCAAGTAATACCTCTGCCTTTATCATTTATCCCAGCAATGAAAAAGGTCTAGCGCTTGGAGGTACTCTGATAAAATTCCACGATTTCATCGGTAATACTCAGCTTTCAGGTCCTGGGGGAAATTATCTTTTCCCTTGGTATTACGGACAGGCGCCCGATACGGGGGTTGATATTGAAGGATTTGATGTCACTTATACCCAGCAGCGCGACACAATATCCATTCATCGTAGTCAGTCAGGCTTATGTTCTTTCGATAATGGCTTAGTGAGTATTATCGACATGAACTATGAGCGGGATATCGCATGGGAAGCGGGATCAAGCAATGGCACCATTACCCAAGCGAACATAGCCGATGATAATTTATTCCCGATTTACCAATATGCTTGTGCAGAAAGTCCAGTTAATACACATCACTATGTCGGGGATGAGGCTGGTGCGTGGTTATATTCAACCATTAACGACGCCATGTTTTACGGCACGATTGTCTACGACACCTTTGTTAAATATCTCGGCGAACCGCCGATAGACGACAAGCTTCGCATACGCGTTCACTATGGCAGCAGGAGTATTCCTACGGGGTATTGGGACGGCACTTATGCGACTTTTGGTGATGGGCTTATCTTACAACTTTCAGCCTCATCTCTCGATTCAATTGGCCATGAAATAGGTCATGGGGTTTTAAACCGAATTATGGGAGTCGACTTCTTTCAGGCATTCGCCGCGGATGAGATAGGTCAAAGTTTTAGAACCCTACACGAAGCCTTCAGCGATATCTCTGGTGTTATGGCGTGGTATGAATATGTCGAACAGGTCGGTGAGTACACAGGTGAAACCAACTATTGGCTACACGGTGAAGAAAACCTAGGCCGCACACGTAAGCTCGATCAAATTGTTACTGAATACGGCGCGCTCGAAAGTATGCTTGATTACGACGAGAGCGAACCGGATTATTACCTCAGTATTGGCATGTTTACTTACCCATTTTATTTATTGCAGCAGCAGTGGGGAATGGAAGCGGCTTATAACTTATACGTCGCTGCTGCCAGAAACTGTTGGAACGCTACCATGGACCATACAGAAATCGCTGAATGTTTAAAGCAACAAGCTGCACTCGTCTCGAATGAAAAAGCAGACGACGTAGTCGCCGCGTTTAAAGTCGTAAAAATCAAATTATTCGACGAAGGTGTGTTAAGTCATTACACCTTTGAAAAATCAAAACTGCGTACACAATTTACAGACGATAGCCGCAGTACGAGTGAAACTACAACGTGGCACTGGGACTTTGGTGATGGTGAAGCATCCAATGAACAAAATCCTCAGCATACCTATGCTACTAGTGGAGATTATCAAGTAAAACTCACCGTGGCAGACTCTTTAAATCATAGCGATAACTTTACGCGTGAGGTTTCGGTCAGCGACCAGTATTGCAGAATTACGCCGGGACTCAATCCAGAAAATGATATCGGCCAAGTTGTGATTAATGCATCAGACATCAACTTCCAAGCGAATAAATCAGATTATCGTGACCTGACTCCCATCGCTTTGCTTGATCCAAATAATAGAATGCTAAACCTAAGCATAACTGGCGCAAGTAATGCGGCTATTACGAAAACAACCAAGTGGACTGTTTGGCTAGATATAAACGATGACGGTTTTTATACCGAAGATGAAATCATCGACTCGGAAACAATCGCCATAGGCCAACCTTATGGCTGGAATACCAGTATAGATTTAACCGATTTCATTAACGCTGCTAATGAGAATACTGAAGAAGGCCAGCCCGAAGTCGAAAGGTTTATTCGAGTCGCCGGTGAACACCGTTATAACGATGCTTGCTCTTCTGCTGTTGGTGAAGCATTTGATGTTAGGGTGGCTTGGTAAATAACTTTCAATAATAATCCAAACGAATACCCCATCATAAAAATAACGAATTTCTACAATCGCAGTAAAGCCCCTAAGGTGTAGTGACTTACAAATAGATTTACTAACAGATAGTCACTCACACAGTTAGGTAACCGCTTTGAATAATTTTGCAGATAAAGTCGTATTAATTACCGGTGCCGGCAATGGCATCGGTCGAGCTACAGCACTCGCCTTTGCACAGCAAGGTGCAAGCGTAGTCGTGGCTGATATGAGCCGCAGCGCGGGTGAAGAAACCACCGCTCTAATTACCCAGTCGGGCGGTATCGCGAGCTTCATTCTTTGTGACGTCACCAAGGAGCAAGATGTTCAATCAATGGTAGCTGGCACTATCGAGATCTACGGCAAGCTCGATATCGCGTTCAATAACGCCGGCATCGAAATTGAATCCAGTAAATTGGCGGATGGTGACGAAGCCACTTACGACAAAATAATGGACGTTAACGTGAAAGGTGTTTGGCGTTGCATGAAATATCAAATCCCTGCGTTACTTAAGCAATCCACATCAGCCATCGTCAATACGGCTTCTATTGCAGGTTTAGGTGCGGCGCCAAAAATGAGTATTTACAGCGCCAGTAAACACGCGGTGATAGGGCTTACCAAATCGGCGGCGGTTGAATACGGTAAAAAAGGCCTGCGCGTTAATGCCATTTGCCCGGCGGTGATCGATACTGAAATGTTTAAGCGTGCAACAGAGAATGATCCACAAAAAGAGCAATACGTGAAAAGCCTTCATCCCGTAGGCCGTATTGGCCAGCCAGAAGAAGTTGCGGCGGCGGTCTTGTATTTATGTTCAGATCTAGCAGGCTTCACCACCGGTGTTGCATTACCCATTGATGGCGGTGCAACGGCTATTTAATAATTAGTGAGCTAGAGGGTAGCCCAGTTCTACCCATTCCGGCATCCCTGAATGGCTCACACAGGTAATATTATCCAGCCCCAGAATAGACAGGTTCGTGAGGGCGGTTTGTGATCGACGGCCCGAATGGCAGTAGAGATATACATGGTCATAGCCTTTCAGAGTATTTAAGTATTGTGGCTCGTCCCCCAAAGGGATGTTTTGGCTGCCGGGTACATGCCCAGCGGCGTATTCTTCAACAGTACGATTATCAATGATCAAGGTATTGTTGGATTGCCCTTTTATTTGATGTTCTTCGTGCTGTCGCCAGACCTCATATAACGACTGCATCGAGAACTCCTCGTGGATATATGCATCTGGACGAAAGTTAATCCCACAATTCGTATTAGCAGGTACAGCCTCATTGATTTTCTTTGGCAGCGCTAAATTTAAGTTCTGCATAATCTGCAAAAAATCATCAAGTGATTTACCTTGGCCAAGTCTTGGGTTCCAGTGTTTCTCTTCACCAATAGTCGAGCAAGTTTTACCGTTATAATCATGGCCGGGATATACCCTGGTTTCATCGGGTAAGGTAAAAAGTTTTTGGTTAATGCTGTGATACAAGTCTTCAGAACTGCCTTGCTGAAAATCGGTACGACCACAGCCCCGAATTAATAAACAATCGCCAGTAAATACCAGACCTTCTACATAAAAACTCATACAGTCATTGGTATGTCCCGGTGTGCTTATTGCTTTAATGTGATGCTCGCCAATAATCAATTCATCACCCTCATTCAGCTCTACATCAATTGATTTGAGGGCTGCTGATTGAGCATAAACAATTTGAGCTCCTGTTTTTTGTCGGATCGAACCTGCCGCAGTGATGTGGTCGGCATGCACATGAGTTTCAATACAATACAGCAGCTCGATTCCCAGCTCTTCGATGCATTGCAGGTCACGTGCTAGTTGCTCTTTAACGGCATCAATAATCACACCTTCGTGGGTTTCTGGGTCGATCAAAAGATAAGTGTAAGTACAGCTATCGCGATCGAACATTTGTTTTACCGCAAGAGGGGGCAAGGGGGTGGTGGCTGGCATAGTGCTATACCCACAATCATGAATACATGATTATAAGTATAGCCATAGTGTTTTGTATTAATGTTAAAGAATACCTGTATTTAATCCCCACCGATCTCAGCATCAAATAACTTTATCGTTATTACCATACATACTTTCAAACCCTGGGATTCGCTGCTCCCAAATAGGAGCTTCGGTTCCAAGTAATTCTTTTAACGTCTCAATAAACAACCGAGATTTCAGCGGTAAATCCCTGTGGGGATAAACAACGTAAAAAGTACCGTAATCAGCCAATTTCAGGTGCGTCATAATAGGAACGAGCTTGCCTTCGAGTATCTCGTTTTCAATCATTTGTGCCGTGGCAACAGTTAGCATACTCCCTTCTTTTGCCGTATCGACCAGCATCTCTAGCTCGTTAACCTTGTAGGTGCCATTAAGCTGAATATGGGCTTCTTTTCCTTTCTCATCTTGGTATTTTATTTTATCAATCAGTAAGCCAGAGGCCGAATAAACAACCGCGGGTAGCTGCTCTAACTCGGCAATGGTTTTAGGTTCGCCATAACGTTTTAGAAAATCAGGAGAGGCGACAATTAATAGCCTATTCCTCGCCAGTTTTCTTGCGATCAGGTTAGAATCTTTTGGCTCGCCAGAGCGAATTCCTAGATCATAGTGTTCTGCCACCATATCCGCGATCCGATCTTCTAAGCGCAGTTCAATATCTATATCTGGGTACTTCCGCTGAAATACCATCACGGCTTTTTGCACATAGCGTCGGCCAAACTCATTAACACTGGTTATTCTCAAAGAACCTATAGGCTCAGAATGGTAATGCTGTGCGCGCACCTGTGTTTCGTTAAGTAGGGTTCGTAAACGCTGAGCTTGCCCCAAAACTTCATTGCCAGCGGTTGTTAATGAAAGCGATCTGGTTGTTCTATTAAGCAAGCGCACACCTAGCTCGGCCTCGAGCTTACTGATTTGTTTCGATACCACAGACCTATTCACCTGGCGTTGTTCAGCCGCTGCGACAAAAGAGCCCGTTTCAATAACTTCCAGCAGTAATAGCATGCGACCAGCTAAATCCATTGGGATTCCTCGTTTTCAATGATGGACATTGATGACCATTGATAATTATTGGTGCCTATATGGCACCAATATAGTCCCATAAAGGTTATTTTTCATCATCTATCTCCCCAGTATATTGGTTACATCACATCAAGCACGCCATGTTGGCTGCTTAGATTCAGTGCAGAAAGAGGAATATACGATGAGTAAACTTACAGTCAATACAAACGCCGGAATCGCCCATGTTGCAATCGATAATGCGCCGATCAACCTACTAACCCTAGATCTTATCAATGAACTGAATGCTTACATTTTATCGTTAAAAGACGATCGTGATACCAAAGCCGTGGTATTCAGCTCTAGCGATAGTGCATTTTTTCTAGCGCATTTAGACATCACATTAATCAACGGCACGCCTGCGGGGCAGGCGGGTAGCATTGAATTCAGCCATTTAATTAGCAACATCAAATCGATGAATCAGCTTTCGATTGCGGTAGTGGATGGCGTAGCACGGGGCGGTGGTAATGAATTTGTGATGGCGTGTGATTTAGCGTTCGGAACCGAAAATGCCGCATTTGCTCAACCTGAAATATTCATCAATATACCAACAGGTGGCCAAGGCGCTGTTCAGTTTGCTCGCCGCATGGGTAAAAACAAAGCACTGCAAGCCTTGTTAACAGGAGTCGACTTTACGGCTGAACAAGCAGAGGCACTAAACATTATTACTCAGTATGTGCCAAAAGCAGAGTTGGACAATGTACTTGAGCCATTATTGGCGATTGTCGGTAACTTAGAAGTACGAGACATTGTTATGTACAAAGAGATTGTTGCCGCTTCTTTAAAAGATGAGGAGGCCGGTGCAGAGCTAGAACTTCGTTATTTTCTTGAACGTGCTAAAGAAGAAAAAACCTAGACCATTATCACCACGTACTTAAAGCATGGTGGTCAGACTGTTCGTGAAGCGGAAGACATTCAAGGGATCTTTGCTGATACTGCTCAAGAACTGAGTAGTTAAAGCAGCCGTTAATATAAATGGGCATTCAATACCAGAGGCGCTATAAACATCGCCTCTGGTATTATTATCAACTTTATCTATAAATCAGCCAACAACGCCTCAGCACTAGCCACCTTCGGATAAGCACCCCCACTAAAAGAACGGCGTATCAATAGCAGGGAACGCATGGCGAAAAGTTCTTTACCAAGATTTTAGCGTGGAGCTATTAGACAGAGAAATCGATGTGCCAGAGGTGTGTATGTTATATGATATGCCGTGCATATATGTAATTATCCTGGGTACAACGCAATAATGTTGAAGAAAGCTAAAATGCTGCAGCTACACAAAAAAATGGCTTTGTTGCTGCTTCTATTTATGGGCAGCGCAGCTTCCGCACAAACAAGTACTACCGCTGATGCCTCTAATGTTGAAGCAGCTTTCTTAGAGCAGTTTGCCATACAGACTGATATCGCGACTAAAACGCGCTTAAACGTTAAATATGTTCCAGGGGTCGTAGACGTGATGTATGGCGCAACGTTGCGCAAGCGTGGCTACCAAACCGTATTGGAAGCATTAACTCGGTTGCCGGGTTTTCAAACATTGACTAACTCTTATCGAACAAACCCTAATGTGCGTGGCAATATTTCGGATACCTTCCAAGGGGATGTGCAGATTTTATTGAACGGAGTCGCTCAGGTATCGGGTAATGATCTTCAGCCCTTTGCGGTATTGGCGATGCCTCTGTCAGCGATAGACCGAATAGAAGTTATTAAGGGGCCAGGCAGTGCGCTTTATGGTGAATATGCTCTTAATGGCGTGATTAATATCGTAACGATTAGCGAAACAGAAGGTGGGGCTGCGCATATTTCAGCAGGCTCGTTTGATAGTCATTCTGCAGCGCTTACCCAGCGTATCGAAGGTGATGATTGGCAAGTTTCCCTATCTGCTCAACGTAGGCGAACGGAGGGTTATTCCCCAGTCGTCAAGCATGATGGGTTGCGATCTGCTAATCAGTTATTGGCAGCCAATACTCCGGCAAAAGCGGATACTCGAAGTTATTTTGATTCGGTGACGGTGCAAGCGAAATATAAACAAACGCAAATTGATGCTAGCTATATGTCGGTACTTGAAGGAGACATGCTTGGGGCGTCAGCATTTTTAACCGACAATAATGATTTTAAGGATGAGCTTCGTAGTGAAGCATTTCAGTTGACTCAAGGTTTAGGTCAAATTGCAGGAGGGGAGCTTAAATTGGTTGCGGGATTACAACAGCATCATTTTGATCGTCGTATTGTTGTGGTCGCTAAAGGTTTTTGCAGTGTGGCTTCACCTTTCACGCTAGGTGTGTCTGGCCCTTGTTCAGCGGCAACGAATACGCCGGGTGTTTTGTTTGAGCCTTTCCCTGAAAACTTTTATTTAGATACGGAAAGCACAGTGCAAAGACGTTATGGGCGTGTGCAATGGGTGGGTAATATTTCTGATCGCCAACGTTTATTGATTGAGGGCATTGTCAGTCATATTGATGTTCCACGGACGCGTGATACAACCAATTTTGATTTTAACCAATATACAGCGGATGCCATATTAAGATCTCAAGGAGGCGTGTCGACGACCTTTCCGTTTTATTCTGAACCACAATCTGTTGATAAGTTACCGTACAATGTTTGGAGCTTGGATGGTGTAAAGCAAAAAAGTCACTCCATCGTTCTACAAAATGAAATTAAAGCCAGTGAACATACTCGTATAACCGCCGGTATTCGCTGGGATGATTTTGAAGGTCGTGAAGATAGCTATTCACCCCGTTTGGCTTTGGCCCATGAACTTTCAGATAGCAAGCTGGTAAAGTTTCAAATCGCTAGGGCATTTCGTCCACCCAGTTTGAATCAAGACGTGAGCGCAGATAATCTCAGTTATGAAAAACTAGATACTTTTGACGCCCAGTTTTCTCATAACTATTCGCAGTGGGCTTTTAATCATATTGCCTATATGAGCTGGGTGAAGAATAAGATCATTCCTATTTTCACAACAACGGGAATACAAAATTTTGAGGACTCGGGAAAATTTATAAACAGTTCTAAGCAGTACCGTTATTACGGTTTAGAAAATACGGTCAGCTTTCAAGCATTAAACGTACTGCGCTTTGAAAGTAACCTAGCTTATGCAAAAGGTGATGGCCCTAAATTTCAAAAATCTGAAGTTTTTCTCTCGCCGATAACCATAGATCTAAATATGACTTGGGATATGAATGAGACACTGCAATGGTATCTTGAGCAGCGTTATTGGGGGCCAAGAGAGCGTCGCCCAGATGATACTCGTTCTGATTTTGGCAGCCAGACTATGACTAATCTAAGCTTGAGTATTGCGCCTATGCAGGATGATAATTTGACGGCGATTGTGAGTATTGAAAATGTGTTTGATGATGAAATAAAGGCCCCTTCTGGTTGGGGGAATCCAACATCATTCCCTGATGACTTAACCATAAAACCTAGGCGTTTAAACGCCGCCATTGAATACCGCTGGTAAAATAGATGCAAAGGATTGTGCACTATCTTATCTCTCTACTTCGCTTGGTACTGTTAGCGCTAGTTCTACTAGTGCCCAGTGCTTATGCTTGGGAGCGTGAAGATCGGTTGGCTATAATGGCGGCGGATTTATTGCCCGCTATTTTGGGTGCACAACAGAATTTTAATGAATTCTATTTCCCCACATATCTTGAAGAAAAAGATGAAGTTCGAGAAATCAGTGATGTTCGAGAAATCAAGGTACAAGTTCTGTTTAACAAAAAGCGTTATTTGGCGGAGCGAACCGTAAAGCGGATCAATAACTTAGGCCCGATTAAAGGTATTAAGTTACGGGCAGTTGCTGTTCGGCCAGATGACATAGTGAACGAACATAATAGGAATAACCGTTTCCGGCAATTAATATTTATTATTGAAAATATGGGTAAGCAACTTTATACCGTGAATGAATTGGCTACTAAGAATAATGACATTACTTATTCATCCAGTATTAAAGATGTAGAAAAAGGCGTTGCCGTAGGTCTGACGGTGACCGAGCGAGTATTACCAGTAATTAACGAATCTTCACTGTCTAAAATACAGCTGCAGTTTTCTCCTTTATTTATGCGCATCGCGAAAAAGGTGAAATAAGCATGGAAAGAAAATCGAATGCCCAGGTTGCTATATTAGCCGTTAGCTTTATTGCCATACTCGTAATCGCTAGTGGTATGTATTGGTACAATATTGTAAAGCCCGTGTTAGAAGATGATATGCAGTCTTTAGCCAGCTCGATGGCCAGTGCTAGAGCTAATGAATTCGCGACTTTCTTGAAGCAAGCAGGGCATGATGAAGAAGACATTGTTGATGAATTAGATGGGATGTTGGCTTACACCTTTGAGCGAACTCAAAAGCAATTTTTTCTTTTTGTCGATTTAGAATTAAGTGAAGAGTTTCAACTAGAGAATCATGTACGCAAAAAAATAACTCGAGGTAATTATCTGTGTGAAAACTGCTTCGTAAAAGATTACCCGCTGTATTCTTCTGATAGTTTTCGCTTATTGGGGGTGTTGACCATCGTGATGTCTAATACGCAGGCGAATACTTATATAAAAACGGTTCAGAACTTATTCATAATTGGCGCGCTAGTCGTGTTGATCAGTTTGGTGTTTTTACTGGTCTTTATTTGGAATACCGCTGCCGCAATGGATCGACTGAATGCAAACTTAGAATTCGAAGTGGATCAGCGCACACGCAAATTAAGTGATGAGATAGACGAGCATGGAAAAACACAGGTTCGTTTAAATAATACCCGCGATGAAATACAACGCCTAGAGCGTAGCCGCATTGCAAAGACATTACACGATGGTGTTGGGCAGGTGCTACAAGCACTTAAATTAGGTTTGCAACGATTGTCAGTACAAATTGAAGGTGATAACAAAAAACTGGTTAACGAGCTTGTTGAAGAAACAGGAGAAGCCATCAGTATTATCCGTGACTTCTGTTCTGAGCTGCGACCATTGCATTTAGAGCGTATGAGCTTAGGCCAAGCTCTGTATTCCCATGTGGAACGACTCAATAGACGCTTACCTACTATGGATCTGACTATGCAGTTAACGACTCAGCTAACTGCGCAAGAGCAGAAGAATGACGAGTTTGAATTGACGGAGTTAGTTAAAGAGCAGCTCTTTCTTATTGCGGTTGAACTACTAAATAACGCGCTCAAACACAGCCAAGCAGCCAAGACCGAAGTGATATTGGCTTATAGAAAAGATGTCTTGCTTCTCTCAGTTATCGACAACGGAGTAGGTATTGGTCTAGTACAAAGTGATGGCTTGGGTTTGTCGGTAATAAAAGAACGTTGTGAGCGTATTGGTGCCAGTATTGTTTTCAGCAACCCCATAGAGAAAGGGTTACAGGCACGTTGTGAGCTGCCAATAAATATTAATGAACAGTAAAAAATAAAATAAAAAATCATATAAAAGCGATAAAGAGAAACGATGAAAAAAATTACCTTATTAATCGCTGACGACCACGATATGTTTCGTCAGGGGCTAAGTGGCTTGCTGAGCAGCAATCAAAACTTAGACATTATTTCCCAAGCCAGTAATGGCTTCGAAGCTTTGGAATTAATACAAGTGCATAAACCCGATGTCGCTATTTTAGATATGACAATGCCAGGTTTAAGCGGTCTTGAGCTGTGTTGCAAAATTAAGCAACAGAATTTGTCCACGCGCCCCATTATTTTGACCATGCATGACGACCTGTTATTAGCACAAGAGGTGATGCAGTCGGGAGCTTGCGGCTTTGTGTTAAAAGACAATACGTTTGATGAAGTCGTGGCAGCGATTGAATGCGCATATAAAAGCGAGATTTATATGTCTCCTTCTATTAAAGCAAGAATGGATCAAGGTGAGGACAAAGTTATCCCCCTGTCTTTTCGAGAGCAGGAAGTACTGCGACTGCTAGCAGAAGGGATTACGGTGAAAGTAATCGCAGCTCAGTTGGATGTCAGCACTAAATCAATTGATACTTATCGCCAACGCTTGATGAAAAAACTGGGCGCAGATAATTCAGCCCAGCTGATTCAATACGCGGTAAAGCGGTCGTTGGTTTAAAGTGCAAGCATAGTCCATTGTAAAAAACTTGATCATAGGCTTTTACATGCAGTTTTGTCGGGTAATTACCTGACATACAAAGCAGCGTGGGCGCTGTATTATTCTGAGTTGCTCCTTCGTATGCATAAAAATATTTAAAAACCATTCTTGGAACATCTATGTCCCCTTTATTTAATTCTGCCTCTTTTCTGTATTCTAATCTGTTTATAGTGATGTTGTTGATCGGTAGCAATGCCCAAGCGGCGACCACCACAGCAGCAGGCTTTAATACAACCGATGGTACAAATTTATCGCCTTCTGTTGCCTTTGGTGGTTCAGACGAAACCTTAACCATTACCGCAGCAGCCCATGTTGTGGGTTCTACAGCCGACGGTGGCGGTGGTACAGATATCCTGAGTTTAAGTAATGGCGATGACTTAACGGCATTAACCAGTCTTGTTAATTTTGAAACGCTGAATCTTGCCGATGGTCAAAACTACACCATGAGTGAAGTGCAGCACGATGCTTTTACGACCATTAACAGTACTGGCACAGCGCAGATTATCCTCGCTGATTCTGACGGTGATGATACGGTTACAGGAGCATCGTCAGTAGAGGGTTATACCCTCAATGATGCCTATACCTTCACTCTCGGAGATGCCGCTCAAAATGTAACGGGTAATGCAGATAATAATCAAACAGTAAACATTGCTGGACTAACGCCGACTGGGATTCTTACGGGCGGGACTGGAGGAATTGATATATTAAGAGCAAGCCATGGCGCTAATCTTTCTGCTGCTACGGTGAGTGGTTTTGAAACCTTAGAAGTTTTAACGTTCGGTAATCTCGTGACACTGACACCAGCTCAATTTAATAGTTTTACAAATGTGTCTCCTAGCAGTGGTGGTGGTAGTCGTTCTGTGGCTTTCAGCACATCAGGTACATTGTCTCCTAGTGTTAATGTGTCAAACACTATCGGCTATAGAACAGTAAATGGTGGTGCAGAAGTCATAACGCTATCAGCAGTCCAAGCAAATGGTAAAACCCTTGTTGCTACTGATACAGCAAACGACAATTTCATTGTTACTGGCTCGGCTGGTGATCAGGTTCTTTTTGGCAGCTTAGGCAATGATAATTTGGATGGCGGTGCTGGCGAAGATACTCTTTATTCAGCAGGTGGCGCAGATACACTTACTGGCGGTAGTGAAAACGATGCTTTTAGAGGAGCAGCTAGTGAATTAAATGGTGATACGATTACTGATTTGTCCGTGGGAGATACAATTGTCATTACCAATACTCCCGCAATAGGAGCCGTTCGTTTTGGCGCATCGAATAATACACTTGAAGTTGATACAGATGGTACTGATTTTAGTGGTATTGAAGTTACGATTAATTTATCGAATACGCCGGGTACTCGCCTTGTACCAAATTTAGTTATTACAACACCCAATGGTTTTGGGCAGTTTGATATTAGTTTTACTGCTTCTCTACCGACCATTAGTTCGGCAACTTACAATGGCGGTACTGGGCTGTTAACAGTTACTGGAACAAATTTTGTGGCCAACAGCGGCTCAGCCAATGATGTTGATGTTTCTTTATTAACGATTACCGGTAATGGCGGAAACTCTCGCGCTGTAACTTCTGCAACGGATGTAGAAATTACTAACGCAACAACATTCTCTGTGACCTTGAGTGGTGCGGAGAAAGATGCTGTGGATCTTCTGTTGAACAAAACGGGCACTTCAGCCGACGATGCAACGACCTATAATTTGGCAGCTGCTGAAGATTGGATGGCAGGGGCACCCGCCGCAACAGATATTGCCGACTTAAGCGGTAATGGAATTTCTGTTAATACCCCTACGGATACGATTAAACCAAGAGTAATCAGCGTCTCTTCTAGTAGTGGTATCACAAATAATATCTTGGGGAATTTCATTCCGGTTGTGATTACTTTTAGTGAGAACGTAGTCATTACAGGTATTCCACAGATTGAATTAGAAACGGGTGCTACGGATCGTTTAGTAGATCGCGTAGGGCCCTCTTCTGGTATTAGTGAACTAAAATTTGACTATCAAGTTCAAGCGGGGGATGTCAGTTCTGATCTTGCCTATAAAGCCATTAACTCTTTAACACTCAATGGCGGTACGATTAAGGATAGTGCTGGAAATGATGCGGTTTTAACCTTGCCAGCCCCTGGTACAGCAGGCTCATTAAGCGCTAATAAAGATCATGTGGTCGATGGTATTGTGCCGACTGTTGTTATTAGCGGAGTACCCTCGAACACCAATATCGCGTTTACAGCGACTTTTACGTTCAGTGAGGCGGTGACAGGCTTTGATGCGACAGACATTGCGCTAGTTAATGCGACTAAAGGTACATTCGCCGCGTCTAGTTCGACGGTTTATTCCTTGGATATTACGCCGACAGCTGCAGCGGTTACTGTAGATGTTGCTGCCAACGGCGCACTTGATGCTTCTGGTAATGGCAATACAGCAGCAGCTCAAGCGACGAGTGCTTTTGATAATACAGCCCCACGTATTAGTGATATTTTTCGCGCCACCCCTGCAAGCTCTCCAACCAATGTGGATAGCCTGATTTGGACCATCGCGTTTAATGAAATCGTTAAGAATTTAGATGTGACAGACTTTGAAGTGAGCGGTACAACGGCGACGGTGCAAAGTATTTCTTCAATAGGCGAATCAGTATTTCGAGTTGCTGTATCCGGTGGTGATTTGGCTGATCTCAACGGTACGGCAACCCTTGCAATTGTCAGTGGCCACAATATAACTGATGAAACGGATAATGCATTAATAAACCTAGTGCCGACACACCAGGATGTAGATAACTTTGTGGTGGACAATATTGCTCCAACACTTACCTTAAGTGCACCCAGTGAAGCCAGTGCCGACACTACCCCAGTTACCTATACGGTAACTTATGGTAATGCCGATAACATTACCCTGGCGCTTGGTGATATCAGTCTGAATAAAACCGGGAATGCTAACGGTAATCTGATTTTAAGTGGCACAGGTAATACTCGCATTGTAACCATTAGAGACTTCAGCGGTAGCGGCACACTGTCTATCAGTATTGTGGCCAATACCGCGAGCGATACCGCTGGAAATAATGCGCTAGCGGTTAATTCAGCGACCATTAACGTAGAAACTAATCAGGCCGGAACCATCGATATCAGCGGTCAGACGATTGTGGGTGAGACTCTAACGGCTACTGTTGCAGATGCAGATGGTTTGACAGGGGTTTCCATCGCTTATCAGTGGACGTCGGGTGGCAACAGTGTCGGCATTAATAGCAACAGTTACACGCTGCAAGCCAGTGATGTGGGTAAGACCATTAGCGTTAATGCCCAATATACCGACCAAGGTAGTACGGCAGAAAATATTAACTCTTCTGCAACAGACGCGATTATTACTCTGCAAACCGATGCGGTTGATCGTATATCAAGTACTGCTAACCAAGCGGGTGGAACACCGCCCACGGTTGATGATTATAAAGACGCAGGTATTAGCGGTGTATCAGATGCAGTACTGACTCGCATTTTGCCACTGATTAACAACGCGGTAGCGCGTCAAAGTGATGTAGCAGACGTCGATGATGTTAGCAAATTACAAACCTTGATAAATGCGATCCTTGAAGGCCAGGATGACGATGGCGATGGTTTACCAAACCTGGTGGAAGGCACTGTTGATACCGATAAAGATGGTACAACTGATCGTAAAGATACCGACTCCGATAACGACGGTGTGGCTGATCAACTTGAAGTGCGTTTGACCCTGACGGACAGTGATAGTGACGGCATAATCGATGTGCTGGATGCGGATGTTGGCAACGATGGTCAGGTTGATACCGGTAAGGTGGATGCCAACTTTGACGGTGCCGATGACGCACTGGATTCTATGGCGGAGTTAATTGCTAAGGCGATTGCTGATATTCAGGCGGCTCCGAGCTCCAATGGTGAAGTTGATTTACCGTTTAAGCAATTTAACCAGGATCAGGATCAACGTCCTAACCATCTGGATCTGGATACGGATAATGATGGCATCATGGATGTTGTGGAATCTGGCCTGAGCGATACCGATGGCGATGGAAAACTGGATACTGGCGATGCTGTGATTACCGATGGTAGTAAGTTATTAGATGGTGACGCAGACTCTTTGCCTAATATGTTTGAAGTTAAAAGTGACGGAATCAGTTTTGACTTAAGTGTTAATGGCTTGCCGGATACTCTGGACACAGATGCCAACGGAATTCTGGATAGCACCATCGACATGGATCGTGATGGCATCATCGACAGTATTGATAATGCGGTCGGTGCTCAGGGTACTCTGCCAGACGTGGATAAAGACGGCATTCCAAATCATGCGGATACTGATGACGATGGAGACGGTATCCCTGATGCGGATGAAAACTCACAGCAGCAATATTTTACCGGTCAGGACGCAGACGCGGATGGTATTGATGACGGCGTAGATCAGAATATTAATGGCGCTCTTGAAGGTGAAGACGTCAATGAAAATGGTGTACGCGATGACCGTGAATTATCCGATATGGATATGGATGGTATTGCTGATCATCTGGATGCGGACAGCGATAATGACGGAATTCAAGATGGGCAGGATATTGTTGTGAATGTGGGGGCTGATGTTAAAGCAGAAGGTACTGGAACTTTGAATGTTTTGATGATGTTGTCGCTATTGATCTTATCTACTCTTCGTTACTCTCGCAGCACTTTACACACAAGTGGTGTACTACTGCTGTGCTTGGGGGCGACGATCAGTCATGCGCAGAGCTGGCAAGTAAATTTAGGACTGGGGCAGTCCAGCCTCAAGCCGGAGTTAGCAAACGGTTTGGATACCGATGAGGGTGGTGATAGTGCTGTGCAGTTGGGATTGGGCTATCGAATTGCTTCTGATTGGCTGGTTGAGCTGCGTTATTCCGATTTGGGGGAGGCAGACATTCGTGGAAGCCAAGGGCATTCAACACTGGGCTACAAGTCATGGGCGCTGGATACTAAATATCAACTGCCCTTATTGCAAAGCACAGTTTGGTCGCCGTACGTATTGGGTGGTATTTCTATAAACCGCTTACAAGCTGATGATCTTAGCCTAGAAAAGAAAACCGACCCAGGCTTGATGTTGGGAGCCGGCATCAGTTATCGCTTTCAGGAGTTTCAATTGAATAGTGAATTGATTCGTTACAGTGATGATGTAGCCGGTTGGTTTATGGGAGTTCAAAAAGATTTCTAGAGGATAAAATCTTTTTGCTAAATCCGTTAAATAAAAGAGAGCGTGCTCACATTGAATACGCTCTTTTTTATGTCTGTTATTTCAAGGGGTCCCTATGTTTATGGTTTTTTACAACCCCGCAATCAACTTCTCAGTACTCGCCACCTTCGCATAAGCAAACCCTAACCCTGCCATAAACGCCGCATGAACCTGAGCCGCAGGCACAGTAACCCCATCAAATTCCAAATCCATCGTCGCGCATGCATCATGGGCCACTGCACATTCATAACCACAATCAACCGCCGCACGGGTCACCGCATCAATACACATATGCGTCATAGCCCCCACAATCACCAGCTTATTCACCCCGGCTTCATCCAATACCTTTTTAAGCTCGGTATCGCGGAAGCTATTAATCTGCTGCTTAACGATAACCACTTCATTATCTTGCGCAGCGACCGATGGGTGAATCTGAGCGCCTTCAGAATTTGGTAAAAAGAACGGCGCCTCGTTAGTAGGAAATTCATGGCGAACATGAATCACAGGTAAGCCCTGATCACGAAACTCGGCTAATAACTTAGCGCCTTGCTCGGCCGCCGCTTCCGTAGCGACCAAAGGGTTTTTAGCCCCCGTATAGGTCGGGAAATAATCGTTTTGAAAATCGATTAACAGTAGGGCTGTCTTGCCCTTAGTATTTACAGTGTTCATAGTTTTGCCTTCTTTTATATTAAATAAGATATCTGTCGGTTTGTTACCGTGAAGCTATTATTGCCAATCACAGCACAATACACTAAAGTCAAAATGGGCATAAAACAGGCAAAATCGGTCAGTTGTGGAAAGAAGGGTAAAAAGCATGAAAATACAAATAGTAAACTACCCAGGCGCCATGCAAACCGCAACGCAGGGCCTGTATGAAATGTTTATATTAGCCAATCGCATTGCAGAAGAGCATGGGCTAACAGAGCGCTTCGACATGCAGATAATAAAAGTCCCAGACTTAGCGCAGGCAAAAAGCAAAAACCACATCATCATCTTGCCGCCCAACATCGTCGACGAATATTACCTAACCCCTGAAGCAGAACTTAACCGCTGGATCGTAAAACAACACAAGCAAGGCTCCGTGATCTGTGCAGTTTGTGCAGGGGCGTTTATATTAGCCAATACTGGGCTACTCAATAATCGTCCAGCAACCACCCATTGGGGATTGTCTGACCAACTACAAACACTATTCACTGAAGTAGAAGTTGACGCCGAAAAAATCATCATCAACGACGGTGACCTAATCACCGCCGGTGGCTTAATGTCTTGGATGGACTTAGGTCTAGAGCTGGTGGCCCAGTTTTTAACCCCCGCAGTCATGCGCCAGTTAGGAAAGTTCTTAATTATCGATACCGCACCCAGAGAGCAGCGCTACTACCAAAGCTTCAATCCAAGGTTCGACCATGGCGACGACGTAATACATAAAATTCAAACCCACATGCAAGCGAAGTTTCATACACGCCTTACTGTTGCATCGCTGGCAAAGAAGAGCCATTTATCGGAACGCACCTTTGCCCGCCACTTTATTCAAGCAACAGGGTTTAAAGCGAATGAATACCTGCAGCGCCTTAGAATTCAGAAAGCGTGTGAGTTATTAGAATCTACCAAGAAGACCTTTGAAGTGATTGCTTATGACGTGGGCTATGAAGACGTGAGTGCGTGCCGTAAATCGTTTGTGAAGATTATTGGCTTAACGCCTAAGGAGTTTCGGAGGCGGTTTGTGTGAATATTGTCCCGATAAAACGGACACCTAATTTTCCCTTCGATTAGGTGCTCAATTAAATCTCTACTTATGCAACACAGTATTGCAGGCCTAGCTTTATGAATTCAATGCATATCTTTAGGCCGTTAGAGATTGAGTCTGTGTATAAGTCGATTATGGTGTTTATCATTGGCTT
>PJEL010000628.1_pt1 | contig 41063 bp, 75 predicted proteins | sample 1853271 | NCBI WGS metagenome assembly PJEL01 (sample SAMN08108733, study PRJNA415343) | Invertebrate metagenome, whole genome shotgun sequencing project. | host: Globobulimina | place: Sweden: Gullmar Fjord | collected 2015-08
GACAACGGCACTGCTGGCGGCGATGCAACGGCATCAATAACTGAGATCAGCGATGATTATGATGTTTCCGTTCTTGACGAAAAAGTGCTGTTCTTGGTTGATGCAAACAGCGGCGATATCACGCTAACTTTACCGTCTGCTGCTCTTGCTGGCAATGGCTTTGAGATAAGTGTTAAAAAGACTGATGACACAGACAATAATGTCATAATTGAAGGGAACGGTGCCGAGACAGTTGAAGGTAGTGATCGTCTCCCTTTTGGTGTTCAAAACCGAACGATTACGCTTCGGTGTTCTTTTGATGTTGTACCAGATGATTGGAAAATAGTTTCTGATTATGTGGATGTACCAGGAAAGGTGCTCACAATAAGTGAGAACTATACAGTTGAAATAGCAGACGAAAAAGCCGTGCTTCTAGTTGATGCTAGTAGCGGTATTGTGACCATTAATTTACTTTCCTCTGTCATTTCTGGCAAGGGTTTTGAAATTGACATCAAAAAAATCGATAGTTCCAATAATGCAGTAATAATTGATGGTTATCTCGCTGAAACAATTGCAGGAAGAGCCACACTTTCATTACTTGTGCAATATGAGCATGTTACCATTCGGTGTTCTGGAGGGGTTGGATCAGACGCTTGGAATGTTATTTCTAGCCAAATCGTTCGCACGAATGTGATTTCAATTGATGATACTGATAGTCCTTATACAGTTAGTGTCGCCTCTATTGATAGTTTAATAGAGTGTGACGACAGCAGCGGATCGATTGTTGTTAATCTCCCAGCGGCTGCGGATGTCAGAAATAGATCGGTTAAGATTAAAAAGTCCTCGTCGGCAATAAATAACGTCACTATTGACGCAGATAATTCCGAAACAATCGATGGAAGCTTAACATATGTTATCACACAAGAAAATGGTTCTATCCGTTTGTTAAGCGATGGTTCTAAATGGTATGTTGAGAGTGGACATGTTACTTCTGCTACCGAAGATTATGAAGGTCTCAATGAGATAGCCACTCAGGTTGAGGTTGATAATGGCACAGACCCTAAAAGGGTGCTCACCCCGGCGACATTCACTAACGCTGCAATTTTACGAGGCCGTGTTTGGCTTGAAACCATTCAGGCACCTGGTGTTAGCTTTGTCGACATTGATATTTCTGATACAACCTACGATCATTATGAGATAATATTAAGCAATGTTCGTGGCAACGCTGGTACAGACATTGAATGCATATTAATCGATGATTCATCGAGCGCTAAAACAGTTTACTTTGCTTCACATAGAAACTCCGCATCGGGCATGACCATATACCAAGGAAGTGATAATAATCCGCTTATTGGTAACAATGTTGACAATCTGGGCCAAGAGAGTTTTAATGGAATTATAAGGGTCAATTATCCTCACCAAACCTCGTTCCATACAAGCTATATTTTGCAAGGTATTTACAGAACGGCTTTCGGGGGCAGCTTTGTTACACGGGTAGATTTTGGTGCTACTTGTATAGATAAAGATGAGATTCACAAACTGCGCATTAATCTTACCTCAGGCACCTTCCACTCAGAAGTTCGGTTCGTTGTTTACGGCATCATTGGAGGCTCTCCGGTATGACCGAGCCTATTCTCACAGTTCGTCGCGGCGAAAGCTTTGAGTTTGAATATAAGCTGCCGGACGAAACAGAAAGCACCACCAATTGGACATGCACGGTTATTGTGCGCAAAACCCCAAGCAGCGATGCTGATGTGGAGCGCGTGGTAGCGGTTGATGACGATGTGTGGTCTGGGCATATCACCTCATCTGAGACTGCTGCACTTGATTTTGACCAATACACGATACTCGGCCTGTTGCAAAATAGCTCCACTGACGAAGTTATTGAAAACAATGCTAGGTTTAAGGTATCTGAAAGCTACAGCGGCATATCATGACCAAACCACGGAAAAAGATATCAACGGTTCACGCTAAGAAGCGTCGTGACCATACTGGTATAGTGTCTACATACAATGAAAAGATGGTTGCAAAGATTATTGGCCAAATCCTAGCAGGCAAGACGGTGCGGGAGATCACCAAGCCAACAGGTATGCCGTGTCAGCAGACGATCTTTAACTGGCGGCTAAAGTATCCTGAGTTTCGTGAGCAGTATGACATGGCGATGCGGGACTATACAGACCAATGCCTTCTGGATATGCTTGCGATCGCCAATGACGATACAGGTGATTTTGAGAAAGTTACGTCCCCTGATGGTCTTACCCGTAAGATTGGCCAGCCTGTGAATGTCAATCGGGGCAAGCTTAGAGTTGACGCCTTAAAGTTCTATATCACCTATAAGGCACCGAAGAGCGACCAGGTCAACAACCAAGTGGTTATTATGATTTCGCAGCGGGATGCTGAAAGTCTGTAACGATGAGTCCGAGCCGCTATACACAGAAGGACCTAGACGATGCTGCACAGCTTGCTAAGCTCGAAGCACGTGTTACGTCGCTTGAAGAGTCTGTGCTGTTGCTGCGTCGCGGTATCCTAGCTGTTGTATTTGGACTTATTTTGTGGTCGCTTCGGGGGCTGGTAAGTTTGAGTGGAGGGATATAAAATGAAAACACTGCTATTATATCTGTTTGGCGGTCCGGCCTACTACTACTTCCTGGGCTTCCTGGCATTCGTTTCGTACTGGGTGCCACCACTGACTTCGTTTTGGTCAGTAACAGGTACGTGTTCTTAGCTGTTTTTGGTTGGCGAGGAGGGATTCGAACCCCCGACACACGGACTATGATTCCGCTGCTCTACCTGACTGAGCTACACGCCTTGAGTTGGCTTTGGTATATCGGCAGGGTCCCAACATGTGACCTGTGGAGTTACTTTTGACCGGCCCCTTGCATGTGCTTTCATCAGATAAAGAATGATGAGACGCTCGCATATATCTTCGGCGCTAGGTTTGTCAGGTTTATCCCTCATAGTCTAATCCATCTATAAGGTCCTCAACATAATCACGCTCCGCAACAATTAGCTCTAGGAGCGTCTCAGCAGCGCGTGACGGTTTGCGGGTGCCTTGCTCCCAGTTCGACAATGCTTTAACACCTATTTTGTATCGCTCAGCAAACTCAGCTTGATTCAATCCAAGACTGTGGCGTAAGGTCTTTATCCTAGGTATAATGTCCAGCGGGTGGTCTCGTGCCGTCATGATTTCTGCCTTTTTGCTATTCTCTCTTGCATACGCTTCACTGGCCTCTTCCCTCAATTCCTTAATTTTATTTATGCGTTCCCTAACCTTGTGAGCACTGCAAACACCAACCACCACGTCGCTATAGCTTTCATTCTTATCGCTATACTGACATGTGATACAAGGATCATCCTGCGATCTGCCGCTAAATTTAGGATCAGGAAGGCACCCTGGATCAGGATGCAACAAAACGAGAAGCTCACAACATAAATCAAGCTGCTCCTTCATCTTCGTTAGCGTATTATTGCTCTTACTGCCACCCTCTAGCCTCTTTTGGCCTTTGTCTGTTATGGTGTAGAAAGTGCAGTAGGAATCACCTCCCTTGGAGACATGGCCCTCAACGGTCAACCATTTCAATGCTTCTAGAATATTAACAAACCTCTGTTTCTCGCCGCCACTTAACCTTGCTTTTATGTCGAGCGGTGACAGACGTGGGTGGATTTGTTGAATCATACCGAGGATTTGCAGTTCTAGCTCAGTCATTTGGCCACCTTTTCGATCTGAATGGTCTCAGGACACTGAATTGAGCCTCGGATGATAGTTGTTGTTACGGCCATAATTGTTAGCGTATAGACCGCTACTCCAAACAATATTCCGCCCAATGAAAATTCTGACATGGTGTGTTTTCCTCGGTAAAAGTGTTTCATATCTTTTTTTGTGCCCCTTCTCCAGTTTCTTTATTTTAGCTACAAGGGCACAAATCTCTATCCTAGTGCAATTAGCGCCACTCCAATACGTACACACCCCACACCTACGAATATCCCTGCACTTCACGCCCCAATTACATAAACCAAAAAGCTCTTGAAGTGTGTTGAGCCGCTCATTCATTTTTGTTGGCGTGTCACTCATGTTTTCTCTCATCGCAGGACCATCATCAACGATTTAACATATTTATGCCGATTAGTCTCAATCTCCAGCCATATGCTGCGCTCTAGCCCAAATATCTTTTCAAACTTAGCCGCTAGTTCCGGCCCCGCTATATCTTCGTTGTTAATAATCCCGTCAATTCGGCTGGTTTGGCATTCACACTTAATTGCAAGTTCAGCAGGGGACAGTTTATGCACTTCCATATGCTCTTCAAGCACCCAGCCAAGAGGGCACGCATAATTTGGATTGTATTGATTAGCCGACATCACCTACCCCGTTCAATCCGCCAAACCGTCTGCATATCAAGATATGTACGTGCATCATTGCCTTCTGGATACGCAGCAAAGACTCGTGCTAACCCACGGGCCATGCGCACTGACATACTCTGGCTTTTTAGCGTGTAGTGGATTGATTGCCTGTCAATATCAGATTCACGCGCAAGATCAGCAAAGGTCATATTCTCTTTGTTCACAAGCCGGACCATAAGCTTACATGCTGGGTTGTCCAGATTGGCTTCGTCGTAATAGGGTGATTCGTCCATTAGGAGTTCGTTTCACGTTGTAGTTGATCATGGCGGTAAATAACCAAGGTTTCACTAGTGTCAGGCTCCTCAACCTCAACCACATAATGCTGTATATTGGCAAACGCTGTGAACTCTGCAACAACGCGGCCATGCCAGTCACTGCCTACACCCTCGACCAAGTCCCACATCGTAAAAAACTGGCCTTGATCTTGTTTTTGTTTTTGTTTTTGTTTAACATCCGGTTTCCCTTTATCAGATACACGCAGTAGAGCCAGTTTGTGCTTGAGCTTTTTGATGTCATCAAGTGTACAACGGCTGATACGAAAGGTGCAATCAGAGCAAACATTGTTGCAGATCTCCGGAATACGCATCAAGTCCAGTGTGCCCTTCTGCAATTCGCATTGCCGCTTCAATTTCGCCAGTTCATCAGTCATTGGCATTCTCCAGTTTGTCCAGTTCGTCTTTTAGCCTATGATATTTATCATCGGGGCAATTACCTTTGGTGCAGCTTTCAAGAACACACCAATCGCAGCAGCTTTTGCTGCTATAAACCACGCTCAACATGCCCAACATCTCCTTCTGCAAATTGCAGCGGCGCAGCAGTCTCGTCAGAGTGTCAGTCATTGGTGTTGTCCTTTCCCATCAAATATAAATACCTTTTCTGCCCCTATCCAAAAGCTGATTTGCCACATGAACAGCATCACCCTGCTCACGCTCAAGCTCACACCGTTCACATAGAGGCCCATCTTTTTCGCATTCGCAGTCCATATCATCGAGCAGTTCGTCCAAATATTCGATTTCTGCGCAAAGGCCGGAATAAGTTTGAGTGGGTGGGCTAATTGTCATCAATACTCCCTCCTGTTCACATAAGGTTCGTCACAAAATGAATTTATCAAAACACCTACTTCTTCACGGATTCTCTTTTTCCGCCCAGGGCCAAATCTGAGATACGTTTGACAAAACTTTTCATCAATAGCCATTTCCGCAGATGTAATAACCCTTTCACCGAAAAGATAATCCACAGACACGTTGAGACACCGCGCAATAGTAGCAATCTTCTCAAGTGATGGCCGGTAAAATCTGTTGTTCTCCAGCCCCCACAGGTAGGCTTTGCTAACCTGTGAAAGCGTAGCCAACTCATCAAGTGACAGCATACACTTCCGCCGCTGTGCACGTAGCCGATCTCCAAATGCCTCAGTCATCACTGTCTCCTTGTATACCGCCTAGCTTCTGAAATTCCTTTTCCATTTCCGTAGCTAGCTCCCTGAATTTTTTTGCTTCTGCCTCTAGTGTGTCCGCATAATGTGGAACATAACTTAATACAATTGACGAGTGCATACCATAGGTAAGACTGTCCCCCTCTTTCTTCATAGCTGTTGATATGTTTTTAACAGCATGGCCAAGCCTTCTAAAAAGAATCCTTGCCACAGGCCACTTTATTTCGCGTTCCACACTTAACTTGTCGTCATCGCTCACCATCAATCTCCTTGTTTGTTCTGCCTTACTACCCCATCAGCCTAGCTACCGGGGGGGAGACTAGAACCAGGCCAACAGGGCAGCAAGGAGGCTTGGCCGTTAAACCAAATCAGCCCCGCGTCGCAGTTACAGCCTCAGAAATAGCCGCACGGGGCTCGCAACTATGATGTAAAACAAATCAAGATTGTTGTCAATAGGTTTTTTACGGGGCTGGTTTAGCGCGCACAAACAAATCAAGCTTATACTGAAATTCCGCGACCGGACGGCTATGCTGTACTACAAGTCTATGCAACTGCGGCGGCGACGGCGCAAAAGCATAATTCTCGGTGCCAGCACCACATTCACCACGCAACCAATTCTCACAGCCGCGCCGGATAGCCCACACCGGTAGATCGCCAAGCGCAACCCGGTAGCCTTTAACCAGTGCAGCAGATTGCTCCTTTGAATAGAAAGCACGGTACAAAACAAGCAGAAAAGCAGTGTGAACCATCCACTCGGCATCGGCAGCAGGACGCAAATGCCATTTAACGAGGCACAGAAGCTCAGTGAGGCCAGTCTTTAGAGCTTCCGGTACTTCCATACCGGAAGGGAGTGTTGGCGCTCTGCGGGCCGCTATGGGCGTCTGAGTGTACATCCTCTCTATTAAGTTGATTAGCCATTTCGGCAAGGAGGTTATTCTCGGAGGCTCCTCGTGACGAAAAGCTGCGACGATTTCCCTTATCTTGGATTTCTCTCCTAACCCAATTTCTCCATGTGGCCCCCCAATCTCTCTTTCTTGCTTTAGAGCCGGAAGCACTGAGCCAATAGTCTTTGAAGATATCTGCGGTTTCATATGCGTCGTGCTCCGTAAGTCCTTGTGTACAGGCGAATCGTATCATTTCCGGCGTCGGCTTCCAATCATCAGCTATGAAAAACCCTATCGGGTTTTTAGGAAGTGAAGACGGCTCTGGAAGAAAGGAAAGTTGACCTCTCTCTAAACTCTCTTCCCTTTCTTTTTTCAAGAGCCCTTGCGCCGTAGGCGCATCATCACTGTCATTTGAAGATTTAGGGGGTTTTGAATGTGGCATGTTTTGTTGGTCCTTGTATGTTGTGGTATTTAGTAGGTGGTGGATAAAAAAGCCTTGGAGACACAAAAAGTCAACTTTTTTGTAGAAAATGTCGATTACCCCTTGACAGCCCCAAAAAGTTTTGGCACATGGGGGAACCCCTTCACCCCAGGAGCTCATGTTCCTTCAATATGAGCGATTGAGGGTGGGGAGGGGGCTTTTCTTTTCTTTTTATTGTTGATTTTTCTTTTCTTTTAGAGCTTTCCCTCAAATGGCTGTTTTTGGCAGTTGCTTTATATTCCTTAGTCACATCATTCCTTTCACAGTCAGATTGCCTCATAACGCTCCATAGTAGCTCAGTGAGGCGGGTTTGTGCTGTCTCTGGTGTTCCCCTACCTGAGATGTTAAATCACCCTGTGTGGGCTTCTGTGGGTGTTTATTCAGCAAACCATCCGTGCCGCTTATATTGCAGGGATTTTTTTAGGGCGGCGAGTATACCCAGCCATAGAGCGTGATGTGCGGCACTTTGGCTTTTTTTCATTTTGTGGGTGGCACGCCTTCCATTCGATACCCAGCCCAGGTCTACCCCCACGCTGATTATCTCTTCCACGTCTTTAATTTGGAGAGAAAGTTGAGGGGCTTCAAACGGCACTTCCTTGTTGTGTAACAGTGCTTCTAAAGTTTGCCTAATTTGGCTGAACTGGTGGTGGTGCTTTATTGGCTTTCTGCGGCCCCTTTGAGGGGGGTCGTAGGTAGCCGATAGCCTATCGATCTCAGCTAATTGAGATCTTATCCCGCCTATTGTCACATCGCCAACGGTCACTTTAGTCATATCATTCTCCTAGCTGTATAGTGTGGTTTCTATCTCTTCACGCAGTTCTGCATATCCATCGCCAGCAAGCAGCTTATCGACAATCAGTTTCATGGCTGCGGCAAAGAGCGGGTCGAATTTATCTTGCGGCATTGATTCAAAGCTAATCGATTGAACTTTGATTATTGGTTGATTGCTATCGCTGAAACGAATGTTATCGACATAGCCGAGATGCATCAGAAGCCAAATACGCAGACTTTCAACAGTACCGTCCCACGCGCCGCTCTTCACGACGGAGGTTAACAGTGCAAAAAATAGCGCGTGGTGCTTTGGGAATCGTGCGGTGTGGATGCTCACCATAACGTGCTGGCCATCACTGAGTGCTTTTAGCACATCCCGGCCTTCTTCTTGTGCCGGGTGCAGCGAGCCGTTACGTTTGTAGAATACCGCCTTTGTCTTCATTGTCCCATCCTTCGTCCAGTTTTAGCAACAGGAGGGCAATGGCATCGGCTTCGTTGTCGTCTTTTGGGCTAAAACCCTTTGCTTGCACGGCTTTGATAACGGCCTCCTTGTTAGCATTACCTTTGCCGGTTATAAACTTTTTGATGGTGCCGACCGGAACACCAGAGTATGAGCGCTTTCTCTTGAGAGCCCAGGTAGTGAGTGTCGCCACAAACCCACCATACGCATGAGCAGCATCTACACCAAGATGTCTGCGGACTTCTTCAAAGAAGATAATTTCGACTTCTGGCCATTGATCAAGCCATTTCTCAAACTTCAAAAACCGCATGTTCTGGCTTTCAAAGCGGCTGGGTTTGAATGTGACGGAGCCGCTTGTTACGGCCCCGTCTTTGTTGCTGTGCGCCCAACCAGTGGTGGTTCCAAGGTCGAGCGCCAGGATGCTAGAACGGGACTTCGTCATCAATAATTTCCCCGGTGGGTGGTTCTGCAGGAGGTGGTGCAGGCCGTCCGTCAGGGGTGTCCCCCATTTGTGGCCGTTGCTGTACTTGCTGCTGTGCGGGCTGTGCATATTGCGTTTGGGCTGGGGGTGGCCTAACTGATGAGACCAAGATTCCCCCAACAATTCTTCCTTGGAACGCCACGTCGCCCCGCGAGAGAGTTATTCGGTTGTTGACCCAATCAATCATTTTTTTCCCGTAAAGGTTTTTAATTGTGATTGCATTCGTTTTGTTGAGGACAAGTTTTCTTTGGTCCTCTGAAAAAGAAAGTGCTATTTTTTTTTCAGTCTCTCCTTGAAATTCTGCTGGGGCAAAGTCCTGTATTGTAAGTGTCGCCGATCCAGCGATGAAGTCATCAGCTTCAAAATATGTGCGTGGGAAGGCGTCGTCAATGGTGTAATTGTTTCGATCAAAGTTGTGTTCCATAGTTATCTCCTATCTGATTGTGTGTTTGGTCTCGGTACTCACACCTGGGATATTTCGCTTACCAGGCGACCTGAAGTCCTCCTTGATTAGTTCCATGATTTTTTCCATGAGGGCAGGTCTACTCTTATTCCAATAATGCTGGCATACTTTTTTCTCGTCATCGATTACCGGCACCAGCGTTTCCATCAAACTGATTGCCCGGCTATAGCGTGGCTTAGCTTGGTTCCTATTCACCAGCCATGGCTTAAGTAGGGTTTTGCACCCGTTTATAGCCACTGCAAGCCCACCAACTTTCTCGTTGGTCAAATGGAAGAACGCGTTATCTATCTCTTTTTGCGCGATAAAATGTGGTTTGCGCTCTTTTTTCCGTATGCTATTTGCCCGTTTTTCAAGGTCTCTGGCCTGGACAAGCATGAATGCTACTTCGTTTGCATCTTCTGGTGTTTGAATGCCGCTATTGTCAAACCGTCTTAGTTGATCGCTGATAGCTTGCAATTCAGCTTCAATTTCCTCGACGGTTTTGGGCGCGTTCGCCGGAGTGTCCATTACCATGGCCGTGTGTACGTTTCCCGACCGCAAAGCCTGATATGTTTCCGGTTATGCGCTGTGATCGCGTTTTTTTCATTACGGGTAAGCCGCTTCTCCCACCCTGCATCGGGGATGATGCGGCGGCCAGCAACACAAAAGGTTGATTGGCCCTGGAATGTCTCACAGCCTGTGGCAATGAACGTTACTGCGAGTAGCAGTGCAAGAATACGAATGTGGGTCATTTGGCTTTTCCTTTATCAAGGGTTTTTTGAAGCTCAGCGTTGATTTCATCGTCGGTAAGTTTGCTGGTGTCTACCGCGTCTATCTCGTCGGCAATCTGCTTATGCTTGTCCCTGACCTTTTTGTTCGCTTCTTCGGCTCTCTCCCAAGCCTTCTTGCTCCCCTTGCTGTAACCGGATCTGTAGATCAGGAGGATTGTCACGATCACACCGCCTACACCGGCTGCCAGCTTTATCCATGAATCAACGATAAACTTGATTATCGCGGTCATACGCCTTCCTCCAGCGCCTTCTTGTTGCGATCATAAACAATGAAGGCCGCAAATCCAACGGCGGCTAGTACAATTACACCAGCACCAATTTCAGGCGATAATTCAAACCCGGTTGATGTTTTGATACGGTCAATGGCGTTTGAGACCACCGGGATTTTCTCGTATGTTGTTGAAATTACTGTGATGCCAAGGCCGCCAATGGCTGCTTTGTTTGTGTTGGATTTGAGCCCGCGCCTTTCATGTGGTGAAGCTGGCATAACTCGTTGTTCTTCAATGTAAGCTCTTCGGAAGGTTGATGCGAGTGGCGGTGATCTCATAAACAGTTCAGCTTCTTTTGTGCGGCGGCGTGTTAAACCACGAAGAGGCTTTAGCTTACCGTTTTCCGTTATTTTGTTCCATCTGGCAAGGCGGTTTGGAACGGCCTCGAAGTCACCGCGTCTGATTGTCCGGAAGACGCCAGATTTATTGGCCGCTCCAATACCTACATTGAATACGAAACTAATTATCGCTGCCAGTTGATGCTCATTGAGCGGCACTTTCAGCTTCTTAGCAATCTGCCGTCTCACATTTGCAATGTCTCTATCAAGGACTTTCTCTGCTTCCTTGCGAGTAATTGTTTTAATCTTATTCGGATTGGGATCACCGGCATAGGCTGTATGGCCATAGCCGATGGTCGGTATCTTCGCAGAGTCCCGATAGACTTTGCCTCTAAATCCTTCAAATTCTTTCAGGATTTTTTTGGCCATCATTTCAGCCTGTTGAGTTTTAGGTGTGTTCATGTTGGGCCTCGTGGAGTTGTGAAACGGGGACGCAGTAGCCAAGTTGGCGAGATGCACCGCGTCCCCGGAGCCGGGGATAACCACCGGCTCTGCTGGACCAAGGAATAACCCAGCCGTGCATAATATGGCGCATAGAGTCGGCATTTGTCAATGTCTCCATTTCTCTCAATACTCATTCAGGCATGGTGCATGAACCAAGCAAAGCTGTCAAGCAAAATGTTACAGGGTATTGACATGTCGGTTATGGTTTGGTATGTGAGGGTGCCCATCCCGACGGGGGTGGGAAGTAGAGGAACGTGGGCGTGACTCTGTAGTTGAAGGGTTAGATTCCCTTCTCTTCTGCGAACAGTTGGGTGTTGGCCAAAATCTTCATCCAACATGCCGGTGTGGTTTGGGAAATTCATAGGATGCATACTTGGATAGTACCCGATCTCACCGGCAGTTTAATTCAAGGAGAATTATGATGACAACCAGCACCAGGGTAATATGTTTCTTCGTAGGCTTGGGTTTTGTGGGCATTGCGCTTCCGTTTGCCATAGCGGCAGAAGCTGGGTATTCCTGGGAAAGCATACTGTTTACCGTCTGTGCCGGGGTCGCATTTTATTTTGTTTGGTATCACCCTGATCAGTAATTAGATAGCTGGGTTCCGTCCTTAGGCTCGGTTGTCTATAGCCGGTGGGGTATTGGTCATACTGCCCCGCCGGTACATTAATTTGTATGTACTTGTTTTGTTCTCCTAGATTTGGTATCTAGGGGGCATGACTGATACTTCATATGTGCGAGGCGGGGAAACACTAACGGCCAAACAGCAACAGGCCGTGGACCTTTATCGTTCGGACGCAAGACATATCTTGCTTTACGGCGGCTCTCGTTCTGCGAAGACTTTCTTGCACCTCCGTTACATTATGATGCGGGCTATAACCGCAGCAGGCAGCAGGCATATTATTGCACGGTTCCGGCGTGCCAGTATGAAAAATACCATCATACAGGATTGGCCGAAGGTATTGTCTCTTTGTTTCCCTGGTGTTGTTGCTGAGGAAAACAAAGCCGATGGGATTTATATATTTCAGAATGGCTCAAAGGTCTTCCTAGTAGGGCTAGATGAGAAGCAGCGCACAGAGAAGATTCTTGGCGCGGATAGCTCCACCATCTTCATCAATGAAGCATCTGAGGTTAGCTATACAGCTTTTGATACCGCTCAAACACGGCTGAGCCAACAGTGTGAGTGGATGGGTGCCGTGCAAAATCAGCAAGGGAAAATAATTCAACAAAAAACAGAGTTGCGGCAAAAGTTCTTGCTCGATATGAACCCGCCGGATACCGGTCATTGGACATATAAGCTGTTTATTGAGAAGGTAATGCCGATCAGCGGAAAGCCGTTAGTGGACCCGGAAAATTACGTATCATTGCTGATGAATCCTCTCGACAATCTGGAAAATTTGGGTGCTAACTACATCAAATCGCTGGATAATAAGGACAGGGCTGGGCGTGATCGATTCTTCTTAGGTAAATTTAGGGATGTGCGGGACAATGCGTTGTGGTCACATGAAATGCTCGACAAGCATCGGGTTTCTGAGTGCCCAAGACTGTTAAAGATTGTTATTGGTGTCGATCCATCGGGCGCTGGCAAAAAAACCGATGATAGCTATATGAAGAACGACGCCATCGGTATTGTTGTGATGGGATTGGGGATAGACGGCAATGGTTATGTGCTTGAGGATTTGACTTGTCTTGGCCCGCCGGAAGAATGGGGCAAAGTTGTTGCCGATGCTTATTCTGATGAACGTCACGGTGCAAACACCGTCGTAGGGGAGGTAAACTTTGGCGGTGATATGGTCCGGGCCGTAATCCAGGCTGCCGATCCACGTGTTCATTTTGTTGGTGTGAGGGCATCTCGGAACAAACAGTTGCGAGCGGAGCCTATTAGCGCCCTTCATGGGCAAGGTAGAATTAAGCTCGTTGGCTTTTTCCCAGAGCTTGAAGATGAATTGGTTTCACTCACCCGTACAGGGTACGTTGGATTGGGATCGCCGGACAGGGCGGATGCTTTTGTTTTTGCGGCGAGTGATTTGTTCCCGGGGATGACAAAACCGGCACAGGAAGAATACCATGCTGGATATGATTTTCCACCGCCGCCAATTGGAATGGCGTAAGCAGAAAGGCCGAAACAATTCGTGAACAAAGCAGGTGTAAGCTGGAGTTATCCGTTCGTGACAGCGAGCGGGCGATAAGCACCTGTCACACTTCTTGGGAGTGTGATGCCACCGGGGTATGTGAGTGTGAGCAGTGTGTATTGGAAATGCAGCTTTATGTTGAATTTGAGCGGAGTCTTGCGTGTCTTCGCGCGTTATAATGGAAGGTGATTAGATGGGCGATTATGATAATGATGTCTTAGGTCCAGAAGATTTAGAAGGCTTGTCGCCTCTGGATAAATATCTGGCTGATTTGAATGCTGATGCTTCCTTCGTAAAGGAACAGAGCAAAGAGGCGGATCGAGATACTGCATTTATCTCACAGCCGGAAGGGCAGTGGGACGACTATTTGGTCAAGACGCATGGAAAGAAAAGCCAGCGCGTTAAGTTGACGTTGGACCTGGTTTCGGCAAGCGTCCAGGAATTCGTTGGTGAATGGGGTGAGAATAGCGTTAACGTGGACTACAAGCCGTCTGACGCCGCCACGACTGCGGGTGATGCCGGTGTTCTACAAGGGTTGTATCGTGCTAATTTCCGAGATTATGGCGGTGATGAGGCCATCAGCAATGCGGTCCAAGAGGTGGCGATTTGTGGACAGGGTGCATGGCGGTTGGTAGCACAGTATGAAGATGAAACAGATATAGCCAACAAAGACCAGGTCATTACGTTCAAACCGGTTTATAATCCTTACCAGATGCTGTTTTGGGATAGGTCCGCGACTTCTATCACCAAGGAAGACGCACGGCATGTGACCCTGATTGATAGATATTCCAGAACTGGTTTTGATGCGGCATTCCCAGGCAAAGCAGCATCTTCGGTGGGTACGGATAATTTCATTGAAGACCGATCAATTTATGCATATGACGATGTGATCTATGTCGGCACCAGGTATGAGGTGATCAGAGATCATGAAAAGGTTCTTGTTTACAGTAACTTAACTGAGAACAAAGTTGAGACCTTCACCGAAGAGCAGATGAAGGATCACGGCGCTAAGATCAAAAAAAACAAACGCATGGTATTCCAGTCTGAAAAGATGGTCGTTCGTCAGAAGGTGATGAAGACGGTTTTCTCCGGGCAGGACATTTTAATTGCGTCAACACGGATTGCTGGCAAGTACATTCCGATAATCCCTGCTTGGGGCTACAGAGTGTTCCATGCTGGGCAGGAGCGCAGTTGGGGCCTGGTGCGTAAGCTTATTGATTCTGCTAGACTTTTCAATACTTTAGCCTCTAAAATGGCAGAAGTCGCAGGGTCAAGCGGTGTTGGCACGCCGATGGTGCACCCGGATCAGGTCAAAAATGATGATGTTAAAGCAAGTTTGCAAAGTCCACAAAATGTGGCTTATCAGATCATCGGTGCTCTTGAGGACAAAGACGGCAAGATAGTTCAGGCGGGCCCGGTTGGTTACACGCAGCCATTAACTCTTGATGGGGCGACGGGTGGTTTAATTGAGATGGTCACTCAGTTCATCCAAAACCAAACTGGCGGTATGCCACAGGAGGCTATGGACCCGAATGCCTCCGGTAAGGCCATTAGAGCGGTTATGAAGCGGGTTAAGATGATGCACCAGCCTATGAACCAAAATATTGCGAGGGCCATCAGGTGGAGCGGTGTGGTCTATGCAGCTATGGCCAGTGATATATATAGCACGGCCCGCACTATTGATGTCATCAAAGCAGACGGCCAACGCACTCAGGAAATGCTATACAAGCAGGTAATCGTAGAAGAAAACGGCCAACAGCGGACTGAACAGACAAATGTCATAACCGGACGCAGGTTTAAGGCCTTTGCTGATGTTGGCCCACAGCATGAAACGCTACAAGAAGAAACCATTGAGCAGCTTAAGGGCGCACTAGGCCTTCTTAGTGAGTTTGGTGAGGCTGGCGGAAAATACGCGACGGTGCTTCTATCAACGCTAATGGCTAATATCAACGGGGTCGGGCTTGAGGTTATTCGTGATTTTGCTCGCAAGGACATGCTGGTGCAGGAAATCATTAAGCCTGAAACAGATGAGGACAAACAGATTCTTGCAGAGGCAAAACAGAAGCAGCAGGCAGCACAGGAAGGGCCACAGCAGCAGGTAATGGAGGCCATAGTTGATAATCAGAAATCTGAGGCTATGAGCTTACGGGCCGGTACAGCGGTTAAGATGGCGCAGGTTGAGAAGACTGTTGCGGATACCCAGCTTATGCGGGCCAAGACGCTTGATACGGAGGCTGGTATTCTCCAGGGTGCACGCAAGCTTGACCTTGATGAAAAAGAACAGCAGGCAAAGCAAAACACTGAGGTTGCCAAGTTGATGCAGCAAGCGCGTGTTAATGGTTCAACTTAAAGCCGACCACGAACTCGATCCCGCTGGTGCCGGTTAGCCATACTAGCGGCAATAGCGTGCCAAGATAGCTGCCAATGAATATGCGGTTGCATTGTGCTGGGGTGGCCTGGTGGGTGTTGTCATTCATCTAATTCATCCTCAACAATGCTGATTGTATTACTTCGCATCCTTCCTGGTATGTCTCTAGGGCGACCATCCTGGTCCTTAAGGCAAGATACTCCAGACCGGCGGCGGATTTAGGCAAGGTGGCTAGGGTTTCCGATACAGCATCAGCGCGTCTTTTATCATCAAGTTTTTTGAAGAGTTTTAGGGATTTGCGATAATGTTCCTTGGCCTTTTTTTGTTTGCAATTGATTTCACAGAGAGTTCCTAAAATGTGGTAATTTATTGCTTGGACCTCTTTAGACTCTTTCCCGCCGATGGTTTTGTTAAGCACTTGTGCCTTGGTAAGCATTTTCACAGCTAAGCCTAGCTCGTTACGGACATGGTGAACGGCCGCCATAAGGCTGTAAATGGATGACACCATTTTTGTGTCATTTAAGGGTTCGTAAAACTTCAAGGCCCTCTGAAACAGCGCAATGGCCGTATCGGTTTCTTTGATAAGCCCCCCGTTTGTCTTTGAATCATTCACTGGCTTTCTCCTTTCGAGTCCTGACTGTATCGCTTAGACGCGGCATAAAACGTAAACCTCTTGGCTATGATAACGGCCTCACACGCTCTGTTGTAAGCACCCAGGATATGATCAGAGTCCTTGCAAAGAAGCTTTTTTAAGTTCTCGGCATAGGACACCTTCTCCTTAGCTATTTCCCAGGCAGCGGTAGCCCGCCTCTCAAACAGTGCGGCCACGTCTATCGGGTCTGCATCGACGGGGATTTCAGGGAATACAATTTTTATCTCGTCAGGTATTTTCGATTTGGTCATTGGTTTTCCTTCTGTGTCATTAGTGTGTAGAAAGCTTGTTTGCATGTTACCATAGCCCCCAACCGGATTTGCTTGGTTAAATCCTCCGGTTCGGTGTCTGACAAAGGCGGTGCGGCTATGACGCCGGATAGCTGCCTTATACCTTCTTCATCTCCAATTTTCCTGAATAACTTTATGGCTTTGCGGTAATGCTTTTTAGCCTCTTTTTGTTCATCCTTAATAACAAAGACCTGTCCTAATGCGCTATGTACTTTGCCCTTCAATAGCTCGTCTTGCACAACATCCAGCGCTTTGTGAAACATTTTCACCGCGGCCTCTAATTCGCTGGTGACTATATAGGACGTAGCAAGAAGATAGAGGAGTGTTGCTATTTCATCTTTATCATCATCCTGATTTGTAACTTCCAAGTGGCGGTGAAGTAGCTCTCTGAAAAGATTGGTTGCGATGATAAGCTCATTGTTTGTCTTTGAATCGGTCATTTCATTTATCCTTAAATTGTATTGTTTCAATCGGGCCGCTGCACCATGGATCGAGTTCAATCGCGGCTTCTACGGCCTGATGCGCTGTTGCACCCATATGCATTGCTCCTCTGGCGATTTCATGCCCGGAACCGAGCGCGGCAAATGGCGCATAAATCCGTGCGGGTGTGGGGTATCTTTCAAAGTTGTGTAGCGCATAATCGTCACCCTCTTGAGTGACAGTTAGAATAACTGAATCGGTGTTGGTTGGGTATTTTTCAGAGCCCAACGAGGCCGTGTACCATTTAAGCCACTGTGTGATAAAATCGTGCGCTCCAGCCGCCCCAATTAGCATGGGTTTATTTTCGACTTTGATGTAGAATATCTTTTTTGTTGTCCCGGACTGTGTGTCGTTGAAGTGTATAGCGGAATCAGCCGCCATTATGCCATCACGCCAAGCTATTATGGTCATTGTTGTTTCTCCTTGAGTTTTTGCAGATATTCTTTGCCTTTGGCAGTTAGGCCGTAGCCACTCCCAGCGGGTATTAGGTCGTCATTGACCCAGGGCTCTTGCTTCGCATATCCGCGATTACGGAGTGAGCGAATATGTCCACGAACTTGCTCGCGGTCCATACCCGTTTCCTTTTCAAAATAAACAAAGGAATAGCTTATCTCATCGTAGCCGATGCACATAAGGTTGAGCAGTTTTAGTTCAATCTGTTCTACTGGTGTCATCGTTGGGCTTCCCTTTTTTCAAGTGTCAATCTGTAACTGTAGCCTTTGCCGGTTAATCGAAATAAGTCATTGCTGCTCTTTTCCAGCCCTAGGAGACCTCTAAGCCTCATCTCCCTCATAAGCTGTTCTACCTGCCATCGTTTCATGCGCAGTTCGGCGGCAAAGCAATCGGGTGAATAAAAGTACCAACCATTGTTATCCGCATCGTACTCCATCATTCGCAGTAATTTTAGCTGAACCATGTCTTTTGGTTCCATCATCTTCTCCTTGACTAATTCAATCGTTCGGGACAATCTGAGCATATCAGATTTAGCTCTTTGACATCGTTCATTTGCGCCGCTGCGGCTTTTAGGATTAGCTCGGCCCGCTGCATATAAATCTGGCGGGCTAGCTCTTCTACTGGTGAGAGATCATTCTGGCCGCGATGGTGAATCACATTAATTTTTGGTGCGCTTAGCTGTTCACCGCATTCATGTGTTTTGTAGTTAAAGTCTATGACGGTGTTGGGCATGAATTTAATTCGGTAGCATTCCATTTCCGACAGCAATTTGTGGATGTTTAGGATCATTGCTTCCTCCTTATTGTACGTCCGGTATGGTTAGCTAGGGTCATGATAACCCCTTCCATTAGGTCTGCCACATCAACGTCAAGCGCGTTGGCTAGTTTAGCCAGCTTATCCCATGGTGGCTCGTGTGGCCGTCCTGACTCCAGGGAGTGCAGGTATGACCCACTCAGGCCGGTTATGGTGGCAAGCTTGTTGATGGAGTATCCTTTCTTTAACCGCAGCTGGGTTAGCCGTTGGTGCAGTGGCAAGGTCCAATTCATCGGGTAGTTTCTTTGGTGGCATGTGGGAGGGTGTTAGTCATCATCGTAGCCCATAGCAATACTAATGAGTTTCACAAACGATGTGCCAACAAAAAACATGCCTGCAAATATGGAAAAACCCGTAATTGTTAAGCCTATCCAGGCAAACATAAGACCAGGAACCCCTTTAGGCTTAGGGGTGTCAAAGAGGAGAAAATCTAAAAGATACATGGCTGATGTGCTTACGGCTAGCCCGCCTAAAATATTTAGGCTGGCAGACAGTATATCTTTGCGGGTCATTTCCCCTCCTCCAGCGTTTCTTCGATGAGTTTGTCCAGACCGTCCTGGTCTAGTCCAGTCCAGTCAGTGTGGCTGTGTACCTGCTGTATCAGGTAAAACACAGCAATGATGAGTATGGCCGTTATTAGCTTGTGCATTGTGTTAGCTCCTTCGTATCTTCTAGCTCAACCATACCCATAGACCGTACAGGACAGCGCCTGCTACGATAAAGGGTAATACGCGGAAGAAAACCGTTACAACAGTAATCAGCAACGCGCCGCCGACTACCAGAAGGATACCGGTTGCCCAGGCGAGCACACCGACAATTGCATTCACAAACTTATCCTTGATGCTCATCATTCATCTCCTTATGGTGTTGCTGTTCTCTTTTTTGGCACTGATCAGTAAGCCGCTTGAAAATTGCCGGTTCCCATTCTCGTAATACCGCTTCGAATTCGGGCCACGGCACGATGTTTCCCATGTGGTCATGGATTCTACAGGTAGGGCCGATGATAACATTATTTTGAGGGTTCGCACTGTACTGAAAATCGTCGAGAAAGTCACAATGGCACTTATTCCTATATTCAAGACATCTGGTGAGACAAAGGCGATAGCGTTGTTCCGACCCTGGAATAGGCTGGTGGTCTTTCATAATGCAGGTGATGTTGTTTAAGCACCTGATCCATTTTTTTAGTTTGATAACATCGGGTTGAGCAACAATTTTTTCGGCAAACGAGTAAAAGTTAGTTTGAACAGCAATGCTTTGATCCTGTCCAGTTTTTTTGTCGTACCGGCGGGCCACAGCATCGCAGTGCCCAAACATTTCAATCTCCAAATCGTATTGGTTGGTATGCCATTCTATCTTGCCGCGACCACCCGGTTCTGATGTTGTCTGGGGGGGTGGGGTATTGGGGGTGCAAATATATCTGAGCATTCGGTCGGCGGCTTCCATCATTCATCTCCTTGACAGTTTCGTTTTCTTTTTAAGCAAATTTCAGTAAGACGGTTGAAAATCTCCTGCCCCTTTTCTTGAATTACTTGTTCTGGGCTGGGGCCGACGGCGCGGATGTCGTTGTCAGGGTTTTCGCCACATTGGAAAATGTCTATAAAATCACAATAGCATCCATCTCTACGCTCAAGGCATCTAGTGAAACAAAAGCGATGAACAACAAAAGCCATTCCTAAACAAACCGCGCGATCTTCCGTAAGACAGGTGATTTTGTCAGCGTAATTCATGGCTTCGTTCACATATCCTTGAATGGGTTGGTGTAGTCTACTCCCACAAAAAATACTGCCAACCCTGCTATCACTGTCGTTCCGATAAGCGCAGCTTTTTCGTATTGACCAAAACCAATGATGTTCAGGAAAAAGAATATGATCACCGTCGCGGCCATCCAACAACCGAGAACCAGTGCAAGTTGTTTGATAAGAACCATCATCATTATTCCTCCGTTTATTGCCATGGGGCGGGCCGCATTAGCTCCTTCATTACCTTTACGACGTAGTGGCCTTTGGAACTGAGCCGATAAAGGCTGTAGCCATAGGCGGTGTCACGACGGTCTACGAGGTCTTTTTTGATCAGGTTGTTTAGCATTTTGTAGATTTGTCTACGGCCTATTCTTCCGCTGCTCATTTTAACTATTTCATAAGGGCGGAGTTCGGTGCCGCTATGGAGCAGCCAAAGAACAAGGCATTCCCCCTCGGAAGGGAAGATGGTGCTGTTGAATACGATGTTGTCGAACGGTATGGGATCTGTCATCACCACACCCTCAGTGAGACGGCCATGCAGGCCAGTAGTATGATTGCGAATGTCATTGTGCGGCCGCCCAAGTGTACTCTGCGGCTTCCGCTGCGAGAAGGACACGTTCTCCGCATGGGATGATATGATAAACGGTATGGAGCTTTGCCTTGTCCTGTGGGCAGCTTAGTACGCTAGTTATATATCCTTTTTCAATCATACGATTGAGCGTTGTGTAAATTGTTCCGCGTTTCAGGCCGCCGTCGCTCAGCTTAACTATCTCCAAGCCGTAGCACCCACGGTTACCCCGTAGCAATTCAAGGATCAATCGTTCCTTTGTGGTAGGTAATGGGACGCGGGTCATTGTGGTGTCTCCTTTTGAAACTATGCTGCAAATACTGCCCTAACACCCCCATACCTGTCAAGCAGTTTTTTACAACAATGAGAAAAATAAACCGGTGAGGCGGGATCGGGGGTACCTCACCGGCTACTTAACCAGCACAGGGCAGGTGTGCTAGTCGAGTAATTCCAGGTTCAGTTTGTGTATCTCTTTAAGCGCATTCTCAAGACCAGCCAACTGGTGCTGCATAGCTGAGATTTGCTCGTTGACCCATTCGACATGGGCTTCAAGTGTGTCTTTGTTTTCAGTAGTCATTGGCTTCGCTCCTTCTCATTCGGCGGTTATTTTGGTTGACGTGAATTGGGTTATTTGCTAATCTTTTCAAGCTCTTTGACAAGTTTAGCATCCGCCCGGGCAGGTTTGTATGTCACCTGCACATCAATGCATTCTCGAAGCTCACTTGGGATTTTATCGAGTATGACACTTCGTATAGTTTCAATCCACGCCCTTCTTGCATATTTTGGCAGTTTTTCATAAAACTTTCGAGGGGTAAGGTCGTAGGTGTCACGTATGTTGTCCATCATCTTTCTCCTTATCCATCTTAGTAGCCTTGATCTGGCTGTCTAATTCTTCTAGAATTTTATTAACCTTCGGCGCCAGCATCCGGCCTAGTATAACTAGGGGGTCGGTTTCATTTATGCCCTTAGTCATTGTCTTGGCCCCCTCGTTCAAATTCATCATTAGACATCGCACACGTACAGCCATCGACAGACAGAAGGTCGGCTTTGATCTTATTCACCACGTCGGTTAAATCGCGAATATCTTTTCGCAGTATCTTGAGTACCTCAAACGCAGTGGGGATGTCGCTAGTCCTAGTCATTGGTTTGGTCCTCATTGAAGGCTTCTTTGCATTTCTCAAGGGCGGATTGGAGTGCTTTTACCGTGACTTTGTGTTTTTCCAGGTCGCCTTCTATATCAGCAATAACTTCTGGGATGCATTTGACAATGCCCAGCCAGGCTCGCCCCTGATCAATATGATCCATAACTACTAGGCACTCTCGTATTTCATCGACACCGTTGCGAATATGTATTGCGCTGCGGCTCAAGGCATTGGCGCGTATCTTGGCGCGGGTCCATATTTCTTCCTTCTAGGAAGGCCTTTTTTAGGCCGTCTAAGTTTGTTCTGTTATCCATCATTCTTCTTCTTTCTACCGTATGAGCGCAATCGGACAATTTCTAATAACCGCCGCCCGATACCTGGATCTGGTTCATGCGCAATGGACAGGTCATGTGCAATCTGCAAGTGCAAGAAATGTTCTGCGGGGACACCAAGAGCGGCGTTAAGCTTCTTAGCCATTTCACCGCTGACATTCCTTTGCCCGCTTATAATTTTGTTGAGGTGTCCAGGGTCCATATTAAGAACAAAAGCAAGATCGCGTTGCAGCCATCCGCGAGCTTCCAACTCCTTACGAATGAACACCCCTGGATATGGGGTTATGTCAGTCATGGGTTATCCTTTCAGTCTTGATTATATTCATATATAGGGAGATGGTTCCAATTGCAGATTTGGGATTCGTTTAGTTTAAGCAGAAATTGTTCTGGAGTATACGCGTTCATATCACGCCCCATGCTGCCGTTCTCATCCAAGATCCAATATTTAGCCACCAATCCGTCATTAAATACTTCCCAGCCTTTATTGGCACAATGAGCAATGACCATATCAAGCTTTTTTGTCGTAAAAATATGGCCACTAGGCTTTTTAACCATCGCATCACCTCTTAAACATCCAATACATCACAACACCAATCAGAAACATGCCGCCGTTGCATTCAATAAGAAAAGCACAATCTCTGTTGCAATGCCCATCATTCATCTCCTTTCGAATCAAACAGATCGTTCACTAGCGCGAGCCAGAGCGTCAATAGCTTTGCCACATTCCCTGGTTGCACAATGCATCTCTCCGAGCTTGAACAAAAGATCGGCTAGCTCCTCATTTAACCGCCCACTTTCTGTGAATATTTTTCTCCACGCGAGTTTGGTCTCAGGTTTTTCGATCTGTTTAATAAGACTGAGCGCCATTATGCGTAACCGATCCACTTCTTCTGGCGCTATGTTCTGTTTTGTCATCATTCATCTCCTTATGTTGACAGTTCATTTCTCCGTGGTTTTAGCTTCAATTGAAAAGGGAAGTTCAGAACTTGTCTGACTGATAACAGGCATTAACACTCCAAACCAATCGGTGCTCCCAGTTCTTACAAGTACCGGTCCCTTCTCTCCGCTGCAAATCAACCGGATTTCATTAAAAGGGTAAGCTCCAAACGCGGCGATCAAGGTCTTATCAAACGCAGCAAGATAGCTTGAGTTGAATGCTGGAGACGTTCGTTTCTTTTTAAGTTTAGGAATAACCCGCCGCCAATTCGGAAATTCACCTTCAGTTTGGCTAAAATGCTGCATATATGAAGGTGGTGGGTCTACACCATTCCAAACGCGGATGATGTTGTCGCTAACCTCCAGGCGGCGGCTTTGGTATTTTGGGGCGTATTTAGTTGCCGCAAAGAGTGCGCGTGACACTGGCAATGTGACGGGGGCGTCAACATTCCCATCACGATCCCAGAACACGGACATCGCATGGCTATTGGTGGCTACAAGGAACACACCACCTTCTGGAGCGCTTTCAATATGTACTCCTTGCAGGTAGTAGCGTGTTTCATCTGTGCTCGCGACAAGCGATGCTGCGGCCAGGTAGGCCGGGTTTGAGAGTTTGAGCTTGGTCATTTCATTTTCCTTTCAGATTATACAAAACTGGCGTTTGTTATCATCCAGCCGGGTGGGAGTGTACTTTGGTACAATCAGCAGCCGAATTCATTCATCTCGTTAATCAGCCGTTGCCGTTCGGCTTCCATTTCAGGCGTATGAACGTCGTAGCGGTTTTGCATCTGATCGCCAGCATAAATATGCAGCGCACCTCTGACTTCCGCCACAGTGCATTCAACCACATAGCGACAATGGCCATCAAGCGTCTCAAACTTAGCAACAACCCTGCCCGGCCATTTGTAGCCGCTGCGCTTGTGGACTGGGTCGCCGATCTGAAAGTCAGTCATCTACATCTCCTATGTCTTTCACTGCAAAGGCCATTCCAACTCTCTCTGCGAAGAGGTGGAGCTCTTCAACCTCGCTTTCCAGGAGTCTGGCGTAACTCCGTAATGACCCCGTACGTGCGGCTAAACTGTCCGCTCGTAGCTTTTGAAGGTTGTTGATGTTGATGAGCAGGTCAGCCTTTTTCATTTCGCGCCTTCACGAGCTCCTCTATCTTTTCCTCAAGCAGACAGTCAGTGCATGGGTCATGTGCCCCACATTGGCAATAACCAGGGCCGAACATCTCTAGGGCTTTTGCCACGGCTTTGAGGTCGTTTAACCACAACGCAATTAACCCAGCATCGGCTTTGGCAATTGTGGCTTTGCGGTCAGTCATTGCGTTATGGCCCCCCAAATCGCTAGGACACCGCAGATTACGGTTGTTCCTGTAGTGCCTAGCACCATTCCCCTAATGAGTGTTGAGTCTGTGGCAACCATAGCAACTATCAAAGTGACGTTTACTACTGTTAACACTAGCTGCAAGGTGCTCATCTCACTTTCCCTTCCCTTTACCATACCCCATATCCTTCTCTTGCGCTTCTGCGGTTAGCCTTGTCTCAGCACTTTATTCAAAGCGCACAGGCCGTCGCTCTGTGAGTCAGCAAGCTTCTCCAGCTTTTTGCAGATGGCGGCCAATTTGGCATTGGCCTTCTTGCTGTCCCTATGTTCCATCTCAGTAAAAATCTTCAAATCTGAGATTAGACACTGTGAATTATATATATCTGTCCATATTGATGCGTAGCGATTGTGCCAGTCTGCGTCGGCAATTTTAAATGCGGTGGGCTTCGTCATTGTTCCGCTCCTTAGTGTGTTGGCCGCCCGCTGAGGCGGTCGGTCGGGGGTAGTTGTGTTAGATTGCGATTAGTCTTCCTACAATCCAGTGGCGTTCACCTTTGATTTTTGATTCATCGCAACTAACCTTCATTAACGGGTATACATTCCTCCACTCAGCCATTGCGGCGGCGGCATATTCAGCAGGTGTGCCGTTACCTATCGGGCGGCGGCGATTTGTCGAGTAAGTTTTTTCTTCCCCATCGCGTTTCCATATGAAATGAATCCGGGCGTTCAGCTTGTTGTCTTTGCGATCACTGGCTTTAAAGTTGGTGATCGTGAACGTTATGTCCGTTACGCCGTAATTGGTCATTCGTGCGTCTCCTTAGTGTTAGAAAATCTACCAACAGCCAACCAATTTTTTAGTTCCTCGTGTTCCGCCCGCTTCTGGTGTTCCAACGCATAGCCTCCTGCGGTCAGGGTGTTGCCATCGATATAAAATCCTTGAGGGCACCAAAACATAAATCCGTCTGCGGCAACTAGCCAGAACAGGTTGGGGGCCAGTTTGTCATCTGAGATATTATATTTCATTGTGTGGCTCCTTTTTTCATTCATGCCCTCAAACTAGCATACCTGTCAGCATCTGTCAATGGGTTTATTACAACAATGTGAGACATTAGACTAAAGTCCAACACATTATACCTGACTAAATTAGTCAAGAATTATGTTGACATACCTCATTCGTAGGTGTACATCCCAGAACAGGCATAGAACAAACCATAAACAAATATGGAACAAGCTATGTCGGCCACCTCTAGCACAATGCGACAGGCGGCATACTCATAGACACACTCAAATGAGGTAAAACTAGTGGAAAACGATACAGCGAATGTAGCTCAACAGCCTGAAACACCTGATGATAGTGACGGCCCGGACATAACTGTGGTTGATCCACAGCCATTCACCAACGCAGGCAGTGGAAGTGAAGCCAAGCCAGATACTGAACAACCGGATGAACAACAGGCTAACGGCGAGGATGGGTCGCGCCCTCCTAAAACCGATACCACTCCTAAAGGCGTTCAAAAACGCATTTCACAGCTGGTAGGTAAGATCAAAGAGGCTAAAGCCGAAAAGACTGATGTCGAGCAAACACTTGAGTTCCACAAGCAACGCGCTGATGTGTTAGAAACACAGGTCGGCACCTTGCTGGAGCAGCAACATGGAATACCCGACCAAAATAGTCGGTCTTTAGCCGCACAGCCAACAAAACAGGTGCCAAACCCGAACGATTTCGATGATGGTGCCGATGATCCTGCCTATCAGACAGCCCTAAACACATACATACAGCAGTCTATAACCGCGGTTGCTCAAAAGCAAGCGCAGGCTGAGTTGATGAAGTTTAGGGATGAACAGCACGCACAGACCATCAACACCGAACGCAAGACGGCCCTGGACCAACATTGGACTAGCGCTGTGCAGCAATACAGTGTTGATGAATATGCGGCTGCTGAAACGGCAGCCCGGGATTCGCTAGGTGCGGATAGAGTTGACCAACTCATTGAGTTTGTTGGCGCTCCGTCGCCTACTGTGGTTCATCATCTCGGTACACACCCTGATGAGGCTGCACATCTATTGCGGCTAATCACAGATACGGCTAATCCGAAAAACCTGGGACGTGGTATGGTTGAACTAGGACGCCTGACCGAACGCGTAGCAACTGCTGCGCCGAAGGACAAAGCGGGCGTTAAACCCACCACCGCTCCTCCACCTGAGATTGAACCTGATGGTAAGCTACAGCCAGCCGCTACGCCTAGGCCGCGTGCTGGTGTTGTACCTGATGGCGACAGATATTGGTCGGAGGGGGCGGAAATCTCAATCGTATAGGATAGACCAATGGCTATTGCCAACACCTTTGACTCCAACATTACACGAAAGTTAATTCGTGAATTTACGGAGGACTTTCAAGCTGCACGTGTGATTACACAGAATGTGGGCACACAACCCCTACGACTAACTGGCCGCTACAACCCGTCAACTGGCGACAAAGTGGATTTCAAACGGCCAACTGATTTCATCTCCGTTCGGACTGAACGTGGCGATCTCAGTGCAACTGATCCATCGGCCATCCAGACTGGTAAGGCAACTGGCACGGTACAGGATTACCTCTCAGTCTACGTTGAGTACGACATCTGGGACGAATCGTTGATGATGGATCAGAAGGACCGTTTGCTAAAGCCAATAGCAGAACGGCTAGCCAATGATCTGGAAACCCATTTTGTCCAGTACATGACGGAGAATAGCGGACTGCTTTCTGGTGATTGGGGCGAGCCTGTAGCTAGCTGGAGCGATGTCGCCAATGCTGGTGCTCTGATGGATCAGACAGGTGTACCACAGACGCCAAAATGGTGTTATGCAGTCAATCCGCATACGCAGGTCGCATTGGCTACTGAGCAGCGATCTCTCGGCTCTGGCGGTAGCTCTGGCACACTGATCTCCGAAGCCCATCGCATGGCTATCATCAGCGATGATTTTGCTGGTTTTAAGGTGATGAAATCCAACATATTGGGTTCTATCACGCAGCCAGCGGCAACTACTGACCGCGTTGGTGCACTCAGTGCCACACCGGATGGAACGTATGAAACAGCGAAAGACACGTTCACACAGTCACTGGCTGTTTCAGGCTTTGGCACTTCTGGTGATGTCATCCCGGCTGGTACATTCATTGAGGTAACGGCTCGCAGTAAACTGAACCAGGCCACTCGCAATCTGATATTTGATGAGGCTGGTGAATCAATACCGTTTTCAGCGGTGCTGGTTGAGCCTGCTACGTTGGTTGGCGGTGCTGGTACGTTTATTGTAGCTGGACCCGGACTGAATGAACTGGCTGGACAGTACAATAACATCGATACTCCACTGACTATCGGTGATACTGTCACGATACTCGGCCAGGAGGATAGGTCATATCAGCCAAACCTATTCTGGCACAAATCTGCATTCAACATTGGTTTTGTTGATATTAAGCCGTTGCAGGGTGTGCAGAATGCGTACAGCCGCACAAAAGATGGTGTTGTGATACGTGTCGTTCGTGATTCAGACGTGTTGGCTAATAAGCAGGTAACGCGGTTTGACATTCAGACTGCATACCTCACGTCCAATTCGTTCTTCGCCGGGCAGGGGTGGGGGTCTGCATAGTGTAGCGTGAGTTGACTTGTGTTGGCCCTGGCGGTAGAGTTACTGCTGGGGTCACACAACGACAAGGAGATGCAGTATGACTGATCTTAATACAACCCATCGGGAAAGGTACAGTTTAGGGGGTTATTATTCTGATTGGCACTGGCGCTGTGGTTATGATAAGGGTACACCTGATATTTGGTGCGAGAAGTGCGGTCATCCAACATGCGGTGCCAAAGCAGAATGGGTGCCAACATTTATTTCAGAATCAGCGGAAATAACTCCTGACATGGTGAAGCGCAGTATGGCTGCTATGGACGCTGCTGATCCTGATTTGGGCATGGATATGGTTGTCACCCAAACCAGTGGATGTGGTGTTGCTGATGCATACAAAGCGCATGCAGAGAGGGTTAAGCAATGACTGACACTACACACGTATGCCGGCACCCGCTTAGTTGTCATCTTTGCCCACACCGTGTCGAGTGTTTTGGGGCCGAGGATGCCCCGCGACAGGATAATTTTTACCCGCCGGTTTTATGTCCTGAACGGGTTTCAAAGAATTTGGAGAAGGTATGGAGGCAGAATACACAGCCTTACGAACTGGTTGCGGGTGAAACTCACTGCGACCGCGAGTCATGCCCTGGCCTGTTTATTGGGGTTGATTATGGCTCTGAACATGCGGAGGGTACGGCTGAGGTGTCAATCACAATAGACCCTAAGCCCAGCTTCGAGAACCTAGCACGGCTGCTTGGCGTTGAGTCTGAGAACAACGAACCAGCTAGCAACAATCTGAAAGAGAGGATTAAGACATGACTACCATGATAACCTGGACTAAGCCGGACGGTCTCCGCATTCAAACCAATGATCATGAGGCCAACATAGCCACAGCATTACAGCTAGGCTGGAAGCGGTATGATGAGAATGAGGCTGAAGTGCCTGAAGTGCCTGTTGTGCCTGTTGTACCCGCCGCTCCTACTGTGCCCAATTCTCAGTCTAAGCCTAAGAAGCGGGGCCGGACAAAGAAGGCAAAGAAATGACAACCTTGATTGAGTTTGGCCCTGGTGATATACTGGGGCCATTCTAACAAGAGAGGTGAATGACTATGACTGAAGTGAGCAATATGCCCCACACGAGGGAATTCTATAGGCTGTGGGACCGGCTTCTCAGGGTCTATGTGATGTTAATGGAGATGAAAACGCGCGACAAAGCGATTGAAAACGAATTAATGGGCATTATAGATGGTTTTGCTGCCCCCACCCACTTCAAGACAGGCGCAAGCAGCCTGCACGCAGCTTGCGGAATAGCTGACACCAAATTGACCCAGGACCGTGCCGCCAGAGCCGCTAAGGAACGCGAGCCAACGACTGGAGACTCGCTATGGGACTGCACTGTTGCAGCCAAACGCGCCCGCATGACGGGGCGGGAGCCGTGCGATGATTGCTGGCGTGTGGCGCAATGTTACAAGGAGTTACATAAAGACACCCGGTGGTCATCCGAAGACAGGGAGTTCTATCTATTACAGGCTGCCGCCAGAATGAAGCTACGCGAAAAAGATTGGAAAGTTAACCGGACCGGAGGCAACTTCAAGGACTTGATTTGGGCAAGCGCATGCGGTCGTTTAGCCTGTGTACCGGTTGAAATGATGTCTGTTGAGGTTGGCAGGGCGTTAGGGTGGCGGTATAAGGGTGAGGCAATTAAGAGCGGGGTCTGCTTTTGTACGAAAGAAGGGGTGGCACATGACTGACCACAGTGACATAGCAAAGCCGCTCCTTGAGTGGTATACCTCTGATGAGGCTGCGGCTGCGAGGGCTTCTTTATATGCACCCGGCGCGGCTGCCCGTCGCGGAATGCAGCAGATTGAGCACAACATGCAGAAATACGGCCACCCGTTTCATCGGCCCGTACCATACGGAGAAGAGCAATGACCGCGCCAGTAAAGTTACTTAGTGGTGCGGAGCTACTTGTTTTTGCGAAGGATGAAGACGTGCTTACCCCAATAAGTGATCTCATTGCCGAGCTACCGACAGACCGGCAGGCACAAATTCAGCAAGTCGCGGATCGGGCAGAGGCTATGTTTACTGGCGCTCCCGGCTATGACGCAAATTCCGTACGGGTTGAGGTGGACAATATACGTTATATTCTGGTTTTGGAGGGAAGGGCTAAGCAATGATTATTCATACTGAGCGCAGAGGCCGGTGGACTTTTGAGGCGCATGATGATGACACCATAACCGTGATTGACAACCTTGATGTGGCTTGCAAAGAACTGGAGTCCACATTTGAATACCCGCCTAATGTATTTTGGAGTGACAGACCATGACCAAACCACTAAGTGACATTCTATCCGGGCTGCCGTTTGACCGGCAAGCAGATATTATGAGCACAGCGCTCGTTGTTGCCAATGAGATGGATAGAAGCTACGCCAAAAAGCTCGCAAAGAGTATTATTGAACATCTGGAGTCTGGCGCTGCGGAGGCTAACACATGACATTGAACCACCGCCCGTACATTGGTCATCCTGAGCCAGGGTACGGGCGGTGGTTTAATAGGCTTGGGCGGTGGCTCAAGAGACTGATGAGGTTACAGACATGAGCAGCCTGATAACATGCGATGATGTTGGCGTGGCCGGGGAACGAACAATGAGTTGTTCGGGTGATCTCACTATAAACCTGACGCGTTACGAATACAGGATGATGTCCTGGGTCGATAAGCTAACGCTGTTTGCTTGGCTAGGCCATGATCCATATCCGCCGGAATCAATAATTTAAGGCTTGAACTGTTACCTTTATTAGAACAAAACGTGAACGAAAGGGCTGGACAAGATGCTGCCTAAGACATTAATTAAACCCACTACGGCTGCTGTTGCTGTAGGTACTGTTGATCTTCCTTGCGCACTGGACAACAACTCGATTGCTACGTATACGCTCTCTGCACCTGGCCTTGCTGGCACGGAGACTATCGCGGTTCATTTTTCTGTAGACGGCGGCAATACCTGGCACCCTAGTATTCAGGGTGGTGAGGCTGTCGCGTTATCTGTGGATGACACCAGCATTACGGTGGATGCATCGCTTTATCTTAGCTTCGAAAAGCCTCTGACCGCCTCTGCTGTTGGTTTGTACTGGCAGAAGAGACAGACTTATAGGTATCCGGGGTCATGAGCGTATTTCACGGTGTATTTGGCTTCGGAGAGGCTGTAGGCGGTGGGGGTGGGTCTACTGGCGCGGGCAGCATTATTACATTTGGCGCACGAACGATGTCCACTGCGGGGTCGACCTATTATCTATACCCCGGCAACTCAAGCCGTGGTGCCCATTCAACTCAAGTGCCAATGGCTCTTCCGATTGGAGGAACCCTATCTAAAATGTATGCTGGCATGACTATCAACAGATCGATAGTCCCGCTCGATTTCACGCTGTATGCTCTGATTGAGGCGGTGTGGACACCAACAGCCCTGGATGTAACGGTGCCAGCGGAGAATGAGGGGCCTATCGGCAACACATCTGACAGTGTTGTGCTTCCGGCTGGAACTTTTATAGCAATGAGTGTTGATTCGAACGGCTTAGATATTGATAGGTCGCCGCTAGACATGCTCGTTTCAATGCACCTTGGATAAGTGGGAGAGTTTAGAAATGGTTGATATTACACGAATTTACGAAGAGACCGCCGAAGATGATGTCTTCAAGGATGACATTGAGGACTTCCTTAACGGCAATGAAGTTGTTGAAATTTCTCAGGGAGAGAGACAGCTTGTATCCGTCACAGTTACCATAGTCACGACTATAGCCGATGCTGTGGCTCATCTTGACAGCAGAATGCTTGAGCTCGGCTATGCACGCATAAGCGTTGAGGAACTAGCGCTCAGTGGCACAAAGACATTTGGCAAAGCCAGCGCCGCAAACCTGATCACCTTGGGCACTGTAGCTGTCGCTGGCGACGAAGCCTACAACACAGACACAAATGAGTCTGTCGTGTGGAACGGCACTCACTGGAACCCTATCGCCACCAGGGGTGTTGATAAGATAACCATTGTATCGGTGAATGACGAAGCCGCTCTCGGGGGCGGGGTGGGGATTGACATATCTGGCTCACGGCTAGCGACTGCTGCTCCAACCGCTAATGCGCTTGCGCTATATGACATTTCTGCGGGTGCGACTCCGCAGTTTGTAACTTCTCATACAACCGGGATGAATGGGGTTAATGTTGTAAAGCTTAAAGGCGAATTGGCATACACAGGCTCATGGGCTCTTGCGGAAACCGAGGTCATTACAGCAGTTGATTTCAGAGAGATTGACGACGCTGTTAACCGCAGCGCGGTGCTTGATGCGACCGTGGGGGATGGGGTGCTGGTCGGTAGTAATTTTATCACAGTAGATTTTGACAGCGCACATTTGATCGTCACTTCGACGGCCAAACCTGATGACCTAAAGGTGGTGTTGGATTACGACGGTAGCGTCGATGGCTTGGTCGCGCCGACAAGCCTAGCCGCAGATCGCGGGTTGCTGGCTGTGACTAACTTCTTCGGTAGTCCCATGTCAGTGCATTTCTACAAGGGGCTCAGCGCCACTGGGAATGTGGATGATCCGCTGCTTGAGTATGTTGGCAAATTCACCGATCCAAACTTAGACAGGCCGTTTGGTGTTGCAATGCGCAACGGGTTGGCTCTAGCGACAAGCAATAACAACAACAGGCTGTTCGCGATTGATTATACGACGCCCACAGCGCCGGTGAGATTGGATGACTATGAAGATTTGACTGGCAATTATTTGGATGAGCCTACTGACGTGCAATTTATCAGTAATGATCGAGCTCTTGTCCTTTCCAAAGGTGATTTTGGGCCGATTTCGTTATGGGATATATCTGATCCTACAGATTTGAAGCCACTTGCCTTCATTAAAGACGCCGACCTGGATGGTGCGCGGTATATGAAGGTCAGCGGCAACTATGTGTATGTCATGGCGACGTTTGCACATAAGCTCGTGACCATTAACCTGCACGGCACTGTTTTGAAGACGCTCAGTGTTGGTGCAATTACAGCGGACAGCATACAAGTCGCGTCAGCGGCCCACATTGGCTCTGCTAGAGTTGGCGCTGAGGGGTTGTTGGGCGAGTCTGACAGACGCGCAAGCGAAACAATTGACGAACAGAAGACTGGCGGCAATCAGTCCATTACTGTCACGGCAACAACCGATACGCTTGTCACTGGATTGAGCCTGACATTACCGGATAAGCCGGGGCACAACGCCTCGGTTGTTTTTTCACCGACTCTCAAAGTTGATCAGGCGAAAAAGACCATGCAGTTCGTTTTTTATGAAGATGGGTCTCCGGTTGAGTCTACCCGGGCGTCTAGTTGGGTTAGCCGCGATGATACTGAAACGAAAACTGACTGGATGAAAGGCTTCTTTGAATGCTTGGGCCAGACTATCACAGTGTATTATGTCAGCGATGGGATTGGCGGTGCTGGTTTGACTGGTTCGGTTACGACCCTGTACGCCGATGGTGCTGATCTGAACACGCATCTGAGGGCGTTCATAGCGTGATGTCTACCGGAACCGACATCATCGAAGCTGCGCTGAAAAAGCTAGGTGTTCATTCACAGATAACTCCAGCATCACCGGAGCATTTTGTTACTGCGTTTAAGGCGTTGAACAGTATGCTGTCGATCTGGCGGTCTAACGGCGTTGACCTTGGTATCAGCTATCTGACCGACCCAGGTGATGCAATGAATGAGCCACTCGATGTATATAATGCGATTGTGACTAATCTTGCGGCTAGAATTGGTACTGATTTTGGCATTCCGACCACTCATGAGCGCGTTAGTTTAGAAGCGGCGCGTGATTACAGTGACATTGATGCAATTTACAGGAAGCATGAGGTGCCAAACCGCACACTTTCGTCTACCACGCCTGTTGGTAGCGGCAATCGCGGCTATTGGGACTGGGGTGATGGGAACTGGGATGAATACTTCCCTGAGGGGACTGAGTTAGATGGCTAGGGTTCCTTTTCCAAAGGGGTTTACTGGCAGGCCTGATTTGCCTCGGACTCAGCGTACCCTACGCAATTGTTTCAACAATCTAAAAAGCGATCAGGACGCTGCCATTATTCCACGGCCTGGGATTGTTGAGTTGAATACGACCAATTCAATTGCTCGTGGCCAGTTTGTCTGGCGAGACAATTTATATCAGATTGCCGGTCTCCAATTAATTAAGATCACTGATCTTGAGACTGGAGATTACTCAGTCATTGGCACGATTGAGGGAGAAGCTGAGGTTCTGGCTGCGATTGGTCAGGTTGAAGCGACATTTATCGTTAAGGGTGGCAACACCTACACGCTTGATCCTGATGATGTTTTAACAGATATCACAGCGAATGCTAATATGCGGTCAGCTATTGACTTAGCATATATCAATGGCCGTATTGTTTATGTTCCAGAAGCGACAGAGACTGATGCAAATCCGCCGTTGTTCTTTTCTGATGTTGGTGACGCTGGTTCAATTCAGCCACTGAGTTTCTTTGAAGCAGAAGAGCAGCCTGATCGGAGCAAAGCAATATTCGCTTATAATAGGAAGTTGTACGTATTGGGTACGGACAGCATAGAGGTGTTCCAGAATGTGGCTGATAATCCGACAACGCCGTTTGCGAGTATAATTGGGGCTGGTTTGCGGACTGGCTATGTCGGTGCTTTGGTTGAATATCCAGGAACCTATTTATTCATTGGGCGGTTGCGAAACCAAGGCTTTGGTATTTTTTCAGTTGGAGGTGGCGGCACACCGAAGGTGTCGAATGAACGTATTGATATAATCTTGCAACAGTATTCTCAGGAACAACTTGAGAATGCGATTGCCGCTAACTTCCAGTGGGACGGGCATAATATCGCGGTGTTCACGCTTGAAGACCACTGTTTTGGTTATATGGACGGTGGGTGGTTTGAAATGGATTCACTGATTAATGCACAATTTACTGCATTTGGAGCGAGATATATTGATCTGGTTAACGGTAAGTTCTACGTTGGGTTTGAGGATAAGATCGGGCGGTTAGAGGACATCCGAACTGACTATGGTGAACCTATCACCAAGGAGTTTGTGACTGCAATGTCTCAAGAGGACAGCAATTGGTTTAATGTAAGTTCTTTAGAGTTTGGCATAAGCATGGGTTATGATGGGTCAATTGGAGATGAAGCCGCGACAGTTAATCTATCTACCAGCCGCGATGGTGTAACATGGAATGATCCTGTTTATCTGGAGTTGGGCAAGATTGGTGAATACGACAAGCGATTAAAGTGGCAGCCGCCAGGTGGTGTTGGTGCTGCTCAAGGCTTTCTGGCGTTTAAGGCATACACCACTCAAAACATTAGGTTTACTGGTGAATTTATCGCGGTGAAAATGTGATGGCGAACGAGATAGTCACAAAACCATCTTATGGGGTCAGGTTGGTTGGCGAGAATGGTGCGGCGCTGAGATCACAGTTGTTGTTCCATGACGACTTGGAACAAAAGCTGAACACTTACTTGCTGGGCGACAGGCTGCGGCTACCAGAGTATGCTTCGGCTGATTTGCCTGATGCGACAACCGCAACTGGCTTGGTGTTTGTCACTGATCTTGGGCTACCGGCCTTCTCGGACGGCACCAACTGGTACAGATTCACCGCAGGAGCGGTTATATAATGCTTGAGAGGGTAACAGAGTACCGCCGCATTAAGCGGATCAGCGATGCAAACCCATCTCTGGATGGCAAGATGTGGGATTTGGTTATTTCAAGAGAGGTTTTTTATCTCATGGAGGTTCTTCGAGGTAAGGACAGTGGTGTTTGGGCATTTCATCCGTGTGATGACGGGTATGCGATTCATGCGGCCCTTGGACCGGAATGCAGAGGCAAGAAGGCAAAACGGAGCGTGTTGGCTGCTATGGCTTGGATTTTCAGCCATACCGACGCAGAGCACATAGTGGCGCGTATTCCGGTTAAGTTCAGGGCGGTACGGACATTGGCTCGTGCTGTTGGTATGAAACTTGCTTATAAAGGCAAGCTGGCTAGTGATTATGTTATGAAACGCGGTGACTTTGAGTAGTCGGAGGTGTAGCTATGGGTAGCGTTATAAAAACTATTGGCGAAATGTTTACCGGCAGCACGGCTGGGAAAAGAGCCGCTAATGCACAGACTAGAGGCAACCAGCAGGGTATTGATGAGCTTAAAGCACAATATGGCATCAATACAGAACAGGCTCAGCAGATTTTGGCTCAATACCAACAGTTTGCTGACGCCGGAGCCGGGCAATTGGGGGCCTTACAGGAAGGTGCTACTCCTGAGGGATTAAACGAACAGTTTGGCAGAATCACAGACACGGATTTGTTCCAATCACTCCGTGACGAGCAGTTACGGGCGGCCCAAGGCCAAGCTGCTGCTTCTGGCCAGACAGGCCACGGGTCAACGCTTGAACACCTGTCTCAAATTCCGACGAATTTGGCTCTTCAATTAAATGAGTTGATGTATGGGCGTTCACAAGACCTTGCACAGACTGGTTTAACGGCTGTTGGCGGTCAAGCTGCTGTTGCTGGTGGTTTGGCTAATCAGGGGACGCAGATAGCGAGCAGAATTGCTGATTTGTTTTCTGGTTCAGGCCAAGCACGTGCATCAGGCATTCTTACTGATGTGCAGGCGGATGCTAAAACAACTAGCGAGATTGGTCAAATCGCAGCGCAAGCTCTTGGTTATTTCATGTCCGATCCGCGTCTTAAGGTTAATGCTGAGCGGGTTGGTAAGATTGGTGATGTTAATGTGCACGAATGGGACTGGGCTCGGCCTTCTGAAAAACACCTGCCAAATGTTGGTTTTATGGCCAATGAGATTCTGGAGTCACACCCAGAATTTGTTGCGGTAGCAGGTGGATTTTTATGGGTGAATTATCCAAGGTTGCTGGATCGTCTTTCGAAGGAGTTTGGTACGACAGATGCCGACATTAGGTAATATTCACGGCGGATCACTTAGTGGTCTGCAAGGGGTGGGTGATGCATTTTCGTCAAGCTTGGGCCAGACACGGGCTGTTGAGGAACGCAAGCGTCAAGAAGAAGTGCGGCGCCGTGCCGCGATGGAGAAGGCCCAACAGCAGCAGGCGCAGCAACAGAGCCTTGCTGAGCAGCTTTTGATAACTTTAGGTGGCGGAGTGCCGGGCGCACAAACACCCGCTCAGCAGGCTCCTGTGGGCCAGCAACAGGACATTGGTGATTTAGCGCAAATTAACCCGCAAATGGCTACGGTAGTTAATCAGGTTGTCGAACAGCAAAATGTCCCTGCTGCACAACAGTTAATAGGCCAAGCTTCTGAGGGTGTTGCAACATCAGGCCGCATTGCTGCTTTATCGACTCACGAAGAGCGTCGGCAGGCGCTGTTGGCTCTTGCTAAGCAGAAGTTGGCCGCTGGAGAACAGGAGGCTGCTTCTGAGGCTATTAAATTGGCTAATACGGCTGAGCCTGAAATGAAATTGCGGCTTACACAGAAGCAGGCGGCTGGTCAGCAGGTTCAGAAGACTTTGACTGATTTTATGAAAACTGCTGAGCAGCGTGAAGCATTTGCCCAGGTTGCAGCGGCTAACCCGCAGCTTGGACAATTACTGCTCAGTGAAAGAGAGAGAGGGCTTGCCCGCGCTGAAAGAACTTCCGTGCGAGCATCTCAGCAAGCTGCGAAGCAAGCTGAACAAGCCGCCAAGGCCGCACAGCCACGCTCTGAGCTTGGCAAGACCATTTCTGGTATTCAGGCAGACGTACAACGCGGATGGATAGCACCTGAAACCGGTCAAAAAGTTGTTGATATTGCGCGTCAAGAAGCTACAGCTAAGCAATCGGGCAAGTTCCAGACCAAGATAGGCAAGCTGATTTCTGACGCTGAGATCGCCAAGGGCATGTTTGGTGACGATAGTCCGCAAGCCGAAGCCTTTGCCACGGCGCTGGACGGTGAAGCAAAAGGCGAAGCACCTAAGCTATCTGATGTCGGCGGTATCCGTAAGGAATTCACCAAACTGTCAGGCAATTTTGTCACACTAAGAGACGCAATGGGCAAAATTAATGCAGCGGCGGCAAACCCGTCGGCGGCTGGCGACCTTGCAATGATCTTCAGTTTTATGAAAATAAATGACCCAGAATCAGTTATTCGTGAAAGTGAATTTAATGTTGCCCAACATGCCGCTGGTTGGCCTGAACGGCTTCAAGCGTCAGCAAACCGCGTAATGAATGGTCAACGGCTGTCAGAAGCTCAACGTAATGACTTTGTTGAAACGGCTCAAAGGCAATTTGCCAATTCGATTACCTCTCATCTTGGCCTTGAGAAGGAATTTACAGGCGTCGCCACCCGCGCTAATATGAATCCTCAGGATGTCATCATCGATTTCATGGGGACCAGCCGCCCACCAGAAGGGGCGACACCTGATGTCCCGGCTACGACCACAACCACAGCCGCAGCTATGAAGGCTGGCTCACCCACTGCTACCGGCCCGGATGGTCAACAGGTAATTCTTATAGAAGGGGTGTGGGTTCCTGTACAATGACTGAATTAAACACATTGCCACCATTGCCTCCGGGCTTCACACTTGATCCCGTCGGGGGCGAGCCTGAAACCATGCCCCCCTTGCCCCCAGGCTTCACGTTGGACGAGGGACAGCCCAGATTTGTACCGAAAGCAGGCGCAGAAGAAATACCACCCCCTGAGCCTAATATAGCCATTAAAGGGAGACGTGCACCGCTCGGTACATTCGGCAGCAGGGTTGAAAGCGATCTTGGTCGGGCTGCGGTTACGCAAGGCGCACTGTTTGGCTTTGGCGATGAGCTCATGTCAGGTATGGGTGCAGTCATAGAATCAGCGGTGAATAAGCTCACCGGGAAGCCTGCAAACTTTTCAGAGTCGTTTCAACAGAGGCAGGCATATGAAGCTGCATTGTTAGCCGCCACGCGGGAAAGACACCCGGCTCTTGCACCCACGGCTGAAATAGCAGGGGGGCTGGCAACAGGTGGGGCGGGCGGCGCAAAGGTACTTGCTCAGCTAGCAACTAAGACTGGGAAGGTATTAGGCGGCATTGGACTTGGTGCTGGTGCTGGAGCCGCTCAAGGTTTCGGAACGGGTGATGATTTAGAAGAAAGAGTTGATCTGGCCAAGACTGGCGCTGCGTTTGGGGCCGGAATTGGCGCTGCATTGCCTATGGTAGGTGCTGGTGCAGGAGCCATTGCTAAATTGCTAAAACCCGAAGCCAAGCGCCTTGCCAAGAAGCTTGGTGTTCGCAGAGGGACGCTCAAGCGCATTCAGCAGGGTTTTGATGATTCTGTAAATACAGGCACGTTAAGGAAGGCACAGCGGCCCGAAGACCCTCTGTTCGCACTTTCGCCGCGCCTCACAGGCCAGGCAGAAACCATAGCGCAGCGACCGGAAGAGGCCGGGACGCGGATACTCAACGCTACGTACGCTAGAGCCGAGGGCTCTGGCGGGCGCATACAGGACGCTATCGATGAAGGCCTGAGAACAAATGAAGGCCGGGTATTTCTGAAACAAGCGTTAAAAGATGAGAGAAAAGCCGCCGGTAAAATGTACAACGCGGCCCGCGCCTTTGATGAAAAGGATGGCACGCTGTTTGATGTTACTGCCTTGAAGGATGAAATTGCCGCCAACTCATCGATGTTGGAGGTCCAGGGCCGTGCAAAATTCTCGAAATTTATCAATGACTTCGCTAGCGCTGATGTCGGCGTTTCAAATGCCGAAACGCTACACATGGTCCGGCAAATGATTGATGACGAAACACGCGTAGCACTACGGGCAGGGGCCACCAACTTTGCCGATGTCTTGCGGAACCTTCGTGCACCAGTTGATGCAAGTCTAAAGCGCATCAAGGGCTGGAGGGCTGCTGACAAGGCTTTCCAGGTCGCAAAGCAAAAAGAAAAGGCATTTGATGCCGGTCGTGGCGCGTTTCAGCGCAATGCTCTTGCGCCAGATGAACTGGCTAAAGAGTTAGATGAAATGGAACCGCCAGTGCGGGAGTCTTTCGCACGAGGTGCTAGAGATGCTATCTCGCAGCTAATGGGCACATCCCGCAATGATGCAGGTGCAACTATTCGGGAGCTTCTTGAAAAAGGATGGAACCGTGAGCGGTTGGCAATAATCATTGGTAATAAAGGAAGGTCTGCGAAGCTGCTTGATACACTGGACCGCGAGAAAAGAATTGCTTCGAGCCTTCAAAGGATAGCCGCTAACTCAGCAACGACTCGCCGCACGTTGGGGCAGGAGGAATTCCCATTGGAGATTGGCGGTGCAGATATTTCAGGATTCCACCTTGGTACAAGCAGTATTGTCCGGCGGGTGACGTTTAACATGGCCAACAAGATATTTGCTGCAACATTGGGGAAGCGGTTTGGCAAAATATCCAACGAGGCCTCCAAGCTGCTTACTGCCACCGGGCTCAAGCGCGACCAAGTCATTCGGGAATTAACACGCCTTAAAGCTGAAAGAGGCGGCAAGGCACTCAAACGCGCTGAAATAGCAGAAGCACTAGCAAATATGATGGTTGCTCCAGGCGCAGCGCAAACCGGGCAAGCACCACGAGGTAATGCACAATGACATCCGTATTAGACGAACACAAGCGCCAGGAACGGGCCGGGCGCGGTGATGAAGATAAACAGCAGGCCCTTGGAATTTATTTTGGAACACCACAATGACAACAGTACTTGACGAACATCCGCAACTCCTGACGGTTGGCGGCAACCCAATCGTCGGCGGCAAGGTCTATTATGGCGAAAGCGGTACCGACCCTGAAACCAATCCGATCAGCATTTATTCTGACCGGGATTTGACGGTTGAGATCACCAATCCACAGATCATCAATGAGAATGGCCGCACAGAGAACAAGGTTTATCTTTCAGGCCGCTATTCAATCAAGGTTACGGACTCCAATGATGTGCAGCTTTATCAAAACCTAGACAACGGCACTGCTGGCGGCGATGCAACGGCATCAATAACTGAGATCAGCGATGATTATGATGTTTCCGTTCTTGACGAAAAAGTGCTGTTCTTGGTTGATGCAAACAGCGGCGATAT
>PJEL010000629.1_pt1 | contig 41048 bp, 47 predicted proteins | sample 1853271 | NCBI WGS metagenome assembly PJEL01 (sample SAMN08108733, study PRJNA415343) | Invertebrate metagenome, whole genome shotgun sequencing project. | host: Globobulimina | place: Sweden: Gullmar Fjord | collected 2015-08
TAACGCCATATCCAACTTAATAATATCTGTTTGGAAGTCAGCCAATAAATTCAGCCCCGAATAACCTGCCCCAAAATCATCAATGGCGGTGCGGAATCCAAGTGATTGATAATATTCAACAATACGCTTTACATGACTAGCATCTTCGATTTTTTCAACTTCCGTAAATTCAAACATGATATTTTCGATAGGAAAATCATACTTTTTCGCCGCTTCGAGGGTCGTGCGAATACAACGCTCCGGCTTATAAATAGCGTTTGGCAGGAAGTTAATACTAAGCATTGTCTCTAAATTAAGCTCAGATGCTAAAGCAATCGCTTTAATACGGCACTGCTGGTCGAATAGATAGCGATTATCATCATTCACTCTAGAGATAATAGAATACGCGGATTCATTATTAAGCCCACGAACTAGGGCTTCATAGCCAAAAATACTCTGCGTTTTGCAGTTTATAATCGGCTGAAATGCCATTGTGAAATCAAAGTCTAACTCTTTAGCATCTTGACAATTTTTACAAGACTTCCTTGAACAATCTTCTGTTGTTTCTTCCATCATACTAACCTTAAAATTACCCCTAAGTTTAAGGTTAGTTGCACCTAGTAACTTACACAACTATCGAATTTTAGAATTTATCACAGCCATTTTTTTCGTTTAAAGTACGTAAGCAAAATAACAGGGATTGTGATAAATACCCCCCATGTGAACGGATAAGCCCATTTCCACTTTAATTCTGGCATATGCTCAAAGTTCATCCCATAAATGCCTGCGATAAACGTTAGCGGGATAAAGATAGAGGTGAATACGGTTAAAACCTTCATGATCTGATTCATTTTATTGTTGACACTCGATACATAAATATCCAACAAACCCGTCAGAATATCTCGATACGATTCAATTGATTCAACCACTCGAATAGCATGATCAGATACATCTCTTAAAAACAAATGCGTGCTCTCGTGAATTAAATCACTTTCACTATGAATCATGTCCGACAACAACTCTCTTAACGGAGTGACATAGCGCCGAATGCTGATCATCTCTCTTTTGAGTCGTTGTATTTTATAAAGCATATCTTGTGTTGGCTCACCCAATAGCAAGCTGTCTTCAAGAGACGTAATTGATTCATCTAATAGATCCAATAAGATGAAATTTTGATCAACAATGAAATCTAGAATGGCATACGCAAGGTAATCTGATCCTAAGCTCACAAACTTGCCATTACTCGAGCGAATACGCTGCAATATAGGATGAAAAACTTCATCCTTTTTTTCTTTAAACATAATGACGAAGTTGTTAAAAACCAACAAGCTTACTTGCTCATGATTAACCGTAAAGCCTTCATCACCCGGCAATAAACATTTGAGAACAATGTATAAATGATCATCATACTCTTCAAACTTAGGCCGCTGATTAGTATTCAAAATATCTTCAAGCACAAGCTGATGAATGCCAAACATGGCTCCAATTTGCTCAACTATTTTGACATTGGCTAAACCTTCTATCGTTACCCAAGTAATGGTTTCACTGTCTTTATACTTTATGATCTCGTCAATGGAGTCGAGTTTTCTTTCCTCAAACTTCCCTTTGCTATAATCAACAATCGACATGTTAGCAACAGGTTCTAATACTTCACCTACGTGAATAAGCGAGCCTGGTGGCAGCCCGGCCTTACCTGAAGAAGTGCATAAAGATTCAGACATATTTTCACCTTAAGATTTTACGCATACGTACACAGAATTTGTCGACATCGTATTTTGGAATGGATTAAAGAAAGAAACAACGTGAGATTCAACACGCTCAAATACTGTTTTTAATAATGCTTCAAAATGTGCTTCTGGCAAGTTCTGCGACCACATCGCAAATACGCCTTTAGGTTTAAGTTGCTGTGCCATAAGCGCTAAATTGTCGGTTGAATAAAAACAGGCATTAGCAACATCTAAGAACTCAGTTGGCGAATGATCAATATCCAATAAAATAGCATCGTATTTTTTCCCTGGATGAGCCGGGTCAAAACCTTTCTTGGGATCGATCGCAAGATCAAAAAAACTGCCTAAGACATAATGGTTACGAGGATCTGCATTCAGTATTTTTCCTAATGGAACCAGTTCGTCTTTATGCCAACCAATAACCGTATCTAAAGCATCGACAACAAACAATTCTTTAATTCGCGTATCTTTGAGTGCCGTCACGGCGGTATAACCCAGACCTAGGCCTCCCACCACAACACTAAGATCATTAGCATTAGCCTTATCCGTTTCTAACGCCGCTAAGCCCAATGTTGATAATGCTTCTTCGGCATCAACGAACATGCTCGACATTAAAAACTCATCACCCAATTTAACTTCATAAATATCTCTATCGCCAAAGGCAGGCATGCGACGTCTTCGCAGCGATATTTGACCAATCGTTGAAAATTGGCTATCAATTTCTTCAAACAATAGAGACATTGTTGGTTTTCCTAAATGTAGGTAAGGTGTATAAATTCATCGGCCCTATAAAAGCCGTTGATATACTAACAGAATGCGGAATGAGAGTGCTTGATCGAGGCATTTTGATTAAAGTTTCTTCAATTATGTTCAAGAAACTTCAATAACATTCAAGAATTTTAAAAAAATAAAGACCAATGGCAACAATCAAAGTATAAGATCTTAGAAACTTTAAATCACACGGTAAAAGCTTTCTTGTTTTTTGATCAAGATAGTACAATGCGTATAGTGAGCAAATATCAAGAAAATACGTATAAATCAGTCTATTATTTGTTGTATCGCCATTTAAACTGGAGTCACCCCCTCATATGAATTTGTTATGGGTCGTACTATTGCCGCTGATTGGCACACTAGTCCCTTTATTTACAGAACGCTTCGGTCGTAATGCTTGTGCCTTTTCCGTTGCTGTACTTCCCGCTTGGTCACTGATTTTAGTATTGACATATGTTGGAGACATTTTTAATGGTGAGGCCATTCGGCAAACCATAGAATGGATTCCCGCAATGGGCCTGGACCTTTCTTTTAGGCTTGACGGGCTTTCACTGCTCTTCCTCTTATTAATTCTTGGCATCGGCCTGCTCGTCATTTTATATGCGCGCTACTATTTATCCGATAACGATTCGATGGGCCGATTTTATGCTTATCTAATTTTATTCATGAGCGCGATGGTCGGCATCGTTATCTCGAACAACATGATTCAGCTCTGGATGTTTTGGGAGCTCACCAGTATCAGTTCCTTTTTACTGATCAGCTTTTGGTCGCATAAATCAGATGCTCGTAAAGGCGCTAGAATGGCGTTAACCGTCACGGGAATGGGGGGGCTTGCACTGTTAGGCGGATTATTACTGATTGGTAATATGGTAGGCAGCTATGATCTTGATACGGTATTAGCCAGTGGCGATTTAATTCGTGCTCATGCCGCCTACCCAATTGCTTTAATACTTGTACTATTAGGCGCGTTCACAAAATCGGCACAATTCCCGTTTCACTTTTGGCTACCCCATGCCATGTCGGCACCAACACCAGTAAGTGCTTACTTACACTCTGCTACAATGGTAAAAGCCGGTATTTTCCTTTTATGCCGTTTTTATCCTGCATTAGCGGGCACCGACCTTTGGTTTGTTATTGTCAGCATCACGGGCCTTATTACGCTTCTGTTAGGTGCCTATATCGCGCTATTCAAGCACGATTTAAAAGGGCTTTTAGCGTACTCAACCATCAGTCACTTAGGTCTTATTACATTACTGCTTGGCTTAAATTCAGACATGGCAGCGGTTGCAGCGGTATTCCATGTGATCAACCACGCTACCTTTAAAGCCTCACTCTTCATGGCCGCGGGGATTATCGATCACGAAACAGGGTCACGTGATATGCGTAAGCTTCACGGCCTCGCTAAATTCATGCCCTATACCGCAACGCTGGCGATTGTCGCCGCACTCTCCATGGCGGGTGTCCCGCTATTGAATGGATTCTTATCTAAAGAAATGTTTTTTGCGGAAACATTAGATCAAAGCATGCTGGGTTCACTCTCTTGGATGATTCCTCTGCTCGCCACTGTTGGAGCGGCCTTCTCCGTTGCCTACTCGCTACGCTTTATCCATGATGTATTCTTTAATGGTGAACCAATCGACTTACCTAAAACTCCACATGAACCACCTCGCTATATGAAGGTGCCTGTCGAGATTCTAGTCGCACTTTGCTTAGCGGTGGGTATTTTTCCTGCCTACATGGTAGGCGACTTACTGCATTCAGCCGCATTCGCGGTGCTGTTACACGATGTGCCAATGCACAGTTTATCGATCTGGCACGGATTTAATATACCGCTATTTATGAGTATTCTTGCGATGGCAGGCGGCTTGATTATTTACTACAACCGACGCCACTTGTTCCACTTTCAGTCACATTTCGACGAGCCTGATGCAAAATACATCTTCGAAGCGGTTACTCAGTCAGTCGTCAGATTTACTCAGAAAGTCATCGCAACGTTTGAAAATGGCTCGCTACAGCGATACATATTCATGCTGATGTTATTCACCTTGGTGATGGGGGCACTGCCGCTACTAGACCTCACTCAAAACTCAGGATCACGCCCACAAATACCGATTGATGGCGTTGCTATTACCGCCGCGATTTTGATGATTCTAAGTGCCGTAGCAACGGTGATTTGGCATAGAAGACGATTCCTTGCGTTGATTTTTCTATCCGTGGTTGGATTAATTGTTTCTTTGGTATTTGCTAAGTTTTCCGCACCCGATTTGGCTCTTACACAGCTATCGGTGGAAATTGTGACGATTATTCTGTTGCTGCTAGCGCTCTTCTTTTTACCACAAAGCACGCAAAAAGAATCAAGCCACAGACGCTTAAGCATCGACTTGATTGTATCGGCTTTAATTGGCTGCGTGATCGGTACTATTTGTTTCGCTATGCTAACAACTCCGTTAGAGACTATTTCAGATTTCTTCTTAGCCAATAGTAAAACCGGCGGCGGTGGTACCAATGTCGTAAACGTTATTCTGGTTGATTTCCGAGGTTTCGATACCTTAGGCGAAATTACCGTATTAGGCATTGCCGCACTGGGTATTTTCAAATTGATTGCTAAGATGCGCATCTCTATTCCAACCCGCGATGATAAAGGTCGTGCTTGGAGTAATGACCCTCACCCAATGATGCTTGAAATGGTATCGCAAAGCCTTTTACCATTAGCAATTCTGGTATCGGTTTATATTTTCTTACGAGGTCACAATGTTCCTGGTGGTGGCTTCATTGCAGGACTTATCACGGCCGTCGCGATTATTCAGCAATACATTGCTCATGGTGTTTTATGGATCAAACCGCGCATCAACATTGACTACCAATGGCTGATTGCAGGTGGAATATTAATTGCGACCGCTACAGGCTTAGGCAGCTGGATTTTTGATAAGCCTTTCCTCAGCACTTGGTTCGATTATTTCAATCTACCCTGGATAGGCGAATTTGAACTGGCCAGCGCCATGCTTTTCGATTTAGGCGTTTACCTAACCGTCGTCGGGGCCGTCATGCTTATTCTGGCCAACTTAGGTAAATTAACTACCAGCGAACGCGTTGAAATTAAGGAGAACAATTGATGGAAGCGATTTACGCGTTCTGTGTCGGCATACTAACAACCTGTGGGTTCTTTCTTGTATTAAGAGGTCGCACATTTACCGTAGTTATCGGGTTAACCATGCTCTCTTATGCAGTAAACCTGTTTCTTTTTGCCAGTGGCCGCCTAAAGGTTGATGGAGCTGCTGTATTAGGCCAATCTGCTGAATACAGCGACCCATTACCTCAAGCACTGGTACTTACGGCGATTGTAATTGGTTTTGCCATGACAGCTTTTGTAGTAATTCTAGCGATGCGCTCTCGAGCGGATCAAGGCGATGATCATGTCGATGGACAAGCCCCAAGTTCATCCAATGACTTGAATGCTTCAGACAAGAGGAATGGTTAATGCAACACCTGCCTATTCTTCCCATTTTATTGCCTATGCTTGCAGCCGTCTTTATGCTGCTGCCGCCATTAAGTAATTCAATTACTAGACAGCGATTCTTTGCGGTGACGATCATGATCATTATCGTCATCACCTCTGCTCTATTATTAATGACTAGCCACCAGCAAGGAATACAGATGTACATACTAGGTGGCTGGCAGCCACCTTTTGGTATTGCACTGGTTGCCGACAGACTTTCAACGATGATGGTCTTACTTACCTCCATATTAAGCTTGGGCGCGCTGCTTTATGCTTGCGCCGGTGATGATAAGCAAGGTATGTATTTTCACCCATTGTTTATGTTTCAAATCATGGGAATCAACGGAGCCTTCCTAACAGGCGATGTCTTTAACCTATTCGTATTCTTTGAAGTGCTACTGATTGCATCTTACGCACTGCTGATTCATGGGGGCGGCAAACAGAAAACCAAAGCCAATGTGCACTACGTTATTCTTAACCTTGTTGGCTCAAGTATTTTCTTATTTGCACTGGGTATTTTATACGGCACCCTCGGATCACTGAACATCGCCGACATGGCCAATAAAGTGCGCTTATTAGATGAGCATGGACAAGCGTTAGTCAAAGTCGGTGGTCTATTATTATTGGTCGTCTTTGGCTTAAAAGCCGCCATGCTACCACTCAACTTTTGGTTACCAAAAACCTATGCTGCCGCAAGTGCTCCTGTAGCGGCACTCTTCGCCATTATGACAAAGGTTGGCATCTACAGTATTTTACGAATTCACACCGTGATCTTTGGTGAAGATGCTGGAGCCTTAGCCAGTATTGCCATTCCATGGTTATGGCCGCTGGCTGTTCTAACATTAATTATTGGTGCCATAGGGGTTCTGGCGAGCCCAAGCTTACGCTTAACCGTTGCGAATTTGGTCATTATCTCGGTAGGTACCTTGCTATTAGCCATTGCCATGCAGCGAGAGAATGCAACCTCTGCCGCACTTTATTACATGCTACATACCACGCTGATTACAGGGGCACTCTTCCTAATTGCTGACCTTATTAGTAAGCAGCGTGGAAAAGCGGAAGATCGCTTTGTAAGCTCTCGCAAAATGGCCCACGAAAAAACCTTAGGCATCGCGTTTTTTATCGCGGCTCTTACGGTGGTTGGAATGCCTCCACTCTCTGGCTTCCTTGGCAAAGTGCTTATCTTACAAGCCGCTGAAGGTATGACTGAAATGGCTTGGGTCTGGTCGGTTATTTTATTGTCAGGACTTGCATCACTTGTAGCCATCTCTCGTGCGGGCACATCTATTTTTTGGCGACATTCAAAAGACAGTGCCAATACCAGCAGCGACCCAATTCATCCCATGAAGATCATCGCTGTTGTTTTATTATTATCCGCTTCACCGTTATTGGTGATCTTGGGTGGACCAGTGACAGATTATACTCATCAAGCAGCCGTTCAGCTGCATGATACAACGCAATCGGTAGATGCTCTGCTGATTCAGGGAGGGAATGAATAATGAACAGTCAGCCTCGTTTTCGCTTACTACCAATGCCTATTCATTCGCTATTATTATTTGCAGTCTGGCTACTGCTCAACAATACAGTAGCTCCCGGCCACATTGTATTGGCCACATTTTTAGCCATTGTTATTCCGCTAATAACATCAGGCATGCAAGACTCTCAACCAAGCTTTCATAAGCCTCTGGTTACCCTTCGCTATGTAATCATGGTTATCGGTGACATTATTGTCGCTAATTTTGAAGTCGCAGCATTGGTCATCGGGCCCAATAAGAAATTGAACCCCGCTTTTATCGCGGTGCCTATTGAGATTGAACACGAACTGCCTATTACCATATTGGCAAGTACCGTTTCATTAACCCCAGGCACCGTAAGTGCAGAAATATCAGAAGACAAACAATGGCTTTATGTACACGTACTGCACATGACAGATAAAGATGAACTCATCGCCTTAATCAAACAGCGTTATGAGCGACCTCTTAGGGAGATTTTCAAATGCTAAGTATCGCCATCATAATTGCCGCAACACTGGTATGCTTATCTTTACTGCTCAATTTATGGCGACTTTTTAGAGGTCCAAGTAGACCTGACCGTATCTTGGCACTGGATACCATGTACATTAATAGTATCGCGCTGATCATTTTGTTCGGTATTTCTTCAGGTACGACACTGTATTTTGAAGCCGCGCTATTAATTGCCATGCTAGGATTTGTTAGTACAGCCGCCATGTGTAAATACATTCTACGTGGCGACTTAATCGAATAAGCCCGTACCCATAATTAGGAAAATATAATGGATTTTTGGATTGAACTCGTCGTCTCTGTATTTTTGGTGGTTGGCGCAGTCTTTGTTTTTATCGGCTCTCTTGGTTTAGCCAAACTGCCCGACTTCTACACACGACTGCATGCGCCTACGAAGGCGACGACCCTAGGAATGGGCTGCTTGCTTGTTGCTTCCGTGATACTGGTTACCTATCAGCAAGGCTATTTAAGCCTGCATGAACTGCTTATCACACTGTTCTTGTTGATTACCGCCCCCGTAACGGCACACATGCTAGCGAAAACCGCGATGCACCATAAGCTTGATATTACGGAAAAAACATCAAACAAAGACATTCCAAAGCGTGCCCGTGAACGACTCGCGCCATAAGCGCACACCAACGTTTAATTAACGATGAATATCGGCCATGAGCGAAACAGCCTCAAGATTCAAATGATAGATGCGTTTATCGATCTTCTCGATATCTTTGTGTTTACGTAGCTCGCTCAGACACCGACTCACCGTTTCTTCACTAGTGGCAAGTATAGAAGCTATATCCTGATTGCTAATCAGAGTAATATTATTATTTTTCGATTTTTCTATCCGATGCTGCAACAGCAAAAAACGGCATAAGCGCTGCTTAACTTGGCCAACAACCAAAAGATTCAACCAATACTCGGTCTCTTCTAATTGTTTTTGCAGCTGTGCTTCTAATGCGATATGTAAACTAGGCTGTTCCTGAGCTATTTGAAAAATAATGTCCGTTGGAATCGTACAATAATCGACAGCCGTAATCGCTTCCGCTGTTTGTCGATAATTTTGCCCCTGTAAGGCCTCTAAACCAATGCTATCTCCAGGCCCAAGTATACGAATAATTCGCTGCTCACCGCCTTCATTTAACTGTATTAATTTAACAAAACCATAACGCAAAGAGAAAATATTATCAGGGGCGTGACCTTGATGGTAAATCGTTTCTTTTGGAGAACTAAGACTATGCTTAATAAACTCAGTACGCTGCCCAAAACCTTCAGTTTCCAAGTTCGCAAACAACATGTTAGAACGTAAACTGCAGTTTTCACAATCGACAGTAAATAACTTTTTTTTACTCTGACAGGCAATAGCTGAATCGGGTGAATGTCTTTGAATCATGAAAATCTCATAAAAATAGGTATTATTATTTTATCGCATCCTCAGAAACAAGCGATACTTAGTTAATATAATCGAGCTACTCTAACCCTATTAACCTATATACAATTATACAACGTTCTTAAAGACAAAAATTAAAGCCTGTTATTTAAATGATTTTTACAATTTTGGTGACCCATGATTCGCTCCCTTACTCCTATTGCCGCTCTATTAATATCAGATGCTCTTGTCCTGCTAGGGCATGGTTTACTACTAACACTACTGCCTGTTTCAGCCAGTTTATTAGGTTTTTCTGACTTTCAAATTGGTTTAACCGGCTCAAGCTATTTCATTGGCTTCGTCTTCGGCTGCCTAATGACCCCCTTCGTCTTAAAACGAGTAGGACATATCCGAACCTTTGCCATACTCGCCTCCGCCTATACTTGCATTATTTTATTATTCGTCTGGAGCCAAAGCTTTATTGGATGGATGCTACTGCGCTTCATGATCGGGGCAATGATCGCTGGTATTTATATGATTATCGAAAGCTGGTTAAACGAACGAGCTGACTCAAATAATCGAGGCTCAATTTTATCGTTTTACGCCATGCTAAACCTAGCAATGATTACACTGGCCCAACAACTATTGAACCTAGGTAACGTAGAGCCCTTATTGCTATTTACTCTAGCGGCAATTTTCTTATCACTTTCCGTTGTGCCAGTATCCATTACCCTCGCACTGGCACCCACGCCTATTAATAAAGTCAGCGTTGATTTCGCAAAGGTATGGCGCCACTCACATATCGGCATAATTGGTTCTATTTTTACGGGCTTAATTACTGGCTCATTTTGGTCACTAGCCCCAATTTATGCTAACGACAGTGGTTTCACTACCTATCAACTAGCAAACTTTATGTCAGCTGTCGTATTAGGCGGTGCCTTATTTCAAATTCCAATTGGTCGCTTTTCCGACAAATTCGACCGTCGTTTAATTTTAATTTTTGTCGCTTTCGCAGGAGGCGTCATTTCTTTTCTGACCTTTATGGCTTCTTTTCAAGATTTTTATGCAGGCAGCGTTTCGACAGGGCTTGGATTTCTTTGGGGAGCGTTTGGTATGACGATGTATGCTATCTGCTTAGCGCACGCTAACGATAATGCCGATAGCAGTGATTTTGTTGATATTGGCAGCGCGATGCTTATTACCTATGGCCTAAGTTCAGCCATTGGAGCACCCATAGCATCCGCCTTTATGAGTATTTTTGGCCACCAATATCTGTTTGTATTTATGGGCGCCAGCTTTATCTTATTCAGTATTATTTTGATTGCCCGACGTAAATCTCATGTATTACCGATGATGACCGACAGTAACGAAGAATTCCAAGCCATAGCAGGTATGACAACGCCTGAAGCTTACAACTTAGATCCTCGTGCTGAAGACATAGAAGATAATGCCGCAGAAAACGACATTAAACATTGAGCAGAATCCATTAGGTGCGCATAGGCACCTAATGGATTTTAAACTCATTGTTATATAACTCTATTTTACAGGGGCATTTTTAAATTGCTTTAAATCATCCCGAATATCAAACCAAGGTGCCTTAGAGTCTACATAGATATGAAAGCTAGGCTTATGCGCAGGGGCGCTATCTAAGATCCCTAAACGAATATTATGCTTACCTCCGCTTATTTTCCGAGAAAATAAACTAGACCCGCAGCACTTACAAAAAGCCAACTCAGTTTCATCACTTTTAGAATACGTTGAAATGTATTCTTCGCCTTTCGGAAATGAAACTTTTAACGATGAAATACCACCAACAGATGAATAGTCAGAGCCGGTAAACTTTCGACATTGGGAACAATGGCAATTTCCCATGTATTCAAATTCATCAGGCACTTCAATAGCGACTTCTCCACACAAACACGAACCTTTTAATAAAGACATACAGACTCACTTAATGAAATATTATTTATGCTCACGGGTCAGGTATAAAAATAGCCCTAACGCGGTTAAAAGAAGCGCAGTACTGGAAATAATCGCGACAGGGTAATAAAGATTACCGGCTAAATCGAGCTGACTGTATTTAATAACCATAATCAGACCCTCAAGAGATAACGCAATACATACCGTCCCTATAAAACGTGGAATTGTTCTTCTTAAAACAGCAATAGCATCACTTTCAATATCTTCTCGTTCAGGACCCGAATACTCTTTATTAATCACCAGCGAAAGCTCAAATACAGCTAAACCAATAATCCCAGTATTAATACTACTAAGAAATATTTGCATAATATCTGCACCACTCGCGATTCCTTTAAAAATCGTAACAATCAATGAAACAATAATCGCAGCAGCTAAGCCCAAAAATATAAACGTAAATAACTTAGCAAAAGTACTTCTAATTAAATAATTTGCTTTTTCACTCATCATAAAATTCATCCTAATTTAATGTATTAAAGCCCAGCATCCATAAACCCTCTATAAACATAAGCCAGCAACCTAATAATAAGAAATTGCTTATAAAGTTTTCAGAAGCATAACGTAAATAGAACAAAGATTTAAATACAATTCCATTAGCTAAGCCTGCCTGCCAGTATGAAATTAGTTAAACTTTTATCTAATTAGTTCAGCGATCACTGCATGAATGACGCAAAAATGAGTAATCAGTCCCATATATAAGTATCCACAACCCCTAAATACCCAAGAAGACAATCAGTTAATACAAGCCGTTGGGATAAGAAATGCGGTTTAATCGAGAGTCTAAGAAATTCTACCTAGTTTCTAGCATGTTCCTGCAAATGATAATCACTACCTGCCATTCGTTACAAAACTACACACTCGAATACATCTAGTAAAATAATGTTACCAAGATACACAAACAGTGCTAATATGCGCTCAAAGTGTTACGTAAGTACACTTATTGGTGTTCGTACATTAAGCAATATACCCACGGACTGGTCACAAACTTAAATGGAACTATCCTTCTCTTCTTGAAGAGTCGGTAAAAACTCGATGCCTTCCAATACTTTAAATATCGCCACCTGCCTGAAGAATAACGCGCTTCAGTTCCCTAACAAAAAAGCCATCATCTATCCTATTGGTACCCATAAAGATGGAACGATTAAGTATGGCCACAAAACCTATCGCGAATTAGATACTGAATCAGACCAGTACGCACGAGGCTTTGAATCTGCCGGTATAACAAAAGGGACAAAAACCCTTTTCATGGTAAAACCAGGCCCAGATCTATTTTCAATCACATTTGCGTTATTCAAGGTTGGCGCGATACCGGTTATTGTCGACCCAGGTCTTGGCGTTAAGCGCATGCTGCATTGCTTCAACGCAGTGAATGCAGAAGCATTTATTGGTATTAAAAGAGCACATATTTTTAGGCTTCTATTAGCGCGCCATTTTAAATCGGTGAAAACATGGGTCACCGTTGGTAAGCGATTATTTTGGGGCGGTTACTCTCTTAAAAAACTGGCCAAGCAAAAAACCGATACTTTTCCTATTGCCAACACAGATAAAGATGGCCTTGCGCTGATTAATTTCACCACAGGCAGTACAGGTCCCGCGAAAGGGGTGGAATATACCCATGCAATGATTAATAAAGAATATCAATCATTGAAGCTAAATTATTATGACGATCCCAATCATGTTGACCTAGCAACCCTTTCACTGTTTGCGCTCTACGATATTCTAATCGGCATTACCGCCGTTTTACCTAAGATTGACCCAACAAAACCAGCCTTTGTCGACCCAAGAAACATCATTGACCCGATCCTTCATTATAAAGCGACCATGATGTTTGCTTCACCTGCACTGCTCAATCGAGTCGGCAAATACGGTATTGAACACGGCATTAAATTACCCACAATGAAAACCGTACTAGCAGGTGGCGCCCCAGTCACACTCTCTACCATGGATACCTTCCAACAACTATTAGAAGATGACGGATCAATCCTAACGACTTATGGCTCAACAGAAGCATTACCTATCTCATCCATTGACTTCAAAACTCTAGAAGCCAACTGTCGACATAAAACAGAAAGCGGCATGGGGACTTGCATTGGCAAGCCGCTTGAAAGTGTTGAAGTTTCAATTATTAACATTACCGATACTCCTATCGAACATTGGGATGACAGCCTTCTAGTAACTCCAGGCAACGTTGGTGAAATTGTTCTTAAAGGAGGTATCGTTAGTCAAAGCTACTACAAAAATGCTAACGCCAATGCCTTAAATAAAATTAAAGACGGCGATCAAAACAGGCATCGTATGGGTGACCTTGGCTTAATCGATGAAGAAGGACAGCTTTGGTTTTGTGGACGAAAGCAGCACAGAGTCTGCACCACAGAGACCACACTCTTCAGCGTTCAATGTGAAGGCATTTTCAATCAACACCCCGATGTTTTTAGAAGTGCACTAGTGGGTATTGGCCCTAAAAATCGACAAACTCCCGTTATCTGTATTGAGCTAGAGCCTAGTCAGCGCGAAGCACTTAACAACACCAATAACAATTCCGCGTTAACTGCGCTCAAACAATCCATCTTGGATCTTGGCAAAGCACACGCCACAACAAAAGACATCAATACCGTTTTATTTCACGACGCATTCCCAGTAGACATTCGCCACAATGCAAAAATAGGCCGAGAAGAACTCGCAACATGGGCACAACAGGAGCAAATAGCATGATAAACACATATACCAAAGGCTTTGAGAAGAACGATAAATTACTCATGCTCATTCCTATTTTCGGCTGGCTTTTTATTGCTTACGGCTTAATTTTTCCTATTGATAACATCTACATAAAATGGATGTGGTACATCGACATTTTCTTAAGTGTACCAGTGCATTTACTGCAATTAATAATCGCCATACCCGTCGGTATAAAATCGGGCTATACAAAATTACAAAGCTGTATTTTAACAATTACCTTTGGTGCTACTTGGTGGAAGCCAGTAAGACAAATGCTTAATGAAAAAACACTTAATGATAACAAGTTGAGTAAGCAATAATGAAAGTATTAATCACAGGCGCAACCGGATTTCTAGGCAGCTACATCGTTGACAAATGTATCGAGCAAGGTGATAGCGTACGAGTTCTTGTTCGCAAAACAAGTAATATCGATTACTTAAAAAAATACCCCGACATTGAATATGCCTATGGTGATTTAACCGACCTAGCATCATTACGTAATGCCACCAAAGGCATTGATGCGGTTTACCATTCAGCGGCGCGCGTCACGACCCAAGGTGATCGTACTCAGTTTTATAATGACAATGTTTTATCAACCCGCAGCCTAGTAGACGAAGCTAAAAAACAAGGTGTAAAACGCTTTATTTTTATCAGTAGCCCTAGCATATTCTTTGATTTCAGCCATCAGAATAACATTGATGAAACCTATGCTTATCCGCAAAAGTACATAAATTTATATTCAGAAACAAAAGCACTTGCAGAACAATATGTTATGTCTGCCAATACTGAAAACTTCATTACTTGCTCACTGAGACCACGAGGCATTTGGGGAGCGCGCGATACAACCGGGTTCGTACCTAAGATATTGCTTGGCATGCTAAAAGAAAAATTTCCAGACATGTCTGATGGAAAAGATATTTACGCAACACTATGCCATGTCGAAAATGCAGCCGATGCGTGCATCTTAGCCGCCAAGTCAGACAAGGTAGGTGGCAAGGCGTATTTCATAACGGATGACGAAGTCGTTAACGTTTGGGGCTTTTTAAATCAGCTAGGCAAAATCTTCAAAGCCCCTCCTATCAAAAAGAAAATAAGCCCTAAAGTACTTATGCGTATAGGTGGCCTATTTGATTTAATCTGGAAAATACCGGTATTAGCCAGAAAAGTAGAAGCGCCATTATCTCGCTATGCCGTCGGATTATTAACCTACTCATCCACCTTCGATATCAGTGCGGCTAAAAAAGATTTTGACTACCAGCCAAAGATAAATCAAGACAAAGGAATGGCCAGCTTACAACAATGGGTCAATAAAATCGGCGGTATCGATAAGTTTGTAGGCCGCTAACAATGACAGCCCATCAAAAGACAGCGTTGCGCCAATTTAAAGATCTACCAGGGCCAAAACCTTGGCCTGTGGTTGGCAATGCCTTGCAAGTGAAACTTTCACGCTTGCACCAAGACATCGAAGCATGGGCTCAACAATACGGTCCACTATTTAAAATGCATCTGGGGCCAACCAAAGTATTGGTCATCGCCGATCATGAAATAGAAACCGCATTATTAAAAGATCGACCTGATGGCTTTCGCCGCCCAAAACAATTAGTCGATACACTTGAAGAAATGGGACTGCAATCAGGCCTTTTAACGGCCGAAGGACAAACTTGGAAAGACCAACGCCGCATGGTAATGGCCAGCTTAACCCCCAATAATATTCGCAGTTATTTTCCATCGCTATTAAAAGTCACTAAACGTCTGCAAGGGCGTTGGCTAAAGGCAATTGATGAGGAGACAACCATTGATCTTCAGGCCGACTTTATGCGCTATACCGTCGACGCCATCGCAGGGCTATCTTTTGGCTCAGACATCAATACGCTAGAAACTGACGATGATCTGATTCAGCATCATTTAGATAAAATCCTACCTGCACTTTTTAAACGCGTAAACGCCATCGTCCCTTATTGGCGAATCCTAAAATTGCCGAGTGATCGTCAATTAGATCGCAGCGTCGACCTAGTAAATAAATCCATTAATGAATTTATTACAAAAGCACGTAAACGCCTCGATAGCGATCCAGCACGATATGAAAGCCCTCAGAATTTACTGGAATCGATGATCATCGCCGCCGATAAAAAGGACAGTGGCGTCAACAATAACGACGTCGCTGGCAATGTTGTCACCATGCTATTAGCAGGTGAAGAAACAACAGCAACAACACTTTCATGGTTAATTTATTTACTGAATCGCAATCCAGAAGCATTGGAATACGCACAACAAGAAGCGCGAAGCATCGCTGACAAATGTGGTGAATCGCTAGATGACCTAACACCTGAGAAATTAGGCGAATTAAAATTTATTGAAGCCTGCATCCTTGAAACATTAAGACTCAAACCCACAGGCCCTTTTAACGTGTTGGTTGCCTTAGAAGATACTGAAGTTGCTGGTATCGCTGTTTCTAAAGACATGTGGATTTGGAGTGTATGCCGACACGATACTCTTGCAGAACGCTATTTCCCTAACCCCAAAGCGTTCAACCCACAGCGCTGGTTAAAAGCCGAAGGCAACGATGTTGCACAAGCAAGGCGCGTATCCATGCCATTTGGTTCTGGACCAAGAGTTTGCCCAGGGCGCTACTTAGCCATACTCGAAATAAAACTTGCGATGGTCATGCTATTTAAAAACTTCGAAATCAGCAGTGTCGATACACCCGATGGGGGTGAGGCCCAAGAATTAATGTCAATCACCATGAACCCTGTGGGATTGACCATGAAGCTACAAAAACGCTTTTCAAACGATTAAAAAATTTAACCCGCTAACAACTTAGTAACTGCTTATTAATAGCAAGGAAGGTCACATGACAAAAGCACGCTTTGAAAGTATCGGCGCTTACATACCCAATAAAAGGGTTTCGACCGCAGAGCTTACCGAGGAAATGAACATTCCACCTCAGTTTGATCTAGAAGCCATTACCGGCATCAAAACTCGTTCATGGAAAGAAGACAAAGATGATTCTTACACCATGGCCATTGATGCAGCCAACAGCTGCCTTGAAAATTCAAAATACGAAGCGGCTGATCTCGATATTATTATCTCCTGCTCAATTGCGCGCTTTGTAGGTGACTGCAGTTATTACGAACCACCGATGAGTCTGTTCTTAAAACACAAACTAGGCGCAGACAAAGCCATATTTTTTGATGTATCAAATGCGTGTGCTGGCATGTTTACCGGCCTCTACATTTTAGAGTCTATGATCAAAGCGGGCATCGTTAAAAATGGCCTAGTGGTTAGTGGCGAATACATATCAACCATTGCTGAAACCGCTGTATTAGAAGCAAAAGATATTTACGATCCTCAATTTGGCTCACTCACTGTTGGCGATGCCGGTGCCGCCGTTATTCTTGATAAAGCGGTTGACGATAACGACATGATCGATTGCTTCAATCTTATTAGCACGCCGGAATATTCAGAGCTGGCCATTGGTAAACCCAGCAATGAAAGCAACCGCTATGCAATGTATGCCAGCAACTCAAAAATGCATACCGAAGAACGTTTAAAAATATGGCCAAACTTTCAAACAGACATGCTAGCCAAAGAAGGCAAAGACTTTAAATCAGAAAATTTTGATTACATTATTCACCATCAAGTAGGATCAAAATTTGTCGAACGACTACTCAAAGTCGGCAAAGAAGCCTTTTTAGCAGAACAGCCAGAATCTCTAAACGTACTGGAAAAATACGGCAATACCTCATCAACCTCTCACTTCATTGTGCTTTACGAATATTTAAAAGCCAACAAACTGAAAGACAAATCTAAAATATTGATGGTGCCAGCAGCCTCCGGCTTTGTAACCGGATTTTTATCAATGACAATCAACAACTTGGCGGTGAAATAATGGGAACTATCATAAAAGCGACAGGCATCTGCACCGACAAGACGGTTACAAGTTCCAATAAAAATGCCATTGCCGCAGGGCACCAGTGCATTGAAAAAGCAGGTATTAATGCTAACGACATTGACCTACTCATTAACGTTGGTATTTACCGAGACGAAAACATGCTTGAGCCTGCCATGGCCGCTTTTGCTCAAAAAGGCCTTGGTATAAAGCCTGATTATGTTAAATCTCAGCCATTCAACGCCGCCTTTTCTTTAGATATGATGAACAGTGCCTGTGGCATCATCAATGCTATTCAAACCGCCGACGCACTGTTTAAAAGTCGACAAATTAAGTACGCATTAATTGTATCCGGTGATGCGCATCCATCGAATAAAGACCTTGAAAGCTTCCCTTACGCAACCGTGGGCGCTGCTATGTTGCTGGAATACACTGAAGATCAAAAAGGTTTTCAAAACTTTAACTTCAAACATTCAGCCACCACCGAACATAGCGTACGAGGCTATTTAGATTTCAACAATCTAGCAGAGCCCGCCAAAGAACGCTTAACCGTCGATATGCCAACTCAATACAAAGAAAAACTGCTTGAGTTTGCCAGCGAATCTGCGGAAGAGTACCTCACGGCAAACAATCTAGATCGCCAAACAGTAAAGCTGGTTACCCCTCAAGCGGAAGAAGGTTTTGGGCGTAAATTAGCAAAAACCGTCAACATTAAAGATGACACAGTGATGGATCTTTATAAAGAATACGGCGATGCACACTCCTCTGCCTTAACCATGGCGTATCACTTAGGCGCAGAAAACGGCTTCTATAGCAATAACGACAATCTATTGTTTATTGCTGCAGGAGCTGGCCTGACCTCCGCTTGTGTTTCATACACCGTGTAATAACGGTCGATCAAATACAAAGATACCCAGATAAAGACTTAAAGATAAACAGTGACGTATGTATTTAAACCATACGTCACTGCATAAAATCCCACATCACGGACACACTCTGATGAAAAAGAATTATGTAGGCATAGCCTGTTCACAGCACGACCCTGCCATCGCCATTGTTAATGCAGAAGGTGAAGTAGTATACGCCGAATCGACTGAACGCCATCTGCAAAACAAACGCACATGGAATACCTTTGCCGATGACCTGATACACGTAGAGAAACTGCTTAAAAAATATACCGACAAAGATGCTGACTTAGTGATTGCTAAAACATGGAGCGGCAAAACTCAATTCAGTTTAAAAATCATCTTCTTATTATTGCCTTTATTTAAAAAGAAAATGATTCCTTATGTGTACAACGTGTATTACTACCTAATTGAATCATTACAAAACGTATATGCCTTTTCAGGTAAAAGTCTTCAGTTTCAGCGCAGAATGACCAACCCCGATGTAAAAGTAGAAGTAAATAACTGCGACCATCACCTAACACACGCCGCAACCGCTTGCTTTACTAGCCCTTTCGAAGAAGGTGTTTGCGCAGTGATTGATGGCTTTGGAGAAAGCACTTCAACCTCATTCTACAGCTACAAAAACGGAAAAATAACCAAGCTGACGGGGATCAAAAAATCTCTGCAAAGCTTAGGAATGTTTTACAGCATGATCTGTAAAGTATGCGGCTTTGATCCTATTAAAGGCGAAGAATGGAAAGTAATGGGATTAGCTCCCTACGGAAAATACGATGAAGCTATCTATTTAAAACTGAAAAAAATCTTAGAAGTTGAAGACAATCGATTTGTTAGCCGTAATTTCTCGGTATTAAACGTCTACGACGAACTTTTTGAAATGCAACTAAAGCCAGGACGCTCATCCATTGAAGCGGCGGATATTGCTTATAACGGGCAATTAATTTTTACTGAATTAATGACCGAGATTTTGAGCCAGCTACATGCTCGTGGTATCTCCGAAAACCTTATATTGTCAGGAGGCTGCGCACTTAACTCCGCCTGTAATGGCACCATACTAGACAAAACACCGTTTAAAAACTTACACGTTTACTCTGCTCCTGGCGATGAAGGAAACGCAATCGGTGCGGCTTTACTCGCGTATTACAACGACAACCCAACAAAAGTTCCACCCGTCGCTCAAATGACGCCCTACCTAGGCGAAACAATGAATTTAGACGTACTTAAAAGCTGTCAAACATTCAGTGGACTTAAGCACAAAGTACTCACGGGTAAACCACTGTATGAACGAGTAGCAACGCTATTATCAGAAGGAAAAATTATAGGCTGGGTGCAAGGCCGAGCAGAATTTGGACCTCGCTCACTAGGCAATCGATCTATCCTAGCAGACCCTCGCTCTGTTGATATGAAAGATGCGTTAAATTCACGCGTTAAATTCCGCGAAGAATTTCGACCTTTTGCACCATCTATTCTGCATGAACACGGACATGAATATTTCGAAAACTACCAAGTCTCGCCATACATGGAAAGAACGCTGAAATTTAAAGAAGCGGTATGGGATAAAGTGCCAGCGGTTGTTCATGAAGACAAAACGGGCCGAGCTCAAAGTGTTACCCGCGAAGCTAACGAAAAATATTATGATTTAATCTCTGCCTTCAATGACATCACAGGCGTTCCAATCCTTATTAATACCAGCTTTAATGTCATGGGAAAACCAATTATACATACCGTTGAAGATGCTTTATCCGTATTCTTTACTAGCGGCTTAGATGTTTTGGTAATAGAAGATATGGTATTTGAAAAAGATGACTTTCAGTAATATATAACCTTTAAAAGTCAGGTTATAGCACCTGCATACATATTATTTATGTTCCTATTTTTAATATGCTATGCGGGTACTATTACAGATAACTGATATCACATACCGGCTTCAATTAACTTCACCCACTTGCTGAGTATATTTAGCTGCTCTGCCGCAAGTTTGATACAAACAAGTAAGGGGACTGCGACTAAAACACCTACCGCACCCCAGAGCCAACCCCAAAGTAATAACCACAAAATTAAAATTAAAGGATTAAGCTGCATGTGACGTCCAAGTATCGTTGGCGTAACAACTTGAGCTTCCAGCATATTAATACCAAAAAATACCGCTGCTGGCACCAAAGCAGCAGCCTCAATACCATACTGCGTTATCCCAGCAAAACTGAGAATAATTAAAGACATTAAAGAGCCTAAATAAGGCGCAAAATTGAGCAAGCCAACCAATGCTCCCCACAATAACGCATCATCAACCCCCATCACCCAAAATACACCAGCAGTAACAATACCCAAGCCGATATTAATAATAGTGACGGTGATGATATAGCGAGATAACTCCTTTTGCAGCTTACCAATTAATGTTGCAGAGCGACGAGTACTGGTTTCCATTGGAATAGTTTTTAGATAACCGTCATACAAGCCAGGACCAAAAATCAACAGAAACATCACCAAAATAAGAAATGTCATAAACTGAGCAAGAGCCATCGGCGTCGCAACTAATATCGACATAATAATATCGATTCCACCTTGAGTTACCCGCGCAGAAAGTACACTATTATCTTTTTTCTCTTCAACGATAACGGGCTCGTCATCACTACTAAACCAGCTAAAGAAGCTAGAGCTCTTTTCTTTTACTGGCAATACAACTTCATCAATATCCGTTAAATTATCGGTACTAATGACCTGACTTAAATCATCCAATTCTTCAATTAGATGAGCCGAAAGCTTAGGCACTTGCTCTACCCATTTCTGAGCAGGCCCGGCTAATTCAATACTTAATAGCGTTAAAGGCCCACCAATCATAGTAATCAATAGCATGGCTGACAATGCGCGAGGAATATACAAGCGCTTAAACATTGATACTAAGGGGCTGAGTAATAATGAAAATAACATCGCCACAAGAACCGGCATTAATAATGACTTTGCAAAATACAAAGTATAAAGAATGGCCAGGGTTAATAGACCGTAAGTCGGCAAACTAAAAACAGTACGTTTGGCAGGTATAGAAGGATTTTCTGATGGGGTTACAACTGCAGTCTCTGGTTCATTATCCACGACTATTTACCTGATTTTCTATCGGAATTATTGGCGAGCTTAGTGCAGATAATGTTGACTAAAGCTCGCCATTATTTAAAACAATCGAGGTTATTGCTTCAAATTTTAACGCTTAGCGATGATATACACCGCGTGAATTACACCTGGAAAATATCCTAATAATGTTAGTAAAATATTAATCCAAAACTGCGCGCCAATACCAACTTGCAAAAACACCCCTAGTGGAGGCAATAGAATTGATAATAAAATTCTTAAAATATCCATAAATATCCTTTTACTCATTGAGGGTTAAAAATATTCAATTCATTATAATGAAGCAAGTTACTGGCTTAATCAATTGTCTATTTTTAATATTAAGAACCATGTACAAAATTAAATAAAAATAACTTAAGGTGACTCACCCCACGTATCCGCAACTTCTGCTTTTCGCTGCCCGATAGGTTTTTCCTCACCAATGGTTGTATCTACACCTGTTTGATGCTCCATTTCCGAATTCAATACACCACCAATTAATACGATATAGGCAGTAAGATAAAACCAAAGAAGCAAGACGATTACCGCGCCAAGTGATCCATATGTTGCATTATATTGGGCATAATTTGATGTATACCAAGAGAACAGAATCGATCCAATAAGCCACAAAACAACGGCTACTATAGTACCTGGCATAATCCAAACCCAGCGAGCATTATTACGACTTGGCGCAAAACGAAAAATTATCGCCAGCATTACCAATATCATTACTGTAAGCAACGGCCAACGAAGCAATGAAAATAATGTTTCAGAGAAGCTTGCAAGGCCTAAATTGTTTAATAACAAGGGGATAAATGCGATTAAAAATAAACAAACCACAACAAAAATAACTGAACATACAGTCAGAAAAAAAGCAAAAAATCTTAATTCAAAAAACCCCCGCTTTTCGTCCTCAAGATTAACGACATTCAATGCTCGAATCATTGCTAACATCCCTTTCATCGAGCTCCAAAAAGCGAAAAGCATACCCAAAAGTGCCCCCATACTTAAAGAAGCAGAAGACTGTCGAGTCACTTCTTGTAACTGCGATAAAATAATTTCACTGGCTTCAGTAGGCAGCAATTGTGAAAACGACTGAAACTGTTCTTGCATATCGGTGGGATCATTAACCAAACCATATATTGCAACCATAGCGGAAATAGCAGGAAAGATTGCTAACAAAAAGAAAAAAGCAACGCCGCCAGCAATCAAGCCAAGATTGTCAGTATCTAGGCGGTTCCTTACTCGCAATAGAATGTCTCTCCACCCTAGTAGAGGCATATTTCTAGGCTTTTTTATATGCCTTCCTCTTGAATTATTCTTCTTAGCATTATGGTTCATATGAGCTCCGACAGGCGTCTCTTTTGCAGCATTGTGTTTGATAATATAGAATCTGCATTAATATTTTTTAAATAATTTTCAACGTCATTATGACAGACTCATAATACACGAATCTCACGGCTTGCTTTCAAGGTATTATATGAATACAGAATCACTCATAAAGCGTACGTTCATTCAGGCGAGTATCGCGATGGCCGTTGTGCTTTTTGCATGGATGCTTGCGACAAACAGTAAAATCATACTGACGGGTTTTGGAGGCATATTAATTGCGGTTTTATTTAGCGGTTCAGCAAGCTGGTTAGGTAATAAGACTAACCTTCCCCGTAAGGCCTGGCTTCCTGTAACGGTTATTGTCCCCTTCATTTTACTTCTGCTTTTTCTCTCCTATACCGGCCCCAAAATAGCCACTCAAGCCAGTGAACTGGCAGAGCGTATGCCAAAAGCAATCAGCTATATACAAACTTATACTGCAGAATTGAAATGGGTTGATCAGCTCACAAACAATATAAAAAGCCTCAACTCCTATGACCCTAAAGCAAGTACCATCATGGATGCGGCATCCAGCTTTTTATCATCAACAGTAAACGGTCTAGGAAGTTTTATCTTTGCACTTTTTCTAGGGCTATTTCTTTCAGTTAACCCAAAATGGTACGTCAACGGTACCGTAATGCTTGTTCCTCCGGCCAATAGAGAAAGAGCCCGCGAAGTATTTAATGAATGTGGTTCCGCTCTTTCAGATTGGCTTGTTTCAAAAATTGCTTCAATGATTATAGTAGGTGTACTGACAACGATAGGGTTATGGATACTCGGAATCGATCTTGCTCTGATCCTTGGAATTATTGCAGCACTGCTTTCTTTTATACCCAACATCGGCCCCCTTATTGCGTTTATTCCTGCAGCCATGGTTAGCGTAATTAGTGGGTTTGATGCGTTACTGTACGTTACCGGTCTTTATGTTGCTGTTCAAACAATCGAAAGCTATGTATTAACGCCAGTACTACAGGCCAAAATAGCGGGCCTTCCTCCAGCCCTAACGCTTTTTGTGCAAGTCATTCTGGCGGGTATGGTGGGTATGACAGGCATTTTGCTAGCGGCTCCGTTGACCGTCATCCTACTGGTTATAATCAACATGCTGTACATAGAAGGTTTACTGGAATCCAAAACGACAAAAGCGAAATAATTAATCTTCTCGGCTTTTCGCTTCACCATCCAGAGATACTGAGTCTTCGACGTTTATTTTGTACGCATCGATAAAGCCATTTTTAAAGATGCCCCATAATACAGATAGAGTCGAAGTTTCTGGCGAATCTACTTTTCCTTTCAATTCAATTTTTGTCGCTAATAAATCACGATTTTGATTTTCAAGTAATTCGGCAATTCCGCCTGACAATGCTTCAAACATTACCTGGAACGGATTGTCATTATCTTTCTTAACATCTTCTCGCCAATCAAATACATCCAAATTATAAATACCAGGTTTCAGATACCCCTTTATATTTCCTTTTTCCGCTGCTAGCTCTAATGCTAAATCCAACGATCCGCCTTCGATATCAAAAGGCGTATAAACCTTAATAAAATCATCTAAGTGCATTAATGATAGATTTTGCATTTCCATATTCAGATCAAAGGTAGGAATACGATTAAAGGGATCAAATTTTCCCTTCAGTTGAATACCAGACTCTGCCATAACCTGTGCAGATACATTGATATCAGCCAATAGAGTATTGGAGAGTTTTTCACTATTGGTTATATTTTCAACTAACAAGTTTATTTCTGTCAGAAAAACATCAACCTTTGGCTCACCATCGGGTTTACGGAAATGCAATTCTCCATTCACAACCTCTAAGCGATCAATAGAAAAAGGCGTCAGAGTTTTAATCAATTCAGTCCAATTTTTTTCATCGGTGACCGCTTCATTCGCAACCACTTTTGTATTCTCGCGATCGACTAAATTGAATACCGGTTGTTCTAAGATGGCCTCAGCGACTATATTTCCGTTCAGCAGTGCTCCCCAGAATATAGACAGATCCAGCGTTTTAATTTCTAACAATGGGTACTGTTCATCGCCTTTCTCCATAAACAGTTCAATGCCTTCAATCTCGTATGCACCTCGATATAAATTAAGATCTACATCTGTCACATGCCCATAGATACCATCAGTATTGTCAATCTGCCGATTAATCGCCCATTCAGCAATAAAAGGCGCTGCAATTCTCAATACAATAAGTAATAGCAGGATGCCAAACATCCACTCACCCATAAACTTAATCGTCTTTCGAATCAATGTATCTCTCCCAAAAATAGCTAAAATACTCACTATAATAGATTGAACAAAAATTACTATTCCCTCTTCAATATAAAGCCGTTAGCAAATAGGTTTTTCCCCCTGATTTCTGGTATCTTTCTTACCTTGTCTAATTACAATACTCAAAATCATTAGGAAACAACGTATTATGGAAATACCTGATTTATTGATGCTAGGGCTGATTGGTATGCTAGGATTTGCTTGTCAAATTCTAGCTTGGAGGATAAAAGTTCCAGCCATTTTGTTTCTTTTACTAACAGGAATAATACTGGGTCCAGTGACAGGCTTGTTCGATCCTGATGCACTTTTCGGTGACTTTCTTTTTTCTTTTATTTCCCTATGTGTAGCCGTCATCCTATTTGAAGGAAGCTTAACGCTAAAGCGGTCAGAGTTAAAAGGAATAGGCAGCACCGTTAGAAATATGGTGACATACGGCGCCTTTATCAATGCAGCCATTACAACCATTGCCGTTCATTATATTACCTCCTTAAGCTGGTCTATCTCTGCATTATTTGGCGCAATAATGGTTGTTACTGGCCCAACCGTCATCATGCCAATTTTACAATCAGTCAGACCCAATCTAATGATTTCTAGAACACTTCGCTGGGAAGGCATAATCATCGACCCACTGGGTGCTTTGTTTGCGGTATTGATTTTCGAGTGGATTGTAGCGCAACAAACAGGATCAGATTGGTTACATGTGCTCGCCGTGTTTAGCCAAACGATCTTCATAGGCACACTGTTTGGAATATTAGCCGGCTATTGTTTAGGGCTACTATTACGCCATCACCTTATCCCAAAATACTTACAAAATTTTGCGGCGTTAGCCTTTGTGACCGGGGCGTTTTCGTTATCCAATACCTTAATGCACGAGTCGGGGTTATTAGCAGTTACCATTATGGGAATCTGGTTAGTGAATATGCGAGGCGTTAATACAAAAGATATTTTAAGCTTTAAAGAAAGCCTAACACTTATGTTTGTATCGGCGTTATTCATCATACTGTCTGCTCGCGTGGATTTGAACGCACTCTATGCTATAGGCTGGGGAGCTGTTGGCGTATTCTTGGTGGTTCAATTTGTCTCTCGACCAGTGAAAGTATTTGTGAGCACCATAGGCTCTAAATTCACGTTTAAAGAGCGTATCTTTCTTTCTTGGGTAGGACCACGAGGCATTGTTGCTGCCGCTGTCTCAGTTGTATTTGCAATTAAACTAGAACAACTGAATATGGAAAATGCTGAGCTATTGGTTCCACTAGCCTTTAGCGTAATCATTGGTACCGTTCTACTTCAAGGCTTAACCGCAAGACCGTTAGCAAAATTATTGGGCGTAGAATCTCCTGAAAACAAAGGTGTTCTTATTATCGGGGCTAACCCAGTATCAATCGTTGTTGCTGAAGCTCTAAATAAAATCGGCCTAAAAACACTTCTGTGTGACAGCCATTGGGAAGACATCAGCGCTGCAAGAATGAAAGGGCTTGATACTTATTATGGCAACCCCGTTTCTGACCATGCCGAAATGAATCTAGAACTGAATGGCTTTAAAACCATGCTAGGCCTGTCTCGTCACAGCGCGACTAACAATACGACGGCATTGCGATTTAAAGAAGATTTTGGCGTAAAAAATGTTTTTACATTACCTTCAGAAGAAGAACTGAATTCACATGAAAAACATGTAGTCTCTGAAAGCTACAAAGGCCATACATTATTTGGGGCCAATATTACTTACACAAAACTTAATGCTTTGGTAAATAAAAATGGTTTTGTTAAAAATACACCACTCAGTGAGGCATACAGTTTTGAGCAATGGTTAAAAGATAATAATGGCGTTATACCCTTGTTTGTATTAGACAAAAAGGAACGAATACACTGGTTTACCAGCGAACATAAACCCATACCAGAGGCAGGTTGGAAAGTATTTTCTTTAAGTATTCAAGACGCTAGCTAAAAATGTTAGCAGCCGGTTTAACCTGACTGCTTTCACTCGTCGTTCGGCTTAACCCCATTCGTTATTAAAGGGTAAAGTCGAGCGCCCACTTTTGCCAAACTATATGCCTTGCGCCACCCTAGGGCCTTGCTAGCGACTCCCGCTAACAACCCAACACCAATAATCAAATAAGGATTACATCGACTTAAAACCCGTTTTGATCGCGCACGGGCTAAAATAAACTGCGCCTGGCGTAAATCTAAACGCTCATTTTGTAACTGAATCTTATGAAGTAAAGTTTTACGGCTCACGCTTTTGACCTTCAATAAACCGACGAATGTGCTGTCGAGTTAACGGTAACGTCAAACTTTTTTGATAATATTTCAAACCGAAAGTAATACCAAACAAGCCCAGAAATTGGAGACAGCAAAGAAACAACAGGCCCTGAGAGACCGATATATTCAATAAATAAACATGCCATGCCAGCACTGCGCTCAAACTCATCCAAGCGAGCACAAGCATAGGCACAAGCAGCTTTGAGAGTAAGATTAAACGCTTAACATCCGTAACAGCAAGCCGGACCTCAAGCTTGAATAAGTCAAAAATCTCAGAACCTGTTGAGGCTGCACTCTGCAGCCAGCCCATCAACGCATTCATCTCATCCAATACATCAGATATTTTAGTATTGTCGAGAGATTCTGCAGAATCCTGCGGACCTTTTTCCTCGATCATTTACGTGAAAATAAACGAGAAATAATAAGGCCACCCACAAAAGCAATACCTAAGCTAGCCAATGGCTTCTCACGAATAAAGACGCTAGTTTGATCCACCAACTCTTCTGTTTTAGCACGCCCTTTCAATAATTGCTCAATCGCTTCATCTTTCATATCAACCCCAGCAGATTCCGCGGCTAATTTTAAGTGTTGCTTAGCTTCTAATAGTTTTTCATAAGCATCTAATGCTGCCTCTTTACTAGCCGCTAGCTCATCAGCTTTTACTGTGCTTTTAGTCTCGGTTTTTTTAGTTGTTGTCATCGGTATTTCCCCTTATGAATTAGTTATTTAACTGTTACCTGCAGATTCCCCATCACTTCCTTCAGAATCACCATCGCTATCCGTCTCACCATACTTCTCATTTTCAGAAGCGCTGGATTTCTCTGAATTCATGGTCTTTTTATGTGAAAGCATCGTATTTAATTTTTCACCGCCTTTTGCACCAAAATCCAAAGTTCTGATTGGGAATGGAATCAATATATCCGCACTCTCTAGCGCTTTCTTAATTTCTACCACAGCCTTATGCCTTGCTTGCATAAAACCTGTTTCACCAGGGTAATCAATCCAGAACCAAACCAACAAATTAATGCTACTATCGGCAAATTCTTTAGCGAAAACGCCCGTTTCTTCTTGATTGATTACAAAATCACAAGAATTAATCGCTTCGGTGATAACCGACGCCGCTTTTTCAGGATCATCAGCATATGAAATGCCAACAGGTACTTCAATACGTCTTACACCAGTATAAGTATAATTCGTTAGAATATTTCTGAATAAAATTTTATTTGGAATAATCTCAATCTGACCAAAGAATGTCTCAACAATCGTATTGCGCAAATTGATGGTTTTTACCGTGCCAAATACCTTCTCGGCCTCAATGATATCTCCTATTTGAAATGGTTTTCGAACGCCCATTGCAATACCTGCAATTAAATTCTCAGCCATATCTTGGAAAGCAAAACCCAATGCCAAACCCACAATACCAGCACCCGCTAGCAGTGACATAACCGTGCCTGTTAGCCCTAAGAATTCAAGTGCAACAAAGAGACCAGCAAATAAGACTAAAACTTTAATAATTGACGCGAGTAGATTGGCAATCTGTTCAGATTCCAATGCTTTGTGAAGAACTTTCTGAGCGGCTTTACCAACGTATTTTGCAAGCAGACCGAAAATAATGGCCAGCAAAATAGCAACCATGATATTAGGTAAAAGTTTAATGCCTGCTTCTATCCAACCCTCTAATTTTTCGTTTATAAGTTCCCAAAACTTATCGAGTGCTACAATTTCCATTTACTTTATACTCCTATTTATTTTGTATAGTCGTTTTTAGTTATGATTAAATAAGCCTATTTAGTCTAACTCGACCCAGTAGCAACTGCAACTTTGAAAAGATATCAACAGAAAGTTCAAAGTAATATCGCTGTTCAATCAATTGCGTAATTTACAATGGCGTAATTTTAAAAATTATTAACGAGACAGCAGCGATAAAACATAAAATTTTACTGTCGATTATAACGACGATTATAATTTAATTCTACGGGTCGACGAGCAGCGATAGAACCATCATTAACACCATTGCTATCACCGAAATAAAGTACATTATCAGAGATATAATAAATATCGAATTCATTAGCAATAAACGGAGCGCCTTCAGATCGGTTAATTTGGCTATCGATTTCCGTCGACTCTAGTCCCCCTGATACGATTACTTTATCCCCGATTTGGAAATATGCACTCGCTTTAGGATTAGGAGAATCCCGATAAGGCTGTGAGCAATTAGAATCTATAAAATTACGAATGCTCGAAGAAATTTTATTATTAGTAAATGTCAATTCAACAATATCGTATAAAGTCTCATCATCGTTTTGATCAACAGAACCACAAGATTTCAACCACTGTCCTTCTAGCTCAGTGACCAAGCTAGTATCAGTCTCTTTAGTACTAACCATGCTATCACTACTTTCTCCACCGCAGCCCGAAACGACTACTGCCAGTACAAGAATAGACATTGTTTTTTTCATATTTTATTTCTCTATAATTAATATTTATAAGTGCATCTTCGCTCTTTTAAGTGAAGATATTATATTCTCATTACTTTAACTTCATAAATTTGGGAGCGATATGCTCACCCTATTCATCGGTAAATGAAATTTGCCTAATAATATTAATATTGGTATTAATATTGGTATTTTCCCCCCAAGGATAAGGGCCACAAAATTGAAGTAATAACATATCCCCATCATCTTCTTTGGGGCAACCCTCAACATCATTATTGAAGAAAAATCAATAATCTTGCTCAATGCCTCTTCAACACATCATGCATCTCGAACTATTGCTTCAAATTCAAGCGGGGTAGGCTCCTGATGCTTTTTTTAATCATCATTTAGTTTGATTATATAATATTGGCAATGATATTCGGACATATTATTAGTTTTGTCAAATAAGACGAATCGAGATCTTTGGTTGAATTAAAATCCCTAGCACTAGCTGTTAGAAACGCCGACCAGTTTCTTGAAATAATATCTATTCTGAAATCATTTTGTCAAAAATTACTTTAAACTTGATACTAGATATGAATCAAACTGTCACACCAACAGAAAATGATAATAAAAAAGATGTAAAAGCGGTGATGGATAGGATTAATAACCGCCTTAAAAAATACTTAGGCTTTAAAATCCCTAATCAGGTATTCTTAGGAATAATTTCACCTATTGCATTTACGGGTTAAATCCGCTTAACGCAGACCCCGTAGCAACTGCAACTGTAACTTTGAACAAAGTTAAAGATAACCACTTCACAAACTTGCATTAAATTCATTGTTTTTTAATAGAGTCTCAGAACGTAACTTCATTAATTTAAGCAACGACAAATGAAAATCTTGAAAAATAATCTCACCCCATACTCGAGAATAAATACCAAAATTGGTATTATCTAGCAGTGTCGTTTTCAAGTGTAAAAGTGTATTTCCTTCATAGTCTTTGGTAATTAAATATTCACCTTTAATAGGAGAGAAATATTCACCACCAAGCTTCACATGCTTATCTAAAGCATCATCTGGAATTGCATCAGGATCAATATCAAAGTCATACGCCATTCTATGATTAGGAACCCAGTCGGTTATAACCTCCTTAAATTCAACACCTTTTGCCCATTTACTTGTTCTAACGGCACCAACTCCGTTAGCGTTCATACTTGCTTCAATTGGCCTAGGCACCCCAATGAGATGAGTTAGAGAAAAAGATAATTCAGACTCATCAATTGCATTAACATTTGCAAGCTGACTCCATACAACCTCAGGTGAAGCCTGTATGATTATGCTATTTTCTACTTGATAAGTTTTTGAGGAGTGAAGAAAGTTAACTTCAAGAGGTAATAAAAAGAAAGGCAATAACGTTACAGATAGCAAAGTACCTTTTTGTCTATTTTTTATAAACTTATTCAATAAACCTGCGGCCAAACCACCCAGACTTGCAAAAAACATGAATGCAGGTAACGTCATCACCACACAGATACTGCCCTCAAGCAACGTAAAAATAGTAACCAACAGGAAAATAAAGATAGGCTGCCACGCAACTGTTATCATTTCCCTATAGGTAAGATCACTATTTACCCGTAACTCAAAATGTATTCTTATAAAACCAATTACAAATGGAACAAAAAACACGAAAGAGACTGAAACCAAGTTGACGTAGTCTTTAAGAAATTCGATATCCAATAATATTCTTGCTGAAATCCCATAAAGCACACCTAAAAATATACCAATATGCTTTGGATTATTAAAACTCATCATGCACTTATAATCCTTTATTTTTCATGCAACGAAATAACTGTTCTGCTACCAACTGAACTATTGAAGTACATTTTTTGCACTTCTAGATACTCTGGATTAGAAAAGAATTCTTCCATTATTTGTTGACTAGGACACTCTATTGTAAAAACTCGATTGATATCATCCTGTGTTTTTGACAATAACACTTCTGACACCTTGAAATCGAAACCAAAAGAGCCCCCAAATGAGGCCAATATAGGCAGCATTGCTTCTCTATACTTCTGATATTTGGCATCGTCTATAACATTAATTCCCATAATTCTTTCGAATGGCATATTACTTCCTTGTTTTGATAACAGGTCTCACTGAATCATCAGTATTGTACCCATAAAAATTCCACGTACTTTTATTTGCATTTAATGAATCATACAATTTCTGTGCCGGTTCATTATCTGGAGCAGTAACGCATTGCAATCTAACAGCACCACTATTACCTGCAAATTCTCGACAATGCTCAATCAGCTTCCTACCACTCGACAATGCTCAATCAGCTTCCTACCAATAGCTTTATTTACATTCCATATTCTTTAAATTTGATATGTTAGAGACCTTATAAAATTCTTGATAGGCTTCAATCATTATCGTTCCAAGAATAAATAATGAAGATGCGGAAAAACGCTGTTTAAGACGATCATCCTTGTGTCTTCTTGTTGGCTGTATTTATACACCAATCTGCCAGAATTATTCAAAGTTGGAACCAAAATTAAGCCGCTATACCTACGACTAACTCCCAAGCCGAAAGTATAAGCATCGCAATCAATGCAAAGCAGCCAAGTAAAAACAACCGAAGTCTCATAGGGACATAATTAGAACCAATGTGCACATACGCATGAGCGAATCGACTCAACGTAAATACCCAAGCCAAAATAATGGCTGTAATACCAACAGCATCAATGCTAAAAAAGACGAAACAAAGAACATAAAACAGCACAGGGGCTTCAAATTGATTAGCAATATTATTAGAAACTTTCACTACACTCTCTGGCCATACTCGATTATTTAAAGCAGCCTGTTTACGATTTACCTCACCCGCTTTTATTGCCTTGGCTTTCCTAACCCCCAGCATAATGAACATCATGAGAGTCAGCAAAATTTGCGCAAGAACAGGCCAAATAATAAGATTTGAATTCATAGGATTCTTCCTTATTGTAATCAGTTAATAACACATTAGCCTCAAGGGCTTTGCCATTTTAAAGCGAGCATTCAACTTGGTTCAAATAGAAGGCGATGTTAAAATGGACAGTGTCAGTATGGTGAATAAAATGGACAGTGTCAATTTGAAAGCAAAACAGAAGCGTACCGCAGGACAAAAGCACGGCGACCTAAGGCTAGTTCTGCTTCAAGAAGGATTAAAATTACTCGATACCCAAGGGATTGAAGGTATCACGATTCGTGCTGTAGCGCGCAATGCTGGTGTGGCACACTCAGCACCCGCAAATCACTTTCCTAACCGGCGAGCGATGCTGACAGCCATCGCCGCGGCGGTATTTTCCGACTTAGCAGACCTCACCATAGAAGCAATAACCGACTTAGCAGATAAACCAGCACAAGCGATACAAGCTTTTGCTGAAGCCTGTTTTCAGTTTGCTTTCGATACCCCACATCGCTATCAACTACTTTGGCAGCGCCAATTGGTCGATCAAGATGATCCCGCTGTTGCGAAAGAGATGGATCGCGTTTATTCAGCCTTGCTTTCATTATTACGCCAGAACAAAGTAAATCACCGCGTAGATATAGAAACAGATGCAATTGCGATATGGTCAATGATTCATGGCTATATAAGTATGCGACTGGATGGAAACCTTGTCGCGGCTGAAGATACAATAACGAATTTGCCACGACATAAAGCTATTCTGCTATCACTTATTGACGGTATTTTCAGCGAGGGTTAACGACTAAAGCTGGGGGCTATAAACTGGTTATACACGGGTAAAAACTTCTTCCAGAATTTCGTTTGTTTCAATCTGGTCAAATATTTCAGGATCAAAATAGTCTCCAGCCCATTCATTCAGCTCTTCGTGTTCAGGATGATCTTCATCGATCCATTTCTCTAGAAAATCAGTATATCCCCACACTCCGCCAATATCTTCAGGCGGGCAGCCTCGCTTTCCTTTAATGCAAAATGGTAGAAATTGATCCTTATTGTAAGGAAGGATTTTCTCTAATGTTATTTTGTGTTCCCAGCCATCACCAAAATCATATTCATATAAAATTGAATCACCTTCATTTTTTATAATATTTTTTACTTTGAAATTGAGTTCATCTTGTAAATCATCATCCCACTCCATGCCAAACTCAGGATCTACCATCCCATATCTTGCTTTCCCAGAAAAGCTGTATTGGATACTAGAAAACGCCTCCAAATTGGAGGGCGAACCCCTTTTAATTGGACTTTCAGTTGATAGACTTCTCTTAAATTACTAACCATGTATTTGCCTTTTTTTACTTACCTTTTAATTAAGATTGGCGACGAATACGCTTTAAGTCTGCGCGCTTTCACCATAGCGTTCACTAGCTATAACAGCCTCCTCTGACTCATTATATAGTTAAAGAGTGTCTAGTGAGCTAGGGGCGATCAGTATATGACTTGCCAATAAGTTCACTTGGGACAACAACCTCTACGCGCTTAGGATTAGATGAATCACAACTTACGTAAACTCCTGCTGCCAGAATTATTAGAAGTATTACCAACGCACCTAATGTCAAAAATATAATTTTCAAAACTTTCATATAATTTAACGCCTCAAACAACGGCTTGGTAAAATTGGCGGCCTTTTGCCCATGCAAAAAAGCTGACAGCTTTACCAAGTACGCTTGCTTTGACTTGTTAAGTATTCAAAGTTATGGACACTTAGACGCCCAAATAGCATTGGCGGCTAGAGTTAGTTTGCATTGATCTTCTGCTGTAAAGACACCAGGGATTTCCCTACCACAAAATCGCTCATATTTTATGGCAGTATCTGAATGGTAATATAAACGGCAAGATGAAGATTCAGACGATTGTCTAACAGCGACCGAAGCGATGCAGTTTGCATCAGCTGCACAGAGGTTCTGGCACCCGCCATTAACTGATTCAAATATAGACATAGTTCCTGATTTAGCGATATATCCTCCCTCTAGCTCCCACCACCCTTCCTTAACGGTAACGCCATCTGAGTTTACGAAGTCTCGTAGGCTTATGCTGAGTAATCCATTGCTTGGGCTATCGCCACAGCTTAGAAGTCTATTGCCCGTACCATCATCAAAAAAGTTTGTAGCTATCATTCTTGTCAATGTGCCGGTGGGGACTGTATGAGTAGCAGAAGGGCAGCCTACTGGATACTGAGGTGGTGTTAGAGATCTAAAAGTTTCACATATGTGTTGATGGTTCAGTTCTACTGTCGGGTTTTGTGACAAGTCAGAATTGAAACCACAATCATATGCATTCCATAATCCATCATGATTGGTGTCTTCATCCCTATCATTAGTTCCATTACCATTTAGATCCCAGCAATTAATGCCTGCAACTCCAGCCGCTCCTTGCGGTCCTGTCGATCCATTATCACCTTCTAGGGGGCAACCTGTAAGAAGAAGTGTTAAAAGGGATATGGTTATTAGTTTAAATTTCATTTTAAAAATCCTCGGTTTATTGAATCAATACGTGCTATAGCAGATTTCAGTTTACGAAGTCCGCTGCTTTGCCTGGTTATGAGCTTGACGGTGCATATTGCCCCCATAAAAGCTCGAATTCTGGCTGAGTTATTGTTTTACCTTTGAACTCTTCTTGAGAATTAATTTCTTCGAGAGTAGGAACTTCAACAAAACCCAACATTGTTTTTTTAGTGTAGATTTTATCGGTAACAAAGCCAACTTCGCCATTTCGAAAGAACTCCAACTTTCTAGTTTCAAAGTCATCGAAACCCATTTCGGATACAAGCCTATACGGTTCATATTGTAAGTCGTGCAACCAATTGACGTCGATGTATCTCATTTTATTATTGGCATGTTTTACCTACCTTTTGATTAAGATAGGCGTCTACTTTATGGGTGCAAGATCAAAGCCCCGAAGGGCTGAGCCACCAACTTATTGTTAAATGCTATTTTTAGGATACCAAATAAAGACTCTGTTGCTTTTGTCTGTAAGCCTAACTCCGTCTACGATAGACGAATCCAATGGATATAGCTCCATTGGATTAACACCTGAGCCATAATAACTTTCGTGAAGTATACTTTTAGCAAAGTCACGCATAGCTTCACGGCTTGAAAACTTCAGGTGCACATCACTATTATCTTCATCAGAAGTAACATTTAAATTATGCTGAGAATTGTTTAGAACTTCATCACACGGAATATCATCAGCGTCTTCAGATATTTCTATTAAGTAAGACATACACACCTTCTGACATTTAACGCCACGCTCTGCGGCAATTTTGGAGCGCAGCGGAAAAATTGTCCGACAGCAGCGCCTTGTTATGCCAACTTGCGAGACTCATCATTTTTGGGGCTTTTCAAACATCATCTTACCAATCCACCAAATTGACTGCCCAACATTGGAAATCAATTGTTGCCCTTGCCTTAAAAACGAATTTTCATTGTCAATTCCGGCAAGCTCTAAGGCTTCTCCAATCTTTGAACTGGTCGGGTGTGCATCACCTACTCGCATATCATAAGCACCTACAATTGGCCCAAAGACTTTACGAGCAGTATCATCGCCAACTTTCTGGGATAGTATGTCTTGTAATAGTTTGTTTGAGCCAAGTTTATCCTTATTCGCATGTGTTGATAACGTGCGCAAATCTTTGACATTTAGCCGGTCGGAGAAAACGCGCACAATCTCTTTTGCTAGTCTAAGCAATGACGCCTGATCTTTACTTTCGAATCTAGATATTTTCTTTAAGGCTTCTACACGGTCTAAATCATGTGAGAATAGAGAAACGTTAAACTCTTGTTTAAATCCATTCTCAAGCATACTCATCACTTCAAAAAGCAACTCTTCAGTTGCATGTGTGGATGCTGGTTGAGCTTTCACTTGAGAATCTAACAATTCACTGGAAACCTTGCCCTCTGGGACTACATTATGGGCAGCCCATAAGTTCTGTTCCCATGAAGGAAGACGGGCTATGTCATAAGCATATACTGTAATGAAATCCTCTGAGTTTATTCCAAAGTGAATTCTATAACCAGAAGTGGAGTGAATAGCGCCTGTTTCGGCTGTATACCATTCAAGTGAGAAGCCTCGAAGCCCCAACAGTTCATTTACAATATTTGACCGAAACCATAACCATCTTCCAACGTCTTCATTGTTTAGCTCAGATGACGCAATACGCGTACTATCTGTTTCGACTATGAATTGAGGTAAATTTGTATCAGCATCCCCTCTAACGCGTTTGCTTATACCTTGGTGGTCAATCCACTCATCCCGCCAAAACTCTCCTTCTACCCGTACACCATTAAAACCAGACTTGTTTCCCTCAGAGCTTTCATAATCAGTATTTTCGTTTGTTTCAGGCCCCATTACAGGTGCATCTTCTTCTTCATCTACATCAGTGCGCCAAGTACGAAACATTGCCCAGCTCCCACCAAATACATCATTTATACTGCGAACAAGCAGTTCATAGCGACCGCCATCCCTCTCTTCTTGGTGGTCTTCTAGGCCTGCATATTCGCTATCTTCCAGTGTTGGTACGTTTTCAACTCTTTGCCGATAGTACGATAACCTTAGAGATAAATTTCTAGCCGCTAAATAGTCGAGAAGAAACTCCCTCTTAATTTCAATCAGCTGTGGCTCACCTTTTTCATCCAGAACTTCTCGAGCTACAACTACAAAATTTTCTTCTGGCCTTACCCAATTCAGCCCCTCTTTAATTAGGTGAAGCGCAGAAACAAGGTCAGGGGTCAATATCCATTGCCGTCCTCCGACAACAGGTTGCGATAGTTCAAGGACGAGATGAACTCCGATAGGCTCTTTATCGTTATATTGATACTCATCTATGGTTGAGTAGTAGCCATCATCGTATGCATATGGGCCGATATTTGAACCAATCCCGATATCACTCCAACTTAGTTTTTCAGCAACATCTCGATGAGATGGAGAAAATGCAACCGATCCACATCCAAAAAACTCGTTGGTAAAGCCTATTTTTTTTACATTTCCTTTCTCGCTATCAATAGACGCTCTCAAAGGCACCCAAGTTGATTTTGAAAAAGTTCGACGAGTTTCTTTTTTCTGTAGAATCCAATCTTGACTCATAAGTGAGAAACTTCCTTAGGCATAACGCCCTGTTAACAGGCAATAAAGGAGTTGGTTAAAATAAGCGACGAAGGAGCAAAAACCAACTGTTTTTTGTCCTTGTTTAACAGCTTGTTAGCATACGCGAACACTATCGTTGCTTTAATGCTGCTACAGCTAAACCTGATGTTATAAAGGTTAAACCCGCACCAATATTTAAGCCATTTATAACTTTGGGTTTTTCATGAAGCCAGCCAGCTAAGCGTGATGCAAAAACTCCCATTAACGAGAAGCCTACTGCCGTTAACAAAGCAAACCACATACCATATACCATATACAATCATTTGAGTTGTGACTGATCCGAGTTCAGGATTAACAAATTGTGGAATAAATGCAAGCACAAACATCCCAGGTTTCGGGTTGAGTGCAGCAGATAAGAATCCAGTTGTTAAGATACTAGTAAGTGGTTGTTTTTCAGTTGGTGTTAGGTTTATAAGGCTTCGAGTTCTTAGTACTTTGATACCTAACCAAATTAAGTATCCAGCACCGATTAACTTTACAATGATAAAAGCTAACTCTGAAGTTTGTATTAATAATGTAAGTCCAAATGTAGCAGTTAATATATGAAATAAAATCCCCATTCCAGAGGCTGCTCCAGAGAAACACGCAGCAAGCTTACCTTGGCTTAAACCACGACCAATAGCCAAAATATTATCTGGGCCCGGTGAAATAACCAAAAGTAAACACGCTAGTGTATATGTAATCCAAACTTCTATCGGAAACATAAATCATCCTTAAGTATGCTAACGCTTTTGTTGTGGGGCGCTGAAAGCGTCCAAGCCCCGCAGGGGCTGAACCACCAACTTTTTGTTATGTTTTTTCATTCTTTTCATCTTCTAGAATTTTAAATGTAGCTTCTACAAAGAAAGGAACATACTCATCTAGCATTGCATTTCTTTTCTCTAATATTTCATTAGCTAATTTTGATGCTTTCTTTTTATCTACAACACCCAAATCAGTGAGTATATGAAGATATCTATTACAAGTATCAGTCATCCATAGATCTAGATGATTTTCGAGGCTTGCTACTTTTTCCATGTAATCACCTATCTAAGAACATAACGCCAATATTGTGGGGCGCGAAAGCGTCCCAGTGCCGAAGGCACGATCACGAATACCTTGTTCTGTGCAGGCTAATGTACAAGCCCTGGCACTTTTGATTGAAGTATCTCGATTAGCTTTTCATCCATATATTCATAATCATCTGGAATATCTAACGAGATTACTTTTTTTTTTTTAATAACGCGACCGAATTTATTGTTTAATTTCTTTTTATGCGCGTTTTCCATGACAAAGATAATATCAGCCCACTCGATATCTTCGACACTAACATGAGTCTCCGCATCGTTACTGATGCCAGCCGAATAAACTTCCCAGCCTTCAACATTACTGAAGATCGCTTCAGCCGTTGGACTTCTGAGTTTATTTTTACTGCATAGGAACAATACCTTTTTCATTCACTCTCCAAGAGCACAGAACGCCTGCATATGGGGCGGATTATACGTAGTGAGGAACGAACGAAGTATAAGCCGTCCCAGCAGCCGAAGGATGCGATCATCATGCGTTTGTTAGAGCATTTGTTTCGTATCAAAATATTCATACTCCTCAATTGCTCCTCGCAGAACCTCAAATAGTTCGACGACTCCTCCATCTACTTCGATATAAAACATATATCTTGATGTTTTATCGTTCAAAGTAACTTTTCCATAATAATCAGTTTGCTTAGCATCTGACCTCGGCTTTCTATCTAAGCCGCCATGTTTTAATGAGTTGGCAAGATCCGCAACCACCTTAATATATTTGGATTTATTTACATACTCTTCAATTTCTTTCTTTTTATTTGGATATCTTTTCACCATCCAATCTTTTTCGTTCCAGAGATAAATTATCAGCGGCTTTATCTGCTGCTTTAATTGAAGTTCCGAATATTCATAATGGCTCCAGTTTACAACCTTGCTCCAGGCTGCTAGTGCTTCATACCAATTTTCTCTAGAATTAAACGGATCAGTAATTTTCATAAAACTCTAACGCTTTTGTTGTGGGGCGGTAAAACGTAGCGAGGTACGAGCGAAGTTTAACCGTCCCAGCACCGCAGGTGCGAACACCAACTATTTGTTATATTTTTTCTTGAAGCCACTTGTAGAAGTCGATTTCAATTCCCTTTTTCTCATACTCTATCCAAGATAGAAACTTAGATCGGTAATGGGTGTAATCACCATTAAACCTAGTAATACATGCACTTAAACTTGGAGTGAGTTCTAACATGGCGTCACATTCACGTATAATCGAGAAGCATACATCTTCATCAATTACTAAAGCACAAGGTAATTCATGCATAGCAAAATCTAAACTATTGAGATTTTCCTGGAAAAGTAATTTTCTAGCCTCTTCATTATCAGGCTCAATGCTCAATATTAAACCCAATATCTCTTTTGAATCTATATTTAGAATTGTATAGACACCTTTGAATGATATAGCTTTAAACGCCCAAATGAGATGCTGTACACTTTTATTGGGAAGCTTGCTTTTCCATTCAGCAATAACATGATTCCAAATCCTTGGATTTTGAATCGGTATATCTGTATGACCATTATTAAAGTATTCACAACAAATATCATGAATGTACTTTTTCTTGGATATGTTATCTAAAGATTCTAAATATT
>PJEL010000630.1_pt1 | contig 41045 bp, 35 predicted proteins | sample 1853271 | NCBI WGS metagenome assembly PJEL01 (sample SAMN08108733, study PRJNA415343) | Invertebrate metagenome, whole genome shotgun sequencing project. | host: Globobulimina | place: Sweden: Gullmar Fjord | collected 2015-08
TCTTGTGGTTATGTGGAACGGCGACGTCGTTCCATGCTGTGTGGATATGTATGGAAAACTCGTTTTGGGTAACGTGACCCAGCAGTCGCTCAGAGAAATCTTCAATAATCCAAAAGCACAAGCGCTTCGGAAACGTCATCTCCAGGGCAACTTCCCCAAAGTGTGCAGTTCCTGCCACTCTATAATGTGATCTGCGATTATGAATGGATAACAAAATAAAATCTATGAAAAAAAATATTCTTTTAATTGTTCTGGCCATAATTACTGTAATTTATTACTTCCCGATAATGAATTTGGCTTTAGGTCCGCTAGATGAAGGCTTTGTACTTGTTGGCGCGGAGAAAGTACTGAATGGGCAAATTCCGCATATAGACTTTTCTTCAGAATACTCCCTTGGGCAGAGTGGTACTCTTGCTGTTCTTTTTAAGGTTTTTGGCGTAAACATCATGACTGAAAGAGTCTACGATATAATAATAAAATCACTTCTTTCTCTGTCTATATTCTTGATTATCAGATTTTTAACTTCAAATGGACCGGCATTAGTCGGCTGGATAATGTCTCTTATCTGGCTACAACACAGCAGTTTCCCGGGATATCCGGTCTATCCATCCATGCTCTGTATATTTATCAGCGTCTATTTATTGCTGTTTCATATGAAGGAGCAAAAAAACTATTATGTCATTTTAAGTGCTTTACTTATTACACTGGCTACTCTTTTTCGACATGATCTGGGTGGATATGCTGCTATTGCTATAACTATTGTTTTGATATCAAGAATAATACTGGGAGTACAATCATGGACCCCTTTAGTTTTATTTATTGCAAGTGGAGTCATGACAGGCTTACCTTTAATTATCTATTATTTTATGAATAATGCTTTAGTATATTTATATGATGATTTGATTCGGCTGCCATTGCTTATGGCTGAGCATCAAGCATTCCCTTATCCTTCTTTATCAAGATGGAATCTGCCATTTTATGTATTTCCATTAGTTATACTGACCGGCGCCGTTTCCTCTGTATTTTTTATAATACGTAAAAAAGATGATATGACAACTTATGCCATACTATTTATTTCCCTCATTGGTATATTACTTTTTAATCAAGCAAGATGGCGGTCTGATATGGCACATATAATCCCGGTTGCCCTAACAGGCATTTTACTGGCCCCGGTTTTACTCGATTTTTTGAGAAAAAGACTCTCACTTAAGACCTTGTCTTTTCGTATTGTTTTTGTGCTGTTTATTATCTTTTTTGGTATTACGTTATCTAAACCTATAGTGGTAGCCAAGAGAATTATGACAACCTCACATGATCATCTCGTAAAGAACATCAGTCCTGACGTTGAGCGGGGTAAACACTGGCATGTTAGAGAAGATATTAGGGATAAGGTAGCATATATAAAGAACAACACCTTGAAAAATGACTACATATATGTTGGTGTAAAGAATCATGATAAGTTTAATTTTAACGAGCCCTTAATTTACTTTCTTTCAGAGCGAGATAGTGCTTCAAGATACTATGTGCTTGAAATAGGATTTAATAATAGACCAGAAGTACAGGAAGAAATGGTTAATGAATTTAAAAATAGGCCTCCCAGATTGGTTCTTCTATTGGGAAGGGCACATCCACACAGGATTGATACGAAAGTAGACATACTTGATAAGTATATTTCTTCCAATTATGAATATAAAGAGACGTATGGTTTATATGAGATATGGATGAAAAAAACATTAAAATGATCAGGATTATCCAATAATTACTTCAATAAATTCGGATCAACAAATCGATCATAGGAACAGAACCAGGCTGGTATTGTTTGTTTTAACCATTCTTTTAATAGCAATATCTGTTTCCCTGTTCGTTTTTTATGATAATGATTTCATGATAAGAAAGTGGCAGATCCCCATGTCTACAGGAGGATTCTGGGATGCTCGTCAAATGGCCATGGCTGCAGAATCACATGCCCTTGGATATGATCCGATGGTAGAAAATCCTGTCAATCCCAATGGTCAAAAGCTCAATTATCCCAGAATATGGCATCTTTTATTTGCTACTGGAATGGATCAAAGCCATACTAATCTGATAGGAGCCATCACTACTGTCATTTTCTTTATTGGTATTGCAATCTTCTGGTTTTCTAAGGATTTTGATAGTCTAACATCTTTCTTTATAGCAGTTGTGCTGCTTTCACCTCCTACAATGCTCGGGGTAGAGAGAGGAAATATCGAGCAGATTATATTTTTAATATTAGCCCTGGCACTGACTGTTAATTATTCCTCCAGCATTAAAGCGCTGTATTTATTCTTGTTCGCTGCCGTTCTTAAACTCCATCCCATTTTCGGAATTTTATATCTACTGAAAGAAAGCAAAAGAAAATTCTGGATTCTTTTACTCTCGGCATTAGGCATTTTTATAATATATTTCGCATTTTCATTTAATGATTTTATGCTTGTTTTCAAAACAACTCCCAAGGGTGTTGGTAGCTCATTTGGAATTAATGTCTGGTGGATGGGGTTGCGACATGGCCGTTTTTTTAACCTGCCTCTGTCAGACAGCATTGTGTTGTTCCTTAAGATTCTTTCCTATGCAGCAGCATTACTAATACTACTAAGCACCATGGTTATCAGTGTGCGCAAGAAAGACCGTAAACTATTAAGCGAAGCACCGTATATAGACTCATTCAGAGTGGGTGCAAGCATTTATATGGGTTGTTTTCTACTGATGAATACTATCGATTACAGACTTATTTTCATTGTTTTCGTGATCCCGCAAATAGTTGCATGGTTGCGTGAAAAGGAAAAAGACATTGCATTAGTTAGCAAAATTACACTGGCAGCAATGCTTTTTTCACTCTGGAGTACTACTTTTGTCAAGCGCTTTCTGGGAAGAAACATAACTTTTTTGATGGAAGAGTTTACCAACTGGATTATGCTGGCAGGCTTGCTTTACCTGTTTTTTTCTTCGCTACCCGATTGGTTTCGCGATTATTTGCGCCTGCCGTTTTCTCGTATATATAATAAACAATCTTTGACAGGCAATGATTAATTGAATTCCTTAAACTTTTAAGACATAAGCACTATAGAGTAGAATATAATATGGATCTTTCATGGGGTAAAAAGAACTTTCGGCAAAAGCTTGAGACTAACTTGCCGTTTCTGCAAAGAAGCCTTAAGCATCCTTTGCGGTTATTTAATTTATTAGGTGTACGGTTGTACTCTAATCGATTTCAACCGATTCACAATCCTTTCCTTCCATGGACTTTGGATATAGAACCAACTGTTTCCTGTAATTTAAGGTGCGTGATGTGTCATTCAGAAAAAATCAGAGCGCAAAGAGAAGTAAAGAGTATGTCCTTTGAGAACTTTAAAAAAATAATAGACAGCATTCCTACTCTGCTGAAAGTTACGATTCAGGGCATGGGAGAGCCTCTCCTTGCACCTGACTTTCTTAAGATGGTGAGTTACGCCAATCAAAAAGACATCTCTGTGACTACTACTCTAAACGCTACGTTTATCAACGAAGAAATCGCGCAAAAAACTGTTGCGAGCGGTCTAAGCAGAATGTATATTTCTCTGGACGGCGCTACCAAAGAGACTTATGAGAAGATTCGCAAAGGGGCCGACTTTGACAAAACGCTGGATGGTATCAGAAACCTTATTAATGCAAGAAAGAAAAAAGGTGACCCTTTTATTGATCTATGGATGGTAGGGATAGATGACAATATCCTGGAACTCCCCCGGATGGTAGATCTTGCCTGCGACCTAGGCGTAGACTCATTATCGCTGCAGCCAGACGTGACTTACTGGGGCAAAGAAGAGTTCCGCGGTAAAATAAAAGAAAAGGCACTCTCAAACAAGGCAGAAGAAGTCTCAAAGATAATTAAAGAAGCACAGGACAAGGCCAGTAAAAAAGGTCTTAATTTTATATATATCAGAAAGACCAGGTTCACGCCCGAACAGCCCTGCGTCTGGCCATGGCAGGCAGGTTTCATTGCCACGGACGGAAGGATGGTGCCTTGCTGTTTGCTTGCTGACCCGGAAATCATCAATTTTGGCAACCTGCTAAATACCCCTTTTAAGCAAATATGGAATGGGGAAGAGATGAAAAATCTGAGAAGGTCTCTGAAAGAAGAAAATTTCCGAGATTATTGCCGTGACTGTTATACTCCCTGAGGATTTTTCTAATATTATTATTTTACTTCTTCATTATCTACAGCTCTTGATGCTTTTAGCCTTGCATAATTCATGGCAACTCTTCTCATGGGAGCAAAAACAAACCATTTCAGGTTGTCCCGTTTCACAAGCACATATAGCATGTCATACACCGATCCGACCAGCAAATCATAAAGAATATTCAACAGGGCATATTTTTTGAACTTAAGTATTTTTCGCGCAGATGCTTCCATATAGGATCTTCTGTAAATCTGTTTTAGGGTTTCATTATGAGAATGATAAGTTTTTGCATCCGGTTCATATATGATTTTGTATCCAAGTGCTTCAACCCTGAGTGCCCAGTCATGATCTTCCGCGTAACTCAAGGTCTCGTCATAATGAACTTTATCCCAGGCGCTTTTCCTGATAACTGAGCTATAGTTTGCAAAAATATAGGGCGGACCCCCTGAAATTTCCTGTTTGGAAATGGCGTATTTCTTTAATAATCCCCTTCTATCAAATGGATTGCAATCGGGATTTGGCAAATTATTGCTCATAACAGCCGCAACTTTTTCATCACTGAAATTAGTAATTAAGGTCTCGAGCCAGTCATTTGAAGACGGGAGGGCATGGGCACTTAAGTTAACAACAAATTCTCCATTGGCCTTCATAAAGCCATAATTCAAAGAATATCCATAGGTAAAATCTTCCGGTTTGATTTCAAATATCTTTACAGGATATTCTCTCGCTATTTCCAATGTCCTGTCTGTTGAACCTGAATCGACAATAATGACTTCAAAGTTTTTATATGTTTGAGAGAAAAGAACGGATAATGTCTGCCCGATATATTTATCTTCATTCTTTGCTCTTATCAATATGGAAACATCAATATCGGGAGTTGTCTTACTTGTAATTTGCTGCACTTTGTTCCTTTGAATTAGCTGAGATGTGATTTAATGATTTTTCTGTTTTTCCAACCTAAATAGAGCCATTGAAAATATGTAGGAAGTTGTTTGAGTACTTTGAAGTTTGTCAAACCATGAACAAGTGTAATATTTTTCTTCTCAAGCGGGATTTCATCCAGACGATATCCATTAATAGCAGCCTTAATAGCCAGTTCCGAATTAACCGCCCATCCACCATCGACTACCGTCTCTATTTCCATCGAGTCCAGCATGCTTTTTCTATACACCTTTATAGATGTCGTAATATCGGATATGGGCATACCTATGATCTTATTCAAGATAACGTTCCCTCCCTGTGAAAAAAGCTTCTTTATGGTATTCCCCCTCGCCCTTGAGTTATCTACAGTGAAACGGTTCGCAGAGACCAGATCGCAGCCGTCTTCAAGTTTTGCCATCATGTCATTTATAATACCGAATGGGTCCAGATGATAAGCCACCCATACTCCAACGTAAGGGGTATCTGCGTTATTAAAGCCGGTCTTGATTGCGTTAAGCACCCCCCTGTCCCACTCATTCTGAACAAGAAAAAGATCATCAAAATATTTCTGAAGTTTCTTGACAGTCTTAACAGTTGTGTCTTCGGGTGAGTCGTGTACAACAAAGATCTTTAATGGGTACTTGGCGGTAATAAATAATGTGGATATTACAGGAATGATGGCATCACCCTCATTATATACCGGCATAATAAGTGTCAGGATCTTTTCGTTCTCTGTTTTCTCTATTTTTGACATGCTATGTTATTCTCAAAAAGCAGCATATAATCATGCACCAAAATCATGCATTGTTTAATAAAGACCAACACTGCTGTAAATAATATTTTTATTTTTACCGAGTTTCTGCTTGTCATACAGGTTCCAGCAATCAACGAAAATAAGCGGCGTGCTCGACGTGTCTGAAAGCTTCTTGATATTCAGTTTCTCATGACTCTTGTGCGAATTCATTATCACAACCACATCAGCTTCCCTGAAACCTTCTTTTATCGAGCAACTTTTTACACCTGCTGATTCAATTTCATCAGCACCGACCGTTTTATCGTATCCATATAGCCTTGAACAGAAAGGCTTAAGGTAGTTAACAAGATCAAGGGTCGTTGAAAACCTCATGTCACTGGTCTCAGGGTCGCCCTTGAACGCAAAACCCATAATAAATATCTTGGATGCACAGATGTTTTTTCCCAATGCCGTCAGCCTGTTTAAAATCTTCTTGGCCAGGTTAAACACAATCGTTTCATTGATTGACCTGGCGGACCTTATAAGTTCTGTATTGACCTTCAATTTATTACAGAGATCAATAAGAATGTATGGGTCCTTGGTAAGGCAGGCACCACCTACACCCGGGCTGGCTGCCGGAATATTGTTCCTGGAATAATTATTGTTACATACTTCTCTGATAATATTAAAATCAAGCCCGAGTTCCTCACAGATCATAGCCATCTGGTTGGCATATGCAAAGGTCACATCACGATAGGTATTATCAATGATCTTGCATAACTCAGCGTGTTCAATATCAGGGACTTGTATAAGCTGCTTATTGAATGAGCTGAACAATTTTACTATTCTTTTTGAGCTCTCTTTGTTAAACGCACCGACCATCTGCGGTATATATTTTTGTTCATAAAGGGCATTGCCTTCAACTGTTCTTTCAGGAACAAAGCCGAAGTAAAAATCCTTTCCGCATACCAACCCTGTTTCGGACTCAATCATTCTGGCAACAAGGTTTCTGGATGTACCGGTGGGAACGGTTGACCTAAGAATGACCGTGTCCCCTTTTTTAAGATAAGGCATAATACTCTGTGCAGCGTTCTCTATATACTGTAGTCTGGGTTTGCCGGTATCCGGATCAATTGGTGTGCCCACGCAGATTATGTAGTAATTGCAAGATTTATCAGGGATATTAGCAGAGAATATTAAATTCCGGTTCCCGTATTTTTTTACCAGTTCATTTAATCCGGGTTCAAAGAAATAGCACGTTTTCTTTTTTAAAGAGTCTATCACTTCCGGGACAACATCAACGCCAAGCACGTTGGCCCCGGCTTCTGCTAAAGTGGTAGCCAGGGTCAGCCCGATAAAACCCATTCCTAAAACACAAACTTTATCATTACTTTCCATTTACTATCTCCCCGGTCACTACACTTTAAATTTATGCTTGATATATTCTGTAAGCGATTCATCTATCGTGGTTGTAGCTTCCCAATTGAAAGCATTCTTTATCTTTGATGCATCTGGAATTCTCTTTTTAACATCATCGGCATAAATTGGCTGATGCTTAAACGTCAGGACATAATCATCCGGCAGCAGTCCATATTCCTTGCCGATCCGAACAATTTTAGCGGCCAATTCCTTGATAGTTGTTGGCTCAGTATTCCCGATATTAAATATTTGATTCGTTGCTTCATCTCTCAATGAGAATAATGCAAGTGAATCGCCTACATCGTAAATATTTGTAAAGCACCTTATCTGTTCGCCATCGCCGAAAACATTAACCGGGTCCTGCTTTTGAACAAGGATCTTTTCCACCATGTCGGAAAAAACATGACTGAAGCCCTCCTCCTCCGGTGACTCAAAAGGTGTTACAATATTAAATGGGCGCCAGATAACATAGTCCACCCCATACTGTTCATGAAATGACTGAGCAACTCTCTCTCCGATATATTTCGACATGCCATATGAAGTGCTCATCACAGCTATTTTTTCCGTGTCCTCTTCTGAGTGCGGCCATTTCATGCTGCACTCATATACCATTGAAGATGACAGGTAAATGAACCTTTTAATTTTCTCATGACCGTATTTCAATAAATTGATCGTCATTAAATTATTGTCCGCAATAATGTCAGCCGGTCTCTTGTGGAACCCTACAACTCCAAAAATCAAAGCAGCAAAATGAAATACTGCATCGAACGAATGCTTGGCAAAAATGGACTTAACTACCGCAGTATCACCAAGATCTCCCGTCATGAATTCATAATTTCGCTCACGTTCAATATGTCCATAACGGGCGAAGTTATCAACCCCTATTATTTCATGGCCTTCTTTCTGTAAATATGGAATAACAATTTGAGCCAGTGATCCTTCACTTCCAGTTACAAGTATTTTCACAAGGAATACATCCTCCTTTAAATTAAATTTTTAAATGGTTCTTAAATATGGCCAGCGCAATGACACTGAGGTCAAGTGCATGGTTCAGTCTTCCATCCCGGACCATCTCAAAAAACTCCGCGTATGGGACAGGACAAACCTCGATCCCTTCATTTTCATCAGGACTTAACAGTTCATTGATTTCCAATTCATTTATATAAAACGCCCAAAGCCGGTTTTCGAGACGTCCTGTATCCGGGATAACTTCTCCCAGCAAGGTTATTTGCTCCGCATGACAACTTGTTTCTTCCTTCAATTCCCTTACAATTGCCTGTTCCGGCGTCTCACCATCATCTATATGTCCACTTGGGAGTTCATATGTATAGTCTTCAACAGCCGGCCTGTATTGTCTCAACACTATGATCTTTTCGTCTTTTGTCCGTGCCAATACCGTCACGTAATCTGACGGTTTAATTGAATAATAAATCTGAGGTTCATCTTCCCAGGGAAACAACACCTCTTTCTTTATTTGCTCAAACCAGGGTATTGATTGATCTCTCTGTACGTTACGTATATAAGGTTGTTTCATATAAAAAAACTGCGGAACAAAGAAGAATGCCTTGTCTATGCTCTATGCGATTGAAAACGGTAGATTACACTATTAATTTTTCGTATTTACTCTCAGAACAAAGGCTTCTTTCAAATTTTTCCTTATTCATTGGTATTAAAAAAAGGTAACTTATGATAAACTATCTTAATAGTATAACAAAGATAGACAAAGAATTGCTTTTACTATAAATAATCAGTTTGTATATTATTTTCAATTCATAACTTGTTTAATTTATTATTTTTAATAAAAACCAAGCAATACCATCCTGAGTTTTTTTAAAAAATATGATAATTCTTGGAATAGTCAATGAAGATGTATCAGGGGCTTGTCTTGTTAAGGACAACAGGATAGTCGCTGCAGCAAGTGAAGAAAGATTTACCAGAGTCAAGAACGACAGCAGCTGGCCGTCACAATCTATTGAATATGTTTTGAAACAGCAGAACATTGCACTCTCCGATATAGACTATATTTCATACGGCTGGGGGGCTGATTTCAATTCACAGAAGCACCTACTAATGTTCTTTGACCGGGTTGTTGAAGAAACAAAGAACAATCCCGGACAAATAAAGACTTTCCGCAAGAGAATCGAGATAGAAATAAAGAGGGACGCAGAAGTGCGTGGGGGCTTTCTTGATTTCGTAAAAGATAACGGCCTGGATAAAAAAACCATTTTCATTGACCACCACGAATGTCATGCCCTAAGTGCTTTTGCCTGTTCACCGTTTGAAAAAGCCCTTGTCTTGACAGCCGATGGCCGCGGCGATTACCAATCATTCAGCATAAGTGTATTTGATAACAATAAATATGAAGTCATACAGCGCATATCAAGCATTGACAGTCTCGGATTCTTCTATGCACGTATTACCGCCCTCCTGGGTTTCAAAGTCAACCGTCATGAAGGGAAGATCACCGGTCTTGCCGCATACGGCGATCCTTCAAAATATCTTCCATTAATGGAAAAAATGATCTCTTACGAAGACGGCAATATAATTTCACACACCGGACCGTATTATAGGCCCTGGCTGCATGAAGCTGTTTTTTCGGATGAACTGAATAAAATTATCTCAGAAGCAAAACGTGAAGACATTGCCGCTGCCGCTCAGAAACATTTAGAAAATATAGTCACCAGTATTACAGATCATTATCTTAAGAAAACCGGACAGACAAATGTCTGCATGGCAGGGGGTGTTTTTGCAAATGTATCCCTTAATAAAAAGATATTTGACATTCCTGGAGTCAACAACATATTTGTACAGCCTCATATGTCCGACGGGGGGCTGGCCCTTGGCGCTGCTGCAGGGGCCGCATATGAATTGACCGGCAAAAAAATCCAAATGGACTCAATGTACTTGGGCCCAGACTTCAGCGATGATCAGATCAAGGACTATCTGAATGATGACGAACTGATCATAAGGTGCCTCAAGGATGAAGACAGCAAAATTAATTCAGCAATCGAGGCTATTAAAAACAATAGGGTAGTCGGCTGGTTCCAGAACCGTATGGAACACGGTCCAAGGGCGCTTTGCCATAGAAGCATTATGTACCACTGCAATGACAAGTCTGTCAATGACTGGCTGAACGAACGCATGTACAGGACTGAATTTATGCCTTTTGCGCCTGCAACAGCATTTGAACTTGCTGACAAATGTTACAAGAAATGGAGGCCAGACCACATTGCCAGTTACTACATGACGGTCACTTATGACTGTTACAAAGAGATGATAGATAACTGCCCAGCCGCAGTACATATAGACGGGACCGCCCGGCCCCAGGTCATTTCGGAAAAAAGCGAACCAACAGTGCATGCGCTGCTTTTAAAGTGGTATGAAGAAACAGGTGGTATGTCTCTCATTAACACATCATTCAACAAGCATGAAGAGCCTATTGTATGTTCACCTTATGACGCAGTACAGGCACTCAAGGAGAACATGATCGATGTCTTAATAATAGGTTCGTTCGAGGTAATTAAGAAGTAGTGCTACCAGCCCTTTTTTATCGTATCAACTACTAATTCTACATCTTTGTCCGTTAAACCGCTGTGAACCGGTATGGAAACCTGGTCTTCGTCAAATTTACTCTGAACAGCAAGATCAGGCCGGATACCTCCGAAAACAGAGTTATTATCTATTCTTTGATGCATTACGGATGCCGGGACATTCTTATCTTTCATTTTCTTTATAAAATCAATCCGGCGTTCAACTAACATTGTAAAAAGCCAGTAAGCGCATTTCCTGTCATTTTTATATGTAAGCAGTTGCAGCCCCGGAATATCTTTGAACTCATCGCGATAAATTCCGGCTATTTCAATTCTCCGTTTTAATTTCAGAGGGAAGTCTTCAAGATTACCAATGCCTATTGCAGCCGACAGGTCGTTCATGTGACATTTATATCCTGTATTTTTAGCATCATATATACGTTCTCCAAGTATAGATGGTTTTGAGTTTTCCCTGTCAATGTCAAACCACCTGCGTCTCTTTGCCTGATAAGTATCATCTTTATCAAGACAACATAGCGCCCCTCCATCTACAGTTGTAAGATGCTTAATCGCCTGAAATGAAAATGCAGTAAATCGGGAAACCGCCCCAATGGGCTTTCCTTTATAGACAGATCCTAACGCATGCGCTGCGTCTTCGATCACGGCAAGATCATATTCCCTTGCAATATCATTTATCTCATCAAGGTCACATGGATATCCAGCCCAGTGAACCGGTATGATCGCCCTTGTCTTGTCAGTTATCTTTTGCCTGATAGATTCAGGATCTATATTTGCCGTCTCGTACTGAATATCGGCAAACACAGGTACGGCATAATGCATAAGTACCGAAAACCCTGTTGCGATAAATGTCTGTGCAGGTATAATTACTTCGTCTCCGGGCTGAATCCCGGCAACTGCCAGTGCAAGATAAAGGGCTGAAGTACCGCTGTTAACTGTTACGGGATTTACAATGCCAAGCTGATCTTCGAGTTCACTTTCAAACTTGTCAGCATATTTCCCGGCACTTACAAATCCTGATTTCAGGACCTCTGTCGCTAATTTTATTGATTTTTCAGAAATATAGGTATCAACGAAGTGCATTATTATATTTTTTCCGACAAGACAACTGTCCAGGGAAAAGGTCTTCTAACAGCTATGACATTCAACTTTCCCCCGACCATAGTTTTAAACGCGCAACTGCTCCAGTGCTGAATATGTTCTATGTCATTTCCCCACCTAGAAAGGTTTTTCCCCCTCAAAAAATTTGATAGCATGAAAAACGGCTCATTTGGCACCGAAAAGAGGCAATATTTTTTTGAGACCCTCATGATCTCATCCACCACTTTATCGGGGTTTTCTAGATGTTCCATTACCTCTGTACATATTACCAGGTCAAATGAATTATCTTCATAAGGCAGGTTATAAATGTCTTCTTTTCTCAGCTCGAGATAAGGAAACATCTTTCTTCCTATAGCAAGGGCCTCCTCCGAAAAGTCTATTCCCTCCAGATCGTTTCCGATATTGCGGTTCTTAAATTCCGAAAGAATAAATCCCTCGCCACAGCCTGCATCCAAGACTGTTTTGACCGGCAGATCTTTAATGCAAAAAAACAGTTTTTCTAAAAAATTATTTATTAAATATTTTTGTAACGGATTCTTCGATGTATATTTTCGGAAATTATCGGTATTATTCATTTGCTATTAAATAGTATAACAATAACTAGATAGATTTATCACTCACATTTCCTTCTGTTTTTAGCTTTTTCCGTACAGTTTCTGCGATATTATTTGACGAATATCCGCAAATAATTGTAAATTAAAATATATGCAAATTGCATCTGAACCTGGTTCAAATCAAATTCAAACTGCTTTTTTCCAAAAAAAATACGTTCAACATTCATTAGTGTTTTTATTACTGCTGCTTGCTTTCGGTATAAGACTATTTAACATAACCAACCCTCCGCTCAACTTTTCGTCCATACGACAATATCAGAGCATGCACATTACGAGGGGGATCTACTATGAAACAAATCCATCTGTATCCGAAGCAGAAAAAGAGATAGCAAAACTCAATATGCAGAGGATGGGATTTCTGCTCGAGCCGCGGATCCTTGAAAACGCCGCTGTCCTCGGCTACCGCCTCGCAGGAAAAGAGCTCCCCTGGTTGCCCCGTACATTATCCGTAATCTTTTGGATAACGGGAGGACTCTTTCTGTACCTGATCGCGCGGAAGATATCATCATTAAATGAGTCGCTCTTTTCTCTTTCTTTTTATCTGTTTCTCCCTTACAGCATACTTGTCAGCAGGTGCTTTCAACCCGATCCTTTCATGTTAATGATGATATTGGCGTCTGTTTATACCATACTGTTTTATTTCGAAAAACAGTCCTTTCTAATACTTCTCGTTTCTGCAGCAGTAGCCTCGCTTGCAATATATATCAAACCCTACTCTCTTTTTCCGATATGGATCGTATTCTTAGCAGTTTCAATACACAAGAAAGGGCTGCAAAAAACCATTTTCAGTACGCAAGCGGCCGCATTCGTATTCCTGAGTTTTGTCCCGGCATTCTTTCAATATGTATACCCGATGTTTGCGAATGTCGGGTTCCTGCAGCGGCACGCACGCGGCAGTTTTCTTCCATATCTCATGTTAAAGTTATCCTTCTGGAAAGGGTGGCTTGCCATGCTCGGAAACGTAACAGGATACATTGCCTTTATACTGGCGGTGGTTGGTTCTGTCTGTGCCCGTAAAGGACTTCCCAAAACACTACTTGCAGGGCTTTGGGTCGGTTATTTTCTTTTCGGGATATCAGCCACATTTCAGATACATACTCACGACTATTATCATATCCTCTTTATCCCTATAGCAGCTTTGTCACTCGGGCCGATGGGTGCCAAAGCAATAAACGGGCTTATAAAAAAGTGGCAGTTTCCAGCAGTGCTTATAATAATTCTGGCTCTTTCAGCGGCGGTTACAGGCACCGGGAGACTTAAGAGCTTTATTGGTGACCATAAGGATGAATTGAGATTCGGTGCATCTGTTTCCGGAATTAACCCAAGATTCAAGGATTTTCTTACAGGCAGTTATGATGAGAAGGTCAGGATTGCGGAAGAGATAGGGGACCATATTGAACACAGTACAAAGACCATATTTCTGACCCCTGCTTTCGGAAGGATCCTTGCCTACCACGGTAAGTTTGCGGGACTTCCCTGGCCAACTAGCCAGTCTATGTACGCCCGCAAGGTCAGGGGGGCAAGGGTACCAAATGTTAAAGAAGATTTCGGGACCAGTCATGTCATTATAGGTTTCCAGCATGAATTCATTGAATACACTCCTGATTATTTTATTATAACCAACTTTTCGGAATTCAAAAAACAGTCTGATCTAAGGGAACATCTAACAAGCAACTTCCCTGTATTGGTTAAAACGGATGACTATTTAATTTTCGACTTGAGAAAGATGTCCGAGATAAAAGAATTGTCTTAATCTTAATAATCAGCTGCTTCAGCTATTTGTAGTAAATTAATGAAACAATAATGCTATAATAATCAGGCGGAATACAATATATACTGTAGAGATAATATTTCAACTGTTTACCGTAAAACAGGCTCTGATTATTCCAAACTTCAAAAACAAGAATAATAATTCAATATGAACGAGAACTCTTCTATTTCAAAAAACAAATCCAGTTTTATCTGTCTTATTGCAATTCTCACAATCTATTCAGCCCTTGTTGCATCTATGCACCATCATGTTCGATTGTCCGCCGATGCAACAATTTACCTGGATCTTGCCGAAAAATACCTTAGCGGTGAGTTTAGAGACGCTACTAACGGATACTGGGGGCCAATGCTTACATGGCTATTTATTCCATTTCTCTATTTCGGCTTTGGAAAAGTTTTCGCAATTAATGCTCTAAGCTTAATCGTAGGGCTGTTCACCATAGTGGGAGTATGGAGGTTGTCCTTCAGGTTTGAGATCTCTGAGACAATACGCATTGCGATACTGCTTGCATTACTTCCTATCATGCTCTTCTTTTCTCTGGTCCAGATCTTCGATTTTCTTCTTTTATGTTTCATTGTATATTACCTCAATATCATTTTCAGTAATGATTACCAGAATAAAATATCCAGCGGTATTCTTTGCGGAGTCATGGGTGCAATGGCGTATTTCAGCAAATCCTACGCCTTTCCGTTTTTTATCGTTCATTTCTCTATAATGAATGTACTTCACTTTATCAGGTGCTCATCGGAAGAAAAACGGATGGTAGTACGCAACGCTGCTGCCGGTTTCATTGTCTTTGCAATAATAGCCGCACCGTGGATCACTGCGATCAGCGTCAAGTATGATCACTTCACCTTCAGCAATACCGGAAAAGGCAATTTTGCCTCAATTGGCCCGGAAGACCCGGATACCGGGCTTGAGAGAGGGGTCATTATATTTCATCAGGGACTGTTTGCCCCACCGAATGAAACAGCAACCTCTGTCTGGGAAGACCCCAGTTATATCTGGAAAGACATAGTTTCATGGAGTCCCCTTGATTCATCTCGCCATTTCAAGCATTTCGTCAAAAACACAGCGAGAAACGCCTTTGAAACTCTTAGCATATACGAGTCGTTTTCAAGACTGGCGCTTGCGGTTATTGCCATATACATCGTCTTGCTTATACCTGGCATATTTAATAAAGAAATGATGCGTGCTGACAGGCTTTACGCTTTTCTGACACTGCTAATATATTCCGGCGGATATCTCCCCTTTCATCTTGAGCATAGATATTTATGGGCAGTCAATATTCTGCTTTTACTTATGGGCGGCCACGCACTCAATATGCTGTTTCAAACCGATTTTTTTAGTAAGCCCGTACGAAAAAATGTCCTTGTAATAATTTTCGCACTATCATTCATGCTGACCCCGGCAAAGTCCTTTTTAGGCGCAAACAAGAGCAACATTAACAAGGACATGTATCTCCTCAGTAATACTTTAAAAGAGAAATATAATATACAGGGAAATATTGCCTCAAACAGAGAATGGGAAAATGTTCATGTTCCAATACATGACTCATGGCATAAATCATTCCGTGTCTCATACTGGTTAGACAGTGCATATTACGGCCAGACACAGGCCATCATCAGTGACGATGAATTAACGGACGAACTGAAAAAGTTTAATATTGACTATTATTTCATTTGGGGCAAGTCCCAAATCATCCCGCAAGTCATGTCCGAGTATAAAGAGGTCACAAACGGAGAATATCCGGACCTCAAAATATTTTCTTTACGGAAAAAAGCCGATTAACTGAACTCAGGCCACAAGCTATTAGCAACCTGGTAATTTTATGTATTGAAGCGATATTACCTTAACTTACCTGTGACATTGAATTTAAGAAGGATAGAAAGCTGTCTGATACGTTTACACGGAAGCTCCGATTCTGATATAATTCTTATATATCAAATATTTATTTAACCAATTGATCTTCATGCCTACTAGCCAATTAAAGAAATTTATAAATAAGACCAACCTCATCCTGAACAGGGGTAAACCTCTACTTGCTTTAAAGCTGGCAAAGATCAATTTGAACGCGTTATTATTTGACCGCGTTCCACCCTTCCGGCAGATCGAAATACAGGTAACTTTCGACTGTAACCTTAGGTGTGTACACTGTTCCGCCGCCAATTTCAGCCCGCCAGAAGAGAGGCTGACCATATCTGATTACAAAAATATTGCCGACCAGTGCAGACAGTATAGTGTCCCCATGGTATCCTTTACAGGCGGCGAACCAATGGTTGAGCCGAGGCTAGAGGAGATCATCAGTCTTTTCGATACAAAGCGTACCCTTATATCCTGCACCAGTAACGGGACCCTGCTAACCGAAGAGCGTGCCAGAAATCTCAAGTCCATCGGGCTTGACAGCCTTGTTATCTCTCTTGACGGGCCTGACCCCGAGACCAACGACCCAATCAGGGGAAAAGGCACCTATGAAAAAGTCATGGAGAGCATTAAGATCGGCAAGTCCCAGGGCTTCATTGTAATGATCATTCATACCCTGTCACACCAGTCCATAAAGACAGGTAATTTCCAGAAACTTATGAAATTAGCAGAGTCCCTTGATATTCCAATCCATGTGAGCCTTGCCTCACCAACTGGCAATTGGTCCAGTGATGAAGCAATGAAAGATTTCATGCTGACTAAAGAAGATATAGATTATTTGTGGAAATGTCAGGATGAACACTCTTTTCTAAGGAGAGACCTTGACGGCAATTACCGCGGAGTCGGATGCCCTGCCGGCACAGAAAGGTTCGTGATATCTCCTGTTGGCGATGTCATGCCATGCACAAAGATCCAGGCGGCTTTTGGAAACATCAAGACTGAACCGATGATTGATATCCGAAATAAAATGGCAAGCATAGACCTTTTCAGTTCCAGCCCAAAGATGTGCCTGCCTGCAGAGCATGAAAGCTTCCTGAAAACCTATCTTCCGAACACATTTGACAAGAAGGATCTGCCGATCCCCTATAAGGAATTTTTTGCTGATTGATGAATAAACCGTCAGACAAAACCCCATGTCCAGCCTGTAAATCCGGTCAATTCAATAAACTCGACAGTGTCCCTGATTATGAATACCAGGTTCCTTACACACCTGTCCTTGTACGCTGCAGCAATTGCGGGCTTGTAAGGCATGAAGACATGCCCGGATACGAAAGGCTTGGCGAGTTCTACCCTGATGACTACCTTGTATATAACATGTCTTTTAAAGACGCATCAAATGCACTCTATTCTAAATTAAAGAGCACTCTTTACAGTATGAGGGCAAAGAAAGTGGCCAAACTAATCGGGTCTTCCGGAAACATACTGGATGTAGGATGCGCGAACGGGGCCTTCCTTCTAAGCATGAAGCAATTCGGCGATTACGGACTTCATGGGCTTGACATTAAAGACACGGGAATGAAATTCGAGGAACAGGGCATCAATTTCAAAGAGGGTTTTCTCGAGGAGCTAGAATATCCCGATGATTTTTTTAACGCAATAGTTCTTGATAATGTCCTTGAACATGTGCCGGATCCCGCGTTATTCATGAAAAAAGTAGTTTCCATTCTTAAGCCGGGAGGATACGTCTTTGGCACCACTCCAAATTATAACTCGCTTGACAGATTCGTCTTCCAGCAATACTGGGGTGGTTTTCATATGCCAAGGCACCTTTATCTATTCAATGCGCATAATCTTAAACTGTTCATGATGAATATGGGATTATCCGACACGGAACTTCCTGTATCAGCGAATGCCGCAGACTGGGCAGTCAGCGTTCAAAATTTCATGCGCAGAAACTGCAAAAAGAGTGGGAAGTACAAACGTGCTCCTTACTTCCCTATTGTTGGCATAATGCTAGCGCCTGTGGCATTAGTAAGTTCAATATTCAACCTAAACGGAGTTATGGATTTTATCTGTACAGCAAAAAAATAGTGCGGGTCATTTATTGAGACGTATATGATAAACACGCTGGTGCTCATTCTGAAATACCAGGACAAATTCTTTCCCCATGTCTACAGAAAACGACTTAAACCTGTCTTCGACATAAAATCTACTTTCATTTAAATTGTCTTCAATTAACAGGTAAACCGGACGGTTCAATGAAGCAAAAAAATCAATAACGGATTGATCTTCAGGATTATCAAACAGTTTTTCTCTGAATAATACCCTCTTTTCATATTCGGGATTAGAAACAGTGTAATCCATATCTTTTGTTACATATAAAGTTCTCTCGGCAAAAGCCGCCGGGCCATAATTATGATTTAAACCACAGCAAGGCCAACTAGTCTCAATATAACTAAGCATCAGGAGTGCTTTGGGAGGAGTGTTTTCCCTTATCCACTTATAAGCTTCATTTTTTTGTTTATTTTGAGCGTACGAATAATGCCTTTCTGATAATGCTACATTGTGGTCAATGGACAAGTATGAAAGAATATACGCCGCTTCCAAAATAATCGGGCTCAATAATAAGAGCAATATTGTAAAAGCAGCAATGGAGCGGGCAATCAGTTTATTTGAAAGTACAGACTGCAAGCGGGCCAGCGCCATAGCAATAAACAAGGCAAAGTATATAAGTAATATATAGTTGAATTTGTAACTGTTATCAAAAGGCCATTTTGTAAATACTGATAATCCCAGGCATAGCGCTGTCCCTATTAATAAAAAGAAGAACTCTCTTGAATATGACAATTTCTTATATGCACTCCAAAAACCATATACAATCAACGGAGATGGAATCAAATATACGAACAAATTCCTGACAGATTGAGAATAAATCGAAAAGCTAAAAACTCCTCCCTGACCGCTTGAACTGACATCTCTGCCAGCCATGATGAATAGTAAGTAAGGAAGTACGGTCAATACTCCTATAGCGTAAGGAAGTATAATTGTTAAAGCCTCTTTAACTTTTTCTATATAATTACCCCTGTTTGATATAAAAATATAAAAAGACCATACCGGGGCATGTAATAGTGTAATAATTGCTAAAGGCGGATAGATTAAAACAGACGCAGCAACTATTATATACAAACCTATTGGGAAGATTTTATTTAATGCCTCTTTCTTGACATGAGACCATATCATTAAGAGGTACGAAAGGCAGAGGCATATGGCTGTAGGCATTGCGCTTATATTATAAAATTTGCTTAACACAAACAGCCGCGTATCTAACCATGACAGTTCTTTAAGCCAGACGCGGAATATTTCCATCGGAAGCAACTTTTTCGACATGACAATATCCAGAGGCATTAAACTGCCGGAAACCATTTTCGCAATAAAATAAAGAGCTATATCGGCCCTTACCAAACCTATTACCGCTACTGGCACTATATATCGATATCTTTCAGGTAAATCATATGATCTCGCAAAACTATAAACAATGCAAAAAAGCATAAAAAGAGATATAGTATTCAGCGTAACAATAATTTGAATATGATGAAAATCTGTTTGTACGGCAATAGCTGCAACAAGAGCATGAAATCCCCAATAGTACCCTATAACTGTCCCTCCCATGCCTGGATTTTCAGGAGGGAAAATTCCATTTATAATTTGTGAAATAAATGATGAATGATGATAGGCATGAGGAGAAATAGCGGCCCTGTATAGCCAAGTAAAATAAGGGATACTCAAAATGAACAACAAAAATATGGCAAAAACAACATACATGACTTCCTGTTTATTCAGAAATACGCCAGGGCAAGCTTTCTTTTTGATTCTGGGAATAATGCTGAAAAGAATAATAATACCAGTAATTGCATAAATGATCAGAGGAACATTTTTGACATGGACCCCGGCAAAGAGCATCCCTGCCGTCAATAGCCCGCTTATACCAATTGAAAATGGAAAAGCAAGAATGAGGTCCTCGAATACAATCTTATTTTTCCTGGAAAGACTAAATATACAAAGGCCTGGAAGATAACAGACACTGAGAAAAGCTCCTATAGCTGTTAAAGGCTCTACTTTTACAAAATAGAATAGTGTTGCAAAGCAATATAGTACAATTACTGTCATAGGATAATTAATAATAGCATGGACTAATTTATAAATACCAACACGATAGCAACATCAACGGAATTTCATTCGCTTTAAATAAAAAAAACGGGTAAAATAATTTTTAAGTTATTATTTCTCATATCGCATCAATTCTTAAATACGATTTAAGCAACATTACATTACCAGTCAACAATTAATTTATCGAAAATATTACCGTGCGGCGGGAAAACTGTTAATTGTAATTTCAAATATTTCAGCATTAGGGATGTGAATTGTTTTGTACAGATTTAAGCTCTTTTTTGAATGCCAGAGCAGTAAAACTCTGATAATTGCAACATGCGTTACCATTACAATAGTTCTGTCACTATTGTTTTGATATATGTCCTGAATTCCTGTTAGTATCCGCTTTAAAAGTTGATCCAGAGTTTCCCTTTCAGGAAGCACCAGTTCAGCTGGCCTGCTATTCCATATCTGCCACTCTGACGGATATAGTCCCGCAATCTCTTTTTCAGATGAACCTTCCCATGGACCCATTTCGAGTTCTCTAAACGCATTCTTTATTTGAACTTTTGTACCTGTCTTATCTCTAATAATTTCCGCTGTTTGAAGCGCCCGCTGTATTGGGCTTGAGTAAATTGAATGCACATTAAAAGACTTAAGCTTTTCTGCTACTTCTTCTGCCTGGCAAATACCTTTAGCAGTAAGGCCTTCAGTGCTTCTTCCCGCATATACTTTCTTTGTATTTGAAGGAATCTCTCCATGTCTGACCATAATTAAATTCATAGAAAATATTTCCTATTAGGATTTATTATATTTACAGGTAAAAAGGACACATACCAGTCTGTTGCTATTAAGCCGGCAAAGCCTTACAGAGGTATTGCATTAACATATGGACTACTATCATGTGCAGATCTTCAACTTTCTGCATATCATTAACTGCTGCGACCAGAGAAGTATCGACTATTGTAGCAAGTTTGCCCCCGTCAAAACCTGACAAGCCGACAGTCCTTGCGCCCTTTTCCTTTGCATAAGAAACGGCCTGGAGAACATTTTCTGAATTCCCACTGCCTGAAATACCAATGACTATATCATCCGGCTGAAGAAAGTTTTTCAGCTGCTCTATAAAGACTTGATTATATGAGAGGTCGTTAGCATAAGCCAGCATAGTCGGAATATTATCATTCAGGCAGATTACTTTGAATTTTTTCCCTAAATCAAAACAGCATCCCTTGTTTATATCACAAGCAAAATGGGAAGCCGTAGATCCGCTGCCACCATTGCCCATGATAAATATGTATTTTTCGTCATTATATGCGGAAATCAACAAATCAGCAATTTCTCCAAACCGATCATGAGGGAAGAGGTCAAGTAGATCTTTTAATTTGTCCAGATATTCGATGCTAAGTTCTTGGTTCAATTCATTCTCCATATAAAAAATTAACAGAGTAATCTTGCAATATATTCCTACTTAGTTGAATAACTCCTTACATTGAAAATTATTCTACTGCCATATGTGTCAAGCATAAACGGAAACTCTCTATAATTACTCATTGAAGCCCTCACCCTGTCCTGTTTGTCTTTCGGGACATAGAGCAAAAGAAAGCCGCCGCCGCCAGCACCGCATATTTTACCACCCAATGCACCTGAATCCATTGCGGTCTTATACATATCATCAATTTCAGGATTTGAAATAGAACCGACAAGTGATTTTTTCAACTCCCAGTTATCATGTAAAAGCCTGCCAAGTGTGTTAAATCTGTATTTACAGAGAGACTCTTCCAGTTTTGGCACAAAATTCTTCATTTTTCTTAAGGCGTCCCGTTTTACCTCCGTGTCCTGTTTCTGTTTTTTGAGGATCACATCAGCTTTCCGTGTCTTGTTTGTAAAAAACAAGAGGAGTCTTGAGCCAAGAATAAGAAGGTTAGTATTAAAGACAGGCAGCTTTGAGACTGATACTGTCTCGTCTGCATGGAATTCTATTTTATTCAGTCCGCCATAAGCCGCAATATACTGGTCCTGTTTTCCTATCGGCTTTTTGCAGATATCAATTTCAATTTCACAGGCTTCTCTTGCAATCTGTTCTAATGTAACCTGAACACCCTTATAGTTGTACAGAGCATTTAAAAGTCCTACCGCAACACTGCTTGAAGACCCTAGACCAGAACCTTCGGAAGGTATATCAGCCAGTGTGGTTATTTCAACACCTTTTGTCACACCAACTTTTTTCATTGCCTCCCGAACCAGCGCATGTTTGATTTCCGACACATTATCAACGATTTCTTTAACGCTGTAATTAATATATATTTTATCGTCAAACCTCTCCTTGACTATCACATATACATACTTATCAATAGCCGTACTCAGGACCATTCCGTCTTCAGAATGATAAAATGATTTTAGATCGGTGCCGCCGCCAACAAAACTTATTCTTAAAGGAGTTTGAGAAATAATCAATTATTACGCCCTCTTAGTTAATAAAGCATTATTTATGATCAATTTATATTTTACCATTTTTTACATCCTTTTCTGCCTGTTCCAATTTTTTTGGAGTACCGACATCCAGAAGATAGTCGTCTATAACATACCCCACAGCGTTCCCTATAATAAGAGGAAGCACATCATGTCCCAGATCAAAGACATCACTCTCGGGGAAAAAATCCATCAAACCAGGAGTACTGATGATAATACCGGCAAACGCTAAATCTGAAGCCGGGATTTCCGGTTTTTCAATAAAAGACATTATAGATGCGTCCTTGTTCATTTCAATAATACCGCACTCCCGGGGATTAGGGACATTAAATACCGCTAGCGTAGTCTTCTTTCCTTTTTCATTATGAAATTGAAGCATCCTGTGCAAATTAACATTTGTCAGATTGTCCGCATAAAAAATAAAAAATGATTCTTCCCCTTCAACAAAATCGCGGTTTTTCTTAATCGTGCCACCGCTTCCAAGAAGAGTCTCTTCAAATACTATTTTTATCCTCAGGTTCCTCGAGTGATTTGTTAAATACTTCTCTACTATCTCTGAAAGATGTGACGTATTAATAAGAACCTCATCTATACCGTAAAGGTCAAACAGATCAAACCAGTAATCTATAAGGGGTCTCCCGCAAATAGGGACGAGACATTTTGGGGTATGAAAAGTCAGAGGCTGTAAACGTGTGCCTTTTCCAGCAGCTAGCAAAAAGGCCTTCATTATTTAACAGTTCTTACAACGCCTTGGTTCTTCATTGTTTTTTCAGCATATTCAAGGATATCGTCAATGTCAGTCTGCTGCTTTAAATATTCCCAGTAGTCAGCAATACTGTTTTCAATAGGAATTCCAGGCTCCCAGCCTAATGATTTAAGCTTGTTTATATCTGAAAAAATATGCCTTGTATCCCCATAGCGATAATACTTCTTGATTATCGGATCTATGGCTTTACCGGTAACCTCCTGGACTTTACTATAAAAGGCCTTAACAGTGTATGGATTACCACCACCCACATTGAATCCCTGATAGTCAGCTTTGTCGTTTTCCAGTACCAGGATATTGGCATTGACTACATCCTGATAGTTGACATAGTCCCGTATCTGCATACCATCTTCATAAATAGTCGGCTGCCTGTCAAAATAAAGGTGGAGATTAAATATTCTCATTGCTCCCGAATAAGCGTTATAAAAGGACTGTCGGGGACCCTGTACAATAGAATAACGCATGGCCACAGATGGAATCCCATATCTCCTGCCCAGATTTATCGCAATTATTTCCTGTGAATGCTTGGACATGGCATACTGGTTTTGAGGATTTATCCTTGTTTCAGGAGTTGGCAAATACTGCATATACTTTCCGCAGTGAGGGCAGTGATGCTCCCAATCGGCCTTTGAAAGCTGCTCTTCAATGCGTATGTCAGGAATAAGCTCTCCATGTTCTTCACATCGGTATAAGCCTTCACCCAACACAGCCTGTGAAGAAGCGACTATCACCTTTTTAACCGGGAGGTTTTTCTCAACGATTATTTCATAAATGAGAGCTGTACTAAAACTGTTCACATGAAAATATGTGCTGAAATCAGGCAGGTAATCCTGGTATGCCGCAAGGTGATAAATAGCATCAATCCCATTCATTGCACTCTCGAGAGTGGCCTTGTCTCTCACATCGCCTTCAATGAATTCGGCCTCCTCAGGAATATAAGCCGGCTTTCCTTTTAAGTGGACCGGTTTCTGAAGGTTATCCAGAATTCTCACGTTATGTCCTTTGGCAAGCAGCCTGTCTACAGTATGCGAGCCTATAAAACCGGCACCACCGGTGACTAAAATATGCACGTTACGCACCTCTCTTGTCTTTGTTTCAAATACATCATTTTTAAATTATAAGCAGCATGTCTCTGTTATTTATAATGATAAATATGCTCTATTAATCCGGATAACCTTTGGGATTCTTGGAATGCCAGTTCCAGGCAGCCTGTACTATTTGTTTAATGTCAGGATATTTGAACTGCACCCCGATTAGTGTATGGGTACGTTCAGATGTCGCAACTAAAGTACCAGGATCACCCGGTCGTCGTTCTGTCTCTCTGGCAGGTATTGGGTGGCCGGTGATCTCTCTGGCGGATTCAATAACTTCCTTTACAGAGTAGCCTTCGCCGTTTCCCAGATTAAGTTTTTGTGAACCGATATCATCCATTTTTCGAAGCGCTCCCACATGGACATTTGCAAGGTCTTCGACATGAATATAATCACGAACACATGTTCCGTCTTTTGTGTCATAATCGGTCCCGTAAATATCAACATGGTCTCTCTGTCCAAGGGCTGTCTGTAGCACAATAGGAATGAGATGGGTCTCAACTGGATGATGTTCACCATGTTCGACCGTAGCTCCAGCCGCATTGAAGTAGCGTAAACAGATATATTTAAAATCGTGAACCCTATCATACCATTCCAACATCTGTTCAAACATAAGCTTTGACCTGCCGTATGCATTGATAGGATTAGTCGAATGTTCTTCAGTTATTGGTGTAAACTCCGGATTGCCAAACAAGGCGGCAGTTGATGAAAAAATGATGCGCTTAGTTCCTGCTTCGCGCATGGCCTCAAGCAGTTCTATTCCTTTTGCAACATTGACTTTAAAATAATCCTCAGGATGTGTCATTGACTTAGACACGAGTGTTTCCCCTGCCATATGAATAACAGCATCTATGTCGTTGTCTATAAGGATTTTCTTTATGACTTCCCGATCTCCAATATCCTCTTTATAAAATGCAATGTCAGAAGGAATAGCTGATCTGTGACCTTCTATAAGACTGTCAACTACTACTACAGAAAACTTTTGTTGCAGCAGCATTTCAACAACTACACTCCCAATATAACCGGCGCCCCCGGTAACTAACACATTCATGCTTTATCTCCTGTTTTCTTTAAGTTGTTATGAAAGCGCAAGTGATAAAGACCGCTCAAGTCATCATATGCATCCTTAAAAATCTTGGCTTTTGTGTCAAGGTCTTCAATCCAGGTTACCGGTATTTCCACGATTTTATGTCCCAGTTTTTCGTTATAAAAAAGGAACTCCGTGTCAAAAAACCATTCGTTATCATCAATGTAAGGTAATATTTTCTGTATGACCTCACGGCGTCCCGTTTTGAACCCGCAGTGGGCATCATTAAAATGTGTCCCAAGGGACAGCTTTATAACTATATTGTAACTGCGTGATATGAGTTCGCGCTTCAAGCATCTAGTTGTATTGGAGTCTTTGGAAAGCCTTGTGCCAACAGCGATATCAGCGCCTTCAGCCAACGCATCGATGGCCTTTATAAGGGCATCCAGTCCCGTCGAAAGGTCAATATCCATATAGCTGACATAATCACTATCCGCCTGCTCCCATGCAGTCCGTAATGCTATCCCACGGCCTTTTCTCGGGATGTGCAAATACTTGACTATCGGGTTCTCAGACTCTAGTTCAAGACCTATTGTACCCGTGCTGTCATTGGAATTATTGTCGGCAATCACAATGCCCCATTCATACCTGTCGTAACCTTTGAGGTAAGATGTAAGTGTCTCTACACCTTTCCTGAGGGCTTTTTCTTCATTGTAAACAGGGAGCACGACTAATGCAGAAGGCTTTTTCATATTATTCACTTTAAATTGGATCTTTCGGCTGTCTAAAAAGTTGATTTCAAATCTTAATATGTCTTTTTGCTTGTCATTACAACATAGCTTCTTATAAAAGGAAAGATTTTAAGTAATTTTAATTATAACATTTATTGCTCATATTTTATTTGATTTTCTGGATATTTTTCAGCGGCCGGTTCTCTCCAAAATACTCTTTTTTGCTTATTATCAGAGAAAGCTCTTTCATTATTTTGTCAATTGCCTGTTGATTCAAGTGCTCATCTTCTAAGCTCACTGTATTATTATCCATATTTAAAGGAATTCTGTAATGTTCAAATCCATCAAAAAGATCTTTGACTGTCTCATGATGTTGTCTCAGCGACAATTTGTAATATTTACCATTCAAATAATATACTTTCTCATTATCTGCAGGCTGCAGTTCCCAGGGCCGTTCTTCCTTAAAAAAGATTAAGTGTGCCTGGTTGGCCTCTGTAAGCTGCTTTATTCTAGAAAATAATTTTCGTGTTAAACTAATCCCGTATCTCCGCAATTCACTTCTGGGTGTCAGCTCCGTTCCCGCATGGCCCGCCTTTTCAAATTTAAGACTTTTAAAGAAGCCCCCTTCTGGATTGCTATCCCACATCTCCTGCCAGGAATGGTCGATTTCTCCCTCATAATGTGTCACCCCATGATAAGAAGGCGGCAGGATTTCCTTCAGCCACTTTTCAAGGCTTGCTTCTCCAGGTGGTTGTCCAACATAGCGGCTCCAGAGTAATGCTAATTTCAACCGTGGGCCTACATGTTCAAGCCATCCTGTTGAAGGCCCTTGAAGTTCACTATTATCAAGCCAAAAAGTAGGCTTCATTGTATTATGAAAGCCTGATACTGGAAAAATGTTGTCTTCGATATCATTCCTGACTGTAAACATTTGCAATACCAAATCAGCCCTGTGTTTCTCAAAATACTTCTGAAGAGACAAATATTGTTGATCCTGACCATAACCCATGTCAGCAATTGTAAAAACCTTGACATTGTCTCTATAGTTTTGCAAAAAATGCTCTAAACGGTTTTCTGGCCGTTGTTCAAAAGGAATCCTCGGTGCGTATAATTCGGAATCTCCTAACAAGATCACAACGAAATCGTCATCTGAATAGGCTATCTCTCTGCCCCTGAAACCCATGTAGTTACATTCTTCAGGATGCTTCTTATTACAATTCAGCCAGCCGCTGATGGGCCGGGAGGGAAAGTCCAGAACTTGCAAGATAATTTCAGAAATAATGACAGAAAAAAAAACACCGATAAGCAGTGCAATAAAAGCTTTCAATTTTTGATTATCATTTCCTATTGCCATTTTTCACTAAATCATAGAACTTTTTATTTTAAATTAGAATGGACTCGAGACATATTTCATGTTATTATATAATATAGTTTATATAAAAGAGTAATCTTCAAGTCTTCTAAATTACCGAGAAGTATACCTACTCTAAGGAGTCATAAAGATGAATAAGTTATCAATGGTAGCAGAATGCTGGGATTTCATTAAGACCAGAAAGAAGTTTTGGTTACTTCCCATTTTTATTTTCCTCTTCTTATTCAGCGCAATCATGGTTCTTTCAGAAGGTTCTGCAGTGGCACCCTTTATTTATGCTATTTTTTAAGGACTATTGGGTACTTTGAAATCGGTTTTGTGAAGTTGTTGGGATTAACATAAATACAAATGACACTTCTTGTAGTCATTGATATTGTATCCTGCTTAATAAATCTTATCACAAGGATGAAGTAATAATTATGTTAGAACACATGAGTCAACACATTGATATTTTTAATTGTCCTTCATGCAAAGGCGATTTAGTAGTAACTGAAAATGCTGTAAATTGTCCAACCTGCAAAAATCTTTATGAAGTTGATAATGATATCCCCTTACTTTTCTGGGAAAATGACTGGAAAGATTCCAAGAAAGACGTTACAGATACTGTCAAGAATTTTTATGAAGAATCCCCCTTTCCCAATTATGAAGATATAGATAACACCGGCAGTCTTGTTAATAAAGCTGAGAGGACCTTTTTCGCCAATTTATTGAACAAGCAGGTGCCATTTAACATAAGGACCCTTGAGGTAGGATGTGGAACAGGTCAAATGAGCAATTTTCTGGGTATTGCCCAAAGATATGTATTTGGCGCAGATTTATGTCTCAATTCATTGAAACTCGGTCAGGATTTTAAACGAAAAAATGATTTGACAAATGTAGGTTTTTACCAAATGAACCTGTTCAAACCAATATTCAAGGAAGAGAGCTTTCCCCTGGTCATTTGCAATGGTGTCCTCCATCATACGAGCGACCCTTATTTAGGATTTCAGTCAATATCAAAACTTGTGAAAAAGGGTGGATATATACTTATCGGTCTTTACAATAGATACGGAAGACTTATAACAGACATGCGACGTATTATCTTTAACATATCGGGTAACCGCTTCAAGTCGTTGGATCCCCGCCTGAGAAAGCAAGACAGAGGAGAAGCAAAAAGAGATTCCTGGTTTTTTGATCAATATAAGCATCCCCATGAGTCGAAACATACAATCGGAGAAGTTTTACGCTGGTTTGATGAAACTGGTTTTGAATTTGTTCACGGCATTCCCAACCCTAAAGCTTTTCATGGTTTCAGTTTAAATGAACTGATTTTTAAAAAAGCTCCCAAGGGCAACTTTCTTGATCATTTTGTTACGCAGACCCAACTTGCATTAAATGGAAGTAAGGAAGGCGGTTTTTACATAATGATTGGCAAAAGAAAGAAATAAAAATCGACGTTTAGTCTGTTTCGCTAAACCAGGAAAGATCTTTTCTGGATAGTTTTTCAATATAAATCAGTTTATTCCGTAAAGCATAATCAAGAGTCTTCATTTTAGTTAAACTATCTATCCACTAAAGCTTAATAAGTATTTTCTTTTTATACAGCCAATAACATAGATACCATTCACAGCCAAGTATAATCAAATAAGTAGTGAGATTTATCATCCCGTCTGAAAGGCCGGTCCTGCCAAAAAATACTATTGTAAACTTATGTATGAAGTCATTTAAAAAACCTCTTCCAACGGTCCGGCTGAAAACATAGATAAAAATGGGATTCATCCCGACAATTGTGAAAAAAGAGGCCCATTTTTTATACCCTTTTATATCCGTGATCCAGTACAAAAGTAAAAATGATCCTATACACCAGCCACCCGAAGCCAGGATAAAAGAGCTTGTACATATTTTTTTATTTATTGGGCTGATACCAAGCCAGTCCATTCCGTAGCCAGCCAGCAGTCCGCCCAGCGATACAATAGCCAGAATGCGAATTTTTTGGCTTGAGCTACTTTTATCCATTAGAAGCCTGCCGGTTAATACGCCCCATATCATATGTGCCGTTGCCGGTATACAGTTAAAGAAAACCCAACCGTCACGATGTGTTTTGCCCATTAACATCATATCAATATATGTACCAAAATTATGGTGTTTTACAAAGGGCTGGTCAAAGCCGTCAATAAAAGTATATCGATAAAGCAATTCCGTAATAATTAATAAGGCAAAAGAGACAATAAGCTGTTCCCTGTTAGCAAGCCGGGAAACGAGGAATGTAATAAAAATGCTTATTGAGAACAGAGTTAAAATATTATACAAATCCCATATAAGCCTTCCCCTGTAAACGCTTTGCAATATAATCCCGAGAAAAAACAGTACTGCGCACCTGTAAAGTATATGTTTGAACGTTTCGGTCCAGCTTGCCTTACTGTCCAGCCTTTTACTAAGTGAAAACGCCATGGCAACACCAATTATAAAGGTGAAATACGGCTGGATAAGATCCCAGAACAGTAAACCATGCCAATCGGCATGCAACAACTGCTTAAAGAAAAAGTTGCCCGGAGATGCTGCATTTAATAAATAAAAAAGGTGCGTCCCTTCAGCAAGCAAAAGAAACATAGTTATGCCGCGGAAAAGATCGAGAGACAATAATCGTTTACTATATGGTTTAGACATTTTTTAAATATTTAACAGCACTTATTATAGGATTTCCTAAATGGCATTTCAATCGATTTTAAACAATCACAAATTCCCCGAGGTCAAATATGGCAAGCAATCTGGATAATAAGTGCTCATAGAAGAAAAGATGTATAATTTATATATGTCTATTCATAATCTCATGGGCAAATGCCATAATAGTTCCCTGAGGGTTCTTCCCGGTACTGGAAGGCAAAACGCTTGCGTCTGTCACTAATATATTTTTTATGTTCCACAATTTACCTTCTGGATCTAACACAGAGGTTGCAGGGTCAGGCCCCATTGGACATGACGCCATCACATGAAGGCAAAGGATCTCAACATTTCCTGGTTTCACATCATTAAACTTACGATCCAGTTCCTGGAGTGATTTCACCACACCAATTCCAGCGATCGGCATATAAAGCTGAAGCGCTCCAGCCTCAAATAAAAGACTGGCTGTTCTTCGTAAGGCAAGCTTGATCATTGAGAGGTCTTCAGGATCAAAGCGATATGTTACTATTGGTCGATCTCCAAGCCCGCTGACAACTTTTGCCATGCTTTTAGGACGGATCATTGTGGCATAAATACCAAGATTATGATAGTTTTCCAATGCCTCATTGATCACTTCATTACCAAAATGGGAAAGTGTCATTGCTACATAGTGCGGTCTCAGGTTTGAAGACATGATCAGCATCCCCTCACGCTCAAACTCCTGTACCTGCACAGTGAAAATTGTGCCTTTTTCCGCATCAACCCGGTCTTTAAAACGGGCAACTACTTTCAGGGTCATATGAAACTGAAGCTTGCGGCCGGCAAGTCTGGAAATTCCGCTGCGCCGAAGCAAATGGGGTGTTTGAACCGCTCCACCAGCCAGAACTAGATGGTCAAATGATATTTCTATTTGCTTTGATTTTTTATCCTTGATACGGGCAATAATTTTCTGGGCCTTACCGTTGGAATGTATAATTTTTACGGCTCTACAGCTAGAAAAAATCCTGGCACCATTTTTCATAGCCCTTGGGATATATGTTTCAAGTGTGCTTTGTTTTGCTCCTGATGGGCAGCCGGTAGGACACTGGTTACTATTTACACAGTCTTTAACTGCTCGCGGAGTCATAATACAATTCCATTCTAACTGTTTTGAAGCCTCAAAAAGTTTTAGCGAATCAAGATTTTCTTTTTCTTCAAGTTTATCATCTACTATATGAAGATCTTTTTCAACAGTCTCAAAGTGCTTTCCCAGATCTTGTTGACCATATCCTTTTAAACCATAATCACTCTGCCACTCATCAAGAATCCAGGGAGGAGTTCGACAGACCAGCCCGCCGTTAATTACAGTACTCCCACCTACACAACAGCCTTCAGCAAATGCAATAGTAGGTTTGCCAAGAAAAGGGAATACCCCCTGATCTCGATAAAGTTGTGTGATCATTTCGCTGATATTAGGGGTGTAGGAGTCCGTTGGATAGTATCCGCCTTCTTCAAGAAATATTACGTTATGACCGCTCTCAGCCAATAATGCCCCTGCCACACTGCCGCCAGCGCCAGTTCCAACTATAAGATACTGACAGCTGTAAGTATCTTGTGTGTAGTCTTCTCTATTCAGAATGGATTTTTTCATAGTTGCAGTCAACTCATTAATAATGACTCTTTTTTAATACTCTGGTGATAGAGCAAGGCTGTCAAACAGTTTCAGAAAAGCCATCGAGCGAACCAATTTGTTTAACATGCCTAAAAAAGGCATAAATTGAATCCTGCGAAGAAACGATGAACGTTTTTCAGAAGGAAGCATATCTAGCTTCTTTCCTGTTGTAATCAGGCAAAGTACGCCTATTACATTTGCAAAAATTCTCACAGGCAAGTGAAAATACCATGGAAGGCTTATTATTACCCTTGCAACAAATTGTAGCAATTTTTCGTCCGTATCACTTACTTTATCCTTCATGGCCTGATAGTGTTTTAACGTCTCAAAGTTTTCGAGTATAATACCAGCCAATACGCTTTTCCACATACATCTTCCTTATTAAATTTGTCTGCCTAAATTGAATGATTATGTTTTCATAATCTTCTGTTTGAGAAAATTAAGGATCAACTTCCGCTTGCCGATTTCCAGAGTTTTGTCCAACGCATCGAGAAACCTGTCCAATTCTTCATCAGTTATTATTAAAGAAGGTGAGATGGTAAATACAATATCTTGATTCGATCCAAAAAAAGTCAGCATATTATGCGTGTTGAATAGTTCAGATATAATCGACCCAGTTATTAATTTGGATAGAAACCTTTCATCTTTAAAAACCTTTGCAGGAAGAAAACTAATTAAAGACTTGACAAAGGGGTTAATATCCCTGTTAAAAATAACTCCATGTAATGCCCCACTGCCTCTGATTTCATCTATTAAGTCCGGGTATTTTTCTTTAAGATTATTTAGCCCATTAGTTAATCGCTGCTGTATGTTTTTTGACCTGCCGACATAATCATCCTCAACAACAATGTTAATTGCCTCCAAGGCCGTTATGCATTCCTCACCAAAAGCATTATATGTTGTACTGTGTAATGTCGCGTCATTTAAATTATCATATGCTTTACGGTAAAAGGGAGTGCGAGTTGTGTACCCGGATATTGAGGACTTGCCGCCCCCGAATGATTTTGAATATGTGAGTATATCAGGCACTGCTTCTTTTCCCATAAAATTAAACAGTTCACCAGTCTTAGCCCAGCCTGTATATATCTCATCAAAGATAAGAACAATTCCTTCACTATCACAACACTTCCTCAACTCAACAAGAAATTCCGAAGAGCATTCAAGAAAACTGCTCGCACTGAACGGCTCAATAATAATTGCGTAGATGTCCGATTTCCCATTAGGTTTACGAATCTTTGAAACAAGTTCTTTTACACTTTCAATATTGTCATATACGAAGGCTTCTACATTTGGAATGGTCGGATAATCATAGTCCAATTCAGGAGATCCTGTCAGCCCAGCAGCCCCCAGCAGTTTTCCGTGCATCGATATATCAGCATGAAGAATATACTTTCTGTTTCCATCATAGTATTTATATGCAAGTTTTACGGCACCTTCCACTGCCTCTGCTCCCGAATTACAAAAATAACTTATGTCTAAATCTTCAGGCAACAGTTTTCCCATATTATGGCTTAATCCAGCGATATACTGCGACAAAAAATTCTTGTGAACTTCCATCTTCTTCTGTTGCTGGTACTCTATACGGGCAGCAAGAATTCGCGGGTGGTTATGCCCATGATTCAGCACTCCAATACCACCGGTAAGGTCAGTAATTTTTCGGCCATCGGTTGTATAAATGTACATACCCTCAGCATGGGTAGCAACCGCTCTTCCAAAACCAAATGAACCTATCAGGTCAACCTGACTCTTACTAACATATTCTCTGTATAACTTCTGGATTTTATCAATATCAAATTCAGCGCAGTCCTGCCAGCTGTAAAGATTATCTTTAGGGGTTTTCATAATTCAAGTTACCTCATAGTGATCGATGTTTATATTGGTTATTTGTTATGAAAGCTACTTCTTTGTGAAGTTTAGCATACTGAATTTACATCGCATAATTTTCCATTTTAAGTAACTAAAGCAATAAATAATTATATCTCATTTGTTTATTAATATCAAAACAACCCTGTGATACTTTAGTTAAGAAACGCCGTATTTTCATGGTCTTACTTGTGTAGAATTGACTAATCCATTCCAATGTGGCCGGACAATGATGACCCAAATGGCACCATGGAGGAATCTATACCAATTTTTTTGCAGGCCTGTGCCGCAGTTCTTATAGCATTATTACAACTTCTTTCATCAGGATAAATATGACTCATATTGACAGCATACAGATTGTTAACAGGGGTTTTGCAATTTGGTACAAGGCCGGAAAAATTAAGTCCGCATACTGTTGCAGCAGTTTTCGTACGAAAAACATATGTATTTTTTATCCATGACTCATCGAACTCCGGATTGATACTTTTCAGTGGTGCTGTCATCTGTTGCAATAGTTCACTATTTGAAGCAGACGCCATTGGATCACTAAGAGCAAAATACCTTGAAAGATATAAAATGTGACTACCGTTATACTTCTCTGGATAAATAAAATTGGTATGTTCAATAATTCCGCCGAAAGGAAATCCGGGATCAGCAATATTAAGCCAGTATATATTGCTGAGAGAGCGGTCCATTTCCAGAATTGTACAAACCGCTCCGCAGTAATCAATTTTAGATAACTTTTCAGCATACTCAGGCGAATTTTCCCTGAGTAACGACGACAAGTGTGTTGTAGGTATTGTCGCCAAAAAAAGGCCATCATTATATGTGCCGTTTTTTGTTTCCACTCCATGAAGTGTATTATCTTTTATCAGCATTTTTTCTAAAGCAGCATTCAATACAATCTTTACCCCAAGATTTTTTAAACTCTCTGCCAGTCTGTCCGTCAGTATCTGCAGGCTTCCTTTTAAATAACCAAGTTGTTCATCTGTTCCCTTGCGGGAATTCATTCTCTGTTTAAGGCGTCCTACCATCCATGCGGCAGGCACATTACCTGCATAGGGGCCGAACTTAATTTCAAGTAAGGGTTTCCATATTGAATCAGTAACATTAGTCCCCGCATATTTGTAAAACCATTCCAGGGCAGAAATACCTTCCCAATTTTTCCAGTCTGCTAGTTTTCCAAGAAAAACACTGGTTAATAAAAACCGTATTTTATCCGTAATTCCCAAGGGTGCGAAGCTGAGCAGGTCCTTCAGGCCATTGAAATCGTAAATTGTATTATTACGAAATATACCCATGCTTGTTGATTTGAATTCTATCTTATCACTTAAGTTTAGTTCCTCTAGTAACCATAACAGTTCTGCATCATTGATAAAAAAATGATGGTAGTAATGTTCCAACCGATTGCCACCAATTTGAAACGTTCCCATTAAACCGCCAATTTGCGCGCTGCCTTCCAGTACTGTAACTTCCCATCCGTCTTTAGCCGCAAGATAAGCCGCAGAAAGCCCTGTTATACCGCCTCCTATAATTGTCAATTTTCTTTTCATTATGTTTTTATATTGTACCTGATATGTTTTCATAAAAGTCGTTAAATCTATATCCGAACCTAAAGAAAATAATAATCCCGATAATGGTAATAGGGATATATTGGACTAGATGTACTAACAATCCGTATGTCAATCCCACCGACTCGTTATATCCGAGTGTGAGAAAAGCAAAGACAGATGCTGCCTGAAAAACTCCAACGTAACCGGGAGCAGAAGGTAAGAGGATTCCCAGGTTGATTATTCCCAGACAAAAGAATCCAGTTGCGACAGGATTCTTGAAATCCATCGCCCATGCAATCAAAACAAACATGGCCCCTTCAACTATCCATACCAGCACACTTAATAAAAGGACTTTAAACAGTATTTTTTTAGTACGAAAAAAACTCAATGAGTGAATCATTTTTTCTAACATTGCCAGTCCGAATTTACTCCAATTTTTTTTCCACATTTTAAGAATTTTTTCAGAATTAATAAGAACCAAAATCAGCAATAAAAGCGCGGATAAGAAGATTATCCCGCCTGTTAATATTATGTGTTTTAATGTTTCAGCATTTTGTATTGAAGAGGTTAAAGAGATCATAGATAAACCAAGAAAAGAAATTATGACTATTCCGTCAATGATTCGTTCAGCACCGATTGAACCGAAACAAGTGAATTTTGACATGTTATTTTTAGTGCCCATTACATAGGCTCTGACAATCTCTCCCAGTCGAAACGGTAAAAGATTGTTGGCTGCATATCCCAGAACAACAACCTGTATGGAATCGGCGAATGAAACTTTTTTAATCGTCGAAAGCATTAATTGCCATCGCAACCCCCTTGGGAAAAAGCCAAGCAGATAAATTAATGCAGAGGCCAGCAAAAAAAAATAATTAATCTGATTCAATGACTGCTCGACTTCATGCAAACTGACTTTCTGGATAAGCCAGAAAATAGCAATACTACTTACTCCCAGGCTGAGAATAAGTCCGCTCTTTTTTTTCATTGCGGTGTTGAAGGAAGTTTAGGCGATAAACCCATACTTTGTTTAATAATCCATGGCGGCCTCCGTTTGACCTCATCATAGATTCTTCCAAGATATTGACCTAAAATTCCTAAAAAAATCAGCTGGACGCCCCCAAGAAACAGAATTGAAACACTGATTGAAAACCCAGGCTTGGGTCCTATCCCCATTGATTCAAACAAGTCTACAAATACATATTGAAGCACCATTATAATGATACCAAGAAAAGACAATGCAGAAATCCATAAACCTATATGAGCAGCTAAAGCCAGAGGGACTGTCGAAAAAGATATTATCCCGTCTAATGCTAAATGACGCAATCTCTTGAAATTATACTTTGCCTCTCCAGCGGCCCTTGCCTGTCTTTCATAAACAAGTCCAGTTTGTTTAAATCCGGACCATGCCCTTAAACCACGAACAAATCGGTTCCTTTCAGGCATGGAGTTTAGAATGTCAATTATTTTTCGGTCCATAATACAGAAATCACCGGAATCCAGGGGCATTTCAAAATCAATTATTTTTGACAGCATTCTATAGAACATCCAATAACTGATTTTTTTAAAAATCCCTTCTTTTCGATGTTGTCTGACCGCATATACAATGTCATACCCTTCCTGCCACTTTTTTATAAAACGGTGCATTTCTTCCGGGGGATCTTGCAGATCAGCATCAATAACTATAACAGCGTCACCCATTGCATGGAATATGCCGGCTGAAACCGCTGTCTGATGACCAAAATTGCGGGAAAAAGAGAGGACTGACCACCTGGGATCTTTCTCATGCTGTGCAGAGAGAAGATCCAGGGTTTTATCTTGAGAGCCGTCGTCAACGCAAATAACCTCCCAGGTTACCGCCCAGTCCTTTGCGGCCTCCGTTACTCTACGGAAAAGCTCCGGCAGTACTTCCTGTTCATTGTAGCAAGGTATAACAACGGATATTTTTTTAATCTTTTTATTGTCCATTATTAGGATATATTTACTTACGTAAATACTATTATAATATTTTTAATGCTATTTGTTAAAGGCATAATTACTTGCTTTACCTCAATTAAGCCTTGCAGTGTCCTGAAAAACTATTTAGTATACCGACTACCGCTCACTGCTGCTCTTCTTTTTTAACAAAATTGACAGTCACTCGGCTCTCAGAACCTGTGCATTACAAATGAAAAGTATTTCAGGAAAGTTAAAGATAAATACATGTTATAATACATGATCGGTATGAAATCGTCTAACCCTCACCTAAAGAATACAAAAGATATATGGATATTGTCCGTATTAATATTGCTCTCAATACTTGCAGCGCTACCTGCTGTGCTAAATATAAAAATATCTCCGGATTCAATGATATATTCCCTCATGTCACAAGAGGTACTTTCCGGGAATGGAATGCAAATACCCATAATCAAGTTGGTAGAAAACTATATTCCCATTAAGGGAACGATTCCATATCCCGAAGAAGGGCAGCTTCTTCCATTGCTTTTCGCACTTTTGGGTGGAGTTACACCGCAGAATTTTTTACCTGCACAAATAATTAATGTGATCAGCCATGTAGTTATTTCAGTGTTTACTTTTTTGTTAATGAGAAAAATACATGACAATAAAGGTTATGCCCTGCTAACCGGAATACTCGTGTCTCTTGCTTATCCGATGCTATGGAATGCCCACCATATGATAACCGAGTCTTTATTTACTGCTTTCACAGTAGTAGTCTTATACTTTTTAGTTTTGTCCCGGCATTGCGAAAACAACCGCTTCATTAGAAACATATTCCTTGCAAGTATGTGTGCCAGCTTAGCGATCTTCACAAGGTTTCCTGGAGTCACATTAATACCAGTGTTTTTCTGGGAGGCATTAATTTTGTTAAAAAGTAACAGTAAAAAATCAAAATATATATCTGCTGCATTAGCAACAATACCTCCAATAATTACAGTAGGGATACTTTTCATTCGCAACTATTTACATTCGGGTACGATATTCGGCTGGAATCCGCCTCCATTTGAAAGGTCTTATCTTGACGCTTTTACAGGCACGATGAACATGATATTTAAACAATTTTCATTAGGTGCACGTCCTGTTACACTAATCACGATATTTGCGATCCTGTTTATTCTTTATATTATTGTAAATACTAATTCACGAAGAGAATTGTCAAAGTATGTTCATTCCGGTTTGGACTTGGTTATCGTTTTTATAGCTAGTTATGCATCGCTAATTATTATTGCAATGGCCAAATCACAATCAGTATATGAGCTCCGTTTTGTGAGTCCATTAGTGCCTTATTTATTTATACTTTGCATTATTATTATTGTATTTATATGGGAAACAGTAAGATTAAAGGGCTTCTCCAAATTATCATTATGTGGAATAATAATATCACTTGCCATAATAACATTTGGCAATTGCTATAAATCATATCAGCGTTCAGGAGAGTTTTTTTATAAACAGGCGAGTCGCTACTCTATCCTGAAATCCCCTACATATATCTGGATAAAAGAAAACTATGGGGAAGATACAATAATCGCAACAAACAGGCCATACGAATTCAGTTTTTTTGGGGGATATTCAACGATGGTATTTCCTCACAGAAGGTTCGACAAGAATTACCGAATTGATAATATTGGTTTAATTCTGCCAGGTCGCATGTCCGCTATTGGATCGCGAGTGCTTGCTTTATTTGATAAAGTAGAAGAGCCGTATGAAGGTAAATATCTTGCAGAACTTTTCAATAAAAGAGAAAGCAATGACAACTTCACATTAATACGCGAATTTTCAGACGGCGTCGTATTTGAACTGAGAGAATAGTGTTAACTTACAATAAGCTATCTGGCAACCTGAAAATGCGCTTTTTTCATCGTATTGTGATAAAATATTTTTTGAACAGCTTAATCTCAAAATGATCCTATTTTCCGTTTTATTACCTAAAAGAAAATGAGCTGGAGAGAAGAGTATAATCTATGGCAGAAATAATCCTTATACAACCTTTTACTGGACAATGGGATGAAATGTCTACTCGTTTCCCCGAATCTTTACTGGCAGTAGCGTCTGTTCCCGCATCCAAAGGGTACGATGTCAGGATTCTTGATCAGCGAGTAAACAAAGATTTTGATAAGGCCCTGGCTAATGCCGTTGGTCCTGAAACAAAGATTATTGGTGTAACTGCCATTACAGGAGAGCAGGTAAAATTTGCGCTTAAAGTAACTGAAGATTTAAAACAGAAATTTCCTCATATACCTGTTTGCTGGGGTGGTGTTCATGCAACATTAGTTCCGGAACAGACTGCCGCTCATCCTCTCATAGATTATGTCATTGTTGGAGATGGAGATTTAGTGTTTTGTGAACTATTTGAACGGCTAAGAGATAATTTACCAGTAAGTGACCTGAGAAGTCTGGTTTATAAAACAGATACCGGAGAAGTAAAATCAAATGTCGGCAAGGTAGTGAGAAAAGAACATGCAAATGGTTATACGTATGTACGACAGAATGGAACCGCAGATGTACTCCTGGACCTTGACTCTCTTCCTAACCTTCCCTACCAATTAATTGAGTTAGACAAATATAATATCTTTGATACAAGTAAAGTATCTGGTGCGCAAAGTGGATTGAAATCTGCAACGCTGAACACAGCGCGCGGTTGTCCATACCGATGCAAATTCTGCTCAACCCCTGTAATTCATGAAGGGAGGTGGCGTGGATATTCGCCGCAGCGGATTTTAGAAAAGGTAGACACTCTATATAATAAATACGGTTATCGCATGATTTACTTCCAGGATGATTATTTCCCTGGAAATAAAAAGAGATTCATAGAAATATTAAAAGGTCTGACCAAATATAACAGGGAACTCCTGTGGTCTACATTAGGTGTTCGAGCAGACATTTTATCACAATTTACTGAAGAAGAAGTTGAACTTCTGTATAAGTCAGGGTGTCACTCAATAGACATTGGCATAGAATCCGGAAATGAGCGGATAATTACCTATATTAATAAAGGTGAAACCCTTGAACAAATGCGTTTAACAAACCAGAAACTGTCTAAATATAACATTCAGGCTAAATACACATTAATAGTTGGATTTCCAAAGGAAACGGAAGAAGAAATTCTTGACACTGTTCGTTTTGCATCTGAACTCGAAAAAACTAATCCTCATGCTTACTGCATCATTTTTGCCTTTCTGCCTATTATGGGTACTCCTTTTTATGATGAAGCAGTAAAGCTAGGTCTTCAAACTCCTAAGAGATTGGAAGATTGGGCGGGAATGAATTATGACGATTGGATGAGAAAATATCCAACCTGGTATTCTCCTGAATTAATCCGTAAATTAGAAGCAATCAGTTTTGTCTCATACTTTCATAATCGACTTGCCGAGTATAAATTCGGCGGCTCAACATTATTACGGTTATCCTTTAAATTATATCATCCCATAGCACGGTGGCGCTTTAATAACCAGTACTTTGATTTTTGTTTTGAAATATTCTTAAAAAACTGGTTATTAAAAACCAAGTATGCATTACGAAAAATTCTTAGAAATTTTTCATAAATATTTAAAAAAGCGTAACTCCGTATGAGTATTCGAAATATCCTGCTCCCG
>PJEL010000631.1_pt1 | contig 41042 bp, 32 predicted proteins | sample 1853271 | NCBI WGS metagenome assembly PJEL01 (sample SAMN08108733, study PRJNA415343) | Invertebrate metagenome, whole genome shotgun sequencing project. | host: Globobulimina | place: Sweden: Gullmar Fjord | collected 2015-08
GCTGATGATTTAAGTTTATATATTTTAGGGCAAGATGGGCTGTCTGATGCTAAAGTAAATCAAAAATTAGCGGCGTTGGATAACCCCGATGCCGTAAGACAAATCACAAGCTGTTTTCAGCAAAAACAACATTTTTTTACCGCTACTTCAACATCATTGTATTTTGGCAGCGGTGGTTTTAGAGCTGTAGTACATTTAGAGCTTGCACAAGCACTATCTGATATAGAAAAACAGTTAATCGAAGTATTTTTGACTAACATTGCGACAGGCTATGAAAATGTGCATTTATTTCAAAAACTTCGCAATGCTGCTTATAAAGATTGGCTGACTGAGTTACCTAATCGCTTAGATTTTGTTAATTTACTCGATGATTTTTGTCAAAGTGATGATGATGAACTGGTCACGGCATTAATTGATATTAACCACTTTAGTGATATTAATGATGGTCTTGGTCAAGACATTGGGAATCAATTATTAATGGCGGTTTCAACTCGTATTCGAGCCATTAGTGAGCAAAATCAACTTGCTCGTATTGGTGCTGACGTTTTTGGTATCATTGGTCCTAAAAACATCGTAAATCCTGAAACATTAATGGCATTATTCAGTCGACCTTTTGCGGCTGGAGAACAAAACCTGCCTATTAGTGCCAGCTTTGGCTTCTGTTCGAAAGCATCAGCAGGGGCTAGAGGGGTAAAAGTACTAAATCAAATCAATATAGCACTCAATTTAGCGAAAAAATCACAGCAAGACCCATTTGTATACTATCAACAAGAAATGGAAGATAAAACGCTCTGGCGTCTGGGAATGATTAGACAATTACGCACAGATTTCGCCGAGCATCGTTTAGCATTATGGTATCAACCACAATTAAGCTTAACAACCGGTAAGATTATTGGTGCGGAAGCATTATTACGTTGGAAAACTGCCGAAGGTAAATTTATCTCGCCAGCGGTATTTATTCCATTAGCGGAATACTCAGGCTTGATTATTGATATTGGTAATTGGGTTGTTAACGAGGCGTGTTTGTTATTGAGAAAACTGGCGGAAAGCCAATATGAAGACGTTAGTATTTCAGTCAATGTCTCAATTCCACAGTTTAAACGCGATAACTTTGTCGATAATATTATCAAAGCGACACAATTGAATAATGTTGACCCGAGTAAATTAGAACTAGAAATAACTGAAAACGTCTTGATGGATGAACCACAAGTGATCATTGATGCCTTAGTACAACTGAAAGCTCAGGGGGTTAGTATTGCACTTGATGATTTTGGCACTGGTTTTTCATCATTAAGTTATTTGCAAAAACTACCATTAGATCGACTTAAAGTTGATCGCTCATTTGTTAATGATATTGCGGAACCTGGCGGTTCTATTATTGCAGATACTATTATCAATTTAGGTAAGCAAATGAACCTGAAAGTTATTGCCGAAGGTATTGAAGATATTGAACAAGAGGTTCAGTTAAAAGCCTTAGGTTGTGATGAGGTTCAAGGTTTCTATTATGCTAAGCCGATGCCAGCAGATGAATTTTTTACTCACTTAGAAAAAATTAACCGATAACCAGTAGAAGCTTCAGTTAATTATTTACTAAGCCGATAACGCTCATGTTGTCGGTTTATTTCTTCCTTCCTTACAGTGCTTGTTCTGGCACTACCTTTTCTTTATATCTAAACTCATTGCCTATTGTTGGAGTAAGTGGCATCAAAAATGTGAGTAATAGCGAACAAGATGCAAACCCAGCACCGACATAAAATACCCACGATGAATTAATTACCCACACCATACCCAGTAAAGCAGGTATCACAACTGCAGCAATATGATTAATAGAAAAACTAACGCCTGCACTAGCGGCGATGTCTTCTGGTAAAGCAATTTTCTGGAAGTAGGTTTTAATTGCGATGGCTAAGGCGAAAAACAAATGATCAATAACATATAACGCTGCGGCTAGATTGGCATTCTCAACTAAGCCGTAAAGAATGAAGAGAATCACCAAACCAATATACTCAAATCGTAAAACACTTCGCTCACTGACTTTACCGATAAATTTGCCAATTTCGGCGGCAAAAAGCCAATTAAAAACATAGTTGATCAGAAATAGTGCACTGACGTCCGCAACACTATAATGAAACTTTTCTACCATTAAAAAACCGGCAAATACGACAAATATTTGTCGACGTGCACCGCTAAAAAATGTCAGTGCGTAAAAAAGCCAGTAACGTTTTCGTAAAATAAGCTTTCTTGTTTGTTCTGCTGGTTGTGGGAAGTGTGGAAATGATACGACCAAGAACAACGTAAACAGTAAGGCGATGCCACCGAACAGTATATAGGTAGATTTGTAACTCCAGTTAAAGTACTCCATTAGCAGCCAAATGCTACTAAAAGCTAGTAATGAAGCTATTGATTTTATTGATAAAGCGCGACCTAGGAAATGTGCAGTTTTGTCTTTACTTATCCATTGTAAGGTTAACGATTGGTTGACGGTTTCAAAATAATGAAAGCCGACAGACATAATGATGGTGGTTAAGTATAAGCCTACAACGGAAGGAAAGAAGCCTGTTGCGGCCACGCCGATACTGGTTAATCCTAAAGAAACTAGTGCCAGTTTTTGTTCTTTAATAAAAAACAAAACGTAAATAACGGTAAAGGCGAGAAAGCCAGGTACTTCTCGTAAACTTTGCAATATGCCAATTTCTACGCCAGTAAAATTGGCCTTTTCAACAACAAAGTTATTCAGCAACGCCATCCAGACAGAAAATACCAAAGGCATAATAAACGCCATAGCAAGCAAGAGGTTTTCAGGTGTGCGTAATTTCGCTTTGAATAACATTTATCTTTCAAACTGGTCATGATGCAATGCTGATATTGTATGCTATCTGCGCGCTAAACTCACCTAATTGCTTATCCATATATTCGTTAAATAGCAGCGGATTTAACTTGTTATCAGAAATAAATTATCGCATCATCAGTTGCTTATATTTATTACAGGGAGTTAAGAGTGATTAAAGTCGATAATGTGAGCCGAATTTATGGTTCTGGCGATATTCAAGTTAATGCGTTATCCAATGTTTCACTGCATATTAAAGATAATGAGTTTGTTGCCATTATGGGTACATCAGGCTCAGGAAAGTCAACCTTGATGAATATTTTAGGTTGTCTTGATTCTCCATCCTCAGGTGAATATTTACTGTCAGGGGAGTCTATTCGTAGCATTAATGATGAAGAGCTATCGAAAATACGTAATAAGAAAATAGGCTTCATTTTCCAAACCTTTCACTTGTTACCACGCCTTTCCACATTAGATAATGTTACCCTTCCGTTACGTTATTGCAATATTTCCCCTGAAGAAGCCAGTGTTCGTGGCATGAGCATGTTAAAAAAAGTTGGCTTAGACGCTCGCGCACATCACAAGCCATTTGAAATGTCCGGAGGACAGCGGCAACGAGTTGCTATCGCCAGAGCATTAATAAACAAACCTAAGGTGATTTTTGCTGATGAACCTACAGGTAACCTAGACTCTAAAACATCATATGAAATTATGGACTTACTATGTGACTTGCATAGTCAAGGGCAAACACTGGTGATGGTAACTCATGAAGAAGATATTGCAGCCTATTCGAACCGTATTATTCGCATGAAAGATGGCAAAATTATAGAGGATAAACAATGCGTAAGTTAACACTATATTTTTTCGCTGTTGCAGCATTTTTACAAGCTTTTCCATGTGTTAGTCAAATCCTAACAGGGCGAGTAAAAGCCAGTGACAACCAAACTTTTTATGCACCAAAAACAGATAGTTGGAATGTGCAAGTTCAATGGATGTTACCTGAAGGAGATGTTGCTAAAAAAGGTGATTTAGTGATTGTTTTTGATAGTGGTTCACTAGAAAGTCAAATAGAGCAAGAACAAGTAAGCTTAATTGGTGCGCAAGAAGAATTACAACGACTCGAAACAAGTAATGAACAAAAACTATTAGAAAGCAGCTATGCGAAAAAACGTAGTGAACTCATCTTAGAAAAATCTCGAATTGATGCTGGTATTTCTAAAGCACATTTGAGTGCGTACGATTATGAAAAAAATCAATTGGAATTCGAAAAATCCCTTGTTGCTTTCGCTAAAGCTAAAGATGAACTTAAACAGGTAAAGCTGACAAATAAAGTTTCCTTAGAAAAGCAAAAAATCACAATAAAAAAGCATGAAGATAAGCTTGAATATAATCAATATAAATTGAATCAAATGAGTGTTAGAGCCCAACGAGAAGGGCCGGTACTATATGCAAACCACCCTTGGAACGGTGAAAAAATATTTGTTGGTATGACGGCACAAGCATCTTGGAAAATTGCAGAAATCCCCTCGTTATCAGGATTATATCTCGAATCATGGGTTCATGAAGTCGATTTTAAAGGTTTAAGCGTTAATCAAGCTATGGTTGCAAAGTTTGATGCTTTTCCTACGCAAATAATTACTGCAAAATTGATAGAAATTTCTACCCAGCCAGAGGAAAGAAAGGAATGGGGGACTGGGGTTTACTATCGTGCAGTATTTGAATTTAGTAATACTAAGGAGTTGGTCTTATTACCAGGGATGAGCGTACAGCTAGAAAACAAGGAAGCAGAACATGACTAGAATGTTATTAGTTTTACTTATGCTATCAGCATGTGGTCAGCCTGCTGGTGAGCGAGTCCAAGAAGAACAAGTTGATGTTATTGTTACCGCAAGTGGTGAACTCGAATCGCAGCAAACGGCGGTTATTGCACCTCCTGCAGTTTCTCGCATGTGGCAATATCAAATTAAACATATGGTGCCAGAAAACAGTAAAGTAGTTAAAGGCGATGTTATTGTCTCATTTGATGATAAAAAAGTATCGGAGCGTTTAACTGATAAATTAGCTGAATTAAATCAGGCGACAAAGGAATTAGAAAATAAAGCAATTAAAGAAGTTGAAGCTGAGCACGAATTAACTTTGACGGTTGCTGAGAAGAAAATGGAATTTGAGAAAGCGCAACGAAAAGCTGAAATTGTTGACAACAGTCGTTCTGAAAATGACCGAAAGAAAGCGGTGATTGACTTCACCATTGCTGAAAACGACTTAACTCTAGCAAACAAAAAGCTTGAATTTCAATTAAGTAGTAAAATTGCCAATTTGAAATTAGCCAAAGGAAAAGTAGAGCGACTGACGTCGGAAGTGAATCAATTTAAACGTGACATTAGCCGACTAAAAGTTAAAGCGCCTATTGATGGTATGGTGATGTATCGTTCTAATTGGCAGGGAGAAAAAGCGTCGGTAGGAGAAAGTGTTAACTTTGGTCAACCTGTTATGGAAATAGCCGTTATTGAAAAGATGCAACTAAAAGCCGAAATAGCTGAGCCGGATAGCGGCAAAGTGAGTATTGGACAAAAGGTAAAAGTAATTCTTGATGGTACGCAAGAACTCGTTGTTACTGGTGAAATTGTCGATTTGGGTAAAGTGTTTAGGGATAAGTCTTCTCAAGATCGCAGCCGTATTTTTGATGCCATCATTGTTTTTACTGATGCCGATGTCTCGCAAATGAGACCGGGAATGACCGCAAGAGTTGAAGTCATTTCACGAGTCTATGAAAACGCCTTAACACTTCCTATTACTATGGTTAACAATGACCAAGGACATTTCACGGTCAACCTGGTAAATTTATTTGGCAGTGAAACGAAAGTAATTGAAGTTGTTAACATTGTTGGTAATAAGGTGGTTATAAAAAGTGGTTTAGCCTTAGGTGACGAGGTTACGTTATGAGAATTAAATTAGCTTGTGTTTTTCCGCTGTTATTTAGCCTACTGTCATGCTCTGACACTGCTGTTGAACCTTTACTTTATCAAGTTAAAAAGGAAGTGTTTAATATTGAAGTGCCCGCTAAAGGAGAGTTGTTCTCTGCTAAGGCAACGGTTATTAGTGCGCCTATTTCAAATACTGGACGACAAAACATTGCTTGGTTAGCACCTGAGTTTTCTTCAGTAAAAAAAGGAGATTTAATTGCTAAGTTTGATGGCGAAGCCATGAGTATAAAAAGTAAAGAAAAGCACAATGAACTGGCAATAACCGAACAGAATATTGTGGAAAAAAATGGTGATTTAGCAAAGAAACTTGGTGTTATTGATAAAGATATTGGCTTAGTGGCACAAGAAAAAGTGTTTGCAGAGTCGTATTCAATTGATGATGTTAATATTCGCTCAAAATTGGAGGTATTGGAGTCATTGCAAAACACAGCATACCTTGGTGCCAAACAAGAATATCTATCTTGGAAAAGTGGCAGTTTCAATAAAAGCTCTGCAGGAGATATGGCATTACTGACCATGCAGCAGCAGCAACATTTAGATAAAATCTCACAACTTTCTCAAGGTTTAGCCCAGTTGGAAGTTAGAGCTCCGCATGATGGCTTATTAACTTATAAAGCCAATTGGCGGGGGGAAAAACCACGTGCAGGTCAATCATTATGGTCAGGACAAAAAATTGGCGAGTTGCCTGACATCAGTGTAATGAAAGCAAAGCTATTTGTGCGTGAAAGTGAATCTATCGGTTTAAAAGCGGGTCAAAAAGTTAACTTAAATCTACTTGCCTATTCAGACAATATTTTCAATGGTGTTGTAGAAGAAGTCGCCGCTTTTCCGCGTACTATTAAACGTGGCGACCCACAAAAGTTTTACGAAGTCATTGTTGCCTTGAACACGCAAGATCAAGCCTTATTTCTACCCAGTAGAAAAATTGAAGCAAATATTGTTATTGAGAAAAGTAATGAAAAATTGCTTATCCCTCTGCAAAGCGTGTTTACACAAAATAATCAATCTTATGTTTATTTATTTGAAAAAGGCCAATATAAGCAACAAATTGTTGAACTCGGGAAATCAAGTTTGAGTCATGTTGAAATTTTAAAAGGATTAGATGAAGGCCAAAAAATATCACTGGTTCAAGCTGAGGTAAAAGCATGAAGCCTATAACACTTTTCTTGGATACCTTGTCAGAATTAGCACAACATAAATTGAGAACATTACTAACCCTGTTAGGCATGATTTTTGGTGTCGGTGCTGTTATTGCTATGCTCAATATCGGTGAGGGGGCTGAGCGCGAGGCGTTAAAAATGATCAGCACTATGGGGCTAAATAACTTAATTGTTGAAGGAAAAATATTTGAAGAAAATGAGCTAAAAGAGCAACGCAAACATTCATCTGGCTTAAGCATACGAGACGGCGAAATTAGTGCTTTATCATTGGATTTTGTTGAGTCATTCAGTGCGCAAAAACGAATTGATACCTATAGCATGTTTAGTGCAGAAGGGAAAAGTGACGGCGAAGCCGTTGGAGTTAGTGCAAGCTTTTTTTCTTCAGCTAAATTCAATCTGGCTAGTGGACGTCTTCTTGAAGATCGAGACGATAAAAGCTTCGCACAGGTAGTATTATTAGGCGCTTCAACGGCTAAGCAATTATTCCCACTAGGTGACGCATATGGTAAAAATATCAAAATTAATAATCTATGGTTTAAAGTTGTTGGTGTTTTACAGGCGCCATTTTTGAAAAAACAAGAATTTCAAGGGATTAAACTGGGCGGCGATCAGCATCAAGCATTTATCCCGTTAAAAACGGCGATTAATAAATTCCCTAGCAAGCATTTAACCAGTGAAGTTAGCAGCTTGAAATTTACCATTGCTAAAAATGTGAGTCCTATATTAGCAGCTAAAGCACTAACGCATTTACTCGACAGGCGACACAATGATGTTGATGATTATGACTTGATTGTACCTGCAGCTTTATTGGCACAACAAAAGCAAACGCAACAGATTTTCAATATAGTAATGTCATGCGTAGCTGGCATTTCACTGTTAGTTGGTGGTATTGGCATCATGAATATTATGCTAGCAACGGTATTAGAGCGTACAAAAGAAATTGGTTTACTAAGAGCGGTAGGAGCAACTGAGCGAGATATTAAGTTACAGTTTATTGCTGAGAGCTTTACTATTTCTATTTTAGGTGGGGTGCTCGGGGTCATTTTCGGTATTCTGCTGTCAGAAGTTATTGCCTTGTATTCGCAATGGTCAGTTTCATGGTCGATAAGCGCGATTATATTATCATTTAGTATTTGTGCTTTAGTCGGCTTAACCTTTGGTGTATATCCTGCTATTAAGGCATCTAAACTAGATCCGATTGATGCACTTCAAAGTGATTAAATAGTTCGTTTAGCATTGTTAGCTAATGATGATTCATAGGTTAGACATTAAGAGATAATTGGCTTTAGGCCGCATTTTAATCGTCCTTTTTCTTTATCTCTTGTCGGGTTCGCTCTTTGAGCATATTTTGTCAAAAAATTGATAGCTTTTTGCCATGTTTTCTTCAGTGTCGATATCATGCCTTGTGTTATCGACTCCATTAATTGATAAAACCAATCTTGCGTGTTTTTTGCTACCATAAATGTTGATAGCTCAATACCGGCAAGCTGCTGAACACTCATGCTTATTCGCCGTTTTACTAACAGCGTCAATAAACTTGCCCACACCAAACCTTCCATCATCGTCGCATTTCTGGTGTTGAATTTTTGAAGGTTGCAATAAGATTTCCACTCCTTAAACAGTAACTCTATTTGCCACCGTAAACTGTAAAGCTTTATTACTGCTTCAGCGCCAAACTTTTCTCGACGTAAATTGGTTGCCCAATAAGTCGGCTCACTTTTTCCTTTAGGCCAACTAGCAATCAACCGATAATTCGTTTTACCTTCCATATCCATATCGACAATAACACTACGGCGAATATGCTTTTTAACGTCCTTTTGTTTCTTCTGTGAGAACCGCTTTAATGCTTTACCGTGGCGATTAAAAGCGGCAACAACGACTGGATTAACTGTCGTTTTCGCACGGACAATATAGCAACCGCCTGCGATATCAATTGATTCTAGATACGATAACTTGAAATATCCTCTATCCTCTATCCGCTAGAAACAATGTGTCGACTAACGATTTAGCATCCGGTAAAAAATCATATTCAGCTTGGCTATCTGGACTCACTGAGATTTCTTCAGGATAGCCTTTAAGTACATCCCAGCTCACATGCACTTCTATTGCCGCCGGACTTATTTTAGTAAAGCGGCCTTTAAAGGTCTCTTTTAAACTATCATGTACTGCGAACGAACTTCCATCTTGCAGCACTATGCGTTTAAAGTCAGACAAAGTGGTGTCTGTACCGAGTATTTGTTGCTGCCACTCACTTAACGCGACATCGACCAATGATTTCATCAATAGGCTAAATTCAGGCTTACTGAGTTGATTGTGAAACGGTTTATATTGAACATCAGTTTCCGTCAACTTGACAAAATAGCGGTGTAAATCTGCCACAGTGTCTACCGATTTATCACCTAAAGCGGTTATTAACGACATCACTAATTCGAAGGGTTTTATTATGCGTTTTCGGCTGCAAAAACGGCTTGTTTTACCTATTTCGTTAATATTAAAATCGTTAAGCACTTTCGTTATTTTGTTTAACTCAGTATTATGTTTATTCATGCTCTGCTTTTGGGGTAGATAGTGGTTTGGCGATTGCTATCAGATCAAATTCAGAGCATGAATTCAACTGTTTTATTCCTTAAGATCCAACCTATGAATGATGATTAGATTGGGAGTATTATGAATATAAATAAACTTGCTAAGCAAAACTACGATTGGGTAGAACGTATGGGCTGGCATAATAAAACAACGTTAGAAGCTTTAGCCCTAGTTGCCTCAGAAGTGGGAGAGGCGATTAATGAATGTCGAGGTGAAAAGCCAACGGCTGAATTTCCTGAAGAGCTTGCCGATATTGTCTTAAGAGTGCTAGATATTGCCCATTGGCACGGTATTGATATGGAAAAAGAATTGCAGGCAAAAATGTTGAAAAATGAGCAAAGAGGCACCCGCGGACGAATGAAGTAATTGCTTGTGTTTTTTTCTAAGAAATAGCAACTAAAGGCTATTTTTACTTTTTGTGCATGATGACAGGTGCAGTGTAGCGGTGCAGCCAACAGCTTCATTATTGCTGATAGCAAAACGACAATTGTATTGTTGACAAATATCTCTAACGAGTAATAAACCAAGACCATAGCCTTGATTGCGATGAGTTTGATTGAGGCCAGTGCCTGTATCGATAATTCTTAAACGATGCTTATCTGCTTCAATAATAACTTTGCCGGTAAGCGTATAAGCAAAGGCATTTTTAATTAAATTTCCTAACAGCATGTTAAAGGCGGCAGTTGGCAACAACACCTCAGGCTCTGCAATTAAATCTAATTGCCAAATGATGTCTTTACCAGCAAGTAAGTGCAAATGATCTTCTATCAACGTCTTAAGCTGCTCGGCCGTGACATTTTTTATTTTCAGTTCAAGTTCAGCTACAGGTTTTGTTAAATTTAATAACGTTTCTATAAATTCATTCATCTCAAGGCTTGCCTTAAGTAATCTCTTATGCTGCTTCGCGAGAAATACTTTATCGTCAGACTCTCCTAATAACGTAATAGCTCCAGATATCACTGTTAGCGGTGTTCTTAGTTCATGGCTAGCATAACGATTAAATGAGCGTTCACGCTCAACAAGGTTTTGAATACGCTCTTGATACGCATTGAAGGTGTCGACCATGCCTCTTAGCTCGCTGGTTTGTGTGCCCTTAGGCAACGATATTGGTGTCAAATCTGTTGAGCTTTTCTTAGCTAGCACTTTAGCAAAAGTTGAAATAGGTTTCGTAAGCTTATCGGCAATGGTTAATACCACTGATAGACTAACAATGAGTAATACTAGTGAGGTTAAAAACTGTTTGGATAAACTATCAAATAGCTGTTCTTCACTAAGCTCATATAGTGAATTATCTAACGCCAATATAGCATCAATTGATTCACCGTTAATCTGTAGTTTTTTTTTCATAATGAAGTGAGCTTCAATATCAGAAGACATTGGAACTTCAATCGCTTGGTCATAGGCAATGGCTGCAGGTTCAGGAAACTCTTTTGGTAGCGCACTAAAATCAAAGTAAACTCTAGGGCTGGGATCAAAAACAGTGTTTCCTTGGGTAATTACTTCTTTGTAAGGTAAAGCCGTTATATCAATTTTCTGTAAGGTTTTTGCTGAGAAACTTACCAAGTTAAGGAGTTTATTCTCAGCATAAATATGTTCAAGATCTTCAGTGGTAAATTCAAATACTGAAGCATGAATGATGATAATTGCCGCGGCGACAATAGAGAAATATAAAAATGTTAAACGCTTAGCGGAATGAAATATCTTCATAATAGCTTTTTACTTAAGACTCTAGTTTTAATTGATAACCAACCTTTGGAACAGTATGGATATAAGCATGCTTAAATGGTTTATCTATTTGGCTGCGCAATTGATAAATATGGTGCCTTAATACGTCGTCCTCAGGACAATCATCTTGCCAAACTTGGCTAATAATTTCATCTCGTGATGCAATATCTGGTGCGCGTAACATCAATGTTTTCATGATGGTAAATAGCGTCTGGTTAAGCTGAAATGTACATTCATTTCTACGTAATGTTCTGCTAGCTAAATCTAATGTTAAATTAGAGAAGGTGATTGCCTTAGTTGCTGCGTAGCCTAATTTTCTCTTGTGAAGTGCATTTAAGCGCACCGCTAAAATGTTCAAATCAAAAGGCTTAACTAAATAATCATCGGCGCCGTGTTCAAAGCCATCAATGATGTCGCTGTTACTATCTCTAGCCGTTAGCATCAATATGGGAGTGTCGACACCTTGTTTACGTAGCTTGTCGCAAACACTTAAGCCATCAAGGTTCGGTAGCATGATGTCGAGAATAATAACATCGTAGTGATCATTGCTTGCCAACTCAAAACCTTGTAAACCATCTCTGGCATAATCAAGCTGAAAGCCTTTTATCTCAAAGAAATCAAAAATGATCCCGGCAATTTCTTGATGATCTTCTACTAATAAAATTTTCATAAGCTACCTATCGACGTCTAGCAATTTATTGCAACTGACGTTTTAGACAGAGATATTCTAAATAGTTCGATGTAGAAAAAAGGTCAGCAACCTTTTTGCGACATTTACCTAGTTAAACTCCTGCATTCATTGGTTAAAACCTAGCCCAATTAACACTTTAAAGGCTTGTCGTAGGAGTGCATGGTGAATAGCATTATCATAAAAAAATATAAATTACCGACAATCATCTTAACAGCGAACCAATTATTATTACTGGCGAGCCTATATTTTACTTTAGTTTTAAATCAACCTTTTTTATCTGGCTTTATGTCAGCAATAATGAAATTAGAACAATATCAATGGTTATTCTTGTTATCTGTACCTGTTTTGCTTTTTAGTTTGATGATGCTGCTGTTGTCAATTTTTTCATTTCGATTTGTTATGAAGCCGGCGTTGATTATTCTAACTTTAGTGTCAACTTTAGTGTTTTACGGGACATTAAATTATGGTGTAGTGTTTGATTACGGCATGATTGAAAACTCAGTAGCAACTAATAGCTCAGAAGCGTTATCGTATCTTAACGCTGAGTTACTGATGTTCTTTTTCTTTGTCGGTGTATTACCTGCAGGCTTTATCGCTTTGGTGAGCATTAATTATCAACCTGTCTTAAAAGAAAGCTTACAACGTTTGAAGTTGTTGACAGTATCTGCCAGCGCTGTTTGCCTTATCGCTTACGCGTTCTACCCGAGCTACTCTGCCGTCGCACGTAATAATAATTATTTGAAAAAGTACATTGTGCCATCGCAATACCTGAGCAGCGGTTATAAATATGCTCGCGACTCGCTATTTTATCGTGATATGACCTTTAATATGCTTGATGAGAAACCTAAGTTAGCAATGAGTGAGCCAGGCGTAAAGCGCGTCACTGTGATGGTAGTAGGAGAAACTGCACGAGCAAAAAGTTTTTCGCATAACGGCTATAGCAAAGCGACCAACCAATTTACTCAACCTTATAATGTTGTGTCATTTCAAGACATGCAGTCATGCGGTACTGCGACAGCGGTATCTGTTCCTTGCATGTTTTCCTCTTTGCAACGAGAAAACTTTGATCGTAGAGCTGCTGATAACCAACAAAACTTAGTCGACTTAGTGGCACTTGCGGGGGTTGATGTCCTTTGGATTGATAACAATGGCTGCAAAGGCGTGTGCCAGCGCGTTAATACTATCAATATTGACGTTAATCAGCACAGTCCATTATGCGATGGCGAGTATTGCCAAGATGGTATTCTACTGGCGCCATTACGAAAAAAACTTGCCCACTTAACTAGTGACTCTACACTGATTGTTTTACATATGATCGGCTCTCATGGGCCAACATATTTTAAACGCTACCCGAATGATAGCGCTATCTTCACTCCTGAGTGCGCACGTAGTGATATTCAAAATTGCAGCCATGAGCAATTAACCAACACCTATGACAATACCATTGCTTATACCGATTTTGTTTTATCACAAGTCATAGATAGCCTCGAAACCTTACCTGATAAAGTTGAAACTTCGATGCTTTATGTTTCCGACCATGGTGAATCTCTGGGGGAGTCAGGGGCATATCTACATGGTTTTCCATATGCGCTGTCACCGATTGAACAACGTGATATTCCGATGTTAGTTTGGCGCTCAAAGCAACCACGACAACAGCAGTGTTTGCAGCAAATAGCGCACGAACAATCGTTTAATCATGATAATATATTCCATAGTATGCTTGGGCTTTTAAATGTTGCGAGTACCAGCTATCAACAAGAATTAGATATTTTTTCGCAGTGCAGATCACCTCTAAATGATCCTGCATTACAATTAAGCCAAATTGAAGAGGTTGAATAATGTTTGAACCTAGTAACAAGAAACAAGGTTTATCGAGGTTAATTGCCGCATTTACTAATACCTGTAAAGGTCTTGTCTGGATGGTAAAAAATGAGGCTGCTTTTAGGCAAGAGCTTATCGTAAGCTTCGTGCTTATTGTTTTAAGTTGTTATTTAGATATCAGTATTAAAGAGCAGGCAATGCTGATAATTTCACTGTTGTTTGTCTTGTTTACCGAAACCTTAAATACAGCGATTGAAGCAGTGGTTGATCGTATTGGTTATGATTATCATGAGCTATCCGGGCTAGCAAAAGATTTAGCTTCGGCGGCAGTTTTTATCAGTATGATTATCGCCGTAATCACTTGGGCTGCGGTACTGCTAGGGTAAATGCTAGGTTGTTTACTGAATCATGAGTTAAAAGTAGTGATTTATTTTACTATTTTTAACTGCAATAAATATTAATACACTTAATTAAAACACCTGTTTAAATAAATTTGCTTTCCCTTTCCTTTCAAGGCAAACTCATTGGCACTTTATTTCTTTTACTGGTTATTTTCGAGTAATTGGTAAGCGAAATATTCACACGCTTGGTAGTAGTCTATGATTACGTATTACCAGTCAATCGACCCACGAAAAGTCAGGAGAGTAGGCATGTTATTTCAAGGCAAAAGCCTTTCTGCCCAATTGTTAGATGATGGCATTGTCGAATTTAAATTCGATGCGCAAGGTTCAGTTAACAAGTTTGATCAGGCAACATTTAAAGAGTATATCGCGGTTGTAGATGCGATTAACAATTGCAGTGAAGCAAAAGGAGTACTGGTTACTTCTGGTAAGTCTTCTTTCATCGTTGGTGCTGATATCACCGAATTCTTAGAGATATTTAAAAAGCCTGAAGCTGAGTTAATGCCTTGGATTAAAGAAGGCTCTGACGTCTTTAACTCTTTTGAAGATATTAACTTACCGACGGTTGTTGCGATTAATGGTTTTGCACTAGGCGGCGGTTGTGAAATGGCCTTGGCCTGTGACTACCGTGTTGCTGATAGCAGTTGTTCTATCGGTTTGCCAGAAGTGAAACTTGGCTTAATGCCTGGTTTTGGTGGCACTGTACGTTTACCTCGTGTCATCGGTGCTGACAATGCGATTGAGTGGATGTCGACAGGTAAGGCGCATAAAGCGGAACAAGCGATGGCCGTTGGCCTACTTGATGCTGTTGTCGCCCCTGAGCATTTACGTGAAGCCGCACTTAACATGTTGAACCAAGCGATTGCTGGTAAGTTAGATTGGCGCGCAAAACGTCAACCAAAGCTAGCAGCATTAAAGCTTTCTCCAGTAGAAACTATTATGACCTTCAATACCTGTAAAGGTATGATCGCAGCTAAAGCGGGTAAACATTACCCAGCACCAATGGCCATGGTTAAAACCATTGAAGCGGCAGCGGGTTTAGACCGCACTGGCGCGATGGCATTAGAAAACACAGGTTTCGCTAAATTAGCGAAAACTGATGCGGCTACTGCACAAATTGGCCTATTTATGGCTGACCAAGTGGTAAAAGGCAAAGCGAAAAAAGCCGCTAAACAAGCGACTAAAGCGGTTAACAAAGCGGCAGTATTAGGTGCGGGTATTATGGGCGGCGGTATTGCATACCAGTCAGCCTATAAAGGCACGCCAATTATCATGAAAGATATTAATGACCAAGCGCTTGATTTAGGCTTAACAACGGCTGCTGGCATTCTAAGTAAGCAAGTTGAACGTGGTCGTATGAATGCTAAGAAAATGGCCGGTGTGTTAAATAACATTACGCCATCTTTAAGCTACGACAGTGTTAAAGATGTTGATATTGTTGTTGAAGCGGTAGTAGAAAACCCGAAAGTTAAAGCGATGGTATTGGCTGAAGTTGAAAGCCATGTAAGCGATGATGCGATTGTTACTTCAAACACTTCGACTATTTCAATCGATTTGCTGGCGGAAAGTGTCAAACGCAAAGACAAATTTTGTGGTATGCATTTCTTCAACCCGGTAAACAAAATGCCATTAGTTGAAATTATTCGTGGTAAAAAAACCTCGGATGAAACGATTGCAGCTGTTGTCGCATACGCGGCGAAAATGGGTAAATCACCTATCGTAGTCAATGATTGCCCAGGTTTTTATATTAACCGTGTTTTATTCCCTTACTTCGCTGGTTTTAGTCAGTTAGTACTTGAAGGTGCTGACTTCGTGGCAGTTGATAAAATAATGGAAAAACAGTTTGGTTGGCCAATGGGCCCTGCGTATTTACTTGACGTGGTTGGTATTGATACTGCTGATCACTGTACTGGTGTTATGTCTGCTGGCTTCCCAACGCGTATGAGCAAAATTGCTAATGATCCCGTAAGCTCTTTATATGCTAATGATCGCTTTGGTCAGAAAAATGGCAAAGGCTTTTACGATTACGGCAAAGATAAACGTGGTCGTCCAACGAAAGTAGCAGCACAAGCGGCTTTTGACTTATTTACTGGCGTAGATAAAAAAGACTTCACACAAGAAGAAATCATTGCTCGCTTGATGATCCCTATGGTGAATGAAGTTGTACGCTGTTTAGAAGAAGGTGTGGTTGATACCGCAGCTGAAGCTGATATGGGCTTAATTTACGGTATAGGTTTCCCACCATTTAGAGGTGGTCCAATTCGTTATTTAGAGACATTAGGTTTAGATAACTTTATTGCTATGGCTGATAAATACGCCCACCTAGGTGAGATTTATCAAGTTACTGATGGAATGCGCACAATGGCGAAATCTGGTCAGTCATATTTTACAACAGACGTTAAAACAGCTTAGGCGAAGGAGAAAATCATGAAAGAAGTCGTTATTGTCGATTGCATCCGTACCCCAATGGGGCGCTCAAAAGCGGGTGTTTTTCGTAATGTTCGTGCTGAAACTTTATCAGCACACTTAATGCAGCAACTCTTAGTTAGAAACCCTAATTTAGACCCAGCATTAATTGAAGATATTATCTGGGGTAATGTTAAGCAAACTAAAGAGCAAGGTTTCAATATTGCTCGTAATGCCCAACTGCTAACGGATATTCCAAAGTCTACAGGCGCTGTTACCGTTAACCGTTTATGTGGGTCATCGATGCAAGCTCTACAAGATGCAACGACTAATATCATGGCCGGTCAAGGTGATGTATTTTTAGTTGGTGGTGTTGAACACATGGGTCATGTGCCGATGATGTACGATGTCGATTTTGATCCTGCGTTAAGTAAGCATATTTCTCGTGCTGCAGGCAACATGGGTTTAACCGCTGAACTTTTAGGCATGCAGCATGGTATTAGCCGTGAAATGCAAGATGCTTTTGGTGCTCGTTCTCATCAGCTTGCGCATAAAGCTATGCTTGAAGGCCGTTGGGCAAATGAAATTGTGCCGACATTAGGTCATGATGCAATGGGCGCGTTAACGCTTATTGAGCATGATGAAGTTATTCGCCCTGAAACTACCATTGAAAGCTTAGCGGGTTTACGTCCGGTATTTGATCCAGTAAATGGTACGGTGACCGCGGGTACTTCTTCTGCACTTTCTGATGGTGCTTCGGCTATGTTAGTGATGTCAGCAGAAAAAGCCAAAGAAATGGGCTTAACACCACGTGTTAAAATTCGCGGCATGGCTATCGCCGGTTGTGATCCATCTACCATGGGCTTTGGTCCAGTGCCAGCAACAAAGAAAGCATTGAAACGTGCGGGTTTAACCTTAGCTGATATCGAGCTTGCTGAGTTTAACGAAGCATTTGCTGCACAAGCGTTGTCATGTGTACGTTCATTAGGTTTAGAAGACAAAATGGATGACATGATTAACCTTAATGGTGGTGCTATTGCGCTAGGTCACCCATTAGGTTGTTCAGGTACTCGTATTTCAGGCACTTTGATTAACTTAATGGAAGCGCAAGACGCTAACATTGGTTTAGCGACTATGTGTATTGGTTTAGGCCAAGGTATCGCAACCGTATTTGAAAGAGTGTAGTTTTTACTTATCACTTTTGATGAAAATATTTAGCTAACTTTTTTCTGGCTAAATTAGCTAAACTATTTAAAAGCCCAACGTTTGTTGGGCTTTTTTATTTTTCACTTAAAATACTAACCTTACGATGAAGCAAAGGCTTTAGCAGTAACAAGCCTTGCTTAATTTTATCTTCGTTTTGTCCAGCAAAACCTAGCCTAATAAATGTATTTTTATCATTCTTCTGCTCTAGATGAAAAGCATTTTCAGCTAATAAGAAGATGTTATTTTCTCGGGCTGCTTTTGCTATTTCTTCTGCATTTTTGCCAACATTAACCCACAATGTCATTCCGCCGGGAGGCACGGTAAAGTCGAGCTTTATACCTTCAGCGATAAAGCCGTTAAGTGTTTCCACCATGCACTGTCGTCTTTTTTGATAGATACGTGTCGCTTTTCTTAAATGACGTTCGAATGCACCATCTTTCATCCACCGAGCAACAGCATCTTGTAATACCACACTGGCTTTATGATTAATCATTGTTCGGTAGCTGATAATGTCAGGCGCGAGGGTTTTGTCTACTGCAATAATCCCTAAGCGAATGCCGGGAAACATAATTTTGGAAAAACTTGATAGATAGATAATCAGCCCCGCAGGATCATTAGCAGCCATAGGCGCAAGCGGTTGACTGTCATAATGAAATTCATGGTCATAGTCGTCTTCAATAATCGGCACATTATATTGTTGTGCTAGGCGATAAACTTTTATTCGTTGTGCTGCGGGTAATGTCGTGGTGGTTGGATATTGGTGCAGCGGTGTTAAATAGAGCAGGCGAAGTTTTTGTTGTTTAAATAATTGCTCAAGGTGTTCAACATCAATGCCTTGCTTTGTTTGCTTAACGCCGATAAGTTCGGCACCAGCATTTTTAAAGGCATTCCAAGCAGGACGATAACCTAAGCTTTCGACTGCAACTTTGTCTCCTGTTTTTAACAAAATTTGTGAAATAATATATAGCGCTTCTTGGCTGCCATTAACGACAATTATTTCTTTATTGGCAATTGCTCGTGCTCTTCGGAGATAAGTACTTACTTCTTCAATGAATGCTGGTAAACCTGAGTTGTTGCCATAGTTTAATTCACTAATGCAAGGGCGCGCCATTGCATCGTTAACGTAAGCTCTAAACTCATTGAAGGGGAATAATGTAATATCGGGATTACCACCAGCAAAGTTAAATGGGTAACTGCTAGCTTGGCTAAATAAATTGGCTTTTTGAGCTTTTACTAAGCGCCACGTATGTTTATTGATCGTATGCTGGTGCTGTTTTTCATCCGGTAATGAGTGATAAATCGGCAGTGTCTGCGCGACGGCATAACCTTGTCTTTCTTTAGTTTCAACCCAGCCCTGTGCTTCTAACTCATGATAAGCCGACATAATTGTATGGCGATTAACTGCTAGTTGTGCAGCTAGTATACGTGCTGAAGGTAACTTTTCACCAGTAGACGCATTGCCATTCTTAATCGCCTCTCGAATGGCATTAGCAATTTTTAAGTACAGTTTATCTGCGCTATTTTCTAACGTTAGATTCAGTATTTTCATTGGTATATCTCGTTGATGCAGCTCATTGGTATAGATGATTTGTTTAAACTGGTTGTTTTGTTTATACCATAAAAAGAGACAATACCAATCATCACTTTTAAAGAGAGCCTTTATGTTTAATCCCCAAGTCACCACTTTGAGTACTAACAAAGTAACGTTACGACCCCTAACACTGGAGCATTTAGATGATTTCTATCGTGCTGGCGCTTTTCCAGAAGTGTGGCGTTGGTCGTTACCGGATAAATGTACATCAAAAGCAACAACCCAAAACTGGCTTAATTACTCACAAGTAATGGCTGATAAAGGTGAACATGTACCTTTTGCTATATTTGATAATGAAAGTGGGGAGTTGGTGGGAAGTACACGTTATTGTTCAATTAAGCCTGAGGATAGAAATGTAGAAATAGGCTTTACCTTTATCACCCCTAAATACCAGCGTAGTTATATTAATACTCACGCTAAATATTGCCTACTAAAGCATGCTTTTGAAGAGCTTGGTGCGATCAGAGTTGAATTTAAAACTCATGAAAAAAATGATAAGTCACGTAATGCAATTGTAAGACTAGGTGCAACATTTGAAGGGATACTTCGTCATCAACGTATTTTGTCTGATGGCACTTTTCGTAACACCGCTATTTTTTCAATCATTGACAGTGAATGGCCGGTCATAAAATCAAGGCTTGAGGTAAGCATGTAAAAGCTTAGACCTTCTAAAATAGCAAAATTGCAGAGACGATATTATGTACATACCCAAAAGATTGCAACAAAATGATACCACGGCATTAAAAGCATTAATTGTCGAATATCCCTTTGCAACGCTTATCAGTTCCTCTGAATCAAAAATTGAAGCGAACCATATGCCACTGATGCTGAAGCAAGTAGATGGTACAGATGTATTGCAAGGGCATATTGCTAAAGCGAACTCGCTGTGGAAAAAAATAGCTGAAAAATCAGAAGTGTTAATCGTATTTAATGGACCCAATTGCTATATATCTCCCAATTATTATCCCACTAAAATGGCAACGGGCAAAGCGGTGCCAACATGGAATTATGTCGCAGTGCATGTAAAAGGGCTTATATCCTTTATTTATAACAACACATGGAATTTAAATTTACTCAGCAGTTTAACTCAACATCATGAGACTCAACAGCCAAAGCCTTGGTCTATTGCAGATGCGCCAAAAGAATATATCGCAAAAATGCTACCCGCTATCGTCGGTATTGAAATTGATATTACATCGATAGTGGGAAAGTGGAAGGTAAGTCAAAATCAAGCCGAGATAAACAAGCAGGGTATTGTTAATGTTTTGTCAGATGACACCGAAAGCCATGCGCGGAAAATAGCTGAATTAGTTAAAAGTCATATGAAATAAAATATTTTCTCTATTATTTTTCAATTTCTCCCCATAGACTAACTATCAACCGAAAGTACTCATACTCTTCTGGACTGTTCTGTATTTAATGGTTGCAGTGACATGTTAAATTTTTTATATATTCCTGCATCACGTACTTTCCATCTAGGCTAGCTCAGTATTATAAAGTATCCCTAATATAAGTTTTATTCTATATATGTTAGAATTTAGTAATATTATTATTTAAAATTATTAGGCGTATTTCATGTCTGAACACTCAATTTTTGACATTTGTGTTGAACCGATAGAACTTTGTAAATTACTCAAAATTGCCGATATGGTTGGCGGTGGTGGGGAAGCTAAAACCATGATCAGTGAAGGTAATGTTTTAGTCAATAATGAAGTTGTAGTTCAAAAGCGTAAAAAAATTCGCCACGGCGATATTATTGAATATAACGGTAAAATTATTAAGCTTGCTTATAACCCTAGCAAAAAATCAGCAGAGTTTATTAGTACAGTGGTTTTAGCGAATAAAAATTCTAAAAAGAAAAAAAGAGCTAGAAGTAAAGCACGGGTTACTTCAACAGCAACGGCTATTACACCCCCAGTTGAAAGCTAAAAGGCCAAACTTGTAGAGCTTATTACTTTCTGGAGAGTTCCGCAAAGTGCTAGAACTTATCACAAGCCAAAGGTGAAATATGATACGCATTACTTTTAGCTTTGCGCACCAAAAAATAATGCTTATGCGATGATGTAACGACCACTTGGGTAGTACAGGGATTAGTCTACAATATTTAATGCTATGACTGATGCAGGCTTATAGCTGCCGTTGGTGTTTGAGTAAGAGCGTTAACAAATAGACTAAATACTTACTCAAATAGCGCTTTGATCCATTAGGCTACGTGGCACATAGCGAGTTAGTATTTTAATAGATAGTTACTGCTCGAAAAGTTGTTAGTGTGAATTCTAGCTAAGAGCAGTTTTGAGTGATTTACCTTCTTTTTTCTTGTTTACATTCGTCGGTACAGGGCTCCCTTGTTATAGGTGTGGCGTATTCGCTTGTAATAATTTTTGTAGTGGTTGAGGGCGGTAGTTATTTTCAATAGCTTTTAGCTCTCCTGTTTGTTGCAACAGTAAAATAGCTTGGTTAATAGCGACTAAGTCACTTTTTTCAAGGGACTTTTGACTAAACATCAACAACGCAGGGCTAATCTGCAGGTTATTAGCAACCAATTTTACTTGCTCATACCGTTCTTTACCAAGATGAAAATAAAATATATCAGCGTCTACTAGTAGTAAATGGCCTCTACTGGGTTCAATAAACAGTAAGTCTGTCGCGCGCTTTGCATCTGGATAAGCGGTATAATACCCTTCTTGTTTCCATTTGCTACGCAAGAGCTCAAACTTATCCCCATACCAACCACTTACGGGGCCAATCACGCGTAGTTTTTGCTCTAACACATCAACCATGCTAAATGTAGATGGCAGTTTAAGCTGTTTTCGGCTGAACACACCGACCACTTCATCGCGATAAGGGGCGCTAAAGTATGCGTATTTTTGCCGTTCAGCTGTCTTGGATGCCCGAATCATAACGTCAAATTTACCCTGTTGCAGGCTTCTTAAAATCCTTTCACCTGTCATGGGAATAGTGTGCCAGCGAACTTGGCAACCTGCTTGGGTTAATATTCTTTGAGCCAGCAGTGCATCCATACCTGCAACTTGTCCGTTGCTATCTAGATAAGCTGAGGGGGCATGTAAATCCAAATGCACAGTCAACGTTTTATCGCAACGGCTTTCAGCGGCTTCCCCTATTAAGGAAAATAAAATCGTAAACAAAAAAGAGGCTCTTAGGCCAAACTTTCCTGCTAGGAAAAATAAATATGTCATCTGAATAATTTCTAGTATTCCTTATTTTAAGTTATCAATTACCACCAAGTGATTATCGATATTCTCAGCAGCTCAAAAAATCATTGAACGGTGTGTTTTCTATGAACTAAAATTTTTCATTTATAACACACCTGCAATTATACTAGATTAATTTCAATACATTAATAATGTCATACTTTTGCTTTGTCATTACAATAACTGATGACAATATTAACTATTTTTAGCGGATAAAACCCAGCATTTAAAAGGGTACACTAAGGCGTTTGTAATCAAAAATGAAGTTTCATTCTGACAATAATGGCTTTGGCGCGTGTTACTTTTGATTAAAACCGATAAAATAAAACTATCATAGGGGTTGGTCATAGTGCCGTCCATTAAGAAGCACTAAAATGCGCTGACCCAATCTTAGCAGATATTGAATTGGCTGAATTTAAAAGCATTGTTGCCCAAACATTGTCATGTGCACGTTCATTGCGCTTAGAAGATAAAATGGATGCATGATTAACCTTAATGGTGGCGCTATTACATTGGGTTAACCATTAGATAGTTTAGGTGCCCACATCTCAGACATTTTGATTAATTTAATGGAAACGCAAGGCGCTTATTGCTTTAGCGGCTTTGGCTATTAGTTTAGAGCAACGCACGTACTGGCATTTAAACGTGCTTAAAAGTTGTGAAAAATGTCGTTAGCCTCAACTTGAAATAAGCAAAGTTGAGGTGAGTTATTAAAACCAATCACTTAGTCTTATTGGCTTGTTCATTGCTAAAAATGTCAGGATGTTGTGATGTTACTTTTATATTGAAACGGCTGGTTTTTTAGCCAAAGTAATAGCTTTTCTGCGCTCATCGGCTTTGCGTAATAATAACCTTGTACACATTCTCCGCCCAAAGCTTGAAATTTATCAAGTTGCGTTTTGGTTTCAATACCTTCGGCAATAAGTTGATAATTAAAGGCTTTACTAAGTTCTATGATACTTTTAACTATGGCTTCATTGGCCGGGTCGGATTCAAGGTTTTGAATAAATGAACGATCAATTTTTACGGTATTGAGCGGGAGTTGTTTTAAGTAGTTTAGTGACGAAAAGCCAGTGCCAAAATCATCTAGTGCTACTTTTAGGCCTAACTTTTTACATTGATTTAGTACTTGTACCGCTAAGTCAATATTTTTAATTGAGTCTGATTCCAGTACTTCTAGCTCTAGCGAAGGTAATGTATTTTTGGGATATTCAATCAGTCGTTCTTCAAGTCTATCGACAAAATCCCTTCTGAGGATCTGTGAGCCCGATATGTTGACGCTTATATTGATGCTAAAGCCTATTTGGCTCCATATATAAGATTGCTTTAGAGCTTGTTCAATGACCCATTCACCAATTTTAACGCCAACTGACGGATGCTCTAAAGCATGTGAAAAATAATAGGGGGCCAATAGACCTTTTGTTGGATGCTTCCATCTAATTAGCGCTTCAACGCCGATTAACTGGTTTGTGATTGTGTTTATTTTCGGTTGATACCATAAAACCATTTGTTGTTGTTCTAAGCCAGTATCAACATCCGTAAGCAGCTTTCTAAGCTCTATTTCTTTTTTCTCTTCTTTAGGATCGAAAAAGAGTATTTTATTTCGTCCTGAGTTTTTTGCCTGATACATGGTCTGATCAGCACGTCTTAATACCGTATCAGCGTCAAGCTTAGCGTCATTGATCATGCTAACGCCTATACTGGCAGAGATTTTGACAAAGCATTGATTTGGTAGTTGAATAGGTACTCCTAAAATCAATAAAATACGTTTTAATAATTCTTCGCATTCTTTTGCGTCTGCAACATCAGTTAAAAGCAGTACAAATTCGTCACCACCAATTCGAGCAATAGTGTCACTATTACGTAATGAAATATTAAGCTTCTTGGCTATTTCAATTAAGACAAAATCACCTGACTCATGACCATAATTATCATTAACTGGCTTAAAATCGTCTAAATCAATAAAAGCGAGGGCCGCCAAGGTTTTTTGCCTATCAATTTGCTTAATGGTTTGTCTTAATCTATCTAGCAGTAATGCTCGGCTAACTAAACCTGTTAAACTATCATAGTGTGCTAAATCATTGATTTCTTGATTGTGCTTTGCTTTGTTAGTGGCGGTGATAATAGCATTTAGTAATTGGGCGGGCTTTAAGTTGCTTTTTACCAAATAATCGCTTGCGCCTAATCGCATTGCTTCAGCGGCAACTTCTTCATCGCCGAGTCCGGTGATCATAATGACGGCGCAGTTTTTGGCTTGGCGATTACGAATTTGGTTAAGGAGTGCTAAGCCATCTTCAGAGCCAAGCCGGTAATCAATAATAATGCAGTCATAAGAGTCATCTTCTAAAACGGTCAAGGAATCGGTGACATTAGAGGTTTCTTTAATTGAAGCGGGAAATTCAACCAGCTTTAACATACGACGAATTTTTTCTCTATCTACATCGTCATCATCGACAACCAGCAGTTTCATGGCATTTGTATTCATGTTTGATATACCTATGTATTTGACTATGGAGCCATTTCTACCGCTTTTTGGTAACTTACTAAAAGAGAGGCTAGTTTAGAAAACTGCGGGCCAACCGCCGACTTAACCATATAGCCTGCAACATTGTGGTAGTAACTGCGGGTGCGATCGGTTTCTGCATCGGACGTGGTTAACACAAAGACGACTAGATCTTTTAGATCTGTAGAGCTACGAATTTCTTCTAAGAATTCTAATCCATTCATTACCGGCATATTTAGATCTAATAAAACGATAAACGGACGCTCTAAACAGACCTCTTTGTCGTTACTTCGTAGTATTCTAAGCGCCTCTTTGCCGTTAATTGCTAGCGTGATAGGTATTTCAGGGGCAATTTTTGTTAAACTACGAATTACCGATTCTGCAGCAACATCATCATCTTCAATTAATAAAATACTTAAATGCTTAATCATGATTGTCTTTCCTTATAAATTGTGGCCACCATAAATGAAATGTTGCTCCGGACTTTTCAATATTATTCTCTAAGTAGATTTGGCCGCCATGAGTTGTTGCTAGACGTCGACAAACCGATAATCCGATACCTGAACTGTTCCGTTCAGATGAGGTTGCCGACTGAAATAGCTTAAACACTCTCTCTTTTGCTTTTTCGGGGATGCCAGGACCGTCATCAGTCACGGTGAAGTGGAACATGTTATTATCTTCGTGGCAGGAAACCTCAATGGTGCCAGCCTTTTTATCGTGGTGTTTGATGGCATTGCTGATTAAGTTTCGTAAAATCGTTTCAATAGGAGTAATTGAAGATTCTATTATTTCAACAGTAGTATTGATTTTTATCGCAAAGGTATTAGGAGGTTCAATTAGCCCTAGAATATTTTCTATTAATTCACTTATGCTTATTGTCGATATTTCAGAGCGTAGGTTACCAGCGCGGGCGTATGTAAGCAGGTTTTCAATAAGTGTCTCCATCTTATTAACGCGTATCGCAATCCGCTCAATGTTTTTATTGATTGAAGGGACACAATCTACAGGCAGGTCTTCTTTTATCCATTCTAAAAGGTCAGCAATGCCACGCAGTGGAGAACGAAGATCGTGTGAAGCAACGTAGGTAAATTCTTCTAAATTGGTATTAGTTTTCTTTAGCTCAATCTCCATGCGCTTGCGTTCTGTTATGTCGACCAGAGAAACGAGGATCACTTCTTGGTTATTTTCATCGTTGATCGGTTGCAGACCTATTTCAATTGGAAACTCTCTACCGTCAGAATGTAAAGCGGTCAAATCTCTGCCTTTTCCCATCATTCTGATGGATGGTTCTTGTGTATATGAGTTTCTTAAACTTTGATGATTTTTGCTATATCGTTTAGGGAGTAGCTTTTCAATTTTTTCACCTATAAGTTCTTCCTTTTGAAAACCAAAGCAACGGCTTATCGCTTTGTTTACATAAGTGATTTTTCCTTGCTTAGATACGACTAATAAGCCATAAGGTGCATGTTCTACTGATTCTTTGAAGATATGCTGTGCTTTTATTCGAGCTGAAATGTCGAGCAATGTTGCTAGTACAAAAGTGCTGTTATTAACATCAACAGGCGTTAAGCCAATTTCAATTGGGATTTTGTCTCCATTACTTTTTAGAGCGTATAATTCTCTGCCTGCCCCCATTTGCCTTTTTGATGGTGCCTTTAGGTATTGTTGCATTAATGAGTGATGAGAGTGTTGATACTCTTTAGGAAGCAGCTCATCTATGTTTTTATTAATTAAAGTATTAGCAGCATAACCTAAGGTTTTATTAAGTTCGTGATTACAGCTTATGATATGACCTGAGGTATTTACGATCATGGCGCCAATGGGAATTATCTGGACAATAGAGTCTAATTGTTCGGGCATTAAAGTTAGCCCTTGAGTGATGTCCATATCAAAATCTCTTCCGTAATTTATTGATTTATGTATAGTTCAAAAAATTGTTAAATGCGAATTAGTTATTACTAATTAAGGTTGTTGAATAGTCGAAATTGTTTTTGCAGCGCGGTGTTGAATATTGATACTAGGCAAAGTTTTGCTATATGCTCGATAATATTTGTCGCGAAGAAGATAAGACTCGTATGAGCGCTAAGCTAGTCGATACTGTGGTTGCCATTGAAGGTAACCACAGTCCTCAAGTAAAGTTGAATAAATTCCTCAAGCTTGAAGGAAAGAGGAGCCTACAGGCATGCCAATTTTCGTCGCTACAATAGGTGATATATGAAAAATTGAATGAGAAGGATTGTTAAAAATAATTAAATAAACTGGAAATATATTAGGGGGGCTGTTGAGCTTTCGAGATTAACTTTTCAGTATTTTATTAGCTATTTATACAAGGTAGAGACCTTTTCATGAGGGTATCCAACATAAGGGATTGATAGCGTTGTGAAAATTTTTACCGAAGAGGCTAGTTAAAAACGTTTTGCTCTTTGTTAGCGACACGACGTCGGTACTTAGCATAAGCAGTATCTTCTGACGACTACATGGACGCAGAAGGTAGAGCGACTGAAGAGTCGAAGTTTAAAATAACTATGCTAGGTAAAACTTGCCGTGATTAACGCTTTATTTTTTATCAATATTAGAGCAAACAAAAATTAACCGCTAAAGAGCCAACTGCTTCTAATTATGTATTACTTATTTTCCATGCGATATAGCACTACATCTAAATCACCGAGCTGTGAGTCTGAATGCGTATAAGATTTTACATATCTCATGCCCATTTTTTTCATCACCGCGATAGAACCCGCATTATCATGCATGGCAATCGCACTGAAAATTTCATTTTCCGGTTGTTTAGCGAGTGCTCGATGTATTTGTATCGCGGCTTCAGATGCATAACCTTTGCCCCAGGTTGACTGGAAAAAACGCCAGCCTAATTCAATGTCGTGCCAAATGGGCTTGTCGGAGAAAAAATCCATTGGTCGTACTAAAATCCAGCCAATGGCTTGCCGAGTATCTAAGAGCGACACTTTCCATAACCCCCAACCTTTATCTGGATTTTTATAAGCGTTATGCCGAGGGACAAATTTATCGCTGATATCTTCTCGTGTCGTCATTGTGCCACCATTGATATAGCGCATAACGTCGGGGTTTTGATCTAGCTGAAATAAAAACTCACTATCATTTTCGTCAATGAGTTGATAACTAAGGCGGGCTGAATCCATTATTTTCATATTTAACTCCATTGGCAAAAACTATTCAAAGTGTTGATCATACTAGCATTAATGACTGTGATTAACGATGAAATAAATATGATACAGAAATTAGCGACTAGGCATAAGCTATACCTAAGTCGCACTTAATTAGTGGATTTTCTCTATAGCATTTAATTACTACGGTGCTGGAAACTATATTTTACTTCCGGTACTAACGTCGCTGAGTTATCTCGTGGCGTAGTGAAATATTCAACCGTGAGCTTATCGGTTTTATTATCTACGGTTAAATGTGCAAAACCCCAAGTAAAGCTTTTAGACCATAGCAATTGATATTGAGGATATTTTAATGCTTGCTGTTCAGCAAATGGTGTGTGCTTACCACGCATTTTTGATGCGGCGCCACTGATAATTAATGGCAATGGGGAGTTATTTTTAGCTTCGGGGTATATAGAGCAATCATCGGTTAATAACTCTAAATCATGTTCATGCCCTGCAATATAGGCATCGGCATATTGGCAAAGTGTCGGCATAATAAGTTTTCTTAGCACATGGCCTTCACTATATTTAGTACCACCAATCGACCATAAAATATGATGACCATAAACAATTTTCCATTTTGCTGTTGAGTTCGCTAGGCCTTGTTTTAGCCATGTTAGTTGCTCCTTGTCTTCATTATTCACCGGGCCTTCATGTGGATCGTGCTTTTCTAGTTCGGCGTGGCCACTGGCCATTGCTTCGGTGATATTTCCTTCGCTGCCATCGGGGTTTAGCGGTACTTCATAGAATGTTTGCCCTGATAACAACATGTTGCTATCAATTACAAAAAACTCGATATCATTACCGGGTGTGCCTTTTTTGTAGCTGTAGTAGCCTTTGTCACCCATATGAAAGTTCTTTTGTTTTGCCATCCATTGACGTTGCAATGCGACACCTTTTCGTGAGGTTTTCCAGTCATGGTTGCCCAAAGCTGAATACACCACAAGTTCAGGCTGCTCTAGAAACAAAGGTGCTAGTGGCTTAAGGATTAGTTCGTTCATGCGTTTTTGGTCGTCTTTACCGTCATTAGCATCAGCGCCATCAGGATAAATGTTATCGCCTAGCTGAATAGCTAAATCACAAGCTCGTTGTTGACATAAACTGGCCATTGCATGACCTACCGCCGCTGCGCCACTTTGCTCTGTGGCAATAGTTGTTCCTGGATAAACATAAATTGGTGCGTGGTCAAATTCAGCAAGTGGTCGATGATCTTCGAGCCAGTCTTGTTTTTCTTTGGCAATTAACTGTGCTTTATTGCGTGGTTGCTTGATGTGCTTCGCTTTTGGATAATCGGTATGGTAGCCACTATCGCCAAAGGCTAAAAAGCTAATTTTACTTGCCGTTAATTCAGCGTTATTTTCTGCTGGCTTATCAGCACTTTGGCAAGCTGTAAGTAATAGCGCACAGGCTAGGGTAAATGTAGTGTTTAATTTTTTCATAGTTTTACTTTTTAAAAATATATTTTATGGTGATTTCTTATCACGTTATTTGCTATAAAACAGTGATGAAGTCGCTTGAATATTATCGTGACGACTTCATCACTGTTATTGCATTAATGAATGTTTTTTGGCTGTCGTGAGGTTCTATAAAGAATTAATCGTAAAACCTAGCTCAAATGAAGCACCGTATTCTTCATATTGATAATTGTAATTAGTACTTCCGTGATAAAGGTATAGCGGTTCGTCGGTTAAGTTAACCGCGTTAAAATATATTTGCATGCTATCGTCAATGTAGTATTTCGCCGAAAAATCTAATTGATTATGGCTGTCTTCATAGACGCTAGTTTTGTTATCAAGAAACTGAAAACTTTCGCTTTTGAATGTCGTGCTTAAACGGGCGCTAAATTTATTATTTTCAAAGCCTAACATTAAATTGGCTACCGTATCTGCTTGGTTAGGTAGCTTATCGTCAGTATTAACAAAAGTGCCATTAGCACCGACAAAAATACCGGAGTTAAAGTTTTTAGTCCAAGAGAGTTCGATACCCGTTAGTGATGCTGAGCCGACATTTGTGGCTTGAATAACTTCTTTGTATCCACTCCATTGACCGTTGTCTTGTACTTGTGATTTAACAATATAATTATCAATGTTTTTATAAAATAGTCCGGCTGAAATCACGCCAATATGGCCAGGGTAATATTCAAGCGATAAATCAATATTGTCAGACTCATAAGGTGCTAAATCAGGGTTGCCAACCTCTGCTTTACGTTCTGTTTCAATGACGCCATCGTCTTCAGATATTTCACTTTCTATCACTTGATAAGCGGCTGAGTCTCCAAAGCTAGGACGTGCGATAGTTTGGGTAAAAGCAAAACGAGCAATTAATGTATCAGACGCTGAATATTTCACGTTTAAACTTGGTAACAGGTGATCATAATTCTTACTGACTTGCCATGGCGAGATAACGACTTGTTCATTATCATTCACCTCATCTGCTATTAGTTCAACACGATTACCTTGCGTTTCGAAGCGTGTTTCTTCATAGCGAAGGCCCGTGATAATACGCCATTTATTAATATCTAGCGTGATCATTGCGTATGCTGAACTGACATCTTCTTCACTTTTAAATGAATTGCCTTTGCTGTCGATGGTCGACTTTAATTGGTCAACTTCAAACTCAGCACGATTTGCTAGTACATAGGATTTCAAGGAACCTTGTTGCATACCTGGACCAAAATCCCCTAAGTTGTAATTAGGTACTGAGCTTACAAATTGTTGTGCACTTATATCGTCGAAACCACCGTTATAAATAGTCGCGTTGGCGTCGTTGAACTTCTCTCTGGCCTGATGTTTAAAGCCAAACTGAAACTGGGCATTGTTATTTTGCCAAACGAAATCACGCGTAAAATCAATTTTGATGCTAAGTTCTTTGTCTTCTGCTAGGTTGTTTTCGTAGGCAATTTCATCCATAGCAAAGTTATTTAAGTCATGCGCTGCTGCTGACTGTGTTAACTGAGGAATATTACCTGTGCTGTTATAGCCTAAGGCTAGATCTTCACCAACGAAGGTAACATCAAGGCGGTTTGGCTCTTTCTCACTTGATTTTGAGTAACCTAGATCATATTCAACTAACCAAGTGTCGAGTTGATTTTCACCACCGAGTACCAAGGAAAGAATCTCTTGTTGTTCAAACCTGTCTTTCGTATCACGTTCCATTTCAGCAGCTGAAAATTGTGCTGAATTTTCATTATAAGTACTTAAATCAATGGCGCCTTTGTCAAACTTATATTGATTACGCAGGCGGAATTCATCATCAGAAAATTTACTGTATAAGGTTCTGAAATAGTATTTGTCAGTACTTGAGGTGTGTAGATCAAAATTTAGTGCTGCGCCAAAGCGTTCGCGGGTTATTTCGTAAGCACGTTGTTCTATTTCTTCAGCCGAGAATACTTCAACATCATCGCCAGTTGCGGCGTCTTCATATTCAAATTTAGCCCAACCACCGTCAGTTTCAACATTGTGAGAGCCGAACTTTCGTTCAAACCAAGATACTGCCCCAGCAACACCAAGTTGTGCACCGGAAGATAAGTCGAAAATATCGGTATAGCTACCTGATAATTTGGGGCTGGTATCTTCCATTAACTCATTATATGAACCTTGCACGGTAGCGCTATAGCTTCGTCCTTGGCGATCGAAGGCACTTAAACTTTTTACCTCTATCGAGCCACCCACAGCGTTAGCGTCCATATCAGGTGTTACTGTTTTACTTACTTCTAAACTTTGAATAAGCTCGGATGGAATAACATCTAAAGCAACACTGCGCATGCCTGATTCCGGTGACGGCACGTTAACACCATTGATAGTGACATTGTTTAGGTTTGGGTCGATACCGCGAATAGCGACGAAACGACCTTCACCTTGATCGCGCTGAATTGATAAGCCGGGTAAACGTTGCAACGCTTCGGCGGCATTTTGATCCGGTGACTGGCCGATAGTGTCAGCGCTGACAATCGACATTAAATTATCAGCATTTTTTTGGCGATTGATTGCGCCAGCTTGTCCGGCACGTTGGCCGTAAACAATAATATTGTCCATGGCTGCTGCTTCGCCACCAATAATAAACTTCTGATCTTGTTTGGTTGCTGCGGAGACTGAAATTTTCTTAGTGATGGTAGGCACGCCAAGGTAAGAAATTTCTATGGTGTAATCACCGTCGGGCAGTTGGGCAAAGCGAAAAGAACCATCACGGGCTGAGATAGCGGTAAGTTCAAGTTCTTTAATACGAACTTTTGCCCCTTCGAAATAAACGGTATTTGATGCATCAGTAATGCGGCCAGCAAAACTCAGGTCTTGCGCCATAGCGCTAGTGGTAAACAATGCTGCACTGCAAGCAGCAGCTAAAGCTGAACGTTGAAAAACCTGCCAAGAATTCATTTTAATCATCGGAAATACTCTTTCGTTGTTATTAGGTGTTAGTGCAATATTTTGCGCTAAGAATACAATTGAAATTTATTGCGGAAGAAACTACAGGGCTTAGATGACAGAATTATTTCAGTTGATCGTTGTCAGTGGTGTTTTTTAAATAATTAGGGCATTTTTAGCTAAATTGGTGAGGCTGTGAGCTAAATTGACCCGCATGTGGTTGGTGTATTTTATTGATAATAAAGGCCGGAGCTGAGGTTTAATGCTTTTGATGAATAAAGATATTGATGGCAGTGTAAAAAAACTGTCACTTTGTTGAGCTAATATGACCCTACTGTTGAGCACTAAGCGTTTTATGCTAGCTGTAATTATTAACGCTACTTAGGTAAAGCATGAATTTCATTTTTTTACGTCTGCACTTTAATTTATTTGCTTATTTATTGATGACCATTACCGCGGTGGTTAGTATGACTTTTTATTTTGGCTCATTAAAACCCGTGGCTGAAATGGACTATATTGATGCTATTGGTGAGGGAGGGATCACGCTGATGATCTTAATTTGGATCTTTTTCATCCTCGCTAGTCGACCGGCAGGAAAAGTAACCAACTTACTTTTTACTGGCTTAACCTTTACCCATATTTCAATGTTATTAGATTTTATTGATGAGTTTGTTCGTTATCCAGAAAACTGGGCTTGGTTAACAACGGTTGAGTCATTGCCGGCACCTGTCGGTATGGTGATTATGTCTTATGCTTTACTGCTTTGGCACCAAGAACAAAATGCCATTAACAATCAATTACGGCGTACTGAACGTTTTTATCGAGAACATAGCTTAAGTGATCATACAACCGGACTTTATAGCGCTAGTTATATGAAAAATCAGATCAAATTGGAGTTGAGTAGCGCTAAAAAAGCGTCATCAACTTTTGCTCTTATGATGTTTGATATCCGTGATTTTACCAACTTCAATCATCATTATGGTGATAAGCATGGTGATATGCTGTTGCGAGAAGTGGCTCAATTGATTGTGATGAATATTCGTGATGGTGATTTAGCTTGTCGATATGCAAGTGATAGATTTATTGTGCTGCTGCCAAAAACTGGCAATACTGTTGCCACAGATATTGCCCAGCAAACGAAAGCAGCAATAGAGCATCTTGCCTATAAGTGCGACCAAACTAGTCAGGCTGTTTACCCGCAGATAATCGCTTGTAGCCAAGAATATGAGTCGTGGCAAAACTATCAACAAATACTTAGCGATATTAATCAGCAAATAACCTCCGCGAAAATAACCTCAACTAAAAGCGCTAATCCTGATCTTTTGAGTGTATGAATAAGTTCTTCGAGCAACAAGATAAAGTACTGAATAGCCAACTGTTGGTTATTTCTCTGGTTGAGCTGGCTAAACAGCGTGGTATTCACCCTGATAGCCTGTTAAAAGGCAGCAAGCTGTTTTATCAAGATATACGGGCAACTAAGTTTAAAATTTCTCAGCAACAATTTTCGACGCTAATTAATAACGCTCATAAACTGATGCCGCAAGCTGATGTATCGTTTTTACTCGGTCGGCGACTATTTCCATCGCAGCTGGGGCAAGTAGGCTCTGCTTTGTTAAATGCGGTAAATTTACGTGATATGTTAAGAATTGTTCAGTGTTATCAAGCTGAGATCTTTCCTTATATGTTTGTAATGGAACGTTCGCATAATCACCAATGTTACTTAACCTTTAATCATGCCATTTGCTTCGAGAATCAAACTTATCAACTCTTTATGTGCGAATTGTTGGCGAGTTTTTTAATTAGCGCCTTAAAGTGGCGCATGGGATCTCTACCGGAATTAACACTTAAATTCCCTTATCAAGCGCCGGAGCATATTGAACAATATCAAGCGTATCTTCCTGGGCTATATCATTTCAATATTGGCCAAGGAGCTCAGAAAAAAATATCAGTAGATAGTCAAAGAAATTTGTTTTGCTTGCAGGTAACTATCAGTCAACACACGCTAAAGCAATCATTTAGCGAGAGTAATCAAGCCATCAAGCGTCATCACTTGAATCAGCTATGCAAGAGCCATTTTTCAGTCGGGCTTATGCAATGTTTAATACAATTTATTGCTAAATCTTTAGATGATAATAAACCACTTAGTCTTGATACAGCCGCTGAACATTTGAAGATGAGTGTATCGACATTAAAGCGCAAGCTGTCTGCACATAAAACCAGTTACCAGTATTTACTCGATCTTTATCGACAGCAACAAGCTGTTTTTCAACTGACTGAGCAGGGCTTTAGTAATGAAAAGGTTGCTGAAGCATTAAACTTTTCTGATATGACGAACTTTCGTCGCTCATTTAAACGCTGGACAGGCGTAACCCCAAACGCATTAAAGCAGGCGCATTGTTCAAATCACCATTGATGTTGTTTGGCGTTAACTGTGATTGATAAGGCACGGTCATTAATGGACATCAATTTCATACTGCCATATGATTAGCGCAATAAAAAACACTCCTCAACATTTGGTAAAATATGAATAATAAAAAAATAACCTTAAGTACTGCAATGCTCATTGCCTTATGCAGCCTGTCGGGTTGTAGTCAAGATGAGCAAACTAATGCTAACGCTAAGCCCGTTGTTGCGGCTGAAAATACGGTAGCAAAAGTGAGTTATCCAACGACAAAAAAAGTAGTAGTTGTTGATGACTATTTTGGTACCAAAGTTACCGATGCTTACCGTTGGTTAGAAGATGATACCAGCACTGAAACAGCAAGTTGGGTAAAGGCACAGAATAAAGCAACGTATGGTTATTTAGCACAAATTCCTTATCGTGAAAAAATCAAAACTCGTCTTGCGGCACTGCTAGATTATGAAAAAGTGGGTATGCCCTTTATTGAAGGTGACTACAGCTACTTCTATAAAAATGACGGTTTACAAAATCAATATGTTTTATATCGTCAAAAAGGTGATGAAGCTGCAGAAGTATTTTTAGATCCTAATGCTTTTAGTGAAGATGGCACGGTTTCGTTAGCTAGCATTGAATTTAGTGAAGATGGCTCATTGGCGGTTTATCTTATTTCAGAAGGTGGTAGTGATTGGCGTAAAGCTCGTATCATTGATACTAAAACTAAGGAAGTCCTTGAGTCAGAATTAGTTGATATTAAGTTTAGTGATTTATCTTGGCTTGGTAATAAAGGCTTTTATTATTCAAGCTACGATAAACCTAAAGGTAGTGAGCTTTCGGCAAAAACCGACCAGCACAAGCTGTACTACCACAAATTAGGTACTGCTCAGACTGAAGATGCCATCGTTTTTGGTGGTAGTGATGAGCAAAAACATCGTTATGTTAGTGGTGAAGTGACAAAAGACAATAAGTATTTGTTGATCTCTGCTGCGGTATCTACTTCAGGTAACAAACTCTTTATTAAAGATTTAACAAAAGCGAATGCGCCATTAATAACGATTGTTGGTAATACTGATTCGGATACTAGCTTAGTCAGTAGTAAAGACGATGAACTACTGTTTATCACTAATATGAATGCGGCTAATAAACGTGTTGTTAAAGTGAATGCCCAACAGCCAACTGCTGAATTTTGGCAAGACTTGATCCCTGAAACTGAAAATGTATTATCGATTTCGACTGGTGGTAAATTTTTGTTTGCTAAATATATGAAAGATGCCACTTCTTTTATTCAGCAATATGATTTTAACGGTAAAAAAATTCGTGATATCGCTTTACCAGAAGTAGGCACTGCCGGCGGTTTTAGCGGTAAAGAATCTCAAAGTAAGCTTTATTATTCGTTTAGTAATCAGAAAACACCTTCAACGATTTTTAGCTTAGATGTTGCCACCGGTGAATCTGTGGTTCATATGAAATCTAAAGTTAAGTTTAATAGTGCTGACTTTGAATCAAAACAAGTTTTTTATACCTCTAAAGATGGTACTAAAGTACCTATGATCATTACTCATAAAAAAGGCTTAACGTTAGACGGCAGTAATCCAACGATTCTTTACGGTTACGGTGGTTTCAATGTTAGCTTACAACCTCGCTTTAGCTCAACACGTGCTGCATGGTTAGAATTAGGCGGTGTATATGCGGTTGCTAACTTACGTGGCGGCGGTGAATACGGTAAAAAATGGCATAACGCTGGCACACAAATGAAGAAGCAAAATGTTTTTGATGACTTTATTGCTGCCGCAGAATACTTGATTAGCGAGAAAGTTACTTCGTCAGACAAGCTAGCGGTAATGGGCGGCTCTAATGGCGGCTTGTTAGTGGGGGCAGTGATGACGCAACGTCCTGAGCTATTTAAAGTAGCATTACCTGCCGTAGGTGTGCTTGATATGCTGCGCTACCATACTTTTACTTCTGGTGCCGGTTGGGCTTACGACTACGGCAAATCTGATGATAATGCGGAAATGTTTAACTACTTATTAGGTTATTCTCCGGTACATAATGTCAAAGCGGGTACTCATTATCCTGCCACTATGGTAACAACGGGTGATCATGATGATCGTGTGGTTCCTGCCCATTCATTTAAATTTGCTGCTGAATTACAAGCGAAGCAAGCTGGCAATAACCCAACTTTGATTCGTATTGAAACAGACGCTGGCCACGGTGCAGGTACGCCAATTAGCAAAACGATTGACCAGTATGCTGATATTTATGGTTTTACCTTATTTAATATGGGCGTGAAGGATATTTAACCCCTGCTAAATAAATATAAGCAACAAAAAGCCCTGTAATTACAGGGCTTTTTTAATTCACCTTGAGGAAAGTAGTGACAGTGAATTAATTGGCTTTCGCAATTGTAAGTGCTTTGCATACATTTGCACGACAATTTCATGCTATTGTACTTGATGTCTTATCTTCATAATGGCCTCAATTAACAAAGACGTGGAATCACATTATGAAAAATTTAGCACTTATAACCTCGATACTGATTACGGTACTTGCATTGCAAGCTTGCGGTAGCAGTTCAAAAAAATCAACTGCACCGACAACGCCAGCAGTTCCAACAACACCAACAGTTCCAACAACACCTGTAACCCCAGAAGCAATACATCATATACAGCCAGAAAATGTTGCTGAATATATTGATAATTTTAAACGCCAATTTGACGCATTAGAACTGCAAATTGACGGTGTAAATTATGACATCTCATTCGTTGATATGAATGAAGATGATAATCTGATTTTTGCTCAATATGATAAAGGCTTTTTGTTTTTTGGCTTTGATTTTGAAGAGAATGAGCCTGTTGCCTTTATCAGGGTAGTAGAAAGTGAACTGGAAGATATTAATGAGGCACTTGCCGATGCTAATAATTATTTCTTTGGCAAGGACATTTCGATATCACAAGATGATAACGATAATGCAATATATGAAGGTAGTATTAGTCACCCTCAAAAAGGTGATTTTTCAATAAAAATGATTATTAATGAGTCTTTAATAGAAGGTGGCACTAGTACGGTTGAAGTGTCTGGTACTCAAGCCTTGATTAATGGTGACCTTGGCAGTTTAACATATGTACAGATCAGTGATTTAATTAGTGAGCATCCTGAAGTTGATACCTTGTTGCTACAAGAAATTAGTGGTTCGGTAAATGACGCAATTAACATGCACACAGGTAGGTTGGTACGTAATGCTCAGTTAACTACAATGGTTGAAGCAACTTCTGATATTAATTCTGGCGGTGTTGATTTATATGCTGCTGGTTTCAAGCGAGTATATACTGAAGGTGCAAAGCTTGGTGTTCACTCTTGGTGTTGTACAGACGGTAAACCAGCTGATGAACTTGGTCGAGATCACGAAGGGCACGGCGCGCAGTTAACATTCTTCAGAGAAATGTTAGGAGCTGAATTGGGTCCAGAGTTTTACTTTTTCACTATAGAAGCGGCACCTCATGAGACGGTGCATGTGATGACAAAAGCAGAATTAGATAAATACTTGCTACAATAGGTTTGAAATTTAAAGTGATTGAAAAGAGGCGTTATTAATGCCTCTTTTTTATTTTTTTGCTATATTCAGCTTAATATCCTATTGAGTGATTTATATACCTTAGATGTCGAGCCCCCAAACTATCATGCTGGTTGAAGATGATGAAACACTAGCATCTTTACTGCAAAACTACCTATCAAGCTTTGGTTTTGATGTTCTTGTGGTTCATTCAGGCAATGAAGCGGTTAACAAAATTACTGCAATTCAGCCTTCATTAGTTGTTCTTGATTTAATGTTACCAGGTATGGATGGCTTGTCTGTGTGTAGGCAAGTTAGAAGTCAATTTTCAGGTCAAATACTGATGCTAACGGCCAGTGGTGATGATATGGACCAAGTTGCAGCATTGGAAATTGGTGCCGATGATTTTGTTCAAAAGCCCATTCAACCTCGTGTGTTGTTAGCAAGAATTAAAAACTTGTTGCGTCGAGAACTCAATACCATAGAAGCTAGTCAATCAAACCAGAAAAGCGAACCATCCAATTCCAGCAAAGAAAAAACATTTGGTGCTTTGTGGTTGAACGAGTCACTACAACGCTGCAAGTTAAATGATGAGTTAGTGCCTTTAACACCTTCAGAATTTTTACTACTTTGGCACTTAGCTAAACATGCTGAACAAGTGCTTAGTCGGGAAGAGTTGCTGCAATCTTTACGGAACATTGAATATGACGGCTTAGATCGTTCGGTAGATAATAAAGTTGCTCAAATTCGTAAAAAGCTTAAAGATGATGCTAACCGCCCACAAGGAGTGATAACCGTTAGAGGGAAGGGTTATATGTTTGTTCCTGATTACTGGTAATTATTACACATACAATTACATACAGAGTGTAAGACTAATTATCGTTAAACTGCCTTTATCACTTTAAGAAAAGTAAATTTTATGACCAGATTGTTTATCTCATTGTACTTGGGGTTATTAGCAACACTATACTTATTTGTTACTGTTGCTCATTTAATTAACACACATTTGTATGTTGATATCGATAATATCATTAGATCAGATAACTTCATTGCAGAAATAATGATGCTTGAAGAGTTGGATAAACATATTACTTTAGAGCGCCGGCAAGCTCTTATGAACATTATTGCGGAGAAAAACCAAAGTATTATCAGTCCAGTTATAATCGACAAAATTCCCAGCCATATTCAACAAGCATTGCAAGAGCAAAAAACTTGGTTTGATGACGAGGAATATGATTATTTTACTGCATTCTCACCAGCAACATATTACCGTATTAAATACAACGAAACTCATCATTTACTAAAAATGGAAGAAACTGTAGACGAAGCAATTTTATTAGCTCTGGTCTTTTTTGTCGCCACGGCGTGTTTCATTTGGTTATTTGGTCTTCATCGAAAATTAATGCGTGTTGAGACTACCTTAGTTGATATTAGCCAAGGTGATTTATCTGCAAGAGCGTCGACCAAAAAACGTTTTCAGGTTGGCCGGTTGAATACTTGTTTAAATACAATGGCAGAAAAAATGGAGGATATTTTAAGTAGTCATAAGCAACTTACTCATGTTATTGCTCATGAATTTCGTTCACCTTTATTTCGTATGCAAATGATATTGGAGATGATGGTTACCTTAAATAAACAAGATAATACGGCTCATATTAAAGAGTTAGAAGATGAGATTTTTTGTTTAGAGGACTTAGTTAGCGAGCTATTAAGTTATGCAAAAATGGAACGTGCAGAGCTTAAACTGCAACTTGAACTCGTAAATACTTTTACTTTTCTAGAAAATATACATGAAAAGCTATTAGTTGAATGTAAGGCAAACCTTCATTGGGTAAATCATCTTGATGAAAAGGGTAAGTTTTTCATTGATCAATCGTTAACAGCACGTTGTATTATTAACCTTGTCAAGAATGCTGATAAGTATGGCGGGTCAGGTGTTTATGTTGATATTGAGCAAAAAGATAACTCAATGATTATTTGTGTTGAGGATGATGGCAATGGCATACCAACTTCACAGCAAGCGAATATCTTTGAGCCTTTTCATCAGGTAAATGATGTTAATCAAAGTGTCGGTTTTGGTCTTGGACTTGCTATCGTTAAAGAAATAGCACAATTACATGGCGGCAAGATTACTGTTGCTGATAGTGAGTTCGGTGGGGCTAAGTTTGTTTTAGTATTGCCAATAAAGCGTTAATTTTCGTTTTTTAATCTGTGTACTTGATTTGAGTATTGGCTGTGAGGTGGGATAAAGGAAGTAGTTTAGATTCAACCCGATGATTTTATCTAAACTACTAAGGCAACAGTATTTAAGCAAAAGTATCTTGTAGTGGTGGCACTACTTGCTTCTTACGGCTCATTACGCCGTCTAACCAAGCTTTACCGTCAGTTAATGTTATGTCGTAAGCTTTTTCAACAATACTTGCATCATCGCTAAC
>PJEL010000632.1_pt1 | contig 41036 bp, 32 predicted proteins | sample 1853271 | NCBI WGS metagenome assembly PJEL01 (sample SAMN08108733, study PRJNA415343) | Invertebrate metagenome, whole genome shotgun sequencing project. | host: Globobulimina | place: Sweden: Gullmar Fjord | collected 2015-08
GGTAACTCGATTCGACTAGTAACATGGGTCGAATCCGTCAGCCGATTTCGCGCGACCCGGCGATATGCGTTCCTCCGTTCTCAGGACAATGCACTCGTTGCAACCGCCGCGACAGACTGGGTCCTAGTCACACGAGATACCCGCAAGCCCGTCCGGGTGAGTCCTGAGATGACAGCAGCGTTTCTCGGATTGCGAGCAGAGACAGGCCAAAAAGGCGGATAGTCAGGTAATTTCATCACAATCAGGGGTCGTCGAAAGTGATTGACCCGGTTATCCTTGATGGTACAAGTGTGCATTCGCGAATGAGGTGCACCACGACTTTTGAATCGAACTTCACGGAGCGGTTGAATCATGGAATTTGTGACGGCTGATGAACTCAAAGAACTGCAATCCCGCCTTGACAATCTGGCCAGCAATCGGCTAGAACTCTCCGCCCGCATCGGTGCTGCCCGCGAGTTAGGTGATCTCAAGGAAAATGCAGATTACCATGCTGCCCGTGAAGACCAAGGCATCAATGAAGCCAAGATCCGTGATCTCGAAGAGCGCATTAAGAATTCCCGGGTTATGGATGCGGACGTGATCCCGGATGACATGGTGTTCGTCGGCGCGACGGTCAAGTTGCGTGATACCGCTAACGACGATGAAGATCTGTACAAATTGGTTGGCCAAGCCTCCGGCTCATTCAGCTTCGATTTCATCGAAGTCACCCAGAATTCGCCGATGGGTGAAGCACTCATGCGCGCACGAGTGGGTGAAACTGTCCGCGTCGATCTCCCCAAAGGCCCCAAGCGATTCGAGATCCTCGAAATCGTGTAAACGCAAACGAAGCAAGCAAGATGGATTCCAGCCTTCGCTGGAATGACGATGGGTGGCAGCAATGACGGTAGGTGGCAGGAACGACGATCGGTAAACGAGTGAATCTCGCGTGATCTGATACGCGCGCTGTTCAAACCGCCTGCCGTCATTCCCGCGGAGGCGGGAATCTAGGGGCAGTCGAGAGGGTTGTGTTTTTTCACCCCTCTTTTTTGGTTGCACTAGACGTCAGTCCCATCCTTCAAATCAATGGAAGCAAACGCGGTTTTCTTGAATAAGCACACGCCCGTTTCATACCCCTGGATCCCCGCCTGCGCGGGGATGATGGCAGGTGGTTTGGATAGCGCGTGTGAAAGAGGACGCGATAGCGTCGCGGGGACAGGGGTGACCCGCATGGTTCAAAAGGTGAATTCAGCGCCGACGAAGAAGCCTGCGAAGTAAGCATCAAATTCGTAATCTTGGCCGTTGGATTGTTCAACATCATCCAGGTTTGCATAGAACGCTCGATACCCGGCTGCGATACCTGCATTGGGAACAGGTTTCCAGGTCAACGTTGCAAACAGATCAAGTGACGTAAGCGAGCCTTCGGAGATGCCAAAACCGCCAAGTGCATCCACGGCGATGCCGACTTCCCCCCACGCGTTCTCAGGCGATAAGAGGGTGACATCCAACCGTATGCCGCCTTCGATGATGGCATGCCATTCGTCGTATTCTGCTTCTACTCCGCCACCCACTTGGGCAAACGACTGATCGAGATTAAACGCTCGCGCTCCGCCGAGCACATGCAGCCGCATGTCCGCACCGCCCGGATCGGATTTTTTGGATTCGGTGAGGTCGCCGAAGAAGTCATAGCCGAGATGGATGCCATACGACGTTGCCGCGATCGACGAATCAACACGGGTGCCCGCCACGAGTGACGAACCATTCACAGTAATGCCACGATCGAGATTGGTCGTCGAATCTTGGCTGGTATCAAACGCATCCAATGTGAGCAGCCACTTCTCCCATTTCCCTTGATTGAAATCAAAAGTCATGGTGCCTGTGAACGAGGCTTCCGGATCATCCAAATCGAGATTGTTTTCGATCACAATGTCCGAGCCGTTGAAGTTGGCATCACCCGCTGGTGCAGCGAACCATGCTCCGCCTCGCACTGTGAGATCAAACGGCAGGGCGTTCTCTTGATTCATCTCATCCGGTGTATCGGTATCTGATTGACGAATAGCTGTTCGGCTGGATTTCCAAGAGGCCAATTCCTTAGCATTCGAATCGGCGCCGTCGTTGGCTTTGATGACGTCGGTTGGTCCCGCCAATACCGTGAGGCCGACCAGAACACATGAAAACGTGGTTTGCTGCATACCGAGGTGATTCGTCCGGATCATTCGATTCATCCCTACTCGAGTTCGGCTGTGGCCTCGATTGGCCGAGATCTGTAACATATCATTCCGTTTCGCACCATTCAGGATATAGCAGGACCGGTTGTTGGACGAATAATAAAGCGATTAGAATGAACACCCCCCAAGAAGAACCATCTCAATCCGGCGAGCAGGCGTACCACCAGAAGAATGAGGCAGCGCCACGCCCGCCCACACCGCTGCCGGCCGGCCAGGGGGTCGAGATCGCTCCGGGGCTGCGGGTGGTCGAATCTGTCCTCCGGTTCTCGTTTTCGCGATCGTCAGGCCCGGGGGGGCAAAATGTTAACAAAGTGAATACTCGGGCAGAATTGCGACTGTGTGTCGAAGACCTCCTTCCACCTTCGGGCAACCTGCAGAAATTCGCGGCAGTGAGATTGCGTAAATTGGCGGGTCGGCGACTGACCCAAAACGATGAGATTATCATCGTGTGTGATGAACATCGCACCCAACGTCGCAATCGCCAGGAGTGTTTGGTCCGATTGCGAGAGATCCTCGTAGAAGCTCAACACCGACCGCGCAAACGCAAAAAGACGAAGCCCAGCCGAGGTGCGGTACAACGTCGATTGAACGAGAAGAAGAAGCGGGGCGAGATTAAGCGCAAGCGTGGGCGGGTGGACAAGAAAGCAGAATAAGAGGTCTACTGGCTTCTGATGGTGTAGTGTGGGAATCTCTACAGCACCTTGATACGCTGGACCATGATGATGACAACGACAACAACCATGACCACCAACACACCAACAAACTCCTCCTCGACGAATAATGATGCACCACTCATGCTCTCCGTGTCCGGATCGCGGGGCATTGTGGGGCAAACCATGACCCCTGATGTTGCGTGGCGGATGGCGGCAGCGTTTGGGCTTGAAATTCAAGCGTCCACGGGGAATCTGAACCCGTTGATCGTGATCGGCCGCGATTCGAGGCCTTCGAGTGAAATGCTGGGTGCTGCAGCGGTTGCAGGTTTGTTTGCGGTCGGCTGTCGAGTCATGCGATTGGGATGTGTGTCCACGCCTACCGTGTCTGTCATGTTGCATCATTACAAAGCGCAAGGCGGCATGGTGATTACCGCAAGCCACAATCCTATTCAATGGAATGGTTTGAAATGTCTGAACACAGACGGTGTTGCGCCCCCCGCAGCTGATGCGGAGCGCATCATTGCTCGCTTCAAAGCCAACGATATCACCCAAGTTGCAGGCGATGTCATGCAACCCATGCAAAGCGATCTGAACGGCGATGAAATCCATGTGCTCAAAGTGCTGGAACATCTGGGTACTGACCAAGCGCAGAAAATACGGGCTCAACGGTTCAAGGTTGTCCTAGATTCTGTGAATGGTGCAGGATGTGTAGCGGGCAAGATGTTGCTTGAATTGTTGGGTTGCGAGGTTGTGCATCTCAACGGCGAACCGACCGGCCATTTTGCGCACACACCCGAACCCACCAAAGAAAATCTGACGGCATTGGCGGATGCGGTGCCGAGGGAACAAGCGCACGTCGGATTTGCACAAGACCCGGATGCGGATCGCTTGGCGGTGGTGGATGACACGGGCCGCTACATCGGCGAGGAGTACACGTTGGTCCTATCCACTGAAGCGGTATTGCAATCGCTCGGCGAGGATGCGCCCAAAGCGACGGTGGGGACGAATTTGTCTACCTCTCGCATGATGGACGATGCCTGTGCACGACATGGCGCGACCTTGATCCGTAGTGCGGTCGGTGAAGCGAATGTCGTCGAAGCAATGAAACAGAACGCCAGCGCGTGTGGCGGAGAGGGAAACGGGGGAATCATCTGGCCACCCGTGACGTATGTCCGCGACAGCCTATCAGGGATGGCGTTGGTATTGTCGCTTTTGGCGAACCAAGGGCAGTCATTGAGTACCATCATCAACGATTGGCCGACGTATACATTTGTCAAAACGAAGATCGGCATCAAGCCCGGTTTGGCGGATCGAGCGATCGCTGCGATGGCGGAACGGTTTGGTGCGCATCAAGTTGATATGTCGGATGGCATTCGCATTGACCTGCAGGAGAATAATGCGATGGATGCCAATCTCGTTGCTGGGAGCTGGGTGCATGTGCGGGCGAGTAATACCGAGCCGATTCTCCGCATTCTCGTCGAGGCTCCAACAGATGCAGATGCGCAAGCGTTGGTTGATGTATCGCAGGCAGTCATTGCACAAAGCGATAATGAGTAACAACGCATTAGAGCATTAGATGATCAATCGTTGCCTTGGTTCGGCTCTTCGGGTGTGTTCATTCGATTGCCCGATTCTTCCCAAGGGCTTGGTGACGAATCTGAGCCGACGGATTGCTTGATGTCAGCTGGTGCAACAGACCGGCGCATCATGCGGATGACGGCTATGATGGCGACAATCGCAAAAAAGGTGAGCAATGTCGCAGCAAGAAGGGTGAACATCGTGATCGCTGCAGTCTTCTCATTCGTAGAGGTATCGGCAGCTGCAGCACTGTCCTGTGCAATCAAAATCGCAAGATGTGAAAGCGTGTTCATCAGGGCAATCCTGTCTGTGCGGAGCATGACCAAACGAGTAGTGAGCGGTGAATCGTATCCAACGGCCAACCGCCATGTTAGTTGAGCATCCATCATGCGAAGCGAATTCGGACGTTTGAGCCAATCTTCACATCGGACGTAGTTTGCATCGGATGTCTTGAATTGGCCTGATTGTCTGATCAAGGTAGAGCCTAAATCCAGTTATTTCAATGATTTACGGATAGGTGGGCGTAGCCTGAGGCCGATGGCGGGGAGGGGTGCTATTCGATGGAAAACAGCAACCAAACGTAGGTCTTGCCGTACCATTTGATAGGTGGAATTGGCACAGCATGTTTACGGAATGCCGATTCCCCTAAGAATACCATGGACCCGCCCGCCAATCCTTTGCCTTGAACCCTCTGCAGGAACACGCACTTGAAACTCCACGCCACCCAACGACAACAACGATCGATGCCTCGTAAATCACGAACCGCTCGCCCTTGGAGCATGGTCGCAGCATCCGCGTTGCTGTTGTCCACTTCGTTCTTGGCGAGTCTGACCAATTCTTCGTTTGCAACGAAGGATGCAAGTCGGCATCAGGCGTGGCAACCTGTCTCAACAACCGCTGGTGTACCTCTCACTGCAACCGAATGGGCAGATGGATTATGGTCTGGCGCAAAGAACGGCTTACCCAAGACCGTTTTGAATCGTCTCCATGATTTACCCGCAGAACACGCGGACCCCGACGTAGTAGATTTGAACGGTGACATCCAAACGCTATTTTCAAATCTCGATGCACAATTAGATGAACGGATTAAGTCATATCACGATGCGCTCGAAGAACTCGAGCAACATTTAGCGGAAGATGATCTACGACAGGCGCTAGCCGATGCACTGGGAGCCCATGAAGTGAGCCTCGCGGCCCATGAATTGCTCACCTCGCATGAGCGTGCGCATGAACTGAAGACTCAGGATGCAGTACTCCGTGACCCGCAAATTGTCGCGTTGGTCAAGACAGCAGAAACGGAAGCCTTTCGGGCGACGCAAACGGGAAACTGGTTGCACGCACAAGATTTATACTACCGTTTGAATGCGTTGATGAATCAGAGCCAACGGTATGAGAAAGATCTGGCGCGTGCGTCACGGCGCATTCAACTCTTGAGTTTGTACGTTCCTGATCGCCTACACCAATTAACCAATCGACATTTGGAATCAATCGGCGAAGAGATTAGGCCAAACTCTGACGAAGGCAATCGCACGCCGTGGCAAGACCGTGTCGCGGGGATTAACCGCACGATGGTGGTCGAATCACTTGACGCAGCGGCCTCGGATCATTTGTGGAGCCAGGGTTGGAAGCCACTCGTCTCCGGTGGGCTGGATGCCATTGAGGTTTTTCTAACCACCAACGATCTGAAAGAGGCGTTTCCCAGCCTCAAGAATGAGTCGCAGCGCAAAAGCATGCTCAAGTCGATCCGCGCGGAGAAAACACGCTGGGAAAACGAAGCACGGCATGAGCGCTTTGGAGCGTTTGAAGTCTTGCGCCGATTGCAACGGCACAACCAAGGTTCAGTGCAACTTCCACAAGAAGTCATCTTGCGAGAATTTACCGAAGGCAGCATGACCAGCCTCGATAAGTTCTCATCCATGATTTGGCCGTTCGATATGTCTATGTTCAGCCGCCAATTGAATGGGTCGTATGTCGGCGTGGGGATCCAAATCACTTTGGACGAAGCATATCGTCTCAAAGTGATTTCTCCGCTGGAAGATTCTCCTGCGATGACGGCCGGCATTCGGGCAGGCGATGTGATTACCGCCATTGATGGAAAGAGCACCACGGGTATAACGGTAACGCGTGCGATTACCACTATTACGGGCAAGCCGAATACGAACGTCGTGTTGACGGTTGAACGTCAGGGCGCAGAAAAGAATCTTGATTTCGTCGTTCGTCGGCGACCAATTCGAATCGAAACAATCAAGGGTTGGCGACGCAAGGATGGGCAAAAAGACTGGGATTACATGATTGATCCCGAAAACAAAATTGGGTATATACGACTCGTGCAACAGTTCGGGCCGAACACCGTGTCCGAATTCGACCGTGCGATCATGGATTTGCGGCGCCAGCATGTGCAAGGAATCATCTTGGATGTGCGGTTCAACCCCGGCGGTTTGCTGAGCCAGGCGGTGCAATTGTGCAATCGATTTGTCGAACAGGGATTGATCGTAGAAACAGTGGACCCGCGCGGAAACAGTGAAAAATTTACCGCTCGTCGTCATCGTGCACAAGACCTTGATGGTGTGCCGCTGATCGTACTGGTGAATGAAGGCGCTGCCTCTGCAAGTGAGATCGTGGCGGGATGTTTGCGTGATCATGATCGCGCCTTGCTTATCGGCAGTCGAACGTATGGCAAGGGCAGTGTGCAAAAAGTCCGTCGAATAGCGGGTGATACTGCACGTTTGCGCCTCACCAGCGAGCATTATCTGATTCCGAGCGGCCGAAGTATTCATCGTCGACCGGGCAAGTCTATCTGGGGTGTGGATCCGCATTTAGAAGTTCGCGTTACACCCGAGCAAATCGCAGCGACGATTTTGCTACGTCAGGAATGTGATATCATCTTCGATCCGAATGAGGAGGCACCCGCCAATGCAATCATCGCGGATCGCAATAAGAAGCAAAACGAGGATGGTAACGATGATGATGCAGCAGGTGATTTAGCCGCGGTTCCTGCTGGCCCCATTGATCGCAATCCAGATCGGTTGATCACTGAGCCGGGCTACGATTTACAATTGCAGACCGCATTGATTCTATTACAATCACATGAATTGCCCGACAAAGCGCGACACGCTGTCTTGCAATCGCGGTAACACTATTCAGTAGGATGAGTGGGGGATGGTGTTCTATCGAAAAGCAAAGGACCGCTAAAAGTCCGCCTGCCTCAGAGGCGATGTCGCGGTATACATGATTGGGTGGGGCTAGAATGAAGCCACCATGACAGCCCCCAATGAGAATTCGCGACAATCTGATGCACCATTTCATGCGCATCTCTTATGGAATGTGAACGATACAGAAGCAAACGGCTTGCAATCGCTGATTGATCCCGAAGTCGCTACTCTCACCATTGGGTCTGATGTTCGTGATGCGGCTGGCGATGGAATTCAGATGCTCATCGCAGGGCGATTTACAGAAGAAAATATCCAAGCGTGTAAATTGAGTTGCCTCTCCCATGTGGTTATTCCGTGGACCGGCCTCCCGGATCAGGCTCGCGTGATATTGCAACGGCATCCAACAATTGCTGTCCACAACCTACATCATAATGGAATCACAACGGCTGAAATGGCAATCACGTTGCTGCTTACTGCCGCCAAGGAGATAATTCCGTTGGATCAAGCGTTGCGCAAAGGCGATTGGACGCCTCGGTACACGCCAACCGGCAATACAATTCGATTGCACGGTCAGACCGCCCTCATCATTGGGTTTGGCGTGATCGGTCAACACATTGCAAAGACGCTTCACAGTCTGGGTATGCAGGTGCACGCCATCTGTCGCAATCCTGAAAAACACGCACCCCCGACCTATGTCACTTTGCATCCTTGCGATGCGTTGCATGCGTTGCTGCCCACGGCGAACGCGATTCTTCTCGCACTTCCACTCACCGAACTGACCCGTGGCTTGATCGGTCAACCAGAGTTAGCGTTGTTGCCCGCAAGGTCCGTTTTGGTGAACGTCGCTCGAGCTGGCGTTGTGGATGAGAAAGCGTTGTATGACGCATTAGCATCGCGGCGGCTGCACGCCGCCGGTTTGGATGTGTGGTACCATTATCCTGAGAACGAGGCCTCCCAAGCGTTCACTCTGCCATCTTCTGTGCCACTCTTCGAACTTGACAATGTTGTACTCAGTCCTCATCGAGGCGGGGCGGCCGGCGGTGATGATGCATCGCAACTACGGTGGATAGCGTTGGCGGAGGTGATTCACGCAGCTGCCCGGAATGAAATGGTCCCCAACCGAGTTGACCTCGATGCGGGGTACTGACCCATTGGGCAGTTGCAGGTGCATACACTCTCACCACGGACGCCACGCAGACCATTGCGAGAGACTTCTTGAACTATGCCTTTCGATCAAACATCAACCTCTGAACAACCATCGCCTTCCAATGCAGATTCTGCGATGCGAAAACCGGCCTACTACCCGATTTTGGATGGGCACAACGATGTGCTTATGGTGCTCTCACAGGCGCAAGCAGAAGAAAATGCGGACCGTCAGTTAAGTTCATTTTTCGAAGAGAGTGAAGAAGGACACATCGATCTTCCGCGCGCACAGCGGGGTGGTTTGGCGGGCGGTTTCTTTGCTATGTTTGTGCCTAATCCGAAAGATGAAGATGATCTGTACGATTATGATGATGATGCAGCGGACGAGAGCATGATAAATATGGGCACTGCATTATCAACAACCGATTCGTCGACATCGTCGGCGGCTGATGAGGTTGATTGGGTGACCGGAAGACAAGAGGGCACGTTACCGCTGGCCAAACCGATCGGATTTGAATATGCGTTTCATGAAGCGCGTGCGATGCGTGATGTGCTTTATACACTTGAAATAGAGTCTCATGGAGCGTTTCAAGTGGTGTATACGGTCGATGGGCTAGAACGCAATATTGCCAACCATGTGGTGTCTGCGATCTTTCATTTTGAAGGGGCAGAACCGATCGCGCCTGATTTGAGTAACCTCGATGCTTGGTACGATGATGGTCTGCGGTCATTGGGACTGGTATGGAGTCGACCAAACGCATTTGCGTGTGGAGTACCGTTTCATTGTCCATCGTCACCCGACACCGGGCCGGGCCTGACGGATGCAGGACGAGCACTTGTTCGAGCGTGCAATGACATGGGCATTATGCTCGACCTTTCACACCTGAATGAGCAAGGATTCTGGGATGTCGCTAAGTTGTCCAAGAAACCACTGATTGCATCGCACTCATGCGCCCATGCAATCTGCCCGGCGGCTCGAAATCTCACTGACAAACAGCTGGATGCAATTCGTGATTCGGACGGCATCGTCGGAGTTAATTTCTTTGTCGGCGACATGCGGGAGGACGGTCGACTGGATGCTGACACGCCGTTGAGTGATCTGGTTCGGCAAATAGATTACATCTCGCACCGAGTGGGGATTGATCGAGTCGCATTCGGCAGCGATTTTGATGGAGCGACCATGCCCAAAACTCTGGGAGATGCTGCGGGGCTTCCAAATCTGATCGCGGCCCTCCGGCAGGCCGGTTACAACGATGGCGACCTTGCCAAATTAACGCATGGCAACTGGCTTAGAATCTTGCGATCAGCCTGGAATGAAGAATCGGATGATCCCTTTGATGCGTGAATTGCGGATTTGATGATGATTCTGGCCATCACCTGTCGGTATCGACTTGCGGATGGTGGGCAGTGGCGTTACCATATCCGCTCCAAAACGAACATCAGCCGAGTGCGTACCTCAGGCTGCCCACAGAGATAGAAGAATGGATGAAATGCAATGCAGCAGATCAAGATTTTTGTTGATATCGAATCAAATTTTGAAGGCCTGGAAGAACGGATCAATGCATGGTTGGCGGAGAATGCGTCTTGCCGCATCGTCAATGTGTTTGGCAATGTTGCTCCGCAGACTCATACGGTGTCAACGAGCAGCAGCGGTACATTGCAAGGCAGCAAATTTGCCTCATCCGATTTGATGTACACGGTTGTCTACGAAAAATCGTAATTCAATTCGCGGATTGATTCAAACGGAACGTTGTTCATTCTTTTTTGGTTTGCATTCTCTTCGGGCGAAGGCGCTGCGCTTTGGAACATCCCTCTTCTCAAACGATCAACATCTGTGATGTACCCTGCGTCATTGCGGTGGGATTTCCCGTGGCAAGTCTGGCATTGCTGCTCTTGTCGCCGTTGTTGGGGTATGAACATTGGGAACTCATCATGCGCGAAGAAGGTGGGTTCTACGAGATCGCGACGATCTTGATCTTGTTGCCCGCCATCCCCATGGCCGCTTGGGTCGTCTTTCATGGCCGACACCTGCCCTCCGGAATCAGTGCAATCGTGTTGCTCGGCGGGTTGGCCGCATTGTACTTCGCCGGCGAAGAGGCGAGTTGGGGGCAACATATGCTCGGGTTTGAAACGCCTGACTCGATTGCGGAGATCAACGGTCAAAAGGAATTCAATATCCACAACCTCAACGGCGGAGCGGTATTCAACAATGTTATTCGACAAGCCATGCTGCTCGGCTGTCTCGTGCTCGGGGTCATCATTCCGTTGATACGAAAGTATCGAATTCAAGGGGTTGAACATTCCTTTGGGAAAGAGCGTTCATACTGGATTGTGCCGACGCTGATCCTTGTACCCGCAGCAGCCTTAGCCTTCTTGTCTGGCGTGCCAAACGACATTTTGGACGAGATGAATCGCGAATTCGCAATTGACAGTTATGTAAGTATGACACTTATCGAACCGGCAGGTGAATTCAAAGAGTTCTGCTTTGCACAGGTTATTCTACTTTATCTGTGGTCTGTCTTCTTACGTGCTCGCTCGTTCGTGAGAGTCACGAAAGCGGGATAACGCAGCTTATCACGGTCTTCTCCCAACAGAACGTGTCTTGTTATCCCATCGCACGGTTTCGCAGCTCCCTCTGAAATCTCATCCAAAGTCGTGTTGCACACTAGCCTGCATTGGGAGTATCGCGTCAAACCGATTTGGGGCATCGCAGGCTGCCCTACACGGGTTGAATTTCTAAATAATCTACGAACTTGAGACTAGAACATCGCGGTATAGACAGAGCAAAGTTGGTTCTGCCATTGATCGTGATATAACCCGATACTGTTTCCTGATGAAATTGAATTGATGCAGTCGATGAAAAGAATGAACCTGTTAGGCTTTCGCAACGAATAATTCATATACGAACACACACACAAGCGAGGAAGAGACTTTCCTTTAACCGCTTTCCAAACATTTCTCTCCTTCACTGAACTGAGGCTTGGACCTAACTCCAGCCTCCGTTCAGTTTTTGCGTTAACCGGCAATGACTCTTTTTTCGCAAATTACGGCGCGGGGTTATCGCCGGGCTTCGGTGCATCAGAGGGTGAGGTAGAAGGCGGCGTCTTCTTCATTTCATTGTGTGCATCCTGAGGGCTTGAGTTGTCAGCTACCGTCTTGGCATTTGGTTTGACACCCCGAACCCACTCACTCGTACCTTGGATGAGGATGTAGAAAATGGGGATCAAAAAGATGCCCACGACCGTTGAGAACAAACTACCACCAAATACTGCCGTGCCGAGAGATCGTCTGCTCATTGCGCCCGCTCCGGTAGCGATCACAAGCGGGGCGACTCCGAGGATGAATGAAAACGCGGTCATCAAGATCGGGCGGAAGCGCAAGTGTGCCGCCTTGATTGCTGACTCACGAACAGGCAAGCCTTCTTCTTCGTGAATTTGTTTCGCAAATTCTACAATGAGGATCGCGGTTTTGGCCGCCAGCCCGATGAGTAACACAAACCCGATCTGGGTATAGATATTGTTGTCGGTACCAAGAATCAAACTCGGGAGAATGCCACCTAACAATCCGAGGGGGACAAACATCAAGATCGCAATGGGAATCGACCAACTCTCATACTGGGCGGCAAGAACTAGAAAAACAACCATGATGGCAAGGGAGAAAATAACTGCCGCAGTATCGCCAGATTCAATCTGTTGGAATGTGATTCCTGACCATTCATATCCCATCGTGTCGGGTAATTTTTCAGCCGCAATGGCTTCAACCGCATTGATCGCTTCACCTGAGCTAAAACCGGTAGCAGAATCACCGCCGATACGCGATGAGGGGTAGAGGTTGTAGCGGTAGATAGTTTGGGGGCCGACGGAATCAGTCACCGTGATGAATGAACTCAAGGGAATCATCGCCCCGGATCTGTTGCGAACTTGGATGCGGCCGATGTCTTCAATTCGATTGCGGAAGTGCTGATCAGCTTGCACCATCACTTTATAGGATCGCCCAAAAGCTTCGAAGTCGTTGACGTAGGCGGATCCCAAGTATGCTTGAAGGGCACCAAACACTGAGTCGAGTGGGATATCAAGCGTCTTCACTTTTGTTCGATTGACATCGACATACACCTGAGGGACTGCAGCGCGGAAGCCGCTGTTCATGCCGATTAGCACTGGATCATCTGTGCCCGCAGCCACAATATCTTCCGCAAACGTCTGGAGGTTATTGAGGCCAATTCCTCCTCGGTCTTGCAACTGGAATTCGAACCCACTGGCGCTGCCTAATCCGGAGATGGCAGGCGGCGGGAACGCAATAACCTGAGCCTCTTGAATGTCTGCGCATTGCGCGCTGACATTGGCCATGATGGCGCCAAGCTTCAGTTCGGGAGTGGTTCGCTCGTCCCACGGATCGAGAATAACGATTTGACTTCCCGCATTGGGAATGAGAACGCCTTCAATAAACGAATATCCATCGATCGCAATGACATCTTGCACGCCCGGCGTGTTTGTGGTGACTTCTTCAATGCGTTCCTGTACTTCGGTTGTGCGGCCGAGCGCAGCTGCGTCCGGCAGTTTACACACAACAAAGAAATAGCCTTGATCCTCATTCGGTACAAACCCCGTGGGCACCGTTTGGAATCCGTAATACAGGCAATAAATAAGCCCACCGAAAATGAGTAGCATCAAGATCAAGACTCGCGCTGCTTTTCGCACCACCCGAAGGTAGACTGACGTAGAAACATCGAGCACCGAATTGAATCCACGGAAGATGAAGTTGCGTTTGGTGGGAGTAGGCCGGAGAAGGAGTCCGCACATTGCCGGACTGAGTGTAAGTGCATTGATAGAGCTAAAAATGGTCGCAATGGAAATCGTCATCGCGAATTGCTGATACAGCCTTCCCGTAATTCCACCCATCATGGCGGTCGGTACAAAGACTGCAAGCAAAACCAATGTGGTCGCAACCACAGGTCCCGTGACTTGCTCCATCGCTTTGGTTGCTGCATCTTTTGAGGACAAACCTTCCTCGTCGATCAGACGCATGGTATTCTCGACTACGACGATGGCGTCATCGACGACGATGCCGATTGCGAGTACGAGGCCGAACAGCGACAACGTATTGATCGACATTCCGGTGAGGAGCATGACGGCAAATGTGCCGATGAGTGAGACCGGAATCGTCAAGGTCGGGATGATCGAGGTTCGCCAATCTTGCAAGAAGATGTAGACGGTGAGGATGACGAGGATGACCGCGATACACAGCGTTACAACGACTTCGCTGATTGACGCATCGATAAACAACGTTGTGTTGTACGGGACGCGGTACTCCATACCTCTTGGAAAAGAGGCTGACAGCTCATCCATGCGCTGCGTAATTGCTTCAGCAATGGAGAGTGCATTCGCACCAGGCAATTGGTAGATCGCCAGCGCAATCGATTCTTTTTTGTTTAGCCTGACGTTCCAGTTGTAATTTTCTGCTCCTCGTTCGAGTCGCGCCACATCACGGAGATAAACGAGTTGTCCGTTTTCCCCAGTTTTGATGATGATTCCATCAAATGCTTCCGCCTCGGACAGCCTGCCCTGCGTGCTAATGGTGTATTGGAATTCTTGTCCTGGTGCAGTGGGGGGTTGTCCGATTTGGCCGGCCGCTACTTGAACGTTCTGTTCCTTGAGGGCTGCGACAATCTCGTTGACCGTTAATTCACGGGCAGCCATGAGCGTAGGATCCAACCAGACGCGCATACTAAAATCGCGGGCACCCATGACTTGCACATCACCCACGCCCTTGATGCGAAGCAGGCCGTCGCGGATGCGAGTGGTTGCATAATTGCTCAGGAATAGACTATCGCGTGAATCATCCGGCGAAATGAGGTTCACCATCATGACCATGCTGGTCGATTGTTTTTTGGTAACAACGCCTTGCCGTTTGACTTCTTCGGGTAATTTAGGCTCTGCAATTGCGACACGGTTTTGCACGAGGACCGTGGCCATGTCAATGTCCGTACCGACCTCGAATGTAACTGTAATCGTAGAAGAGCCGTCGTCCGAACTTTTGGAAGAAATATAAATCATGCCCTCCACGCCATTAACCTCTTCTTCGATCGGCCTCGTAACCGTTTCTGCGATCACGCGCGCGTTTGCACCTGGGTACACTGAACTAATCTGAACCGTTGGCGGCGTAATATCAGGCGTGTTTTCGACCGGAAGGGAAAGAACAGATATTCCGCCCAGCAAAATCGTTAGCAGCGCAATGACGGATGCAAAGATGGGACGGTGAATGAAAAATCGACTGAACATGGTGAAGCAATACTCCTACCTGATGTGTTCATGTTTAGATCGTTGGTAGTATTGACCAACGCACACGATACTGCCCAAACTCAATGCTCGTAGGGTGTCATCCATCGTCATCCGTAGACTCCGGACTCTGGGGTTGCTCTGTTGGATTTTCAGAAAGCTCAGGCACGGGCGGAAACGTCGAGTGGTCGACCATTTCCGGCTCAATTGGCATGTCAGGTCGAGCACGCATTAATCCAACTGCAATGTATTGCTCTGATCCGTCCATTCCCTCACTGACAACCCGCCATCCATTGTCAAGAAGCGGGCCAAGCAGGACGCGCGTTTGGTGAACGACATTGTCCTCAGGACTCACGACATAGATATATTTGCCGCCCAAATCTGTCCCGACCGCATCGTCCCGAACAAGCACTGCATCCTTCAGTACTTTGCCCGGCAATCGAATACGTGCAAATAGGCCAGGGTACAAATCCCAACTTTCATTTTTGAAGACACCTCGAAGTGGCACCGTACCGGTGGTACGGTCAACGGTGTTATCAATATAGTCAATGATGCCTTCAAATGGGTAATCGTCAGATCCGAGTAGTCCGAGGTAGACCTTGCTAACGTCGCCAGTTCTGCCGTTGTTCTCTTTGAGTTTGTTGAGGAATCTGATGACAACTTCTTCGCCCACGTTGAAGAACGCATAGGTGGGATTCATGCCTGCGACGGTGGTCAGCAAAGTTGATTCACCCGCGCCAACCAAATTCCCTGCATCCACGAGCGATCGGCTGATTCGGCCTTCAATCGGCGAGATTACTTGGCAATACCCCAAATCGAGTTCTGCAGCTTTTATCTCCGCGAGTGCGGCCGCGATCTTGGCTTCGGCAAGGTCGAGATCCGCTTTTGCATCTTGGACTTCTCGCTCGTTGGCGGCATCTCGCTCGTACAACTCCTGAATTCGATCGAGCGACCATTTTGTCTTGTCTCGCTCAGCTTTGGCGATGCCTAGGCTTGCTATGGTTCGGTCAAGTGTCGCTTGATAGGGGGCAGGGTCAATCTCAAACAGCAACTGACCCTTGGTGACTTTTGCACTGGGCTCGAAATGCACTGCATGCAAAAATCCCTTGACGCGAGCACGGATTTCAACCGTTTCGAAAGCCTTGGTGTATCCGGTAAACTCTTGATAGGTAGTTACATCTGCTCGAGCAGGTGTTGTCACCGTGACTTTCGGTGGTTTCACTTCACGGGCCGCTTGGGCTTCCTGCTTACAGCCCGAGAGGATCGTGGTCATAGAAAGACCAAAACTGAGAACCCCTAATGAAGTAGCCCACAGAATCGTGGCGGAACGGTGCAAGGTCATGCCGACCTCCTTAGTTTGCCAGTACAGAATTGAAGATGCGAACAGCCAGCCCCTTAGCGTCTCGAGAGGATGCGAGTAGATTCAATGGCATCATAGGGCGGGATGGGCGTGGACACCATGATTATGGTCCCCAATCGCCTCAGGTGAGGAGAGGATAACGGACTCATATCCAGTAAATACACTCGTCCCGAATGGGGCAGGAATAGCGCAATAATTGCTTGACCATAACCCCAAAACCTCTGGAAAGTAGAATTCCGATCCACAGTTTGACGCGTTAACAGCCGACGGGTATTTCAGCCTCTACCATCCATTGGAAGATCACGATTACAGAGAGCGCGGGCTTGGCTTTTAGGTCCCAGTACTCGCCCTCAGATCAAAGCAAGAGGAATAGAGCCTTACCATGCCCACTGCCCACCAGAATAACCCACTCCACCTTCCGGAAAGAACGACTCCTATGCCTGCTTCCGCCAGCGTGAATTATCAACGTACCCGTGAAATGACGATCGATGAACTCCTGCTTGAGAATCGCGTCGTCTTCCTGATCGGTGAGATCAACTATTCATCCGCATCGCGGGTGATGATGCAGATGTTGTACCTCGAGAATCAGAAAAAGGGCCAAGATATCAACTTGTATATCAACAGCCATGGCGGAACAGTGGACGATACGCTCGCACTGTATGACACGATGCAATTCTTGACCGCAGATATAGCAACGTACTGCATCGGTCGCGCTTACTCAGGCGGCTCGGTGATACTCGCCGCAGGAACGGCCGGCAAACGGCACATGCTGCCGCACGCCAAAGTCATGATTCACCAGCCGCTCGGCGGCGTGGGTGGTCAGGCTGAGGATATCAAAATCCAGGCAGAGCAGATTATCAAAACCAAACACACTATGGCGGGTTTGCTTGCTAAGCATTCCAACCAGACGATTGAGCAAGTCTTAGCGGACTCCGAACGAGATAAGTATTTCACCGCTGATGAGGCCAAGGAATACGGCCTCGTCGATGAAGTACTTTCCGAAGAGCACATGAAGAAAGTCTCCGAAAGCAAGTAACTCATGGGCCTTTGACTGGATTCAAGGGATACGCCCTCGAATCGAATGTGTGCCCCTCGGGGTGATTTGATGGATGGAATCTTACCAAGAACACAATCGCAGGATGGATGATCGTGAATTCGCGGCCGTCACCTGCAGGAATCGAACTTATGGAACCGCAAGCCAATCTCGTCCCCATCGTTATTGAAAAAACTGGTCGAGGCGAACGATCTTACGACATCTACTCACGTCTACTCAAAGACCGTATTATCTTTGTGTCCGGCGGAGTGGATGATCACATGGCGAATCTCGTCGTCGCCCAACTCTTGTTTCTCTCAAACGATGATCCAAAATCAGATATCCACATGTACGTCAATTCACCCGGCGGATCGGTCACCGCAGGTTTGGGCATTCTTGATACGATGCGGTTTGTGCCCTGCGATGTTGCAACGTATTGCATTGGTCAAGCAGCATCGATGGGTGCAGTGATCCTCGCTGGAGGCCAAAGTGGGAAACGACATTGCCTGCCGTCAGGCCGCATCCTGCTGCATCAGCCATTGCTCGGCGGCGTTATGGAAGGTCAGGCAACGGATCTTGAAATCGAAGCCCGTGAGATGCTCCGATTGCGCGAAATGTTGTACAAATACCTTGCAGATTTTACGGGCAAATCATTCGAATCCATAGAAGCAGATTGCGATCGCAATAAGTGGCTCGGGTCCGAAGAAGGTGTTGAGTATGGCCTCATCGATCGCGTGCTCGATCACACCGACATGATCGGCGTCAAGACCGACTCTGATTCATGACCCAATCGGATTCGTGCACACGATTCTAATTCCATAGAACAACAAACGGGCTGAGCATTGTACCGCAATGCTCAGCCCGCTTTCATTTGTTGAGTGCGTTCCCGCCGAGATGTACACTTGGATCAAACTCGACCCACCTGCCATAGTCTACAGGACGATCCCCGACAATGAATCAAGCGCAAGTGGTTCTTGTGTAAAAAATGGCTCTGCAGCATCGGTGCCGATCCGTGAGCCGAAGTATGTGCCCATTGCTTTGACGCCTTCAAAGATTTTGCGATTCTTCTCAGGCAAAACGAACTGCGTGTGGTACGCCTCAATCGACGCGTGCTTCTGATCTTCGTAGCCTGTGATATCCACCATGAAACTCGGATTGTGCACTTTGCGCAAATGCATTGCATAATAGAAGAACAACCACTTGGGATATATTGGATCACCTTGCTTGGCCCACGGCTCATCGATTTTGCTCAATTTGGAGGCAAACCGAGCATCGATCACTGAATGTGTCACCGCTAAATGATCGGGATGCGCATCTTCAAAATAAGGCGTGAAAACGATCTCAGCTTGATGCTTGCGAATCACGCCAGCGATCGCGTGACGAAGTTCGAGCGTGTGTTCCACAAAGCGATTGGGAAAGCCGAGCAATTCTCGTTTGACGCCGAGTATCCGGGCCGCCTCCGCTGCCTCGCCGGCCCGAGTTTCAGGGTCGCCAAGCGGAGTGGGTTCACCATTGGTAATATCGAGGAGCAGGACGTTATGCCCTTGGGCGACGAATTTAGCGATCGTGCCCCCCATACCGATTTCCTGATCGTCGGGATGTGGCCCCACCACAAGTATGTTGGTCATCAGATTCAAATCTCCAGTGTATTGAAAAAAGTCCGCGTCGCACGGATACGAGACAGGACCAGTATAAGTTCAATCGGCCGCAGAACAAAAGCACCTTGGCGTTTGGCACATGATAGTGACAGACTGGGCGCAGGCAGGAATCGGATGCCCTAGCAGGTTTTTGGACCTTGTTTGCTGTTTCACTCCAACATAGAACTACGATCGACTCGATAAGACAAGTACGGGCAGATACATCCTTGCATCGCGCTTGTGAATGAGGCAAGCGGAGCGGTCCATTGATCAAATCGTTTGTAGGCGTTCATAGATTACGGTAGTTGTTGGTTGTAGAGGATTGGAAACATGATGGCCAAGACCACTTCACGCGGAATTCATAGAATTGGTGTGCTCACCGGCGGGGGCGATTGCCCCGGCTTGAACGCGGTTATACGAGCCGTCACCAAATCAGCTATCATGAATTATGGCCTCGAGGTGTACGGCATCGAAGACGGATTCCTAGGCCTCGTGCAAAATCGCATTCACCCCCTGACCACTTCAAATGTTTCGAACATCCTCGCCGCAGGTGGGACCATCCTTGGCTCATCGAACAAGTGTGACCCTATTCAGTATGTGACCGGAATGGATGACGATGGCAAGCCCATTACAAGAGATGTAACCGATCGGTGCATTGATCACATTCACCATCACAAGCTCGATGCGATTGTCGTCATCGGCGGTGATGGCACGATGAGCGGGGCAGCGAATTTTGTCAAGCATGGCGTCAATTGCATCGGCGTGCCAAAAACAATTGACAATGATCTTGAAGGTACTGAAATCACGTTCGGATTTTCGACTGCAGTCCATGTTGCCAGTAATGCACTCGATCGAGTACACACGACCGCAGCGAGCCATCATCGCGCGATGGTTGTCGAAGTCATGGGCCGAAACGCCGGTTGGATCGCGCTCCATGCGGGGATGGCATCCGGTGCGGATCTGATCCTGATTCCCGAAATTCCATTTGACTGGGAAATCGTATGTCAATTCGTTGCACATCGTGCACGACATGGCAAACGGTTTTCATTGTTATGTGTAAGTGAAGGCGCTATGCCCGAAGGTGGCTCGCAGACAGTCGACAAGATTGACCCCACGAGCCCCGACCCCATTAAGCTCGGCGGTGTGGGGAAATACATTGCAGATGAAATCGCTAAACGGTCTGGCATCGAAACGCGGACAACAGTGTTGGGGCATGTGCAACGAGGTGGCACGCCTGTCGCAGCCGACCGTATTCTTGGTACACAGTTTGGTTATCACGCAGTCGAATTGCTCATGGCCGGCGCACAAAGCAGATTGGTTGTCATGCAAGGCAACGAGATCAAGGATGTCGATATTCTCTCCGCTGCAGATAAGCAGCGATGCGTTTCGCCGAACCATCCCTTAGTCGAAGCTGCCCGGGCTGTCGGCACATGCTTCGGCGACATCCCGCCAATCCACACTCGGTAGGCGCCTCGCCGTATACGTTCTTTGCAATGACCTGCTTCGGAGGACATCGCAGGCTTCGCGCACGATACCATTACGAACATTCGTGTTCGAACTAATAGAGAACTACATCACCGGGACGCCATATTAAGCAAGATGAATCCGCATGGCTCACATCTCATCGAAATGTGCCGCATGCGAAGCGCGCTCAGGCGAACACGCTTTCTACTTGGTCGCTCAAAGAACCACTTGTACGGTGATCCAATTGAAAACAAAGTGGGCTGGGGATTCGAGAAGAATTTGGGTTTCGATAGCAGATGTCCAATCGTCATCGGGAGATCGCACTGTGGGCAACAGAGATCAGTTTTCGTTTCTTTCGTTTGGTCGGATTGTTGGTTGCGGTAATCGTTCATGGACTACATTATAAGCGATTAACGAAAACGCACACGTCCTGATGAGACTGATTGCCGCCACGTCAAAAGCGAGCATTCTCGTGATGAAATACGCTTTATATGCTATTCAGGGATTCATTGAATCGCAAACGATGTAATCAAAGCCCGGATCAGTACGGTCGTATGTGGCTTTGCTGTTTCCATTGGGATGGAGATTGCCACCGTCATCGATGCCGTCTGCGCCGGTTGAGTACACCACAAATGTAATGGTATCATTCGGCTGCGTAATCCGTTGATAACACATCGGCTCACCGGAGAACGGATCAATCGGCACATCGTTCAAATACGCCGGGACCAAGTCTTCAAGCGTGTCGGGATACAGGCCGTCATGATCAGCAGCGTACCGTGCGATCGCCAACACCGTTATCGTGCCTGCGCGGTCGGTCTTGAGCATGTCGAATCGATCGATCAGTCGCTCGAAATGGGGTAGCAGAATTCCTAATGTTGAGAAACGTAAACTCTCACCCAGTTCAAATTCCCCCGGAAGAAAGTCCTCTATTTTGAATGTCTGGGCTATCCGTTCATGCCGAGGAAGCGACAAGTAGTCTGAAACATCTCTAAACAACCGGTCTCCAATTGCAATCAATTCTGACCGGCTTGCAAACTGGGATGCAGCAGCTTCTTCCTCTGAGGATAACTCTGCGGGGGGATACCTGTTTACATCAGCTTGGTCAGATATCGCGTGTAGTCGCTTGATGTTGAGAATCCCATCACCCTTTCCGTCGTCAGTGTGAAGGAAATAGAGCAAATCATTAAGAATCACATGCTCTTGATCTAACACGTACTGAAAGAACGATGTCGGAAACAGCCCGTGAATGCGTATATGAACGGATGCGAGCTGGTCAGAAGATAACGTTCCTGATAGGGCGACTAGGCGCACCTGCCGAAAGGCTTTCTTGATCTGGCGTGCGCCTATAGAGTACCAAACAGTGCTTCCTTGCAGGGCAAAGAAACGACTTAGTTGAACTGAACTGACAGCCCATCGTTCTATTCTGGCTGGGTCTGCTACCCCTAGTGCTTCGATGCCTTCCAACCGCTGAAGATGAAACAACACTCTCGAAGCGGATAGATCCAGCGGCTGCCTTTCAGCAAGCCAAAGCGATTCGCCGTTGATCTTGGGATACATTACAAAGGAGCATGTTGTTGCCTGATGAAGATTGTCGAGCGCACCATTCGCTCGGCATCTTTGCAAGAACGCCTCATCGAAAGCCGCGAATTCCCTGTCAAAATCAAAAATCGTGTCGGTCCACCGAAGATCTCGTTCCTCTTTGGTGAGATTGAATTCCGTCAACGTGTCGTCAAACGCCTGTTGCGACAAGTTGAACGCGCGCTCAAGATACGGCCAACCATCTTCGCCATCCTTGGGCTGAACGTTGACACAGTTGTCATAGAACTGCTGAGCAAAATCTGGCAACTCAGATTTGGTGGGTGGTTCGGCAAGAACGAATTGCGGGAACAGAGTAATCGCAAGGAAGAGACTCAAAAGACAGATACGAATTTCTTTCACGATGTGACTCTCCATTCAACTCGTTGCACCAAAAGTGATACCTACGACCGTGTATACACGCGGCAATGGTCCTTGAATTCGCCGTTGGCGGGCATCAGGCGAAGGACTGATGGCAACGCTGTCTCGCGTTGGTAGTTCCATACGCTACCGCAATCAGCGTGTAGTGATTCAGGTCCATCCGCGCTGCCGTTGACAGTGAGCTCGATCACGCGATCCAACGGGAATGAGCCAGCCATTTTGCCATTGTCGTAGGACATGGTGAGTGCATCTTCGGGTTGATCAACATACGTTCGCCCATCATCGATGAGCTGTTGGCCTGATGCTGTCGCATTTTGGTTTGCGGAAGGGTTGATAAATATGTGCACACGCCAATCGCATTTCGTTAGATCACAGTCCCACCCAACGTAAGGATTATCATGATTTGAAAGCGGCACGGGTTCTGCAATGATGGCGCCATCGCGAACATAGATCGGAACATCGTCCATTGCACAGTCGCGTTCAAAGATGTTTCCGCCTTCCTGCCACGTTCGATTGGTTAAATCAAACCAGTTGCCTTCAGGCAACACAACATACCGGCGATTCTGGTCTTTCTCAACGACGGGTGCGACGACGACATCATCACCCACCGCATATTGATCGGACACATCACGATACACTGCGTTCGAATCGAAGTAACACATCGGGCGCACCATCGGCTCGCCCGTTTGAATGTGCTGTGCAAACGCGGTATAGATCAATCCCAAAAAACGGTATCGTAGATTAATTGTCTCACGCAATACATCTCGTGTGTGTGAGCCAAAACACCAGGGTTCTTGATGTGCGGTTCCGTTGTTAGAATGATTACGATAGAACGGAAACAGCACCGCCGCTTGATACCAGCGGGTGAGCAATTCTGCGGTGGTGGATTCCATAAATCCGCCGATGTCTGCGCCATTGAAACTCACACCTGAAAGCGCGAGGTTAAGCGTCTCCGGAATGCTCATGCGGAGATGTTCCCAACTGGAAACATTGTCACCCGTCCACACTGCCGCATATTTTTGAATCCCCGTCGATGCAGATCGAGTGAGTATGAACGGCCGCTTCTCCGGGTCATGCTGCCGAAAGCCCAGCCAGGTCGCTTCAGCCATGAACGTGCCGTACAAATTATGAAAGTGAGTATGCTCAATTTGCCCGTGCTGAAACAGCATGTCATCAACGTCACTCATGCCCGTCGCAGGGTCATTCATATCATTCCAAATACCCGCAACTCCACGATTCAAATGGTCCGCAATCATGTTGCCCCACCATTGTCGCACTTCAGGGAGCGAGTAATCAGGGAACGCGGTCTTGCCTGGCCACACCATGCCAACAAAAAGCTCACCGGATGGTGCGACACAGAATCTTTCTTGCGCTCGACCTTCAACAAACGTAGCGTTGTCTTCTCGTGTGGGAACGCCCGGATCTACAATCGTTACCATTTCGACGCCACGCGCAGCCATCCATTTGGACAACCCTTCGGGTGAAGGTACGCGTTCTTCATGCCAGCTAAAGACCTGGTATTCATCCATGTAATCAATGTCGAGCCAAAACCCGTGCAGCGGAATCTGATCTTCTTCGTACTGTGCGATGATCCGCTTATACATGCGTTCATCGTCATACCCCCAGCGACATTGCTGGTTCGCAAAAGACCACAGGGGTGGCATCTTCGGCGTGCCGGTTAGTCGAGAAAGCTTGGCGCACACATCTGCCATGGTCGGGCCGGTGATAAAGTAGAATCGAGGCTCGCCCGAGTATGTACCAAAATAGAACAAGTCAGGCTCACGGAAGTCATCGGTTTGGCAGTTGAACCACGCGGGTCCGCCGTTGTCGATGAACACGGCGCAGTACGCGGTGTGCAGGCCGTCCTCGGTTGTGTTGGACCAGATGCCCACCGGGATGGCGCAATACGTTGGGTCGTAATGATCGGTTTGGCAACCATCGGGTACATCAGCGCACACATCGAGATTCCAAAATTTCATGCGTTGGCCATGCTTATTGAGCGTGCCCGTTTTTTCTCCGAAACCGTAGTAGGGGGTTTCTTCAGGCATGCGCAACCCAACGCCGAATTTGTCGCCATTGAATCCGATGTATTGCGAATTGTCGAGTGTGATGAGCGGTACTGGGTGGCCGTCCTTTGAGACACCCGTGAGGCCGATGGACAAACGGTCAGTTGAAATGTGCAACGCAGCGCCGTGATTATCTTGAACGGCAATATGCGAACCATCCTGCTCGACCGTCGCTTCGGGATGTACTGCGGGGACAGATGCCAACGGCGGAGTGTAATGCCGCAAGGGGCTGTCAACACGATTTACAGTTAACTCGAAGATACCGTCGACGAGTGCGCGCACCGTCAGCCGAACGGAATCGTTTGCGATCTCGGCCAGTGGGGTGGCCGACGATGTCTTGGCGGGCGGACTGCATTGCAGACCATTGATCGGTGCGAGGGAGAATGGGGTCGGCTGTTTATGAAAATGCATCACAATCTCGGTGAGGGCAAAAATGGGCGAGCCTATAAAGGAAGGCAACGGGTCAAGCGAGCAATCATCGTAACCCATTGGCGGGGTGGATCAAAGACACGAGGAGAGAGGCTGACCTATGATCGCTCTCTCAGGTCCGAATACCCTGCAATCGGAGAATTTTCAAATGCATCAGCTGCTAACTCGCCCCGCCATATTCCTTGGCTGTCACAATATCCGTCGAGTTCAAGGCGAGGTCAGATTGATTAGTGCGTTGTTGGGGAGCATGTTGCTCCTAACGGCGGGAACTGGCTGCACGCATGATCAGGGGGCATTTACCAATGCGTTGCTCATTGAGAATCATCCCGCAGATCTCATCTTGGAATATGATGCAGAACGTGATCGCATTGTCCGGTTCGGCCCCATCAATGGGCCAAATCTGTTAGAGACTCGTGATTTGGATGTTGTGCCGAATTCCGACGGCGAATACACGTTCTTTGGCGGGATGTATACTTGGGTTGCTCCACAAAATGGTTGGGTGAATCAGCAAGGCGGTTTGCACAATTGGCCTCCCGACCCCGCTATGGACCGAGGGCCATGCACGCTCAACATTGATTCTGGGGACGGGATTCTCATCGAAGGCCCGGTCCTGCGGAGCGGGTTGCAGCAAACCAAACGCATCTCTATTAGCGATGATGGCATTTGCACCATTGCGCACGCATTGCACAATACAACCAATACGACCCAGCATGCTGGCATTTGGTCCATCACCGCTGCAAAGACAGGCAGCACGATTGCGGTTAGATTGGATTCGGACAATTGGTTCGTTGAAGAGCCTGGCGTGTCGCTCGATTCGGAATTGAATAACGCATTGTGGGCAGCGGTTGCAAACGAGGTGGGCCCCTGGATTGTGTTTGACACTGGGACAGATCTCAGCAACGCGCAAGTTGATTCTGATTCGTTCAAGGCGTTTGTCAATCGTGCACCATCGACGCAGATTGCGATATGGAGTGATGGATATTGGCTGGTGCGATCCGCGGATCCGCCTGATATCTTCAGTTCACTATCCGAAGTTGGCGAATCATCCATCGAAATCTATGGCCACTTCGGCCTCAACCTCTTCGAAGCGGAATTATTGAGTGCATACCAGAGCATACCACCCGGTGAGATGATCACATGGACTGAGACGTGGCAGATCGTGCCGAGCGATTCACCTGATCCGGCCGCGATGGATTTTCTCTACGCGGAAGCTGAGGGTGGTGGCTTGTTCGGCGGATAAGTCAATCGTCAGGCCTGGGTTGCGTTACGGTTGGCGTTTGGATTGCCGTTTGGAGAGGCGATTGCGCTGCATTCGTGTTCGAATGGATACGGGTAGCAATGCCCCAATTCGCGTGAGCCAGGCGATCTTTCGGGGAAATTGGATCATCGAGGCACCCGCAGCAACACGATGAGCGATCAAGGCGGCTGCTCGTTCTGCGCCGGGCGTCATCACATTCTCGGGTGACTTGCCACTTCCGCCACTCGTCGCTCCGTCCGCCAATGCTGTTGGAATGTAACCGGGCATGACGACGGTGCATTTCACTCCGCTGCCGTCCAGATCTTGAGCCAAAGATTGCAAATAGAACACCATCCACGCTTTGCTCGCGCCGTAGGCCGCTGATGCGGGCAGTGGAATACACCCCGCCAAGCTTGAAATGCCGATGACACGCCCATGTCCTTGTTCGCGCATGATGCTGATTGCTGGTGCGATTGTATTGGTCGATCCAACGACGTTAATTTCAGCGATTCGCCGGGCAGAATCTGGGTCCCAGCCTTCTTCCGGAGTATGTTGGCCGACGCCCGCATTGGCGTAAACCAAGTCGAGGCTGCCCTGTTCGACCGCAAACCGGTGAATTGCATGCTCGATTTCGCTCGCATGGGTAACATCTGCGACGATGGGGAAGATGTGCTTTGGAAATGTCTCTTGCAGCGATTCAAGCAGGTCTTTACGTCGCGCAATGGCCCCGACGAGATGCCCTTTTTGAGCGTAATAGCACGCCAGCGCACGCCCCAATCCGCTCGAAGCACCAGTGATGATCACTCGGAGCGGCCTCGCTGATGATGAGGATGTTTGCCCAGATTTCGGTCTGCTCATAATATCTCTACAATAGGCCCACACTGAAAGCGGTCAGTGAACCGTACGACCCCCCGGGACGACTTGGCCCGTAGGGCGAATACTATAAACCTGATCGGATGAAGAGTGGCAGCAGGAACAGAATCTCCCATTCTGCCTAGGTCGGAAAGTGGATATTGGCCTCCGACATCGCTTTTGACAATTACTACCGCCAGCGGATTTTTACGAAGTCTGGACCTATGAAGAAGATTTTTCGCACACTCTATGCAAAAACCCCCATGCCCATACGTGTTCGTTTTGGACGGGCGTGGAAGACTCGGAGCATGATCAATCGTGCATTGCTCAATGAAGCGATGGTCGATAAACGATTGGGAGAGAGTAATCTCTTTTTCCTCTTGGGGAGCGGACGGTGTGGGACACTTCTCATCAGCCGGATGTTAAACAAAGACCCCAAGGTGGTTGCGCTCCATGAGCCACATCGACATTGTGATCTCTCTGCTCGGCCGGATTGTCGCCGAAGCGCTGCTTACGCCAACCAATACGTCAGGCGGTTTCGCAAATACGAAATCTACAAGAAGCTACTCGAAAAAAATGTACAGGCGTATGGTGAAGTCTCTTCGCCCTTGCGCTGTTTGGGGGGTGCGTTACGAGCATCCCTCCCCAATGCACATTTTTTTATTCTTGTAAGAGATGGTCGATCAACGGTGCGGTCCGCCATGAATCGCCAAGCTCCGAAGGACGGCAAGACCAACCATGTGCCCACGCAGCCACTCAAAGATGATCATCCATATTTTGAGAAATGGGATGAATTGAGCGAATTTGAACGCGCGTGTTGGTGGTGGATGGACAGTTACCGCATGTTGCAACAACAACTGCCGGATGCACCCATTGTTCATTTTGATCGCCTTGTCAAAGAGTACGACTACCTGCGTGAAAATGTGTTGGAGCCAGCCAACATAGAACTTTCGCCAACTGAATACCAAGCGTCTTTGGATCGTAAATCTGCAAACGCTGCCCGTGAGTATTCAATTCCCCATTGGGATGAATGGGATGATCAGTTACGCACCCAATTTGACGCAATCTGTGGTGAAACGATGGAACGCATGGGTTTTGAACGACATTGGTAATGAGAGCATCGTCGTTGCGGTACTTTTGCTGCATTCCTCAGGACTACCACTGGATGCGGGCTGACTCTCAAGCCTATATTTCTCCTGCTATGACCAGTCGAATTCAACCCGATGCTGATCGCGTGGCTCAATTGGCTGCTCGCTTGGTCATGGATGGCGATGCATCAAGCGTCCGCGGCGCAATCGAAATCGCCCGCGCTCAAATGGGGAATACGCTTCGCTCTCATGGGGCTGCAACACCCGCATTTTCCACGATCCCAAGTGTCAAAAGAGTTCGTGAACATTTGCAAGCAATGACCATGCAGCGATTAGGCGCAGAAGGGTATCGTGAACGTCGATTGTCGCTTTGGCGGGCTGCAGAAGAGATTATGACCGTGCTCGAACGGTATGATCCCGAGTTGGTTGGCCGGTCAGCAGAAGGTTTATTTGATGGCGATGTACGTTTTCTGATTCGCTTGTACACGTCCGCAGATGTGAGCGAAATCGCCCAATTGTTGGTTGATTTCGAGTACGATGAACCGGCTTTCACCACCGCAGACTCGAAGACGTTCGGCCGATTCAGCCGAGTCGAATTTGACGAAGATGGGATCCCTGTCGTCCTTACGCGCATCTTGCCGAAGCAACAGAATCGAGTTGGAAAGTTCAATTTGTTTACAGGCAAACCGATCGCAATCATATCACTCGATACATTACGACAAACGCTATCGCAACAAACTTAGGCAGCCACGATTGGAACAGCTTACAGAGATCGCCGTCCATCGTCTTTGACTACCATGGCATTCCCAAAAACGAGAACCGCACATTGCTTGCAAATAAAAAGAGCACGGCCTCTCGAAGAGATCCGTGCTCCAGTTGAAATCTGGATTGAGTGTGCAGAGATTCTGTCCGATCAACTCAGGTTCATGGTGAGCAAGAATTCTGCGTTGGATTTGGTTTTCTTCAGTCTGCTCTTGAGCAATTCCATTGCTTCAACCACGTTCATATCGGCCAGGACTTTGCGCAACCGATAAATGAGTTCGAGTTCTTTCGGATCGAGGAGCAATTCCTCGCGTCGGGTGCCTGAAGCTGCGACATCGATTGCGGGGTAGGTTCGCTTTTCAACGAGTCTGCGATCCAGATGGAGTTCGCTGTTGCCCGTCCCTTTGAATTCTTCGAAGATGATGTCATCTGCTTTGGACCCAGTATCGACGAGTGCAGTGGCGAGGACAGTCAATGATCCGCCATTCTCAATGTTGCGTGCCGCGCCAAAGAATTTCTTGGGCTTTTGCAATGCACCAGTATCAATACCGCCTGTGCCGATCTTGCCGGTGTGAGGCATTTCATTGTTGTATGCTCGGGCCAATCGAGTAATTGAATCTAAGAGAATGACAACATCATCACCGAACTCGACCATTCGCTTGGCCTTATTAATCACCATGTCTGCGACCTGCACGTGGCGAGAAGTTTGTTCATCAAAGGTTGAAGCAACCACTTCGACACTTTCAGGCGTGTTTCGACGAAAATCAGTTACTTCTTCCGGCCTTTCATCAATCAAAAGGACGATGATCTTCGTTTCAGGGTGGTTGGTGATAATCGAATTTGCAATGCCTTGCAAGAGCATAGTTTTACCCGTGCGAGGCGGGGCGACAATCAATCCACGTTGGCCCTTGCCGATTGGTGTGACGATGTCCATGACGCGCATGGAAATATCATCTGCAGTCGTTTCAAGTACCAATCGCTGGTCAGGGTGAAGCGGCGTAAGGTCTTCAAACGTACCCATGCCCCGCATGCAGTCCGCTTCTTTACCGTTGATGCTTTCAACGCGAAGCAGCGCAAAATATCGCTCAGATTCTTTGGGTGGTCGAATGGTGCCTTCAACCAGCACGCCCGGCCGCAATCCAAATCGTCGAACTTGGCTGGGTGAAACATAGATGTCATCTGGACAAGGTAAGTACGAATACGTTGGGCTCCGCAAGAATCCAAAGCCGTCCGGCAAGATCTCAAGTACACCTGAGCCCACCATAAGTCCTTGGCGTGACATTCGAGCCTTCAGCAATTTAAGAACGATCTCCTGTTTTTTCAAATTGGAGACATCATCTAAGCCTTCTTCTTTGGCAACCGCCTGCAGCTCATCAAGTTTCATGCGCTGCAGTTTGGTGAGGTTGAGCACGTCGCCCTTGTCATCCGTGGCGGGTGCAACACCTGCTTCGAGGGCTTCAAGTTCACGAACTTCAGCTTCGAGTTGATCATCCGTGGGGATATCACTCTTGCGAACCCGCCGCGTCATCGTCGCGGTTCCGCCGCCCGAGGATTTGCCGCGTCCGCTACTGCTGCTGCTGCTGCTGTTGCTGCCGCTGCTACTGGAGTTCGTTCGTTTTTTCTTACGACGATAGGTTTTCTTCGCCATGGTGAATCAGTTCCATTTCGAGATCGAGAATTTCACGTTGGGCATGTTCAAGATGCCGCCGTGGTGAGGTCACAAAAAATCAGTTTGGTCAATTTTGTTTCATTCACACGCATCAACGTATGAACAGGGGTTTGTCGTTTGGTGGGCTGAAGAGTGTCATGCTCGAATGGGAGCAGTTACCGCAGAGGTAGCAACGCTGCTACGACCAGCCATCAAAGTGCGATAAAGGAAAGTGGTATTCAGGTGAATCGAATTGGTTAGAAAATCCTGTCCGAAGGCCGACGGTGTGAGTGGGCTCGGGTGGTATCAATCAATCAATCAATCAAATGCAAACAAAGTAGAAACTATACAATTGTTGTTTGTCGTCTCAGGTTTAAGTTCAACCCATTAACCCGGACTTCGGTTTCATTTATTTCCGTGCGATCCAAAAATCTGGTTGTGGCAGTGATTTGGTATCCATCAGGACGCTTTCGGTGGCCAAATTCACGACAACAAGGGATCAAATCCTCGTCGTTTGATGGAAAGGTGGTCCAGTCGATCAACAACGATCACTCGCGAACAAACCGAAGGGGCACAAGGTAGTACGATGCGCCGGTGTTGCCAAGGGGAAGTTGCCGTGATCGTCGGCCTGACGTGATTCCTTTGCCATCTTTCCCCAAACACGTTGTTCCGTATCCGGGTGAAACTTCAAAGGTCTCGCACAATTCTATCCAGAACATCTTTCACGTTCTGCTTCAAAGCATCAATTGTGGTGTTGTTCCTGATGTGATAATCGGACTGCTGTCGCTTGGTATCAAGTGAAATCTGTGTTTTTTCTCGTTGATGCAGGTCATCTTCAGACCATCCACGGGTACTCATGACCCGTTGAAGCCTTGTTTTTGGATCAGCATCGACGAAAACAACGCAATCGCACAGTCGCATCAGCCCGGCTTCGAACAGCAATGGGGCATCTATAACAAAAGCAGGGATGAGGCTGGCCCCCCGGTCAGCCTCAGCCATTGACCAATCCTCCATTCGCTTGAGGTGCACCAGCGGATGCAACAAATTCTCAAGTCTTTTGCGTTGAGCAGAATCTGCAAACACAATGGAGGCAATGACCACCCGATCAATCTGTCCTTCATCATCAGCAAAAATGACATCTCCCCACCAGTCACGCAGGGTTTCCCGTACAAAGGGGTCGTGGGCGAGTATGTCTCGTACCATTTCATCAGCCACACTCACTTCGCACCCGAGATCGGCCAGGATTCTACCAACTTCAGATTTTCCCGCTCCAATACCGCCGGTCAGACCGACGACGATGCGGCCGTCCTCCTCATTCGAAGACCGCCGCGCCGCAAACTCGGATGGCGGAGTGGTGTGATTGCTGAAATTCTGTCCCGAGGATGCAGCCATGGCTCATTGTAGAGAGCCGATTGGGCGGCACCCGGTCCGTTTGCCGGATTGCAGGCATCTGCCTTGGCTAGAATCTTGGGCGAATCCTTCAAATATGCTCCTACGAAACATGTCAACCTCCCAAAGGATCACATCCCGACTGCCATTCAACCTCCCGCTACCCTTCGTGTGGCTTAAAGGGGTCCTGAATGGTGTGAAGAGGGGTCACTCGATCTTGATTGGCATTGTGGTATTCCTCGTTGCCATTCACGGTGCGGCACCGCAAGGGGCTGCAGACGATGGGTTGGCCTTGTTGCCACCTACAGAATTCGACCGCTGGTATGTGATTTCAATTCACGATCAGCCGGCGGGCTGGATGCACTCCTCAAGGGTACAGGCGACAGATATTACAAAGCACATTACTTCCCATCAGGAAATGCAGTTGTCGATTCGTCGTGGGGCTGAAGATATTCGATTGCGCATTGCGGGGACTTTCGTGGAGACGAGCGACGGTGAGCCGGTGAGCTTGTGGATGCTTGAGGAGCTTGGCTCAACACCCAAGGAAACAACGTACCGATTTGAAACGGATCACATCGTCATCGAGTATCCTGGGCAAGCGATCGCCAACTCAACCATGCCGCTTCCAAAAGGTAAGTACCTTACCCCGGTCGAATTCGATGCCTATCGCGTCAAACGATTGCGATCAACCGTAGCGACGGGTGACATTATCACAGCCCGATGGATTGACCCGCTGAGCGGGATCGTTCCCGTCGAGATGGAATACAAGATCATTGATCGCGAATACAAGAAAGCAGATCGCAATGGACAAGTGATTCAAGGCATCGAATTGCATGTTTCTCAGAGAGAGCACGAGGGTGCGACATCCAAAGAAGTGGTGAATGATGCGGGCCAACCCCTCTGGATAACTACTTCCATCGGGTCGTTTGATCTAGAGATCGCCCCTAGCACGAAGTTGGATTCGCAACAGCCGGTGCGAGCAGCAGAAATTCTGGTGTCAACATTTATCAAACCCAATCGCCGCATACGCAGGCCACGCGGTGTTCGTCGAGCGGTTTATGAATTACATGTTAAAGAAGGCGATGTTTCCCCATTTCCAAGCGTGGGTTACCAATCTGTCGAATGGCTTGAGTTGCCTCATGAAGAGGACCCACCTCGCAATATGATGCGTGTGGCGATCGATCTGAACGGTGATATTAAGAATGCGACCGCAGATGAATTGAAAGCACGAGATACGTTTTTGCAATCAAGTATGTACGTCAACGCGAATGCTGCAACCGTGCAAACACTCGCCGCTCGCGCTGTACAAACTGTGCGTGAGCGATCAAGTGAGTCATCAGAATCGGTGTCAAGACGGCGGGCGGAAGCAATGCGTGTTTTTGTCAACCGATATGTAAAGCATAAGGATTTGGGGGTTGGGTTTGCTTCTGCGCGAGAAGTTGCAGAATCACGTCAAGGTGATTGCACGGAACATGCGGTTTTGCTCTGTGCTATGTTGCGGGCTCAAGACATTCCTGCTCGGGTCGCGACGGGGTTGTTGTACGCGGAGTCATTTGCGGGTGAATCGCATATCTTCGGCTTTCACATGTGGACACAAGCGTTGATTGAAGGCAAATGGATAGACCTTGATAGCACGTTGCGCCGGCCGTTTGATGCGACGCATATTACCATCGAGACCTCCGCTTTGGCGGGCGAGAGTGCCACAAATGCGTTTTCACGGATCACGCCGCTTTTCGGTCGGCTTGTGGTCAAGGTGCTTGAAACCCAATAGCCCCCCGAAGTCTTTCCAGATTAACATTCGTGATGCCTATCGATGATCTCATTCGGATCACTGTGATATCCATTCGAACCCGTGGTTTTTGGGAATACTCTTAGAATACTGCCCCTTGGCTGCATTGTAGGTGATGCCTCAAGACCATCGATGATGGCCTATGTGAAGCATCTTCCCCTGCGCATTCCGTGGCGTGGCTTCTTTTGTCTTACAGATCTTGTGAAGCCACTCCTTTTGATTGATTATTGTCAAACCAAATCACCTGACGTCTGACAAGTGACCCAGACGTACATGGCTGAATTGATTAACACAAGAACCGGAGGATCGTGAATTATGGTTGTTCGAAGAACAAGCCTCGCCGGATTGGCGACGATGACGTTGGCGTTGGGCTGCGTACCCACGTTGGCAAGTCCGATGAGAGATTTGCAGGCAGAGAACCCTGGAACAAAAGTATTTGAACTGGATGGAAAACTCTCACGTCTGTACGGCAAGCCGATGTCCACCGGCCGCGATGTGTACGAAAGTGCAGATCGCTTTTTGATGAATCATGCGGACGTGTTTGGATTGCGGGCGGAGAATCTCCGTTTGCGAGTAGATGCAGATGGCATGGATGTGCTGCCGATGATGCTCAACCGAGCAACCGGTGAGTACAAATTTGTCGCGCTGAAGTTTGATCAAGTGCATGAGGGGCTGACCGTTCATGGCGGGTCATTAACATTGCTCTTCCGCAACCAATCTGGTTATCCGATGGTCGAAGCAATCTCCGGCCTCAAGACAATTGCAGCCGATGGCCTAGCAATTGAGATGAATAACCTCATCGCGCCATTGCAGATCGGTACGAGTCGTGACTACCCCACGGATGGAAGTGAGCCGGTGCGCACGGTCATTTTCTTGGATCCAAACAATGGTGAAGGTGACACACCAACTGTTGCCTACACGTATGTTGTGACGACAGGCCAGCCGAGCGATGGTGTTGCGACCGATTTTTTCAGTGATGAGAAACGATCTGGAACATATGATCGACGACGTGTTTTCGTTGATGCAAAGACGGGCGTGCTGTTGCACAGCGAATCTCTGATTCACGCTCTCGATGTCGAAGGTTCAGTTGATGCATGGGCCACGCCCGGTCTCCTGCCGGATGCGAGTTACAACCTCCCGACATTGCAGTCCATGCCACGCGTCTATGCGGATATTCTCTCGGGCAATCGAGGCGAAACTGATCAATTCGGTGATTTTCTCATCGCCCATGGCGGAAGCGGCCAAGTAACCGTGCGATCACGAATGTATGGACCGTCACTCTCCAATGGGGTTATTGACCAAGGTGGTGGTGAGCTCCAACTCGATGTTGATGTTACCCCTCCCGGACCGGCCAACTTTGAGCATAACCAAGGCAAGACAGAGTTTGATACCGCAGAAGTGAATGCGATGTTACATACATCAATCATCCACAACTTCCTTGGTAGCATTATTCCGAACTACCCCGGGTTGAACCGATCGTTCGTTGCAAACGTGAACAACAACTCAAGCTGCAACGCGTTCTACGATGGCAGCTCAATCAACTTCTATCGAGCCGGCGGAGGCTGTGCCAATATGGCCTTCTCGACCATTGTGTACCATGAGTATGGGCACAAGATTGTGGATGATGGCGTGTCTAACCCCGGTGGTGATTACCACGAAGGTTTTGGCGATACGGTGGCAGTGATCATCACCGACGATCCGATCAGTGGTCGAGATGTGTTTGGTCAAGGACAAAATGGACGTACTGCAGATAACAACATTCAGTATCCATGCAATGGTGAAATACATTATTGCGGCGGCGTCTTGTCCGGCTGCGTGTGGCATACCCGTGATGAATTAGTGGTTACAGAACCGGTCGATTACCTTCAGATTATTCAAGATTTGACAATCAACAGTACGTTGCTTCATACGGGCAATATCAATCCGGGTATCACGATCGACTTCCTGACGTTGGACGATGATGACAATAACATCTCCAACGGCACGCCTCACTATACAGAAATCAATGCGGGGTTCAGTCGGCACAATATGGATGCGCCGCCGATCTCATTCCTCGAGTTTGAATATCCGTCCGGGCGCCCCACATCAGTTTCTCCAGACGGCGGAACCACGATGCGGGTGGAAGTTCAGGGTGTCGTTTCAGATCCTGAACCAGGCACCGGTAGACTGCATGTCAATGATGGCAGCGGTTGGGTTGACTTAGCAATGACTGAAGTCAGCGCCAATGTGTATGACGCGGTCTTCCCCGCAGTCGCATGCCCATCAACCGTGAATTACTACGTCAGTGTGGATACCACCGGCGGCAAGAACATCACCGACCCGACCGGCGCGCCGTCCGTATCCTATTCTGCATTTGGTGCCAGCAACGTGGATGAAATCCTCGTTGAAGATTTTGAAAACGCAGTAGGCAACGGCTGGACGACAGAGCATGTCGCAGTGACGGATGGACACTTCGGATTCGGCGTTCCCGCAGGTGCGGGCGATCGTGGTGATCCAACGGCCGACTTTGATGGCTCCGGTGCATGCGCCCTCACGGACAATGTTGCAGGTAACTCAGATGTTGATGGTGGCCCCACTCGGATCATCTCTCCCGCGTTTGACTTGAGCGGTGGTTCTGCGACAGTGCAATACGCATACTGGTTTACGAACGATGACAATGATGGTGATCGTTTGTCCGTTGATCTCTCCAATGATGGAGGCAGCAACTGGACCGCAGTTCGTTCATACGGCAATGGTGCCGGCTGGAATGTTGATTCGTTTGAAGTGGATGATTTCGTTACGCCGACCGCTGACATGCGCATTCGATTCTCTGCTACAGATAATCCGAACGATTCAGTGACTGAAGGCGCGGTTGATGCGGTCAGTATCGTCCGGGCCACCTGTGGCGAACCGGGTGGACTCTTCCTCACCGCCGAACCGATCATCTCAGGTCAGCAAACTCGCTTTATCGCTACGCAGGGTGTAGTCGGCTCGACCGTGTACTTTGCTTACAGCCTTGCTGGCTTGGGCGACACAATCGTACCACCCTTGAATGTTACCCTCGGAATCAAGAATCCGAAACTAGCCGGAACGGCGAAGGTTAATGTCGCTGGCTTTGCAACGCTGGTTCGTCGAGTCCCCGACGGCACGTCAGGCACCGAAGTATGGGTGCAAGCGGCCGCCTTCAACAAGGTTTCGAACATTGCCAATCAAGTGATTCAATAAGAATGAATCGCATCGTTGTGTAATGACGCAAATCGCACATCTGCAGGCAGCGGAGGAGACATCCTCTTCTTTCTGCTCCAGAAGTTTCACCGCTGGACGAAAACTCGTTCAGCGGTGATTTTTTTGACTCAGCCTATTGTTCGTAGTCCGCGCATGGACATTTTGCGCACCACTCATTTTGAGGCATCATCGGGATCAGTGGCGGGCGCGTTGGGATCGCTTTCGTTGACGCCGACTCCCGATCGGTACTCGTTCGCAACGAAGGTCGGTAAGGTAGCATCATCTGTAAATCGGAGTGCGCCCGACCCATCATCAAACACAACGCGGAATATGCCGTTCACATCGCCGGTGCCAATCGCAATGGTTGCAATAGTGTTTCCATCGAATGAGTCAGCGGCGATAGTCATCACGACATCATCTTCCGGGATCGAACCGAGAAAGGCACCATCTTGGTTGGTAGTGAGTCGGGCAAGGAGTGCATCTACCGCGGTCGGATTGACCGCAAACGCTTCCTCTTCCCAATCTGGAATTGCTTCCCACGTACCTTCGGTGGTTCGTTGTAAACTAAATGTTCCAGCGGGCCCATTGATGGTCAACGATCGAATATCTGCGGGGAGCGAAGGTATCACCGTTCGTGATATTAATGAATCCATGGAAGGGAAGAGGAGGGTTGCAAGTTGCCCATCGACCGTAAATACGTGTGGCAGATCTGCTTTTCTGCAGTACCGGCCGGTGTCAGTCATGCCGATCGGGTACCCCAAATGAAGTGATTGGGTATCGGTGCTCACCGATCCATCTTCTGCCACCCGGTCGGTTTCAACGGTGATTTGCAACGGTGATTGGTCGAGTCCCCAAGTGGTGTAATTATCCGGCTGATCATTCACCCAACCTCGAACTTGCGCGCCAATCAGTGATTGCGTCAAGGCGCCTACAGCTTCTGCACTTGCGTGCGTCTGAATTGGTTGTGTGAGATACCACCGACGATTAATCTGGCGAAGCGCTACGGACTGTGAGTCATCATCGTTGACAATTTCTATTCGTGACATCTCAGGACTGAGCGATTCAAAAATGGTCATATCCCGCCAATTGGAATAGTCATGCTGTAACACCCGCTTGTGCAAATCATCCGTGACGACGTACACACGCGGATCGTCCGCCAATTGGGCATACGCTTGACCTCCGACAAATATTTTTCCCAAATGAATTACCGCGGTCTGTTCGCTTTGGTCGTCGCTATTGGAATTTGAGGTGTAGGTGATCGTTGCAGCAGGCGGGTCCAACCCCAACTCTTGCAATGCATTTTCATCTTCAAGGTCAGTGGCAACATATGTTTGACTAATCGTCAGGTCGGCGGCTGCGGTAGCGAGTTTGCGAATGGCAAATGCATCCATCCGAAAGTGAGTGGGCTGTGTTTGTAGCCAAACACGATCTTGCTTTTCAAAGCGCACTGGAGCAGCCGCCTCATCACCTACTCCACTGATCTCTATTGCACGGACGGTGTTCGGATCGAATGTGGCCGGGTCGAACAGCCGTTGATCAGTACGGTCGATGTTCGCAGGGTCGTTCGGGTCCACAGTGTTCGTCGGTGTGGAAGGGTTCATCGTGATCAGCACAAATAAACCAAGTGCGACCGCGATGACGACAACGATAAGCGTTACTTTGGAGTTCATTTGATTGCTGCTCCCGTTCGTTCAAAAGTTGAATAATCTATTGCAGGCGGCAAGGCAAGGTACATACTCAATCAATCTCGGCGGAGGTACCACACGCCGATTCCCATACCCAGCATCCCGAGAGGAATCACGACCGTGAGCAGGATTCGCCAGGCGGTGGTGGTCCCCGCGCTCAATCCTGTGATGCGAGGCACGCTATTCGATTGTGGGCTGGGGACAATGAGTTCATTCAGTTCCGCCAACCAACACACACTTGATTTAAACAGTTCGAGGTTGCCCGGCTGCTGGAAAAGGATGCCAACTTCTGTTTCAACCGCTTGCTGCGTTATTCGGTCATCAAACCAGGACACAGATCCTGCTGCAATGAGACGTTGCGTTCCCGATTGCAAAGCTCGTTCAGCAGCGATGACCGCATGATAAGGCGCACTATCCGGGGTAGCGGGAGGATTGAGGTTGTTGATACCGCCCGTCCACATCCGGTCCGCCCAGATCATGTCCGTTGGTTGCACATCTGCGATGACCGCATGTGTCACATGTTCAAATTCGTTCTCAATAGCAGGCGGCGTCGAGGAATCGCCATCAGAAGAGAGATTGGGATGATCCGTTTGATCCGTTTGGCTATCGCTTGATTCGTTGGGCAGGAGTAATGGGATCGCCATGCCAAACCCGGTATCCAGATTTTTGAGCGCGGTACAAATCAGGTGATCGCTTGGCCAATCGTCAATAGCGACGAAATCGAGGTTTTGTGTTCGCCCCTGATCGACGGGGAATTGCTCGAGGATGACACGACCACTGTCAGCGGTGATTCCGAAAGGTTTTGTAACCGCGTTCCAATAGTCCTCTTGGCCGAATCCGACCATTTGGCTCGGCCAAAAGTTCATGAGAACCGCTTCGCCATCATCGACAAGATCGCGTGCGATGTCCGCAAGTCGTGCGCTGTTCTGGGCGTTCGCCTTATCAAATGGGCTGGGCGGCATGATGATCCACACCGTAGTACCCTCATCCGCAGCCTTGGCGACAGGTTTAGTGGCGTCCGGCTGGGCGGTGTTCCAAAGTTGGACATCGAATCCCAGATCTTTAAGGACTTGGTGGGCAAGCACAATGGATGGCTCGTTGGCCGCTTGGGGGCGCAGCAAGTCACTCTGCGAGGCATGACAAATCACAACCGTGGAGGGGTTCTTGATGGTGAGCTGGCGCAATGCCGACGCCACAATCGCTTCGCCCGCAAATCGCCGATTGTACACTTGCTGCTGTTGGGCCTGCTCGAGGCTAGGCCGAGGGAACAATGCTTCAAACGGAATGATGTTGATGTCAGTCGACTCTGAAAGCAGCACACAATTGCCCGTAGACATTTCGCGGATGATTCGAGTGAGATCAATGGACTCCAATTCGACCAAAATTTCGCGAGTTGTGGTGAGCTTGTCCGCCATATTCGTGTACCCCAGCGCTGTGCGGGTCATTTGATTGCGGAAAGCCTCAGGGAGCTCGGTGACCTCCTGCGCGTTTGCGCACAATTGTGCAACCGCGTAATATGTGTTCGCAGGTTCTTGTAATGAAGCAACCATGATAGATCGCGCGCGTTCCCAATCGGGCAAGATGCGTTGTCCACCGGATGTTTCAAGTGATGCGTCTGCTTGGGCGACCAATTGATCCAATGTGCTCGCTTGGGTCGAAAGGATCTGATAGACCTGTCTGAATTGGGCCCATGCGTTTTCCTCTCGATTCAGCATGGCCAACAAATCCGCCAGGTTGTTTAGCTCCTGTTGCGCAAACGATTTGATCGACTCTACATCGCCCTTTGCTCGATCCAGCACGATGACATATTGATCCGTTAGGTCTTTTCGCGAATCACCTAGGTTAGCGATTAGCTCTTGATAGGCTTTGTAATTTGCTCGGCTGGGGTCGGTCGGATCAATCGAACGTACATGGATGTTGTCCGAACGACGTTCAAATTCTTGCAGCACATCATCTATTTGCGCTCGTGCCTGACGAAGTGGCTCCCGCTCATAATCTCGTAGTTGTGGATTGTTGACACTAAACAAAATGGTTAGCGTGCAAGGCTCATCTAGTCCATCAAGGATGGCGAGCGTCTGCGGACTCAGGGTGTAGGCTCTTCCTCCCGTGAGATCGAAACGTACTCGGGTATCCGCGGCGATCCAATTGATAGCAACGAGGATAAACAACACCGCGAGGAGCAGCGCGCCGACATTGAAGGCGTACTTAAATCGCCTTGCTACGGCAGATGGTTGAGGAGCTGAGGGTTGCATTACCGCCATCGTCGAGACTCCAGAATCTTGACCGCCACGACCAGAAACAGGATGGTCCCGGAAGTAAAGTAAGTGACGGTGGACAGATCAACGATGCCCTTTGCAAAGTCGGTACTATATCGTTTGTTGATCGCCATCCAAAAGAGTAAGTCGCCGGTTGTGCCGCCGATTTGCCTTGGC
>PJEL010000633.1_pt1 | contig 41032 bp, 32 predicted proteins | sample 1853271 | NCBI WGS metagenome assembly PJEL01 (sample SAMN08108733, study PRJNA415343) | Invertebrate metagenome, whole genome shotgun sequencing project. | host: Globobulimina | place: Sweden: Gullmar Fjord | collected 2015-08
CCCGTTCGTTTGCTGTCCACTTTCACTGACGCTTTGCTGCATTTCTTCGGTGACACGGTCAGCTACGTCGATGACCAGCTGGCCGTGAGTGGAGGATTCTGCTCCAGCACACCCGACGAGGTGGTGTTCCCGGTCAAGATGTTGATCATCATGGACCAGTCCGCCTCATTGCAGTGTACAGACCCGGGAAATACCCGACTCGAAGCGCTCGCAGCCGCGGGCGCCGCCCTCGATCCGCTGCCCAACGTGGAGTTTGCGGTCGTCGGCTTTGCGGCATGGAGCCGAACGACGGAGTTCTCACCGGACTGGGGAACCGCCAGTGGAGCGCTCGCTCCCGAGAACGGCCAAGGGGGTCCAGCTACCGACTACCAGGGAGCGCTCTCCACCGCGCTAACCGTGCTCGAGCAGGACATGCTCGCCTCTGGACCCTCCGAGGTCGCTAGAACCAAATACGTCGTCCTGTTCATGAGCGACGGCGTGCCGGAGCCCCGCTGCTTTGCCGGCTGCGACGACGGAGACGTGCCACCAGACAGCCTCTATGGCGTCTGCAACACCGATCTGCCCATCGCCGACGAAGACTACGTCGACATGCAGGGGCCCTGCCCCGAGTACAATCAAGAGCACCAGCTCCGTGCCAAGGTCCAGGATCTAGTGGCTCTGGCCGAGTTCCACGGCGCCGGCTCACTCAGCTTCAACACGGTGCTTCTGTTCGCCGACGACGAGGAGGTCGAACAGGTCTGTGGAGACGTCGGGATCTTTGGCTACGACAAGGCAGAGGCAATGCCGCTGCTACAAGCCCTCGCCGAAGAGGGTCAAGGCACCTTCCGCGACGTGAACACGTCCGGAGAGCTCGACTTCCTCAACTACGACTTCGAATCGCTTCAAGCGCCCTACGAAGTGGCTGAATTCTTCGCGATGAACGTCAACGCCGTGCCCGATGAGACCGGGATGGTGCCCGACTCCGACGCAGACGGTATTCCCGATGTCGTCGAGTTCGAGGACCGCTACAACCGGCTCCAGAAGGACAGCGACGGAGACGGGTTCGGAGATCTGTTCGAGCGACGCTTCGCGAGCAACGGCTTCGACGCGCTGGTCTACGAGATCCCAGCCGCTGGCTGTACCGAGTCCGACGATCGCGATCAAGACGGGCTGCGGGCGTGCGAAGAGGCGTTCCTCGACACCGATGCATCGCTGCCAGACACCGATGGAGACCGGATCCCCGATGGCTTGGAGCTCAGGCTAGGCCTCGACCCGACCGTCGAGGACACCATGGTCGACCACGACATGGACGGTCGTCTGTCGGGCATCGAGATCCGCACCGGCACCCATCCGATGCTCTTCGACGAAGAAGACGCGTTGCTGCACCAGATCCGCTACTCGGTCGACGCCGATGTCGAGGCCCAGCTAGACGGGAGCCGCTGCTACTCGTACTCCTTCCAGGGAATCACCTTGGTTCCGACGTTGGCCACCAACGGCGACAAGGGCCGCAACCGCGTCTACATTTTCGCTGAAGAAGAACCGGCAGGCTTGGCGGGCAGTCGTGGACGCTTCCACGTCGCCTGCGTCGAAGCCCGCTACATGGGGCCATCATTCAAGGCTCCGGAGGACGGTTTGATCGAGGACCTCTCACAGTACCGATTCGTCGAACTCCAGGATTTCGACCCGGACGTTCACTGCCTACCCGTGGGCGGCGATCCAGCTGGGTTCCCTCCCTGGGCTGAGCTGTGATGTTCCCGGTGGCCAGGCATAAAAACCGGCCGATAACGCTGCGATCCGGCGCATCGGTTGTCCAGAGGGCGCTTGCGGCAGTGCTGATTGGTGCCGCCTTCTTGTCCTGTACGGATGCCGATCTCCGCCAGCTACCGCTTCCGCCTCCTCCCGCGTTCGACAACCGCCTCGAAGTCCAGGGAACGGTGTGCACCGAGGCCCCCGAGGACCTGCTCTTTCCGATGCGGGTCCTGTTCGTGGTCGATGGGTCGGAGAGCATGGAGGTCACCGACCCGCCCGATCCAGTGACCGGCGAGACCGGGCGCGAGCGAGCTGTGCGTGAGACCGCCGCCGAGCTCTTCGCCGCTGGTGGAGACGTGAAAGTCGGTCTGATTCGCTTCTCTTCGGAGACCCAGCCGCTCACCGAGACCTACGACGAGAACGGCGATCGGGTCAGCTACTTCACCGACGACATGGAGTTCCTGGAGAGCCGCCTGCCCATCCTGGCGGTCACTGATCGCACGACCAACTACATCAACGCCCTCGCCGAAGCCTATTCCGAGGTTCGCGACGAGCTGAGCAATGCCGACCAGGAGTCCCTGGCGCTGTCGACCTACCACGTGATCATGATCAGCGACGGGATCCCCGACGCCGAACAGGGCGAGACCGTCGAGAACAGCTCCGACAACATCCTGGCGAGTGTTGGAGCGATCCTGGACCTCGGGAGCATCTTCCACGTGGACCGAATGGAGGTCTCCACCGCGCTGTTGTCGCCGGGCAACGCCCAGGTCGATCTCCAGAGCGAGGAACTGCTGGAGGACATGTCTGACGTGGGAGAAGGCACCTTCCGAAAGTTCGCTTCCGGCGCCGACCTGAACTTCCTCTACATCGATCTCACCCAGCTCAAACGCATCTTCACCCTGCGCTCGCTGGTCGCCCAGAACATGTCCGCGGTCGTGATCGGTGATGAGAGCATCGCCGACTCAGATGGCGATGGACTCGAAGACATCATCGAGCTGGAGATCGGCTCGGACCCACTCCGGCCCGACACCGATGGCGACGGCTGCCGCGACATGCTCGAGCACCGCAACACCGTCTCGGGCCTCGATCCCCTGGATGACGGTGACTGCGACTGCTTCGTTCCCGACTACTGTTTTGACGACGACCTGGACGGGCAGTGCGACAACGGCTGCCTGGACGTCGACCTCGACGCGCTGTGCGACTGCATCGACGAGGACCTCGACGGCATCTGCGACGACGTGAACTATGTGGACACCGACGGCGACGGGCTGGTTGACTGTGAAGAGCGCTGGTCCGGTACAAACCGCCGGGGTGCAGACACCGACGCCGATGGTCTGGCGGACTTCCACGAGCTTCGCTTCGGGACCAGTCCGGACATCGACGACTTCGCCGACGACCTCGACTGGGACGCTGTGCCCAACGGCGAAGAGGTCCGCACCGGCACCGATCCACACCACGCCAGCAAAACCGGCCGCTTCGACATGGCCTATCGATACATGCTCACGGAGCTCGAGGGAGCCGCCGACGGCCGCAGCTGCTACGACTTCAGCGTCGGCAACGTCACACTGCTCGAGCTCCTCAAGCCCGAAGACGTGGGACTCACCGAACCGATCGTGACTACCGGCCCAGGAGGCCAGGGATACAACGGTCGCAATCGCGTGTTGCTCTACTTCGGAGAGGTTCCGCTCGACGACTTCGAAACCTACGCCCGCTACCGCGTCGGTTGCGTCGAAGCCGCCGTACAGAGGGACGGCAACTACCGCAATCCGCCGTCGGGAGTCATCGAGCTCAACGACGACAAGATCGTGCCGCTAGCGGAGTTCGATCCCGCCGTGCACTGTGTGACACCGGGGGGCTGATGAAAGCGACCAAACTGATCGCTCTGAGCGCATTCGCCACGCTTGCGGCGTGCGGCAACGGCGACGACAAGCAGAGCGCAGACAGCGATACCGACTCCCAGGTCGCCTGCCCGTGGGACGACGACAGCGAACCCGCAAAGGCCATCGCGCTGAACGGCTCCGCCGAGGGCTACATCTGTCCCATCGGCGACCAGGACTGGTACTCGATCGTTCAGGCCCAAAATAACGGATTGATGGCGATTTCCCTCGAGATCGAGGCGCCGGTCGCCCCCATCGGCCCGACCTACACGCTGTGGGATGTCACCGGCACCGAGGTCATCGCAACCCCAGCGGCAAGCGAGTCCGCCGGACCCGGTGAGCCCATTCACATCGTGCACGGCGTAACCGCAGGCCGTCAGTATCTGTTGAGCGTTCGCGACAGCGGCGGCGACGGCACCGACACACGACACCCGTACCTGCTCACCGTCGAGGGGTTGCCCGATCCCGACAGCAACGAGCCGAATGATGACGAAACCGCAGCGTCGGATCTGTCCGGGAGCCAGGATGCGTACATCAGCTACCGCGGTGACCAGGACTGGTACGCCGTGGACGCCCCTGAGCGAGGGTTGCTCGACATCCGGCTGACAATGCCAATCGGCGCCATAGAACCGGCTTTCCGCGTCATAGACCTGGCCGGCGAGACGATGATCACCCAGAGCAATCCATCGGGCACGGTCGAGGCAACCGAGCTCACGCGGATCCAGCCGGTCGAAGACGCGGGCATCTACTACGTCGTGGTCGAGGATGACGACAACGTCGAGTACGACACCGAAGTGCCCTACACGCTGCAGGTCGCGGTCGCCAACGACCCCGACCTCAACGAGCCCAACGACCACCCGACCGAGGCAACCGAGATCCCTGCTCAGATGTGCGTTGGGAGCTGGAGCAACTGGGAAAACGCAGAGGGATACCTCGCTTCATCCGGTGATATCGACTGGTATCACGTGCCCCTCAGCAGCTGCGGGACCGGGATTATCGAGATCGAGGTCACGTTTGATGATCCGGCGACACTGCCCGCAAACCTCGACGTCGAGGTTCGGATCGTGCGCAATGTCGACATGGAGATCTGCCAGGTCGATCAAGACTGCCAGGAACTCAGCCAGAGCTGCGGGGAGAACATCGAGTGCGCGCATCTCGGCAATACCTGTCTGGCGTCGGGACGCTGCGCGGGCTCCGGCCAGTGCTTGGGGACTGGGGACTGCGGCGCGACGCTTCTCTCCGCCACCGCAGACGCGGCCAATCCCGGCTATCTCCTGACTTCGGCACCCCTGCAGGGCTATGCCGACGTCTGGTTCGCGGTGGTCGATCACCTCGGCAACGCTCTATCTGTAGACAACCCGTACTCGATGCAGGTCCGCGTCCGTGACCAACCCGACCTGGAGCCAAGCGAACTCTACACGGCCGGCCCACCCGTGGCAAACAACGCCGGATACCACTCCGCTTATGCCCAGACCATCCCAGTCCACGACTGTCGTCTGGGCTACGACTGCTGCGACGGAGGCACCTGGGAGACCGGCGCCATCGGCTACGCATTCGACCAGGACTGGTTCAAGTACCAGCACCCCTGCCCCGGCCAAGACTGCATGGTGCGCATCCACTACGAGTTCGACGCCGGCCCCACAGACCTCTATCTGCGCATCTTCGCGGACACGAGCCTGTGGTACGACACCATCACGGGAACCTCGGAGCTGGCCAACCAGGGCGCTCGGGCTGGGATCTTTGGTGGGCTGGCACCGAGCGACGAGTGCTTCTACGCCTATGACGACCACATTGGCTCGCCGTTCTGGTATCACCTCGCGGTTCGTGACACGATCTGGGTGGACGCCGGAAACCCGATGGGGGGAACATGGGATTGGGACGCCGAGCAGGAATACCGGCTCTGTGTGGAGACCATCGCGGATGGTTGCCTGTCGCCGTGCGAAGTCTGGGACCCGGCCGGCTGTGGACCTCCATACCCATGAGGTACACACTCCCAGCTGCGATGCTGATGCTGGCCTCCTGCGCGGTGCAGGAGGGTCCAGGCAAGACAGATGACTCTGACACCACGGTCCCGAGCACCTGGATTGCACCCCTCGACATCGAGTGGTCGTCCGAGATGATCGAGGAGCACGATGGCGGCCTGCAGTCCCAGCTGGCCTTGGCCCCGAGCGGCAACGTATACGTCGCGCATTGGTCCAACGCGGGCTTCGAGGACGGGCTGTGTGAGGAGGTCCTGATCAACACGCCGCCTCGCCAGCGCTACGACTTGTTCCTCGCCGAGCACTCTGGCGGAGCCTGGTCCACCGAGACCATCGAACAGCCAACAGTGGCGTTCACCCCCAACGGGATTGGGATCGCAGTAGACGCCGCAGGAGAGCCCGCAGTCGCCTTCACGGGAGGACCCGCCTCAGACATCTATTGTGGTGGCAACGACGCGGTGCTGGCCGAGAGGAGCGGCGGAGTGTGGTCCTTCGACACCGCCGCCGCCGAGAGCGCCGACGCTTTTGCGGGAGAGGCCGCCAGCGACTTCGGCACGGTCGTCGGCATCTGGCCGGGACTGGCCTACGACGCCAATGGACAGCCGGCCATCGTCTATCGCGACGCCCACAGCGGCACGATCCAGCACGACGACCTGTACCGGGCCGACTTCGAGTTCGCATGGCGCGACGGCGGAGGATGGCTCAACGAACCGGCCGACATCGGCGAGGGCGCAGGCGACTTCGGCAAGATCGTCTTCGATGGAAAAGGCCGTCCGGTCGCCGCCTATGCCATCACTGTGATCTCGCAGAGCGACTCCAGACACGGCGTGTGGGCCACTCGGCGTGAGTCCGACGGCACCTGGGAGCGAGTGCTCCTGCACACCGGCGCCATAGACGACAACATCACCGGAGGCGTCGATCCAATCACCGGCGACATCGTCTTCGCCTTCTACTCCAAGGCCGACTCCGCCGTGAGGGTCTGGCGCCTCGTGGACGCCGACCGATTCACCGAGATCGACGCTTGGGAGGGTCAAACCGTCGGTCAAGCGCAGTACGACGAGGGCCAGTACGTCTCGTTGGCCTTCACCCCTGCTGGAGAAGTCGCCCTCGCCTATCACCGATGCCGCCTGATCTCGGCGGGTGGAAGCGCCTGCGACATGAACGACGAGGCGGTGATCTTCGCTGTAGAGCAGGATGCCGGCTGGGCCTTTGACGTGGTCCACGAGGCAGAGACCGGAAGCTGCGGAGAATACACCTCTCTCGCAATCGACCAGGCAACCAGCACCGCCTGGATCTCCTTCCGCTGTACCGACGGTGAACCAGGCAACTTCGCATTCCGACCCTATGTGGCCTCGGGGGTGTTGTGAACCGACCTGCCGCCCTCGCCATCATGTTGCTCGTCGGCGCTGGATGCCGCACCGCACCCAACTTCCTCGATGGCAGCTTGGTTGACGTGTACAACCTGCAGTTCGACGAGACCCGGATCCGCCTCTACGACAGCGAGCTGTCCATCGAGTACGTGGATAACCTCACCGCGACGGGCATGGTTGCCCTGCGGCTCACCGCGCAGAACACCCCGAAGCTGAAGAGCAAGGAGCGGTACGATCTCATCAAGACGGGCAACATCGGTCGCGGCGAAGGATATGAGAGCCCCTTCCCCGAACTGGACTCCGGCCACATCCGCCTCGATCGCTTTGGACGGAAGGCGGACGACAAGATCACCGGCAACTTCCGCGCGATCTTCATCACACCAGAAGACGACAAGCTCACCGTGAGCGGCGGCTTCACTGCTGAGCTCGAGATCGTGGAGCATCTTTGATTGTGAGCAAGACGGCCCGAGCTCTCGCGCTCGCCGCAGCGATTTTTGCCGGTTGTTCGGGCGCACATCTCTACGGTGTCGGGCTCGAGGACACAACCGCCGATCGACTCGGCATCACCGGCCGCGTCTGCACCGATGACCCCCGCAAAGCTGGATTTCCAGTCCGCGTTGTGCTGCTTGTCGACGCCGCCATGGGGCCGATGTTCGCCACCTTCGATGTCGAGTCCCTACGACTCGCGGCGCTCACCGGCACCCTGCAGCTGCACTCCGGCAACGAGGACTTTTCCTTCGCCGTGGTGGCTTATGGTGCCAACGCTCGCCAGCTCACTTCGACGGACGAAGGCTGGTTCACGCGCAACCCTGGCGAGCTGGATAATGCAGTTGCAACCCTAGGACTCCCGCAGGGATGCATCGGTGGAGTCTGCCGAGACTACGACGATGGTCTCGACCTGGCCCACGCCATCATCGAGGGCGACCTCGCCGATCTGGACGCTGGAAAGCGCGGACGAACCCAGTACGTGGTCGTCATGCTCACCGGCGGGCCGCCCGATCCCATGGTCGGCGACTGGACCGAGGTGACCGCAGAACTGTCCAACTCCGTCATAGATCTCCGCGAAGAGGTCGAAGACGCCGGTGCGCTTTCCTTCAGCATGCACACCATCCAGCTCGCCGCACTGAACCCACTCGCGCCCGATCCGACCATGGAGCTGGATCTGACCGAGGACCTCATGCAGCAGCTCGCCTTGTCGGGCCAAGGGAGCTTCGAGCGCTTCAACACGCCCGACGCCATCACGCTGGAGCGGCTTGGGCTGCTGAAGCTGTCTCAGCTGCTGGAAGCCAAGTCGTTGATCGTGACCAATGCCAGCGTGCTCCCGATCGCCGGGGCCTCGGTGATGGACAGCGACGGCGACGGCCTCGGCGACGACGCAGAGCACTCCATAGGCACCGATCATCGCGTCCGAGACAGCGACGGCGATGGCATCGGAGATCGCATCGAAACCTTGATCTCACTCGATCCGCTGGTGAGAGACGAGGTCCCCAACGCGTGCCTCATCCTCGGAGCCGGGCCCTGGGGCGACGACGATCTGGACCGCCTCAACGATTGTGAGGAGCTGCTCCTCGGAACCGACCGCAGCCTGCCCGATACCGACGGGGACGCGATCCCGGACTGGGTCGAGGTGACGCTGGGCACCGACTACATCCGCAGCGACGGGTTGGAGGACGCAGACTGGGACGGCGCCCCCAACGGCACCGAGGCGCTCAACCACACCGATCCCCGCTCTGGGGACGCCAACTCCCATCTCTCCGACTCCTATCGCTACGATCTCGTCGATCTTGGCCTGATGGTCGAGCCCAGCGTCGGAGATCCCCGCTTCCTAACTGGCATTACGGTGCTGGATGCCGGGCTGGATAGCAGCGGCGGGCTGGGTCGGCTCCGCTATGTGCCCGGAGACCCGCCCCAGATGAGCTGGCAGGACGCCCAGGATGACAATCCGGGAGCCCTGGTCCCCATCGGCGCCGCTGGCGTCGCCACGCTCCAGTCCGAGAGCGAGCTGGAGCGCTGGATCGCGGTCGGCGTCGACGAGCGTCTACTGCCTCCGAACCCCGGCGAAGAAGCGCTGTTGGTCGAGATCGTAGAACGTCACTGCATCGACTACACCGTTCGCAACATCAAGCTCGAAGAGACGGACGGGGACAACCACGGCATGAACGACGTCTTTGTGTACTTCGCCGAAGCTCCCGTGGGTCAGCTCACCAAGCCTGGCCTGTTCCGCGTCGCTCACATTCCGGTGAAGTATACCGAGAAAGATGGCCGCAAACCCTCGGCTCCCCTCGTATTGGTGAAGGATGAAGAGTTCGCTCCTATTGGTGACTAGCTCGCTGCTCACGGCGGGCTGCCTTGGCGGCGAGCAGGCCTTCATCGGCGCTCGCCTCCCAACCCTATGCTCGAACGCATATTCGACCTGCAACGTCACAGCCGGCTGCAAGCTCGACGCCGATCACTACGTTCGAGGCCGCTTTCCAGGCACCAGGCGCGTGATCTTGGAGTCCGAGCTACCGCGGGATACCGACTACCAGGTGCGGCTGTACCTCGCCGAGGCCGACGCGCCCGGAACCGAGCTCCTCGCCCAGCTCTACGAGCCGGATTGCTCTCTTGATACCCAGTTTGCAAGGGTACACCTCGAAGATGTCGATCTCATCGACGAAGCCGGCCTGGACCGCATCTTGATCCTGGACGATCTGACCGTCACGCAGCAGGGCGAGCACCTGTTGGAGATCTTCTCCGACGCGAGCGTCGAGTACATCATGATCGTCGAGCCGGTCTCCCTGTCGTTCTGACGGCGGCTACGGATCGAGCTGATGATAGAGCGCCTGGTCGGCAAGCGAGCCAGGTCCGTGACAGGTCTCACAGGCCTCGAAGCCGTCGATCGTGATGTTCAGGACCGAGTGTGCATAGGTCGAGGCCGAGTCGTGGCATGACGTGCAGACCGCCATCGTCGGCGGCGTCAGCGTGCCGCCATCGCTCACGAAGAACGGGTCGTCGCAGTAGTCGTCGAGGTCGTCGAGGAGGGGCTCGGTGCAGGTCAGGTACTCGCTGAAGGTGGGGAGCACATCGGCCCCCAAGGGCAGGTCATAGACGCCGGCGACGTGGCAGGTCTCACAGTCGCGGAGATCGCCAGGGAAGCGCACCTCGGTGATGTCGAACGGCGAACCATCCGGATCGGCGTCGCTGGGAGGCGGGTAGGCACCGAGGAGGTAGGGGCCCGTGAGGTCTTCACCGCGGTGGACGGCGTGCACCATCACCTTGATGTCTACCGGAGGCGCCCACACGGTCTCGTCTTCCCACCGGGCGATGCGCTCGTCGTTGGCGTTGTTCGGATGGTGACAGAAGGAGCAGTATTCCAGGTTCTTTCTAGACCCTCCGTGGCCGCGGAACTCGGCGTGGCAGGCGTTGCACTTGGCGCCATCAATGACCTGGCGCCGAGGCTCTGGGACCGCGTCTGTGACGGCGAAGGGCAGGATCTCATTGAATGCGTCCCAGTGCGGATCGCCATCGCGCGCCTCGGCCGCCACAGACCAGCTGCCGGTCGCGGAGAGCGGGATCTCGGAGCCCACCGGGAACGTGTAGCTGAACTGCCCGTCAGTTCCGTCCGTCACGGGAATCAGGTCGAGGGTCTGGTCGGCGATGGTGATCTGGAAGTACTCCGCGATATCGGTGTTCGGTCCGGCAACAGTGAATGCAACCTTGTCGATTGGGGTGATCCCGATGTTGAGCGGCAGCCCATCCTGAAGGGCGGTGAAGGTCACCGTCGGCAGCTGCCCGGGTCCGGTGTTCACGATGCTGTCGAGCTGCACTTCGAGGACCGGGTCGTAGACCAGCCTGGACATGTGCACATCGACGATGGCCCGGTCGGCATCGCCAGTCGCGGGGTGACAGATGTAGCAGAGATCGTCGTTGTCGAATTCACCGCCGGAGTGCAGCGTCATGCCCGGAGGTTCGGGAGCCTCGTAGGTGATCAGATCGTGGCACGAGGAGCACCCGTCCCGTGCCACCGCGTCTTGCCAGCGATCGCCCTGGGCGCCGTCGTGGCAGGCGTCGCACATCAAGATGTCGCCAGGGTAGACGACATCGGAGTAGTCGTGAGCGCTGTAGCCGACGAGCTCGTAGGGCGTGCCGGCCACGACGCTGGGCAGGTCCTCGCCTCGATGGATCTTGTGGATCATCACCGCGAAGTCCACGGTGTTTCCACTGTCTGGGTCGACCGTCTGTGGGGAGTGACAGGTGATGCAATAGGCCACATCACGCCGGGATCCTCCGTGGACCGCGAGCTGACCGTGGCAGCTATTGCATGCCGCATCTGTCACCACTTCGCGCGTAGTGGTGACTGGCTGACCATCGGGCCGGAAGTGGAAGGTCGCGTTGTCGACGTATCTGCCATCGTCGAACTCGCGGGTCGCCTGCACGCCCACTGTGTGCGTCTTATCTGTGTTTCCGGAGACGGACGCGGCAAACTCGTAGCTGTAGCGGCCGTTGGCGACATCAATCGCCGAGAAGACACCACCGGTGTCGGTGTAAGCCTGATCGATGCCGAGCTGGTCACGGACCGTGTAGGCCGTGTACTGGAGCGCCTCTCCTGCGTCTTCGTCGAGCCAGGCGATCACAAAGCGGGGATCCACCTCGCCCTCGGTGAGGATGCCGTCCAGGTCCAAGGGGACGCCTGCATCGTCGGTGATGGTGAAGTCCACGGAGGCGACACCGACGTTGACCTGGGCATCGGTGACTGTCAGCTGTAGGCCTGGGCCAGTGAACCAAGCACCCGCCGTCCCGTCTGCGCCATCTGCGCCATCTGCGCCATCTGCACCGTCGGCGCCATCTGCACCATCTGCGCCATCTGCACCATCCGCACCATCTGCACCGTCGGCACCATCGGAGCCGTCCGGACCCTGGACACCCAGGTAGCCGTCCTCACCGTCAGAGCCGGCTGGGCCCATGTCGCCCGCCTTTCCTTGCGGACCCGCGGGGCCTTCGCAGCCGAACGCGGCGATGGTCAGAACCACCAAAAGGCAACTCGCTGCCTTCTCGATTCTCCGGTCGACTCTCATTGGGGGCCCTCTTGGCTTGGCGAAAACTGATTATTGCAACTTACGCGCCATGTCGGTAAAAGAACAACCGGAGTAGACTCGGGCACAGTGCTTGCACGACCTGGAAAAAATGGGACCCACCCCTAGTTCTTACTTCCTGCTCTCGCTCTTGCTCTGCGGCTGCGACAGAGAGGCAAAACCAGGTGTTGAGCTGGATGATTGGACGAGGGTCGAGCGCGGCACGCTCACCGTCGCCCTTGAAGCCGACAACGGGACGAACTCCCCGATTCCGGGCGGGTTTGTGGTGCTCGAACCCGGTGGGCGAGACGCCACAACGGGGGACGACGGCATCGCCCTCTTCGCGCAACTGGACGACAACGCCTACGACATCTTGGTGACTGCACCCGGATATCTTCCCGCTGAGACCTCGATCAATCTCGCCGGGACAGCCACGGTTACCGTCGGCTTGACACCCTATGACGCCACCGCGTCGACCGTGCGCGGCGTCGCGCTCGACGTGGTCGGTCAGCCCGTCGAGGGTGCATCCGTCGCGATCGACGGCGTCGTGGTCGCCACAACCGCGGCAGATGGCAGCTACGTGGCCTACAACGTGGCTGCGGGCGATCACAGTGTCTCGTTGGACGGCCCGGGAGGCGTCTACACGCCGTGGTTCTCACCCGTAATCTCGGTCGAAGCTGGTGAAGGGGCCTTGGTATCCGCCCGGCTGCCCGGCACCGCTCCCGCCGATGCCGAGTACACTGGCAGCGCCGCATGTGGGATATGCCACACAGCGGAGGAGAGCGACTTTGCCTCCAGCGCCCACTCCGTCGCTGGCCGCACACCAGCCGACGCGGCGCTGGCACTGCCGGCCCTCGACGCATCGTTTCAGGGGGGCGATGTCGTCCCGCTACCTGGCTCTGCCACCTTGATACTTCGGGGTAGCGGACCGGGGTCTTGGACCGTACAGATCGACGACGCCTTTGGTGCGACGACTGGTGAGTTGCCCATTTCCAGGGTCTACGGCGGGAACAACGCCGGAGCGGCCCTCGCCGCCGACATGGGCGGTACTCAGGTTCTCGTTCCGGCTGCCTGGGCCCTCGACGGACAGGGCCTCTCCTCCAAGCAAGCGGCCGAGGGGTGGGTGGTCGCGTGGCTAGATGGCTGGTTCGACCAAGGCAATGCCCTCGACCTGGTTGGCGGTATTCCCGGGAGCGACGCCAGCTTCGACCTGCAATGCGGAGGATGCCACGCTACCGGACACGGACTCGATGAGGTTGGAAACGCCTACAACCTCGTCGCGGTCGGAGCGGCAGCCCTCGAGCGCACCGTGGGCTGCGAGGCCTGCCACGGGCCGGGCAGTCGCCACGAGGAAGAAGACGCCACGGGTATGATCCTGAATCCCGCTCAGCTTCCCGCCTGGCAACGAATCGAGGTCTGCGCACGCTGTCACGAGCGCGTCCTCGACGATACCCACCCCTTCAACGCCGTGGTCCCCTGGCCTGTCGATGCCCAAGGCGACGCCCTCCGCGAGCACGCCATGGTCTCCGACGAAGCCACACCGACCCCTACCCCCTGGCTAGCCGTCGACGCATCGCGTCTGCCCCACGATCAAGTGGGTGACTTCGCTCTGTCACCCCACCGTCGAGGTCCCGGCAGCTACGACGGGGCATGCGAAGACTGCCACAACCCGCACACCGGCGAGCTGCACACGGTCGCCCACGACAACCAGCTCTGCACGATCTGCCACAGTGACTCGTTCCCCGATACCCTCGCCGAGGCAGAGCACGCTGGTCACCTCAACTTCGCGCCGGGTCCCTGGAGCCCTGGGGCTTGCGTCTCGTGCCACATGCCGCGCTCCGCCACCGTCGTGCAGCCCGATCAGGTGTCTGGGGCCGGCGAGGTCCGGTCCCACACGCTGTCACCGTGGCGTCCAGATGCTGCCCTGGCCGAGTTCGATGCCGCTGGCCTCGACACCCTGCCCCTCGGGTCCGTGCCCGTGGGAGCGTGCGTGGACTGTCACACCCAGGTCGACGAGGCTGCCCGCGACGCCGGGGTTGGCCTATGTGCCTGCCCCTCAGGTGACCCGACCAGGCGGATCACCTGGCAGAATATGCAGCTCGCTTGGGACTACCTGTTCGAGGTGGGCCCATGACCGCGCTGCTCTGGATGGCTCTGGTAGGGTGTGGTGTGCCAATTGCCCCAACTCCGCAACCGAGCGCCTCGAAGGATTTTCCACATTCGACTACATTCGCCGAATCCGAGAATCACGGCGCCGTGTCTGTAGGAAACAGGGCGTGTGCTAAATGCCACAGCCTCGAAGGGCTAGGAGACCCACCCAGCTGTCGGTCCTGCCACGGCGCCTACCCCCATGACCCGACCTTCCACTCCGACTCCCACGGAGCGGCCTGGCTCGCGACACCAGAGAACTGCGTCGAGTGCCACGGCCTAGATGGCGAGCTGGAGCCCGCGCGTATCAAAGCAGGCGCTTGCCGGAGCTGCCACCGCACCTATCCACACCCCGAGGACTGGGAGCTCGCCGTCAACCACGGAGCGGCGACGACCCGCCGCGGTGGAACAGCAGCCTGCGACGGCTGCCACGGCGTCAGCGGAGCCGAGATACCCGACGCCGACTGCGCGGAGTGCCACGCGCTCTACCCCCATGAAGAGGGGTGGCTACAGGGCGGCCACGGCGCGGCGTGGGTCGACGATCCCGAGTGCGGGGAAGCCTGCCACGACATCGGGTCCACACGCAGCTGCGTCTCCTGTCACGACCTCTACCCCCATCCCACGGATGCTTGGCTGCGAGTCGGCCACATGGCTGCGACCCAGGCCCGAGGCGAACCCGCCTGTGCCTCCTGTCACGACTCCGGCCTCACCGCGCCCACGCTCCCAGTGTCTTGTGCGCCCAGCTGCCACGGTGAGCCATAGTGTTCATCCTATGGGCCGCCTGGCTGTATGGGACACCGGTGCAGGCTGCACCCACGGTGGAAGAGCTACACGTCTGGACCGAGACGGCCGCAAGCGGGCGCCCCGATACTCCGGGAAATACCCGCATTCTCGCCGCGCAGCAGCTGGGCTTGAACCTCGTCACCGCGTCCGAGTGGGAGGTGAGCGCCATGGGCGGCGCCCGGCTCACCGCTCCCGAAGAGCCGTTCGGGCGCCTGGATCTCACCCGCCTGTCGCTCTCCAAGAACATCTCGAGCCACAACTTCTCATTTGGCAGATTTTCCCGCATGGATTGGCGAGGACTGGCCCGCCTCGACGGGGCGGCCGCCGACATCGATCCGGGAGGCCCCCTCACAGTGAGCACCTGGGCCGGCCGGGCTTGGAGCCCCGAGACCTGGTCGGTCGGCGAACCGTGGCTCGGCGGCGCGCAGCTTCATCTTCGCCCCATCGTCGGCGACGCTCCATCCCGGACCACGGAGTTCTCCGCAGGCTGGGAAACCCGCGCCGGCGACGACATCAGCCACCGCGTCCTGGCAGCGATGACGACCTTCAGTCCCTATGGCCATTCCCTGTTGCTTCACGCCGAGATCGAGCCCGCCGCCGAGACCCACTTGCGAACCGGGATCGCCGGCACCCTTCCCCTCGGCAAGTCGGTCTCTTGGCAGGGACAGATCCGCTGGGAGGGCCTGCCACCGTCGGCAGCACTTCAGACCCGTCGCGGCCCCGTCGATTGGCTGGCCCCCGATGGCTATGGCGTGGCGACGACCCAGCTCTCGGCCCACGTGAGCCCTTTCCGCGCCTCGCTCTCCGGCGGGCCGACGATGGTCCCAGGGGCCGACCTCGGTGGGGTCGCCCGGGCCACGGCGGGGTGGGCAATGCAGTCCATCTCGATCGGAGGATTCGGAATCGGCGCCTCGATCGGGCACTCCTGGACCGCGGGCGGCGGGGTGGATCTGGCGGTCGGAAGCGGGGCCTCGAAGCTGGCGGCCCAAGCTGGCATCTACGAGTTCCAGCCCCTCGACGGCGACGCCGCCACCGTATGGGAGTCGAGGTTGGCCGCTACTCGCCAGTTGATCCAGCGGGAGAGCGGCACCAACGGCAGGCTCTCGGTCGCTGCAGACATCGCAACGGGATCCGATCGCATCCTCTCCCCCTGGATTCGCGCCGGCGTCGCGCTCCGCGGCTCTCTAGACCGGGCGGCGACGCAATGAGGCATCTCTGGCTGATACTGCCGCTGGCTACGTGTTTCCTCGCGATCGCGGACGACGCTGAGGTGCCGGCGCTGATCGATCCATTCCCCTTCTCCCACGCCGATCACGCTGAGACGTTCGAACAGGTCCGCCTGATGTGCGTGACCTGCCACCCCATCGGGCTCGTGCAGGAGCCGCCCATCGAGCTGGGAACACCGACATCCACCTGTCACGCATGCCACCGGGGCGAGGTGACGCGAACTCCGGTTGGGCCCGACAACTGCCTGATCTGCCACGTCGACCGCGCCCAGCTCGTCCCCGTCGACCACGAGATCAACTGGCTGAGAACCCACGGCGACGCGGCCCGGGTCCGCAAGTCGACTTGCTCCACGTGTCATCGCACCTCGACCTGCGTGGACTGTCACGATCGACGCGGACCGATGGTGAAGTCTCCGCACGGCCCGGGATTCTCGGCATTCCACGGCATCGATGCCCGCTTGGATCCCCGCTCGTGCTCCACCTGCCACGCTCCGCAGACCTGTACCTCCTGTCACGAATCGGGGGTGTCACCGTGGTGAGGGGTCTCGCTCTGCTTCTGCTGCTGGTGTCGTGCGACGACGATCCGTGTCCGCGTGGTTCAATGCTCGATAGCGAGCAGGGATTGATAGTCACCAAGGCCGAACACCCGACAGGCTGGGCGAACGCCAACTGCGCCCGCTGCCACTCCGAGGCAGTCCTGCACCAGAGCGCGTGCAGTGACGAGGCCGACATCAGCGAAGTTCGGGACATCGTGCAGCGCGAGGGCTACCGCAGCTGCACCTCCTGCCACGGCGACAACGGGGTGAAGCCGTGACGCTGTTGATGTTCCTGGTCTTCGGAGTCGTTGGTATCGCCCAGGACGAGCCGACTATCGTCGATCCCCACGGGAAGGCCGACCAGTGCGAGGCGTGCCACGAGCCACCTGCAGACGGCAAAGAGGAGCCTGGTCCGATACTTCCCGTCATCGAGACCTGCCGCGGATGTCACGCCGACGCCGACATGCATCCCATCGAAGTCGCGCCCGATGAAGAGGTCACGGTCCCAAAAGCGTGGCCGCTGACGGACGGCAAGCTGGCCTGCAACACCTGTCACGGAGAGCCGGCCCACGGCGGCGAGCACAAAGACCTCGAGGCCCCCTACCACCGAGGCGCACCCTACGCCCAGCCGACCGACTTCTGCTACGAGTGCCACAAACGCGAGAACCTGGAGAACGCGGATCCACACCACCCCGGCTCGACCCGCTCCACCAAAGATGCAACCTGCTCCTCGTGCCACTCCGGTCTTCCAAAGACCGACGCCGCACCCGCCGATTCCAGACTGCGCTCCGAGCTGGACAAGGTCTGCGACACCTGCCACGACAACGAGACTCACGTCGGCGTTGCAACACACATGGGAAAGAAGGTCGAAGGCGACATGCGCACCGATCTGCCCGATTCGCTCCCGCTCACGTCCGACGATCTGATCACCTGCTGGACCTGCCACGAGGTCCACAACGATTCGCCGGATCCAGAAATCCGCCAGTCGCCCGTCCACAAGGGCCTGCGCAAGTACATCGTCGAGAAGAACTGGCCAGAGGTGACAGACCCGCGCTGGCCTGAAGAGGCAAAACCCGACCACCCGTCGATGCTGTCACTGCCCATCGACACCGGCGCTCTCTGCCGGGCCTGTCACGGAGACGGGCCATGAGAGGAGAGACACGATGAGGTGGGCTCTCCTGATCGCTGTTGCCGGCTGCTACAGCGTGCCAGAGGCGACTCCCCTCCGAGACGAGCTGCAGGTGGTCGAGGTCTCGTCGGTCTGGTCGACCACCGCCACGGAGAGCTGGTTCCCGACCGATGTCGAGGTCCGACCCGGGGGGTTGTTCATCCTGGACGGCTACCGCGGCCAGGGCCTCCACCTCGACAACGACCACAACTGGACCGAAGTCGTTGGAGATCCTCAGACCTGGGGACGACCAATCCGCAGCGAGGCCGCGATCGGCGGGGGTTGGTGGCTCGTCGAGGCCGGCCGACTGCTTCGGGTCGATTTCTCCGGGGAGCTCGTCGCCGAGCTGACCCCAAAGATCGACGACGAGCACTTCGATATCGTCAGCGTACTCGACACCGGCGATAGGCTCTGGGTCAGCGATCTGGTCGGCAGCTTGTTCTCGATCGACCGCGACACTGGGGAAGGAGTCCTGCTGACCGATCGGGATGTGGACGACCTGCCGCTCGGGGTCGTCGTCGACCTCCAGCTCACCGACAACGCACGCGTCCTGGCCACCGATACCGTGCAGGCACGGGTGCACGTGCTGGACCTCGATGGCGCGCCGCTATCCTGGATCGGGGGCTACGGCCCGTGGACAGGCACCCTCGTCAAGCCGAAGTCGGCGGCGCCTGGACCTGGCAACACCATCGTGGTCGCCGACTCAGCGCAGGGTCTGCTCCAGGTCTTCGACCCGGATGGTCTAGCACTGGGTGTGGTCGCATCTGAAGGTTCACCGTTGGTCTTCGAGCATCCGATCGCCGTCCGACGCGTCGATGCTACCCACTTCGCAGCGATCGACGCGACCACCTCGACGGTGTGGGGCTTCGAACTCACCGAGGAGGCGCTGGAGACGGCCAGGGAGACCGCCCCCGCTCGACGCCTGCGCCAGATCGCCGCCGAGCGCACGCTCATGCCAAGCGACGGCACCCTCTGCATCCACTGCCACGACGGTCTGCTCAACGACGACCGCGAAGTGTGGGACGAGGACCTCGGGCATCACCCAAGAGGAACGGAGGTAGAACGAGAGCTTCCCTGGTTCCTGCCCCTCGGTCCCGACGGTGAACTCCAGTGCACTACCTGCCATAGCCCTCACGGGATCTCCTCCATCGACCAGCCCGGCGAAGGCCACGCTCGCAGCGCCGAGCCCCTGGAGTCCACCGAAGCCTTCATGCGGATGAACCGGCGTGATTCCACGATCTGCATCGCTTGCCACGAGGAGGCGCCCCACGAAGCCATTCAGAGCGCCGGCACCGCACATCCCTCTGGTAGAGACCTGCTCGAAGCGCTGGAGGAGCGTCAGGACGGCACTGACGGCGTGCCCGAGGGTATCCGAGCGGGTTGCCTCGGCTGCCACGCCATGCACGGCGCCGCGGACGGTGTCCTAGCCGCATTCACAACCGACGGCAGTGTTTGCGTGCGATGCCACGAGGCGGAGAGCGGGCAAGGACGCAACCACACCCTCCACACTCATTCCGCCGACCTCCCGGACCGCGACAAGCTGGCAGGACTCCCCATCGCACCCGGCGGTGCTCTGAGCTGCATGACCTGCCACGATCTGGTTGGAGGTCAGACCGAAGCCTTGATTCGCAAGCCCATCGGCGTCGCGAACCCGTGCTATGTCTGCCATGAGGATCAGAAGAGGCGAACCTTCCCCGCCCACCTGAAGGCCAAGACCGTCGGCTGCCTCGGCTGTCACGACCCTCACGACAACCGTGCCGACCACCTCCTCACGACCGTCTCAGAGAAGCGCACCGGCGATCCCACGGGCTGCCGGTCATGCCACGACGACAAGACCGGCCGGGTTGGCCATCCGGTGAACGAGCCCGAGCCCAGCGCGGATCCACTGGAGTGCACCTCTTGCCACGGCAGTGTGCACAAGCCCCGCAAGCAGGCCACAGCGTGCGCGAGCTGCCACGACAAGCAGGAACAGGCCCGCATCCGGGGTGGGCACGGCGACGCCCTCTGCACTTCCTGCCACAGCGCACACCAGGCGGTCGCCCTCTCCCCCGCGCATCCAGGCCTGAACCCGGGATCGAGACGATGCCTGACGTGCCACGGCGCAGGGGGCGATGCAACACAAGTCGAGGAGTTCGAGCACGCGGAACCGGTGTTCCTGCCAGACGGGGACACCCGTTGGACACCCCTTGGGCTCCTGCCGCTCTTCGACAAGCAGGGCAAACCGGTTCCCGCCGGCGAAAATGGCGCTCTGACCTGCTCCAGTTGCCACGCCACCCACGGGCCAGATGCCACCAAGCCGGGTGACAACCTCCGACTTCCACGCTGGAAAGAGGCGTGTTCGGCCTGTCATGGCGACGACAGCCTCGCCCTGTACCGCTACTTCCACGAGCCCAGTCGCAGAGCGAACCTCGAGGTCGGCCCTCCAAAGGACAAACAATGAGCGGCAAAGAGCGAGCGCGGCGGGTGATAGCGGCCGGATTGATAGCTTTTTTCCTCTCCTTTGTGGGCGTCGCCATCGTGGTCTCCCAGGCGCAGTTCCTTTGGGCTGCCTACCACCACGGAGGGCTGTGAGATGGCCCGCCTCCGAGCCATCCTGAGCACGGTCAAGGAGGCCCTCTTTGACCCAGCCGTGCTTGCAGTAGTCGTCGTCGCGTCGATCGTCGGCAGCGCGGCGGGCTACCCGGTCGGGCAGGCTGGTTTCGAATACACGTGGGTTGATTCTCGTTTTTGCGACGACTGCCACATCCACGACTATGCAAACGAAGCCTGGGCGCGGTCGGTGCACGCCGGCCTGACCACGTGCCACGACTGCCATCGCGTTCCGATCCGCCACTACCCGAAGAACCTCTATCTGACCGTCTTCGACCGTCCCCAAGGTCCAGAAGAGATGCACGCCCCCGAGGTCGAGAACGTGATCTGCGAGCAGTGCCATCTCCGGGATCGCGAGGATCACGAACCCCTCACCGGGCCGATGCCCGAGGATGTTCAGAAGCGCGTCGTGAAGATCGACCACAGCCGCCTCCACACCCTGCATCTACAGTCCGAGACCCGCACGCCGGGCCCAGCCCACACAGGTGACACGAAAGAAGAAGAAGGAGAAGAGGCCAACGAGGACCACAGAGTCTCGCACGGCACGGCCAAGTCCGACGACGAGCCCATCATCTGCATGGACTGCCACGGAGGAGAGACCAATCGAGCCCACCGGTTCGAGTCCACCAGCGCCAACTGTGTGGAGTGTCACGACAACCAGGACCTCACCGAAGGCCGACTCGAACCTCTACAATGCCGGGAATGCCACTTCGGCGAATTCCTGGGCGACTAACCGTGACCACAGAGGTCGGTGACGGACTGTCGCGACGTGATAATGGGCCAATCCTGGCCAGCTGACTTGAAATCCAGGGGAGTCGTCAATGAACCGCATCGCCCTCGCTCTTGCACTTGTTCTCACTGCATGCGGCGACAAACCGACCGAGACGCCAGAGGCCGCCCCACCAGCCGCGCAGCCAGGCGAGCTTCCCGCCGGACATCCCCCAGCCAACGCTGCAAACCCCGCTGCCGCACCGGGCCAGGCACCCGCCGCAGCGAACTCCGGCACGGTGAAAGAGACAATGGCCGCTGGCGGATACACCTATGTCCTGCTCAAGACCGCCGACAAGGAGTTTTGGGTCGCTGGTCCCGAGACCAAGCTCGCGGTCGGTGAGACGATCTCGGTGGGCGCCGGCTCCATGATGCAGGGCTTCCACAGCGCCACCCTCGAGCGCACCTTCGATGAGATCCTGTTTGTGCAGGCCATCTTCAAGGGAGCAGCTCCGGCGGCCGCATCGGGTACAGCGGCCGCTCCCGTGGCAACTGGCGACGGCCCCAAGTCCAGCCACGCGCCACCCGCCGTCAAGGACATCAAGGTCGCGGTCGCCGAGAACGGGCAAACAGTGGGCGATATCTATGACAAGTACGCTTCGCTGACTGGCAAGCCAGTGTCCGTGCGCGGGCAGGTGGCAAAGTTCAGCCCCGCCATCATGGGCACGAACTGGATTCATCTGCAGGACGGCACTGGCGGCGCCGATACCTACGACCTCACGGTCACTACCGACGCCATGGTGACAGTCGGGGACGTCATCCTGGTCTCTGGCACGCTCCAGACCAACAAGGACGTCGGCGCTGGATACCACTACGACGTGATCGTCGAGAAAGCGACGGTCGTAGTCGAGGGGAAATAGGCGTAGTCGCCTTGCAGCGCCGATCAGTCGCTGCAGTCCGCCTGATCGGCTGGAGGGATCTCGCACTCCGGAACAGGAGGTGCCGGATCGCCTTCATTGACCGCTGTCGCACACATCGGAACCTCAAGCGTCTTGGCGTTCTTCGCGTTGGACACGATCTCGATCGCCGTCTGGTCCTCGCCCGCAACCACAGGATCGTAGTGGATGAGGAGGAAGGCGGACTGATCGAGCTCGAGCTCGTCAACGTCGGGGCCCTCGAAGGTGAAGGCGCAGTTCGTGTCGCCGACTATCTTGGTGCTATCGATGACCAGCGTCTCCTCGCCCATGTTGATCACCTGCAGATTGAAGGAGTAAGCCCCCATATCCGGTGCAACCACGTGAACCCCGAGGTTGACTGGGGCGAGGCTGACCGCGATCTTCGGTGGGGCCTCCTCGGCACAACCGGCCGCTAGTAAAAGCCCAAAAAGAATGAACCGCATCGCTCTCTCCTGTGTTTCTATCGACTTCCCCACAACGCATTGGTCGAGCCACCGCCCGTCACCCAGGCGCCATAGGCGTGCCAGAGGGCATCGGAGGATTGCTCCACCAGTGCACGCTGTTCCTCGACGAGCCGCTCCGCCTCGGCCACCCGCCCAGTGCGGGACTTGACCTCGGCGATCAGAGGCTCGAGCTCATAGACCGCCAGGTCGTGCCGCATGGCGGTCTCTGCCCGAGTGAGCAGCAGGCGCGACGAAGCCAGATCGAGCTTGCGGCGCGCGGCATCGAACTCCACGGAGCGCAGGTCCTGACGGGCCTGGTTGACGGTTGCAACCTCGGCGGTGAGACCACCCATCTGGGCGGCCCGATTTGCCAGCTCCCCCGCATAAGTTCGAGCATCGGTGCGAGCGATCTTCGCGTCGTCGAGATGCGCCCTCGCGATCTCCACCTGATCCTCGGCATCGGCGAGCCACCGTGCCGCTTCGGTGGGTAGTCGCGCGTCGCGTGGGCTCAGTCGCGGAATCTTCTGAGCGCCGCATGCCTGCAGAAGCAGCGCGAGAACCAAGGCGAAGGCCAAGCGCATCACTCCACCCCCTGGAGCAGTCGGCCCTTGCCCGGTGGGGCCTCGAGCAGTGTGTCTTCGGCGAGCTCGGTCAGACCCAGCTTCCGGTAGATGTGGGCCAGGTTCCGCATAGCAGGCCCAGAACCCGCGGCGCCAGCGCGCCCAAAGGCGTCTTGGGCGCCGATCATGTCTCCGGCACGGTAAGACGCGATGCCCAGCAGATTCAGGTCTTGGGAGGTGCCACCGGCGTCGACGGCCCGGCCGAGGACCAAGCGTGCCGTGTGGGCATCACCAGCGTCGAGATAGGCAGTCGCAACCTCGCGAAGCGCCTCGAGATCGTTGGGATTGCGCGCCAAGCCCTCCTTTGCGTTGGCCAGATCGGGCAGTCCACCAGGGGCCTGACGGGGGGACAGACCGAGGTGCTTGACGGGATCGGACTGGGGCGGCTGCCCGGAGATGCAGGCCTTGCCCGTGGTGTCGACTCGATGAGAGCTTCGGGCGCGCTGGGCACATTCTCCCAGGGCCTCGTCGCGTCCGGAGCGGAGCTGCTCGGCACGCCGCTGAAGTGCATTGCTCAGCAGGGCCGCCTCCTCGCCGCTCAGGGTTGCCGGAAGCTGGATGCTGCTGATGATCTGAGCCCCGCGATCGGCGGAAGTCGCCAGCCGTGAGAGGGCGGCCTGGGAGTAGGTGAAGTCGGGCTGGCGCGCCGCGGCGAGGTAGCTCTGCACAGTGACTTCGACCATGCCGATCGACTCCTCGATGGCCTCGAGCTCAGAGGGGGGCTCATAGGTCATCAACATGGCGAGCATGGCCTCCGCAACGCCATAATACGCCCTCGCCTGGGCACCCGAACTCGCCGCCGCGGAGCCGCTCACGACCCGCTGCACGTGCATCTCTCCCTCGTCGGGGCGACCCGATCGCAGCATGGCGAGACCCAGCCGGCTGAGCACCTCGGGCTCGCGGCTGTCGGCCAGAGGCTCGAGGAGCTTGATGACGTCGCGATCCGACCCGTAGCGCTCTGTGAGATCGGCGAGGTGCGTGATGGCCTCGGTGCGCGTCTCGCCGCCCTCGGCCATGTTCATTGCGTCCCGATAGGCACGCCCGGCACCCTGGTGGTCGGCCAGCTGCTCGCGGAGCTCTCCAGCAGCGAGCAGATATGCCGCGCCGGTCGCGGGATCTGGACTCGCGCCAGCGGCCCGCTCGAAGTAGGCGACCGCGCGATCGAACTCGAACTGCGAGGCCGCGGTCTGGCCCATGGTGTTCGCGACACCGGCGGCCTGCTCGGAGCCACCGAACCGCTTCAGGAGCTCCTCACCCACCGAGTAGAGCTGGGCGGGATCTCCAGCGGCGCGGGCGGCGACAAAGGTACCCAGCAGCGCTCGCTCTCCGAGATCGGTGCCCTTGTAGCGGTCTGCGAACGCCAGCAAGACCCCCATACCGCCCGCAGCGTCGCCACTGGCAGCCAGAGAAAGCTCGTCGAGACGGCGCTGTTCCGCGGCATCGACGATGGGAGCGATCTGTGCCTTTACGTTCGCCGAGATCGGGCTCGCAGGATCGAGGAAGCGGCGTCCAACCGCGAACAATCCGCTGATGTCGTTGATCGTATTGTAGGAGTCCAGCACCAGGTGGGCCGCCGCGTCTCCCTGCTCGGTGCGCGGGTTCTCCCAGGCGACTGCTGTGAGCAGATCGATGGCGCGGTCGTAGTCGCCCTCGTCGTAATAGGTGCGGCCGATTGCGAACTTGATCCGCAGGGCCTTGGCTGGCGGAGGCTGACCTTCGGTGAGGTACTGCCCGCCGGCATCCCGCAGCCCGGCGCGAGAGACCGCCAGATCGAGGTGGGTCTTGTCGCCCTCGGCCTCCAGGGCCTTCTGATAGGCCACCGCGGCGTTGAACAGGGCATCCAACCGGGCCTGGGCGCGTTGCTCTGGGGTCTGGACTGGGGGCGCGTCGCTGTCCTCTTCTTCGCCCTCCTTCTTCTCCTCTGTGACCAGGGCAGCCTCGGCCGGCAGGGCAAGCAGGTCGGCAGCGTCGCGATATCGGCGTCCAGCCTCGAGGAACTTCTCGTCGGCGAGCAGCACGTCGGCGAGGTTCTGGATGATCTGCAGACGGTGGGGAGACTGGGTGAAGGTGGCGAGCCAGACCCGGTAGGCCTCCGCCGTAGAGGAGTTGATCGCGGGTATCGCCGTGTAGGTCTGGCCGGTCTTGGTGTCGCCGCGCAGCACGTCGTGGGAGCGGGTCGCCATGTCCCGGGTGAGGGCCTCGAACTCCTTCTCGGTGCGAGCGCCGGCCGCCTCGTCGAACTCCGGCCGCATGGTCTGTCGGCGGAGTGCGTGCAGCATCAGGGAAACGTCGCTACCAACGGACGAATAGTCGCCCATTCGCGTGACCACATTGTGCAGCATGCGGCCGTCGTCGAGGCGCTCTGGATCGTCGGGCGCGAGCTTCAACAGCGCTCGGGTGACCTCGGCGGCACCAACGGGCTGCTCGATGATGGCAAAACGATTGGCCATCTTTCCGAGGGCGGCGACATAGGCCTCACGGCTGGAGGCTCGCTCGCGCAGATATTCAGCTGCATCCTCGGGTTTACGTGCTTGTGCGTAGCAGTAGGTGAGGTCGACGAGGGCTTCGCGCTGCACATCGACGGACTCGTGTCCAGCAAACCCCGAGCTCTTGGAAGTGGACTCTGGGATGGCGAACTCGCCCAAGACCTCGTCGGCGGCGTTGGGCATGTGGATGGGAACCGCGGGCCCCGCATCGCGATCGGCATCGATGGCCGCCTCGAAGTGTCTGAGCGCGCGCCTGCAGTCCCCCATGTTCACGTCGACCCAGCCAAGGCGGTAGTTGGCGAGCCCGGCTAGTGGACCGGGCGGGCCCGACACGATCTTCTTGAAGTAGTTCCGGGCAACGGGGAGCTCGGACTTGTCGAAGTGATGGTTGCCGAGCACCAGGAGCGCCTCGTAGTAGTACGGGCTGTCTGGGTACTCCTTGACCAGCCGCTCCAGCGAACCGCGCATCTTGTCGAAGCTGCCGAGCTCGCGGTATTCCTGGCTGATGTTGAACAGGATCCGATCGGTGAGGTGCGACTCTGGATAGCGGTTGATGATCAGGTTGTACGTGCCGATCGCCTGCTCTTTGAGCACGCGCACCTGGGGCACGTGGAGGGCCGCCGCACCTTGCTCGCGCTCGGAGGCGACCATGTAGTGGTATCGGGCCTCCTCGCTCGTCAGCTCTGCAAGACGCATGTAGAGTTCGGGCAGATAGGGCGCACCTCGCGACGCCGCAATGACGCCGCGGGTCTCGTCAATGGCGTTGCGTACCTTGGAGATGCGGCTTCGGTGCTGCTCGACCACGAGGGGGTCGCGCACAATGGAGACGCGCTTGTGGCAGCCAGCCAACAGGGAAAGACCGATTGCAGCCGCGATCAATCGACGCATCGGTCCTCCGCAATGACGACCAGATCATCCATCTCGTCAGTCCAATACTCCCCTTGGAAGGGGAAGAAGATGGTGTCACCCGTGATGGGGATCTCGACGGCCGGTTTCTCGCGCGCCCCCGGAGGACGGCGACGGCCGCGGAGCATGCTCACCCCGAGCTCGTGCATGATCAGGCGCACGCCCTCCTGCGCGGACAACAGCTCTTGGGCGAGGTGCTCGACCTCGCGATCGATCTGCCGCGCCTCGCGACGGCGAGTATCGAGGATTCCGCGACTGTAGATGCCGTCCAGGAACTCGGTGAGCCCGTCCTCGAGCTGTTTGTGAGCCAAGATCTCCTTCTCGACGCGGAGGCGATCCTCGAGCAGTGCATCACCCCGCGCGAGGCCGCGATGTCGGGCGGCCTGGCGAAGTTCTGGGATCCGAGCTGGCAGGCGACCATCTGCGAGGGCGCCCAGCGAATCACCAAACCTCTCCTCGAGGCGCACCGCTGCCTCGCGGGCGGCCCCGAACTGACACAGACGGCGGAGTGCGAGGGCCTCGAGCAAGTAGCGCTCGGGGGAGACGTAGGAAGAGTGGATCGGCGCATCCAGCGCGATCAGCAGGCCGAGCGTCTTGCGGGAGTCGCCCAGGTAGAACGTCGTCCAGGCCATCTCGAGGAGGATGTCGGGATCGTCGGGGGCGAGCTCGCGGAGCGTCTCGAAGTGTTCCACCGCATCGTCGTAGCGCTGCTCTTCGAAAGCGAGGCGCGCGAGGGTCCGGCGCACATCGCGATCCAGCGAAGCGTCGAGACCTTCCTCCTCTTTGAGCGCCTCGAGCCGATCGACGGCCTTGTCGTAGTCACCGTCCGCGACCGCGCCGACGGCCCGCACGAACGACGCACGCAGGGCATAGGGCGATGTCTCGGGAAGCGCCGCGAAGCGCTTGTCTGCCCAGTCGTCCATTCCTCGGCGAGAGAGGTCGAGGCCCTGGTAGAAGTCGACAAAGGCGCGACTCTCCGAGGGCAGGAAGCCGAACTCCTCAGCCGCTACGAAGCTGGTGAGCAGGGTGTCCTCGTCGTAGGCACCGCTGCGAATGATGCGCTCGATGCCGGCAATGGCGTCCGGCACGATCTCCATGTTTCGCCGGTCCTGGGCGATCTGCCGGTAGATCATGCTCGCCGCGAAGGTCAGGCCCATCTCTTCGGCGCTCTGGCCGAGGAGGCGCAGGGCGCGATCGTAGCGAGGGTCGTCGCGATCGGACGCGGCGATGAAGACCCACGCCGCGTTGGCACCTTTTATCGGGCGATCCGCCTGAACCGCCTCGACAGAAGTCAGGAAGGCCTCGTCCTTGTCCATGGGCATCGAGGCCCGACAGGCGCTGAGCAGAAGCGCGATGGGAAGTAAGTAGCGCACCCTAGCCGCCGAGTCCGAGGCTCAGCCCAAGAGCGAGCCAGACTTCGTTCTGCAGGTCGTCGCCGGCAATGAACATGTAGTCGCGGGCGTCGAGTCGAACCGAGACGTGTTTGCCGGCGTAAATTCTGGTTCCGAGGCCGATATCCACCACGGGGCGCGTCGTGATCGTCAGCCAACCGACGCCGCCGCCAGCCACGAAATACAGCTCCTGGTAGATGAGGGCGCGGTTGAGCACCGCGAGCTTGCCGTAGATGGGCTTGAAGACGAAGTTCGACGTCCCGTAGTAGCGAACGGTCTCGAAGGGCGTCGTGCCCACCGGCTGCGGGAGGTTCGCGAGTTCCTCTTGCAGGCGTGTGTCAAACCCGACGCTGTAGGTGAACTGTGCAACCTCCCAGCCAATTAGATCACTGAAATGCAACGAATAGGCGCCGGAAAACGTCACTCCCTTGCGGAAAGCATCCATCGGCAGCAAGCCAGTGAACACTGAATACTCGTGGAGCATCGTGTGTTTTCGGTTCTGGACAGCATGGGTAGACGGCCCTTGATCTTCGGCGTCGGCAGCCCAGGAGACAGCCGGCGTTGCCCCGAGACCCAGCGCGAGCACCAGAATCGGTCCGATTTTCATCCCGCTTTCTCCACTTGCCTAAGTGCGCCAGACGTTACCATCACGACTGAAAAAAAGGGTCGTGTCATTGACCAGCGTACGCAAAACGACCGACCTCTTTCCCTAGCGACACCAGTCGCTGAAGCGGCGGCTCGGAAACCCCAACACGGACGAGCCACACTGGGCAAGAATTGACCATGGCCATGGATATCGGATCCTGGGAACTGGGTGAGCCCCTCGGGGAGCGCGGCGTCGGACGCGCCCACATCGGGGTGCATAGAAAGACCGGTGCGCATGCCGTAGTGAAGGTGCTTCGCGAGCCGGCAGGAAGCGCGCAGAACACCGCCCAGGCCACTCTGCGCCGCGAGATCCGGGCGCTGACCCACCTCGACCACCCCGGCATCGTCAAGGTCCTCGAGCACGGCTTCGATCCGCCCTGGTACGCCATGGAGCTGGTCGAAGGGCAGTCACTGCGCCAGTGGGTCACCGACTCGGACGCCCCGAGGAACCTCGACAAGGCGGTGGCGGCGATGCGCGCGCTGTGCCGACCTCTCGCCCATCTGCACGGCCACGGTCTGGTGCACCGCGACCTGAGGCCCGACAACATCCTGGTTCGGCCCAGCGGAGAGGTCGTACTCGTCGACTTCGACCGCATGGTGCGCCACACGTTCACCGCCGTTCACCAGGATGCACGCTCCGACCTCCGCGCCCTCGGAAGCATCCTCCACGAGCTCCTCATCGGTACGCCGCCGCCCGAGGACGTCGATGAGCACTCCCTGCCCCCCCTGAACCTGCCGCCCCTCCTGCGCCGTCTGCTGACTCGTCTGCTCGCCAGGCATCGACGGGACCGAATCGCCTACGTCGCCGATGTGGAACGGGCGCTGGCCAAGTTCGCTGGCGAGGAGCCATCCGACGCCGCACACGTCTACTACCTCTACCGACCGGGGCTCTCCGGGCGAGATGCCGACCTGGCGCGGATCGCAACCCTGGCGGACGAGGTGGTGGTCGAGGGAAACGGGCGCCTGGTCCAGGTCGCTGGCGAGCGTGGCGTCGGCAAGACTCGCTTCCTGGCCGAGGTCGCCTGGCGGGTCCAAGAGCGCGGCTTCACGGTCATCAAGGGCCACGGAGAGGCGGCGGCGGGAACCGGTGAGTCCGTGGGCGCACTGCTGCACCCGCTGCGCGGCATCGCTCGGGTGATGCTGGAGCGCTGCCATTCCAATCCCGGAGTGCTCTCCGCTCCGACGCTAAAGCTCATCGCCCAGATAGATCCTCGCTTTGGCGACGTGCCCGAGGCCGCCTTCGAACCCGAGCCTCCTCTCCTGCCCCCGGAGGCCGCCCGCTACCGCCTGTTCGTGGCCGCGCTTCAGGTGCTGCGATCCCTGGCAGATCCGGAACCACTGGCCCTGTTGCTCGACGATCTTCACTGGGCCGATCCCTTCACCCTGGCGTTCCTCGATTTCCTGGAGCGGGAACAGCTGGCGGGGCTACGGGTCCTGGTGGTCGGCACCCAGCGGCTGGACCGGATCCGCGGCCCGGAGGAGATGTTGGCACCCGACGCCGACCGAATCACGCTGGGGGCGCTGGACGAGAGCGCGGTCTCAGAGATGTTGCAGGACATGCTGGGGCTCAACGAATCGATGCCCGAACTGGCCCGCTATCTCACCGATCACACGGGAGGAAACGCATTCTTCGTCGGAGAATTCCTCCGGTCGGCGATCGCGGAGGGCCTCCTGTGGAGGGACGGGGAGCGAGGCTGGCGGCTGCAACCCGCCGGCGAGACCGGACCCGAGGACTACGACGAGCTGAACCTCCCAGACTCCATGCACGCCCTGGTTCGCGGGCGAATCGCACGCCTGCCGCAGCACGCAAGGGCCATCGCCGAAGCCGCCGCAGTCCTGGGGCGCGAGGTCCCACTGGATCTGCTCGCCCCGACGACTGGCCTGCCCGAAGGCCTCCTCCTCGGCGGCCTGGCCAACCTGCTCCGCGTACATGTGCTCACCGAGTCGACAGCCTCCTCGCTGCGCTTCACACACGAACAGGTCCGCGAGGTCGCCTACGCCGCTCTGAGTCCCGACCGCCGCCGAGCACTCCACCGGGTGGCCGCTCTGGCCTTGGAGGCCGACGCCGGCACCTGGCGGAATCGCCTCGGAGAGCTGGGCCAGCACTGGGAAAATGCCGGGGAGAGCACTCGTGCTCACGGCGTCTACCTGGCCGGAGCCCGCGTCGCTGTCGCCCGAAACGGCGCGGATGAAGCCGAGATTCTGTTTGGACAGTGCCTGCGCCTGGCCTCCTCCGCCGACGCCAGGGTTGCACCACTCCTGGAGCTCGGCAGCGATGTGCTCTGGGCCCATGGGCGCATGGAGGAGGCCGCCGAAGTGCTCCGAGATGGGGTCGACGCGGCCCGAGAGGCAGGAAACCGAAGCGCCGAGGCCCTCGGACAAGTGTGGCTCGGGCGCACCGTGCACGTGCTCGGAGACCTCGATCTCGCCGTCCAGCTCGCAACCGAGGCGCGACTGCTGGCGCGGGAGATCGCCGAGACCGGAACTGAGGGGCTTGCCACCGCGAGGCTGGCGTCGCTGCATCACTCCCGCGGCGAGACGAGCGAGGCCCTCGAGCTGTACAAGGTGGCCGCCCGTTTGCACCGCATGGCCCGCGATCGTCGCTCCCTGGGTGAGACTCTGGGCAACCGCGCCCTCCTCCTCCAGGAGCAGCTCGGTGACTTCGAAGCGGCGATGCCTCTGCACACCGAGGCCCTCGCGATCCACCGACACATGGGAAACCGCCGCGCCGAGGGTCACGTCCTCGGAAACCTGGCGCTGGCCCACCACCGCCGGGGCAAGAACGAAAAGGCCCGACAGCTCTGGGACAGCGCCCGCGCCATCCTCCAAGAAGTAGGCGACCGCACTTTCGAGGCGATCGTGGTCAGCAATCAGGCGGTCTTGGCCGTCGACGAGGGGCGCTCCGTTGATGCCCGCGCTCTCTTCGCCGAAGCGCTCAGCATCCACGAGGAGGTAGGAAACCGGCACGTCTCAGCCATGGTCCGCTGTGAACAGGCCCGGTTCTTCTACGAGGCCACCGGCGAGTACCAAGCCGCCGAGGACCTCCTGAACGATTCCGAGGCTCTGTTTGTCGAGGTCGGAGACCACCTCAATGCCGGTCTGGTCCAGATCCACCGGGCCGGGCTCGGCATCGCTCGCGGCGAGCCTGCAGAGCCCCACTTGGAGGTGGCCCGGTCGGTGGTCGAGAGCCTCGGAGGCGGGCCGGCGAGCCATCTCTCGACAGCGTTAGCGCGGATCGAAGAGCGTCTCTAGGTCGCTGCTCAGTCTAGCCCGGCTTCCTCGCGCAGCCGTTTGTCGGTGCTCGCCTGAAGCGCCTCCACTCGTTCGTTCTTGAGGAGGCCGGTGACGATTGGCCTTACGAGCTTCAGGTCGATCTCAGGCGCCTTGCGGGACTCGATCTTCTGCACGATCCAGTAACGGCCGCCAGCACCCTCGATGACTCCGCTCACCTCGCCGTCCTTCATGCCATCCAGCACCGGCACCCACTGCGCCGGTAGCTGACTCCACTTCAGGAACCCCATGTCCCACGGCCTCGCAACTTTCGCCGGCAACTCTCCTGGGAACTGCTTCTTGGCGACCTCGTCAAAGGAGGCCCCGTCCACGATCTCCCGGTGCCTCTGCTCGATGACCTTCCTGTTCTTGATCAAGATCTGCGCGACGTGAGTCTCGGTCTGGATGCGTTCCTTGTTTGCCTCGAAATATGCCTTCACCTCGGCGTCGCTCACGGTGGCCTTGGCCTCGATTTCCTTGCGGAAGTAGAGGTCGTTGAGCGCCTGCCGCCGGACCGCGTTCAGCTGGGCCTCGAGGGGACGGATCCGGGCGAGATAGGAGGCGTTGTTGGCGAGGCCGAGCTCGGTGGCCGCCTGCGCTCGGAGTTCCTTGTTGACGATCACATCGAGAACGTTCTTCCGACGCTCGGGGGTCAGCTCCTCCTCGTCGTGGCCTCCGGACTTGAGCACGAGCTGCACGTCGTGGTCGGTGATGGCCACGTCCTTGACCATCACCAGGGCGTCTGGAGGCGCAGCAACGGCCGCGACAACCTCCGCTGGCTGCTCGGTCGTTCCCTGCGAACAGCCGGCGTGCAGCACCAACATCGCAGTCAATGGAAGACAGTAGAACAACTTCATGGGGAGAACTCCAAAGATTCCACACGACTAACGCTCAGTGACAAACCTTGCAGGTCTCCTCTTCGTCGCCGTTCCACGGATCGAGAGGAGTCGGATCCCACGTCTGCAGCTTCATGTGGGCGTCGGCATCCAGCGAGTCGTGGCAACCCGAGCACGGCAGCCTCGACGCTTCGGTTTTCCACGAACCGCTCGTGTACTCGGAGTGGCAGGCCTCGCAGGACCGCACGTCCCGCGGGAAAGTGATGTCCCAGTCCCGGCCGCGACGGGGTCGATGTACATCACCGTGTCGTTGGGGAAGTTCAAGCTGGCGCCGTAGTGGAGGCACCGCACTGGTCGATGGCGTCGTCGGAGAGGATCTTGTTGTAGCGCGCCAGGTCTTGGACATAGCCCTCTCCCGAGTCGTTCTGGTGACAGGCATCGCACCCGTCGGCGACCAGCGGCTGCACGTCGATCTGCCCGATCTCGAAGGTCACTTTGCCGACCGGCGGCGTCCGGTAGTCGTCACCATCGGGAGGGCACCTCTTTCCAGTTGCTGAGATCCGCGGCGGCCCCGGTGTGGCATTTGGTACAGCTCGTGATGACGGCCGGGAAGACGTCGGACCAATCGTGTTTTTCGTCTCCATACCCAGATCGCGTACTCCGACGCGAGATCGCGACCGGAGTGGATCCTGTGGATCATGACCTTCAGGTCCAGAAGCTCGCCACCGTGTGGATCCCAGCTGCCGGGGAGATGGCACGTCGCGCAGTTCTCCGTCGAGATCCGGTCACCGCCGTGGCCGTGGAACTCGAGACCGTGGCACTCCTGGCAGATGACGGTCTGCACGATGTCGCGAGTCAGCGCGACCGGTGTGCCGTCGGGCACGAAGTCCAGCTGTGCATCCGCGGTGGGTCCACTGGGTCCGCCGATCATTGCCGAGACCCGATGGGTGAGCGTGCGGTCGTACGGCACTGCAAGCCGCGGCACCGGCGTGATCACACTCGCGATGTTGGTGGCGTAGATGTAGCGGTACGAACAATCCCCGTTGTCGGTGAAGACACCGTCCGACTCGCGGTAGGATCTGGGCCATTCGCACCGTTCGCGCCATCGGCACCGGGCAACCCGTCGGCGCCATCTGTGCCGTCCCGCCCTGGCGCACCGTCCGCTCCAACGCCACAGCCGACCAAGGCGAGGACGCCGAGCATGGACGTCCCTCCACAACAAAAGAGGCGGTAGCATCGCTGCTACCGCCTCGTTGACTAGCAACTAGGTGCTATCTAGTGACAGACCTTGCAGGACTCTTCCTCGTCGCCGTTCCACGGGTCGAGGGGAGTCGGATCCCAGGTCTGCAGCTTCATGTGCGCATCGGCATCCAGTGAATCATGGCAGCCCGAGCAGGGCAGGCGCGCGGCCTCTGTCATCCAGGAACCGCTGGTGTTCTCGGAGTGGCAGGACTCGCAGTACAGCACGCTCTGCGGGAAGGTGATGTCCCAGTCACGACCCTTGACCAGGTCGTTGTACATCACGGTGTCGTTCGGGAAGTTCAGGTTGGCGCCGTAGTGGATGGCGTGGACCCGCTTGTCGATGGGCTTGCCACCGTACCAGTCGCCGTAGTCGTGGCCATTCTGGTAGTCGTGGCAGGCGCCGCACTGGTCGACCGAGTCATTCGAGAAGATCTTGTTGTGACGTGCAAAGTCCAGGACGAAGCCCTCACCGTCATCGTTCTGGTGACAGGCGTCGCAGTTGTCGGCAACCAGGGGCTGCTCGTCGAGCTGGCCGACCTCGAAGGTGACCCAGCCGACCGTCGGGGTGCGGTAGTCATCGCCATCGATGCGTCCACCGTCGGTGATCTCGACGTTCGCCACGTAGGTGCCATCCCTCAGGTCATCGACAGGGTCGAGCTGATAGGTCATGTTCGCGACGTTGAGCGTGGTCTTTGGATCCTGGTCCGCGCCGGCTTCCATGTGGTTGCTCGGGTAGTAGCCACCGATGTACTCCACGTCCCAGTTATCGCCGAAGACTGCGGTGTTCATCGCGGTGTCTTCGAGACGCAGGGAGTAGAATTTGCCCTTGTTGCGGTTGCGGATGACGACCTCACCACCGGCACCGAGCAGCGCCATGCCGCGATCGGTGAAGGCGGAGTCGGCGTTCAGCCAATCCACGAGCTCCTGAGCCGTGACGGCCGACCCGTCCACAACCACAGCGTCCGCGATATCCACGCTGACAAAGCCGTCGAGGATGTCCTGACCGTCAACGGCGTCCATGCCACCGTCGAACGCGATGTCGAGGGTGTCTTCGGCGGCGATCTCGGCGCTGAGATCCCAAGGACCGGCGCTAGCGCTCATCATCTCGACGCGAGCCGCGGTGGTGAGCACTGGGTTGCGATCGGAGCGAGGTCCGCTGACAAAGATGTAGGCGTGGTCGAACTTGCCATCGCGGACGCAGGCGGCGCCAGGCAGACAGCCTTCCTTGCCATCGTCGTCTTCCACCACGGTCGTGTGGTCGAAGTTGCCAGTGCCGTCGTCGAGGACGACAGTGACGATGGGCGCCTCACCCGCGACATAGTAGCCACGGACCGGCGTATCCACCGACAGGGCCACGGTGAACTCGGGCGTGTCACGCTCGTCGGTCGTGAACGGCACCAGATGGGCGTACTCAACCGAGACACCGATGCCACCAGGGCCGTCTGCAGCGTGGCAGAGCCCACAGCCATCATCGTTGGCCTGGGCACCACCTGTGCCGTGTCCGGTGCCGTCAGCCCAGACCATGTTGTCATGGCAGGAGCCACAGGCGTCTCGGGAAATCACGTTCTTCCAGTTGTCCACATCCGCGCCGCTGCCGGTGTGGCACTTGGTGCAGTTGGTGATGAGCGCTGGGAAGCCCTCTCCGGACCACTCGTGCTTGGTGTCGCGATAGCCCCAGATGGCGTACTCGCCGTTGTCGGCGGTCTCGTCTCCCACGGTGTCTGGATCGTCGAACACCAGGCCGTCGGGCCCGGGAATCGTGGCCAGCGCACCACCGGCGTGGATCTTGTGGATCATCACCTTCATATCGACGGTCTCGCCGCCCTCGGGATCCAAGCTGCCGACCGTGTGACACGTCACGCAGCCTTCGTTGGTGGTCCGATCGCCGCCGTGGCCGTGGAAGCTCACGCCGTGGCAATCCTGACAGATCTCGGTCGCGACGATGTCGCGGGTCATGGTGAGAGGCGATCCATCAGGAACAAAGTCCATGGTCGCTTCGCCCGTCGGGCCGCTGTGGCCGCCCATCCGCACCGCGATTCGATGGGTGAGGCTGCGGTCATAGTCAATTGCCAGTCCCGTGACAGGGGTAACCACCGCCGAGATGTTGTCGGCAAACAGGTAGGTGTAGCTGCCGTCGCCCCAGTCTGTGAGCGTGCCCCCCGACTCGCGGTAGGCCTGCTCGGCCTCGGTGCCATCTGGGTTCGGCCAGTCGCCATTGGCGGAGTCAGTGACCGTGCCGACCCGGTAGTTGTAGGCCGTCCAGACGTTGAAGGATTCGCCCGTAGCAGGCGGAGTCAACTGCACGATATTGGCGTTGACACTCGTGATTCCGAGCACGGGGTCGCCGCCGTCTTCGACCGTGAAGTCCACAGTGACCACGCCGGCCGCGTCAGCTGTGGCGCCGGTGACCGCAATGTCCGCATAGTACATATCGTCCGCGACGAGGGCCTCGTCGAGCAAAAGATCCGTACCGTGGCGATCGGTGATCATGATGCCGAGTCCATCGACGCCATCGTCTCCGTCCTCGCCATCGACGCCATCGACGCCATCGACGCCATCGACGCCATCGACGCCATCGACGCCATCGACGCCATCCACACCGTCGTTGCCATCGGCACCGGGCGCGCCATCCCCGCCGTCAGCACCAGCAGCACCATCGGCACCGGCAGAGCCATCGTCGCCGTCCGCTCCAGCAGAGCCGTCCGCCCCGGCGGAGCCATCGGCACCGTTTTCGCCATCGGCGCCGTCAACGCCATTCATGCCATCAGCGCCGTCGAGACCTTCGGTCCCACATGCGGCCAGCACCAACAGCAGCCCCAAGGAAATAACCTTCCCTGCTGCACTCGATCGGGTGTTTCTCATGATCCCCTCTTGTCGTGGATTCCTGACATCTTTTTGCAACTATTGCGCCATGCAAACAAAGTCGCCCTGGGCCCACCTCCTAGCCCCAAAACACCAGGAACGGCACACGGGTTGTGAAATAGCGCACAGGGGATTCGGGCGGTATCACACAGGACCCTGGTCTCAATGGATCCGGTGAGGGCAGCGCCTCGAACCCGTGACTCAGGGAGCGTCCACCTGACCGAAGTAGTTGTCGCCCCAGCAAGCGAGCGAACGGTCCCCGGCGATGCCACACCCGTGCCACTTGCCGACGCCGATCGCCACGTAGGACCCATCCGCGGGTTCGCACTGGCCGAGATCCTGGTCTCCACCAGCGGTGCCACACCCCCAACACACGATCTCGCCGCTGTCCTTCAATCCACACGAGTGGTAGACCCCAGCGCTCACCGCCTTATAGATTCCAGCTGGCGGATTGCACTGGCCCGAGTCGACCGGATCGCCCTCGACAGCGGTGGCGCAACCCCAGCACGTGATTCCGCCATTTGCCTTGAGTGCGCACGTGTTCCAGGTACCAGCCGACACGGCGACATAGGTCCCTTCCACAGGCGTGGCCTGCTCGTTGCCGTTGTCGCCCCAGCAGACGACGCTCCCGTCCTGCTTCAAGCCGCAGACGTGGCTGGATCCGGCCGCAACCGCGCGGAAGTCATCGTCGGGCGGCGGGTCACACTGGCCGCTATCGATTTCCGCACACCCCCAGCACGCCACCGTGCCGTCCCAGCGAACCGCGCAGGAGTGGTGGGTTCCGGTGTCGACCTGCGAGTACAGCCCCTCGGGCACAGAACACTGACCCTCGTCTACCCCTTCACACCCCCAGCACTCCGCCTGGTTGGTGGTCGATATGGCGCAGGATTGACCGAAGCTGGAGGTGACCTGTGTGAAACCACCCGATGGTGGATAGATCTGTCCATTTTCGTCGTTGCCCCAGCAGAAAAGCAGATTGTCTTCGCCGATGGCGCAGTTGTGGACGCCCCCAACTGCCAGTTGATCCCAGTAATAGGTATCGGCCAAAGTCTCGGTGACTTGACACTCTGGGGCACCTTTGCAGTTTCGGTCGTCGCAGTCGAATTGGCCGTCCTGATCGTTGTCGGCCCCGTCAGAACACTGCCCGGGACGCCAGCCCTCCTTGGGTGTCTCATCCTTGCAGGCTGCGACGGTTAACACAGCGACAAATAGGAGACCGCGCGAAAGGTTCCAAGGCAGGGTCATCAAAAGCTCCTTCGCGGCATCATAGACCTGCGCGATAACACCGGGCAGAACCAAATCGCCATCAGTCGGCCCGCTTCCTCGATTCTTTCGTCTGGGCGGAGCTGTGGCAGACGGAGCAGAGAGCGCCACCGCGAAGGGGGCGCCGCGTGTAGTCGGACTCGCCGAGAACGGGTTGCAAGTCCTCTCCGGCCACCGCTCGCTCCTGCAGCGCCGGCTCGAGAACCTCGGAGATCCATCGAGCCGGGAGCAGCGGAACGTCCAGCAACGGATCGCGCGCTCGCTCCAGAACGTCGGAGGGATGGGGGTCGTGGCAGGTTGTACAAGTGATTTCGTCGTCTCTGCCCAGGGGGAGGCCGGCCTTCATCGCCGCTTGAGCGGCCCAAGCCGGCGACGCGGAGATGTGCTCGAGGGAGCCGGCATGCAGGTCCTCCCGATGGCAGCCCAGACAGGTGAGGAGACGGGTCGAAGCGGATGCCCTGCGGTCCGAACCATCGTGATGGAGTGACACTGGAAGCAGTCCCTCGAGCCCCACCCCGGGTGCTCCGACGGAGTCAGCATCAGGCCCAGGGGCGAGTCGATGAGGTCGGGCACGCCATCGCAGGGTCGCCGTGAGGCGTAGCGCTGTGGCTGGCGGCGGTCTCGGTGTGACACAGAGCACAGACGAAGGTCCCGATGACCAGGGCATCCGGTGGGGGCGTCCCGAGAGCCGCGTCGCGACTGCCAAATTGCCCGCCGCCGGGACGTCGACGTCGTAGATCGTGCTCGGCCAGAGCGCGTCCGTTTGCTTCGCTCACCGTCACGTCGACAATCTGCCCAGCCAAGCCCTCCAGCAGCGCCTCTCCAGCGGCGTCGGTCGGGACCTGCTGACCGAGGCCATCGCTGACCAGGGCGTCGGCCAGCGGCAGTCCGGTTGGCCCGAGGACCGAGACCGCGATCCACCCGTTGGTCACCGCTGTTGGGGACAGCACGATCTCGACCTCGGCCGATCAGGTTCACTCGCAAGACTCTCCGTCGCCGCTGGTGTGGAGCCAACCTCCGAGAAAGCCGCAACGAACGTGCCATCCGACGTGAACCACTCTGGCAGGACGCACCGGCAGCGGCCCGGAGTTTCTCCGAGAGGAGACGGGTGTGCTATTTCCCGCAGGTCATCGACAAGCCGGGAGCGGGCGGGCAGCGCTCACGGACAGACAACCGGATGGCCGACGTAGACATCGAAGTGCCTGACCACCGCGTCCCCCACTCCGCCGTAGTCCCAGAGGATGAACCGGTTCTCCCCGCTCGGCGCCAGGTCGAGGACCTCATGCACTGTCATGCCCGGGCATTCGTCGTCGTCCAGCACGATGTCGTCGATGTCCCAGACGTTGATGCCCTCGTCCGCACCTTGGGTCGGGCCAGCTCCCCACAGCGGCGCCAGCGAGATCTCGGAGCCGTCGGGCCACCACACCCGGGTGTCCACCAGGTGCTGGTTCTCGTCCAGATCGACGATGTTGATCGAGCACTGTGGATCGGGGTCCAGCACGTACAGAAAGAACGACCAGTGCAGGTCCCACGGGCGCCCCTGCAGGTTGTAGTCGGAGAGGAAATACACCCGATCTCCCGGAGACATCGCGTAGTCCTCGGCACCGAGGAACCAGTTGGAGTCCCCGTTCATGGGGAACGGCAGGACCAGCGAGTACAGACCCTTATGGTCCAGCTGCACGCAGTCCCCGGCGACGGTGTCGGTGTCGGTGTCGGTATCGGCGTCGCTGTCTGCATCTGCATCGGCGTCGGCATCCCCGTCGGTGAGGGTGTCGGTCTCGGTCTCGGACTTGGACCCACCGCAGGACACCAGCAAAAAAACGGCCGCTAGGAGATCTGGTCGCATCGCCCCTCCACGAGGCCAACGTAGCAGAGCGTGACGAAGGTGACCCATCGGCGCAAGGCGTGTTCGAGCGGTTTGATAGCTGCCGTCAGGAGGAGTGTTGAGTCGCCGGATCAAGTGGGAACACCTCCTCGGCCTCCTGGGCGTCGTGATGATGATCGGCAGTCACTACGCCGGGCTCTTCGTCGCTCCGCCCGATCACGTATCGGGTGACCTCGGGCGCATCTTCTATGTGTACGTGCCGGTGACCATCCTGTCGTGGGTGGTGTTCTCGATCTCCGGTCTGGCGGCCTTTGGCTACCTCATGACCGGCCGGATCGCCCTCGATTGGCTGGTGGGGGCCACGGTCGAGGTCGGGATCATGGTCTCCACCCTGCTCCTCGTCCTCGGCGCGGTCTGGTCGCGCCCCACTTGGGGAGTCTGGTGGACCTGGGAACCGCGGCTGACCATATCGACCGTGCTGCTCATCACTTTCGTCGGGGTCTGGTTGTTGCGTGGGGCCACGACCAATCCCGAACAGCGAGCCAGGTGGAGCTCGGTGGCGGTCTTGTCTGCGTTGGCCAATGTGCCCCTCACATACCTGGCCGTGATGTGGCGATACCGGATCGCCTGCCGCCTCGGGTCGGAGTCGCCCGAAGTGGCGAGCTGGCCCGTCTGCCACGAGAACCTGGTGGCCATGATCCTCGTTCTCACCTGGTTCATCGCCTGGCGCTGGCGGACCGCTCGGGCCGACGCCAGAGCCAACGCCCCCGGGCCTCTCCCCAAGAAGCTGAGGTGATGTTGCTGGCGTCTCAGCGGCAGTCTCGCTCGGTCGTCTCGAGCTCCCACTCCCCGTCCACCGAGCGGGTCGAGAGCCCACACGACCTGTAGAGCAGCTCTGGAGAGCCGTCGCCGTCCAGATCCCGCACCGTCCAGGGTTCGCTCACCGGACCCGTCGTCTGCTCCCGGCCAAGAGGAGTGAGGCGGTCGCCGTCCCAGAGCAGATCGAGCACGTCCGTGCCGCCTTCCGCCAGGACCTCACTGACGCGGATCACGCGCACGCCATCGCGGCGGGACATCTGGATCTCCGGGTCGATGAACCCGTTCTCACGGGAATAGCTGCGCGC
>PJEL010000634.1_pt1 | contig 41027 bp, 42 predicted proteins | sample 1853271 | NCBI WGS metagenome assembly PJEL01 (sample SAMN08108733, study PRJNA415343) | Invertebrate metagenome, whole genome shotgun sequencing project. | host: Globobulimina | place: Sweden: Gullmar Fjord | collected 2015-08
GTTACACGAAGATTATCCAGAGGCAGGTAAGTTTCAGGCTTGCGACCCTAACGGGGATTACCCGACCAAATTTGGAGATTCGGTTGACGCTATCATTGAAGAAATTGATGATGAATCCTGACGCCCGGCGCAGCCACTTGGGACTGAAACAACAAACGAGGAACTGAGATGAATATTGTCTTGTTGTGCGGAAAGCCTGAAATGGACTGTAAGTACCACAAAGGGGAAGAGTGCGAACTGAATCTCAGATGTAAGCACCAGATTACTGAGGCCGAATGCTACGAATCTAAAAAACAATATGAAGATGCGGCAAGGCCTCGGTGACGCATAACAGCCGAATAATGGACTAGAAAGGCGGGGAAAAATATGAGAAAGAAACTAATTCCGTATCCGCTTAGAGCGTTGAAAATTTCAGTTGATTTTAGGCCGTTTGGATTCTGGCTGAAACCGTCATTCACACGGAAAAAAATTACCGAAAAGGCAAAACAGCAAGGCCGTTCGTGGCGCTGGTTCAAATGGGGTCAAATTCAAATTTCAATTTCGAGGTGGCTATGAGCGAACATGTGGCAGAACAAATAATGGATGGATTGGCATCAATGTGTGTCTGCTCCGATCGTGCGGAAGCACTTTCAAACGATGAGCTTGCCAACGCACTTATGAATGTGGTTTGGGCGGAACTCGACATGAGGGGATGGCCTTCCGCGTTGGTCGATGAAGCAATCAATAGATTAAGGTCGAACGACACATATCAGTCTGAAAAAACGGAGGAAAACAAACAATGAAAATAAAGCAGAAAGAACTAAGGGAATGAGGAATAAAATATATTGTTTCAGTAATGGGAAACTAAGGGGCAAAACATATCACGGTATGGCGATATCAGAAGACGGACATATCTTAGTACAGTGTATCTCCTCTAGTGAGGACTGGCTTCGACATGACTTGAGCGCAGAAACTCGGAACGAAAAAATCTATAGTCGTTATATCGAGCATTACCCAAATGGGTTTGAACTAGTATGGGTGGATAGACCCACAGATCATGAAGGTCTACTAAAAGCACAAACTCTGCAACAAAAAAGGAAATAAATGAAAACGATTAATTTAGGGACAATGAATAAAGGGGAGGCCCCGCTTCACTGTATTATCTATGGTCTCGCGGGTTGCGGTAAAACACACCTCATGCGGAATTTTCCGAAACCTATCTTGTTAATGGATTGGGATAGAAAGTATGAACCTCTTATCGGAGTAGAGGGGGTGGAGGTTAAGAGTTATTATATGGAGGAACCTGAGAATGCTAAGCAGTTGATACCTCAGTTCTGGAGAGACTGGCAAGTCGCAAAGAAAGACCCAAAATGGGCGACTATTGTTATTGATAGTGTGACAGCTATTGACCGGGCGCTGGAGCGATGGGCCGTCCTCACTTGTGGAAAAGGGAAGCACGCAAGTGATCGGGCTACTCTTTCGGAATATGGAGATATGAAACGTTGGTATCGTATCTTCTTCCCCTCTCTCCGAACTGCCGTAGATAAGAATGTAATTGTTTTGGCACATGAACAGAGTAAAGAAGATGAGGGGCAACTGATAAATATCCGGCCCTTTATTACAGGTAAAATGGGCGATGAAATTGCTAGTATGTTCCCGCATACGTTTCATTTAGAGCATATTACGGGATTAAATGATCGTCGGGTTCTGCATTATAAAAAATATAAGAAATATGTTTGTGCTAGTTCTGCTATGAGCGGTGGATCGGGGATTATAGAGAATCCGACATACAAAAAGATTATTGAAGTGATGAAGAATAGTTAAGTAAAGAATTTAGCTACAACCCAAAGAATGGGTTGGCTAATTATAGGCCATATAATAAATAAAGGAGAAAATTATGGCAGTTTATGAAGCAAGTGGCGTAGAAGATTCAGATGGTGAAGTATTCAAAACTCTTCCCCCCGGTATCTATGATGCAGAGATTATTAATGCAGAATTTGGTGCCAGTAAAAATGAAGAGAGTAAATACTGTGGAGGTACTTACCTTAAACTTACTCTGAATGCAGAGGCTCCGGACTCTGGTATTCCGATTAAAGTAGATACCTTTATCATGATGCCCTATGGTAAGGTCTCTGATGAGGATAATCGCCGCTCTCGTGCAAAATTGAAATGCATAGAGATAGCCACTAATACCCTAGATATGGGAGATCAGATTGACACGGATCGATTGCAACATACAACATGTCGCATTGAAGTAGGTATTCGGGAATCAGAGAAACATGGTAAGCAAAATACTGTTAAAAGTTTCTTGCCTGCTTAATGGATAGTGTGGCCCCGTGCTCATAACGGGGCGCCACTTCTCTCTCTTTACAAGAAAGGGAGAGAGTAGAAGTTTTAACCGACACTGTAATAGGGGGAACAATGCAGAAAATAGAGAAACTGGAGAATTTAATTGAATTAAAGATTCGTCAGATTGAAGTTGGGGATAGATGCCGTATTAATATGGGGGATATTGAAAACTTAGCCCTTAGTATAGAAGTGAATGGACTAATTTATCCCATAGTAGTTTCTTTGGGGGAGGGTGGGAAATATAATCTTATAGAAGGAGAGCGGCGAATACGTGCGGCTAAAAGTCTAGGTTGGACTAAAATAGATTGTATTCTCCTTGCCTCCCTTCCCGGAGTTCGTAGGAAAGAGCTTGAAATTATCATGTGTGTGCAGAGGAAGCAGCTATCCTTTGTAGAAGAAGCCCGGGCAGTTCGGGACTTGGTTAATCAGCGACGGGCCGAAGCACAAAAGGGGGGCCTCGCCCGTTTCTCTACTAGTATAAGAAATAAAGATGTAGCAATGGAACTTAATATGCATGAGAGTCGATTATCGGAGTGCCTTAAAATTGCAGAGGCTGTAGATAATCACCCAGAACTTGAAGTAGAATGTACTAAACGAACAGAATGTATACGACGTATACGGAAAAAGGATTTTTATGTCCCTGATGGGGGCTTTCTTCAGGGACAATACGAAGAGAGTTTTATATATAGTAGTAAGGAAAACTGTATGAAAGGAATAGAGGGTAAGATTATTGATCTTTGTATTTTGCACTTGGATGAGATAGATAAACCTTTTCTTGCAGATGTAGTAACTAAAATGAAACTAGCAGGGCAGATTATTATCTTTGGGGAGACAAGACAACTCATAGAATGGGAAGAGGAACTTAAAAAATTAGGTTTGAATGTAAATCCCCGACACTTTATGTGGGTCATTAAAGAGGACGATGATTATATTAGTTATCTTTGGGCGGGAAAGAATCGAAAAACCCCTTTGCGTACACTACCCCCCACTATTAGTTGTTCCCGACCAACTAAGAGGTTAAGCCCCAAAGCTAAGCCACAATACCTTATCTCTCAAATTGTGAAATGTTGTACAGATAGACACGCCTTTGTTGTTGTACCTTTCTGTGAGGACATAGAAACTGTACGATGTTGTGTAGATATTAATAGAAATATACGTGCGGCATGTCCTGATAAAATGTTGAAAGAGAAACTTATTTTAAGTGTAACCGAAGATATATAATAAAACAAAAGGAGAAAGATAATGAAGATATGTTATATTGATGTAGAGACTACGGGCTTAATTGCAGGGGAAAATGATATCATTCAAATAGCAAGTATCATTGAGATAGATGGGCGGGTAATGGAAACATTTTGTGCTACTTGTCGCCCCTATGATCCACAGAATATCAACCAACATGCACTAAATGTTAATGGGCAGACCCGTGCCGCTATTATGCGTTATAATGCCCCACAGGTCGTCCTTTCTCAGTTTGAAGAGGTACTTTGTCGTTACGTTGATCGCTTTAATAAAGATAAGTTTATTTTTGCAGGATATAATGCTAACTTTGATTTGGGTTTTGTTAAAGCTTGGTTTAAAAAGGGGGGGAATCCCTCTTTCTCAGATTACTTCACCTATAAAGTATTTGATGTATATCCGCTATTTTTTATGTACGCTAAAGTAAAGAATCTAAGTTTACCTAATCATCGACTAGAAACTGCAGCGAAATATTTCAAGATTCCCTTACGAGCTCATGATGCTCTGGAGGATATTACAGCAACCCGCATCCTTTCTCTCCGACTCATGGCTATTTTTGAATTAGGTATTGCACAAGAGAAAAATACCACAAAAAAGGAATTGGGGCTATGAGAAAATATTATGCAAATAGTACGGGCAATTGTTTACAATGTTGCTTAGCTGGTATCTTGGATCTTCCTCTGGAGCACGTCCCTTACATAGAAACCCTAGGGCTATCTCCTGGGGGTTGGTTTAAAGGTTTATATGATTGGTGCAAAACCTTGCAAAATCATGTTCCAATTGCGGTATTTGATAATACTTTAGATGATCTTATTCACATAGAAGTAGTAAAGACATTGAAGGGCGTAACTCATGCAGTAATATCTAAAGGCACTACTGTATTGCACGATCCAGATTCAACAGCGGAATATCCCAAAGAAAGAAAAACGGAGTATCGTATTCTTTTTGTCCCTTTAACGGGGCACAGAATCGGGGGGATCGGGGATGATAGCTGAGAAATTCCTGGGAAATCCTAAGAATAAAATATGGATAGTAAGTAGCTGCCCGAAGAGGGGGGATACATCGGGGCCTCTTTCTTCTAGTATCGGCTCTTCTTTTGTCCGCTACTTTAGTGCTCATGGGGTACAGTTCCCTGAAATACACTTCGATTATATTGTGAATAAGATACCCCCACCCGGACAAATACGAAATGGGGTTGGGTGGTTTAAACAGACAGGAGAATTAGAAGATGGACTTGTCCTTCTTAAAGATAAAATCAAAAAATACAAACCCAACCTCATTCTTGGCTTGGGGGCGGATACATTACAATATCTACAAGGAGAGCGAGCTATTGCTAAGTGGCGGGGTCACCCTGTCTACAATGAAGAACTCAAATGTAAGTTCCTGTTTACATTCGACCCTTACCATGCTCATGCTCAACGGCGCGTTGATAAGAAGCAAAAACCGGGTCAATATAAAACACTTATGGAGGCGGACATTCGGCGGGCCGTCAAGGAAATGCAGTTTTCTAAAATGGAATTAGCGGATCCTAAACTAGTAGTAGGGGCGAGCTATACAGAGACAATGACTATCCTCCAGGATATGGAGGAGAATGCCCGGATTATCTCCTATGATATCGAGGTCTTCAAGCCATATGAAGGTCGGCTCATAGATTGTATTGGTTTAGCTGATAATTTAGGTCGAGGTCTCTGTATCCCATTTTATATTAGTCAAGGTACAAAAGCAATTCGATATTGGAGGAGTGATACGGAGTTTCATAGTATTATTTTAATGGTGAAACGACTGATGGAAAGTAATATCCCAAAGGTTGCACAGAACTCTCAGTTTGATACTACAATACTAGCTAAATATTATGATATTAAAGTGAATAACTTAATTTGGGACACTATGGTAGTCCAGCATGCTTTATATTGTGATTTACCCAAGGATCTGGGAACATTGATATCTCTATATACTAATTTGTCTTATCATAAATACATGATCCATAGTTCCTCTAGTATAGATCGTTGGCTATATAATGCCGCAGATGCTGTGGCAAATCTTCATGTAATGCAAGGTCAGATTGCAGAGTTCTTTGATCACGCGGGTTTACCTGTGCCCGAGAAACGAGAGGATGGAGGTATATCTGTAGAGATATTTAAGATACCCGCGATTCGGCATTATTATAAAGTAGTCCACCCTACTATTGATACTACAGTACAGATGCATATTAATGGGGTGAAGGTGGATCTATCTCTTCGGGATAGTGTACTTGATATAGAATATACTCGGATGAAACAAATTCAGGGAGCCCTGAATCAGATCTTCCCCTTCCCCCTTCATGCCGATAAGAAGAAATCTGAGATGTTTAACCCTATGAGTAGTAAGCAGAAGAATATTCTTTTCTATGAGATTCTAGGCTGCCCGAAACAGACAGTGAAAGGAAAGGTAAAGTGTGACAAACATGCAATGCGAATCTTGTTGGGGGGAGAGAAACGTCCATTTGTTAAGACATTGCTTAAAGCATGTTTGGAGTATAGAGCGGCAGATACTCGACTCGGAAAGTTTAAAGTCGAACCAGACAATGGATATATACGCACACAATATGATGTCACAGGGACGGATACCGGGAGACTTGCATCTAAAAAATCTGATGTTATGCTTGCAGGAACTAATCTACAAAATAATGCTAAGGGCCCACAAAGAGCGATGCTTGTACCAGAAGATGATGAGGAGTTTGCTTTGATTGACCTTTATGCTGCAGAAGCATATCTCAATGCACTAGATGCAGGGGAGATAGATATGCTCAGAATGATTTCGGGCTTAGACGAAACAGATATTATTGAAGTCTATGGTTGTCGGAAGATGTCGGCTAAGACTGCAAAAAAGTATAAAATCCATAACTGGATGCAACGTACCACACAGGAAAGTTGGCCAAAAGAATGTAAGAAAGTAGACTATACTTATAAGAAAGCTAAACAAAGTATTCATGCGCTGAACTATGGAGTGATGCCCGATAAGATGAGTCGGGAAAGCGGACTGCCGCGAGGTGTATGTGACTGGCAATACACTATGTATCATAATAAGTTTCCCGGTATCCAGGCTAGAATGAAACGGATTAATGGACAACTAAGAATGACGAAGTGTCTTACATCACCTCTAGGGCGCCGGCGTTTCTTTCTCATGGATATCTGTCATGAACTCTTTAATATGGCATATGCCTGGCCCTCACAGAGTACAATTGGAGAGATCACCGAGATAGCGGGGAATTATCTATATATGATGAGTGAGCTCTCATTATCTCAGAAGAAGATACCATGGTGTCGTCCAGTTCTTAATACCCATGATGGTCTAGTAATTCGTATCAAAAAAGGTACGCGAGATGCAGTAATACTTTATATCCTGCAAGCGTTTAATATACCGATGTTGATAAATAAAACAAAGATAACTATCCCGGTCAGTATAGGATTCGGCCCTAATTTCCAGGATATGAAAGAGGAAGAAGTGTATTTTTATGAGTTGGATATTTAAAGGAACATTATGACAGTAGTACGAGTTAAAGAAACCAAAAGACGCATGTGTAAGGAGGGTCTTCTCGAGAGCTATCTTCGGGCTACTATCCACCAAGAAAGCCCCGTGGACTTTCATACGTGGACATGTATCTCATTAATAGCTGCCGCTCTTGGTCGTCAGTGTTTCTGCAATATGGGTATGTGGGAGATTTATCCTAATCTCTATATCATCCTTATTGGAGAGAGTGCGATTACACATAAGTCTACGGCAATCAAGATGGGTATGAGGCCCTTTCGAAAGGCACTACCAGAGGTGAATCTACTCGCACAAAAGATGAGCCCCGAAGCTCTTATTAATGCGTTGGCTAATATCTCTAAGGCCCCTGATGGCGAGGGCCGAAGTGAGGCATACATAGAAAGTAGTGAGCTATCTAATCTTCTCGGTCAGAGTCGGCTAGATGATACCTTTCTGAAACTTCTGACAGAGATGTGGGATAGTCCGGATTATTTTAGTTATGCCACGCTAGGTCGGGGAGTAGAAAAATTAACGGATGTTTGTTTGAATCTACTTGGGGGCTCTACCCCTAGTTGGCTTCGAAATTCAGTACCCGAGACAGCATTAGAGGGAGGTTTCTTTTCCCGTTTAATCTTAGTGCAGAGGCCTCCGAAAGGGGAAAAGAACCCGCGACCTATGTTGACAACAGAACAGAGAGAATGTATTATAACAGTACAGAATGATCTTCAATGTATTAGAGAGAATATGAGGGGAGAGTTCCACGTAGAAGACCGGGCCCAACAATTTTTTGATGAATGGTATCATGAACATAATCACCCAGAAAAAGCTAATTCCTTTATGAGGGGGTATTATGGGCGGAAGGGCGACTTCATGCTTAAAGTAGCTATGTGCTTGTCCGCCGCATTTAATGACGATATGCGGGTGACCGTAGATGATATGGAACTAGCCCATCGCCTCCTTAATGAGAATGAAAGATTCACAGAGAACCTAGTAAGATACATGGGCGCTACAGAAAAGGGTGCGATGAACATGAAAGTTCTTGCGGCTATTAAAAGGAATATGACTCAAATACCTAATGGAAGAGGGAGTACGGCGGGGGAAATCGAAATGCGGACATGTCGGGGTATTGATCATAGTAGGTTACAGCGGAACCTGGCACATCAGATAAGAAAGGATGAACTTCAACTTACTCTTGATACATTAATAGAGAGTGGGGATGTAATATTACACTTTAAGGGGCCTAGACAAGCTAGAGTATATGAATATGTAGCGGATACGGAGAAGGATTTATTACAATAGAAAGAGAGGGGCAATTTGTTGCCCCTCTTCCTTTACTCCCCACCAAGAGATAGCCACTTCTCTTGATTCAGTAAGAACTTTTGTCGTCGCCCAAAGTCAATCCTATATTGTATTTCTTTATTATATGCCCGACAGTTATCAATAGTTTTTCGACATCGCCGCATGGCTTCGAAGATATCCTTCCCCCAAGTTGCCGAGTAAGCCACTTCACAACGATCTATACTCATTCTATATAGATGTCGTTCTGCACCACTTGGTGCTTTGATACTAAAACCTACTTCTGTATTATAGGGAAAGGGGGGATAGCTTAGAAGAGTACAGACAGATACACTCTGCTCATAAAGATGCGGTTCCTCTTCCTCGCCCAAACACCATTCATAAAAAGCTTGTGGATTAGCAGTAGCTAACTCAGTGAAAAGAGCAAAGCCGCCAGTGAAATGCCCAAATTGGAGAGAACATATCTGATAATCTCGAGTCACCCCTAGCAGAATTTCCCCGCGATATTTCATACTCTGTAACATACCTTCTACTTCCGTCAGTTGCCTCACAGCCATCTTTGTGTCGGAGCTACAGGCCAAGCCCGTCCCCTGAACAAAGCCTAACTGAGATCCAATCTCTCCTGCGAGAAATCTAGTGGAGTAAGTCATTTCCAGTAGATCACCTAACCTCTCTTTTGACATAAATCCATAGAGATAGGTAACCGCAAAACCCTCCACTAATCCTAGTACCTGATGGAACTCTGCCTGAAGGGCCGGGGTACTGATTAAGTTTCGCACTGCTAAATTAGTATTTAAGAGAGGGAGATCCCGTGGCCCCTCTATCATAGAACTCTCTACAATTACCGCCTCTGTATCTTCATTAACTCCTAGTGCCACTTCCTTACAATGTTCAATTACTGTCCTATAACTACTATCGCCTACGTATCCTAGCTTCATCTTTTTCTCCCTCCAGTTCTTTACTTATTTTCGAGATCAATCTCTGCAAGACCCCAAAACTATTGCCCAAAGCTGTAGTTGCATAACCGATAGCATCTAAAGCCTTTTCCACTGCTATTTCTTCTTCCCCCTTCTTTGCATTTTTAATAGAACTCTCAGCTTTAACCGCCGCCATTTCCCATTGACCCAATACTAAAAACTCCGGACTAAGTCCCCCATACTTCCGGGTAAATAGATTAATTAAACCGGCAGAGATATCCCCGCCTCCCGGCCAAAAAGAAAGAATCGAGGTAAGAGTTCTTAACATCCAACCTTTTATACCAGTTTTCTCAGCTTCGTCAAAGTCATCTCGTCCCATACGATATACCGCCTCCTTAACAAAACTAAAGATTAAGGCAGAGGTAATTATAACCCTCCATATATTAGACACAGATCTTGCATATGTATAGAACTCTTTACCTTGTCCATTTTTTCTATTCTGTATTTCCATCAAATTCCGCTGACGTTCTCCCAAATATGCATCTCTCTGTGAACGGAAAATCCCAAAGAGTATACGAACCATTGGGTTCTTATGGGCTAAGAAGTTACTTGTATATAGGGGTTTCTGCATAGGTTGGGTATTATGAACTATTTCCATGAAGTGGTCTATTATCTGATTCTCATTCCACCCTTTGCGCTTACCCATTTCTCTAGTAGCTTCTAATTGTACAGTAAGAGCATATGCATCCATATATTTAATAAAGAATAACATGCCCTCTTCTGAAGCTAGAGCAAAATCTATCAAATCCCCCCAATTACGAATCCCCAAACCTAGCTCTAATATAGATTTTTGCTGAAGCCACCGCAAACGGGTATTAGTTTGTTGTATTGACATACCCATTTCAACTTGGGGTAAATGTGCATATCTCATCCAGAGTCGAGGATCTTGATTCATTAAATCCGATATAATTTTTGGCCCTTTAAATATCTGTTTGCCTACAGCTTTAAGTAATTCACTTCGTTTAACTCCATAATTCTGACAGCCTTTTATAGAGAATATTTGAAACAGACCAATAACGGGGGATTTAAGTATACCCTTACGTGCTCGATTATTCCACCGATTTATTGCAGCTTCAACATCATCAGATGTATGAGTGGGACTTTCTATGTTATCTAAAAACTTTTTGAGTTGTTTATACTCGGGGCCCATTATTACTCTGAGTTTATTCGCAGCAGTACCTACTACATTCTCTGAGGCGGTAAGTAAAATACGAGCTTGGTATATAGGTTCAGCCATACCTGCATAAAAAGCTACTCGACTTAAATTATTATCAATAGCACTAAAAAAATCTTTAATATATAAAGCCTGTTGCCCCGGCTGCCTTATATTAAGGAATTCCATAGAACCTATATGTTGGCGAATAAAAGCTTTAGAATCCTGTTCAATACTACTAATATTTAAAAACTCTGCATTTCCCCTACCCAACCACTCCCTGTAAGTAGGCAAGTAATTAGCTTCTTTCTTTAAAGTATACCCAGTAAGTTCTCTATAAATGGGGGTTATTATATCATATATCGTATTATCATATAACTTCATAACTTGATCTACTACCCGTTTAAATTTTAAAGGTAGCTTATCTACAGTAGTAAAAATATTTTCTATAGAAGAAAATCGAAGATCCTCATTAGAAAATTCTTCTATACGAATACCTTTCTCTACCATATCTTGACGTAATTTAGGGTCTTGGGCGTAACCATAAACCATCATAAGTTCGGCTATAGTAAAGTTTATGGGAGTAGTTTCATACCTGTCCTTACTTACTTTTCTACGAAGTTCTACTGTATACTTTTTACCGGAACTTACCTTTTGACGCAAAGATTCGCTAACTCCTTTATCCGGGAGTCCCTGGTAAATATTTCGAGTAGTTTGGGTAAGAGTTTTATTTATCTCATCTACTCGTTTATCCCCCGATTCTAAAGCCTTAATAATTGCATGAAGGGTTTCCTCCGACTCAAGGGCATAAGATTTTAAATTTACTAATTGCCTATGAGTGATACCCCCAAAAGGTCTTAATACTTTATCTACCTTATTACCTATTTTTGTAGATAGCATTTTACCTTTTTTCTTTTTATAGCGCCAATTTTTAATTAATTCCTGATCTAATTCCATCTCTAATTTTTGGAATTTTTTAATCCTATATTCTGCATGTTGTTTGCGAGCAGTTTTATCATAGGCAAGTAAGTCCTCCAACAAATTCTGTATTTCTGTAATCTCTTCTTTGGCTAAATTATCTAGTGAAGGTTTATCTAAGTCCTGTACCCGTTTAAGTATCTTCATATCTACTGAAAGTAATTCCGGAGGTACGTCACTTAACCCTTCCTTTAATGTAATCCAAGCTTTATATAAAGGCATTAATTTTCGAAGTTCCTTTTCTGTACGGGGTTTGATATCGAACTGTGCCATAATTCTATTCGCGGCTTCTTTTGTCGTTATATCTACTCCGGTTTGTTTACCCGTACCGGTACCTCGCATTTTAAATTTTTTATATGTCCCCTTTAATTTCTTTAGAGCTTGTTGCCTTTCTAGTTCTTGTCTACGCTGTATATACTGGAGAAGAGTGCGATGAGCTTCCCTCTTTGTTTTATTTTCCTCTAGTCCTATTTCCTTATCTAAGAGAATTACTTCTTGAAAGGTGGGTCGGACAAGAGATTTATCCCCTGCAATCATATTATCAAAAGCCTGAGCAAGAACCGAGTCTACCTTCTGAAACTTAACTGGTAGTTTTCGGACATCCCGATAATATTCTATATACCGATTACGAAGAGTTTCAAAAACCCCCTGTAACTCCCCTACAGGCGCAGTCTCTGTTACGAGATAATTCTCAAAATTAGTAGCTAGAGTTTCCTGAATTTCAGTTAACATTTCTTTCATCTGCAAGGGCATAGTAGATGCAGCCAAGCTTGGATTTTGCTGAAAGAGTTCCCAGACTCGGTTATATATATTACGCCGAACAGTCCGTAGTCCTTTATTTAATCCTGTGTGTTTTTCCATTACCTTATCGATAATACTATTCATAATATTTTTATCTAGGTAAGGGGAGAGAACATGCGCGAATTCATGAGCTAGAGTCAGTACATCACCAGTAGCAAAAAGGTCGATTACAAACTTAGTTGCGGGTAGAATCCGAGTCTGCCCTCTAATAGCTTTTGTCCCCGTTTTATAAATAGGGCCAAGTTGCTTTAAAATAAACTCACTCTGTTCACTCCACTCTCCTTGATTAAAGATACTCTTGATGGAACTTGGTTCAAAAACAGCGATATTAGGAATTTCTTGAAATTTATGTTCCGTCTCATAATATGCATCATGGCCTAAAGTTTTGATGGCATGTCGAACGGCGGGGATTTCCAGAACTTGATAGTCTCCCTTAGATAAATCTTCAGAGACTAAATCCCAACGATCAAAATATTTTTGGGGTAATTCATCAGTACTAAGTTCAAGAACTGCTATTCTCTCCATAACTGCCCGTACATGTTCCGGATTCCGATAATCAAATGGATTCTGTACATTAATGAAAACCGGATATATTTGAGTCCATACTCTATCTGCAGAAGAAACTGGCTTACCAATACCCATTTCTTCTTTCTCTGCTAACTTAGGGGAGATAGGTGGAGTTCTTTTTTTCCAAGCAGACTCACGAGCAAAGCCCGCAGCGGTCAGAGGGGATAGTGTAAAGTGTCCCGCTATATCCGACGTACTTTCAAATGCGGTAATGTCCCGGGCAGAACCATGGAAATATACGAGAGGGGTCCCCGCAGAATGTTCCGTACTACCTTTAAACCAATTTTTAAACTCATCGGTCTTTGTTCTCGCTTTTATACTTGGCGTCATTATCAGAGGAGATATTTCCTGTCCTAGATAACTCAGTATCTCTGACTCTCCCATTTGATTAAACTCAATAAAGCCATCTTTCCCAAAGGATTCTATTTGCTTATTAAAAAATTGATCTAATGTACCCTCGTACCCACTTTCCTTTACCATAGCTTCCATGAGTAGACGGTTCTGTATAATATCCGACGGAGATACATTACCTTGAGCCATCCACTTATATTCGTTTTTCTGGAGAGTTGTAAGTTCTTTATCCGCTGTTAAATTCTTCTGAAAATTTTCTTGCAAACGTACTTCATATTGAGGATTCATATCCTTATATTCGATAAGTGTATCAATAAAACCTTTCGCAGTACCCTTAGTAGGAGTAATACCTAACTGGCGTACTTGGGCTAAAAGAGTATCTATTGACTCACGCCCCAAAGAATCTCTCATTTGACTAGTGGTCATTTCTTCTGCTAATTGCATATGAAGTACTGTTTCTTGAGCAGATTCCATTACCTCGTTTGTCATATCTTTTTCTGACTGGGCGAGTGTGGATATTTTCTGTCCTGTAGTAGTTACTATACCCCCCATCCCTACAAGAACTAGAGTAGAGGACGATGCATTTTTAAATTCCTCCCACCCTTCTTTTACTGATTCCTCAAATTTAAATTTACCTTCTACTGCATCTACCCCGGTTTCGATCCAAAATTTCTGTAGGCCCTCTTCTGTATTTTCGGCAAACCACTCAAGAAGAAATTTAGCGCCCCCTCGTTTTACTTCACCAAAGAAAGTTTTATCCTTCATCATAGCTATTTGAAGTTTAATCAAAGTTTTCTTTGGTATGATACTACCCTTTCTCTGTAAGCCATATACCCCCCCTAAATATTCAGTAGCGGCATAAAGAGATCCCGTAATAAGAGAAGAAGTCTCCAATCTTTCTTTCTCTTCTAAGGATAGATCAGTTAATTTTTGATCTGTACGTTTAGCATATTCATAGATAACTTCCCCCTGTCCCTGTAAAAGCCAAAACGCTTTATCCCCTACACCGTAAGTAGCCGCAGCAAGAGCCATAGATTCTACCATTGGTAGGATAGAACCGGCCGCCCCATAGACACCCTTCCCTAAATATGATTCACCTGCTTCCATTTTAGCAGAAGCTTCCTCCATCTGCTGTAATTTAGTTACATGAGCATCTGCTAATTCATAATTACCTGCATGATAATTAAGTGCAATATTTTGTTGTTTATGTACAGTATATTGCCCCATTCGAGCTGAATCTATAAGACCATCTGTCTGCTCCGTCAATACGGATTTTTCAAAATCTGTAAATTTATACGTTTGTTCCTGTGCAGTCCAAGCAGTAAGTTGTTCTTTAAAACCCGGACGAATGGCCGCAATTTCAGTAACTTTATTTAATAATTTTCCTATAGGATTATCTTTGGGGAAGATAGTATCGCGATGACCTAAATACTCTTTCTCCCTTTGAATAACTTTACGGATATTCCCGGAAGCTTCTTCGGCTAAATACTCACGTCTTACTTTTTCTGAAGCATTCTGTACACGTTCTTCTAAAGCCCCCCCTATTTCAGGATTTCTCTGGGTAAATTCTCGGGCCTGCCTTAAAAAATTAAGCTCACTTCTATCTTTACGGGTTAAAGTAAATTTGGCTTCTGTAATCTCTTTTCTTTTTTGAACTTCCTCTTTATCTAATTTTGTACCAAGTAGACCATTCATTCCCCACTACCCCCCGCTACAAGAGTTGGACGTTTCTTTTGTACAGATGTACGAAGAGTATTCTTAAAATCCCCTAGTTCTGCTTTGCGCCCCGCCAATTTTTGTTTATGGGCATTCATTACTTGTGGTAGACTATTTAGAACTTGATTATAGGGGGAGTCTGCAGCCAGTGCTCCGGCCCCTAGCAGGGCATCCTGAGCAGCAATAATATACTCCTGCACATCATCAAAGTTATCCAGATTGTAAGTTACACCGTCCAACTCTATATCCCCGCCTTCAATAATCATATCAATAAGACTGGATGTAAGTTGTTCCTCAGCCGCAGCCTGTTCTGGTTGCTCTATATTATATCCTTTGAAGCGAGTCTTAAGGGCATCCATTTCAGCTTTATCTGTGCCCATTTCCGTAAGGAATGCAGTATAGGCCTGTTGTCGCGGGGCTACCTGTGTGGTTTTTGGGAATCTCTGCGCCACTTCAGCTTTAGCCGTTTCGGTTCCACGAGTACGTAAATACGCTTCCTGCTCTATTCCGGGACCCTCTTTCTGGGCTAAACCTTGTGTAATAGCCGTAAAACTAATGATAAAACGATTCTTATCTTCATCATTTAGCGTATCAAAAGTCTCTTTTTTGAAAATTCTTTTCATGGTCTCTGCATCTAAAAATGAACTCCTCTCCAGGGTTGCGGCAATAGCTGGATTTTCCATACTACCCAAGACGAACTCATCTCGTGTATTCTTTGCTGCTTTGTATGCTGTAAAAGCTTTCTCTCTTTTCGCGCCTTCTGGGGTTTGTTCCCATACTTTTCGTGCTTGATTTCTCTTACTATCTAAATTAGTAAGGCCCATCATCCAAGCTTGAGCCCGAGTATCTACCTGAGCTTGCATCTGGTTCTCCATAGCTTTAACCTTAAGGGCATCACTTGTTTGGGCTGAGCGTATCTGTTGCATCTGCGCCGCTTGCGCACTGAATCGTGCCCCCAAACCCAGGGATCGTTCTGTCCCTCTTGTAATAATATCTGCTATATCTGCCATTGTTTTCTCCTTATTAACGATAACGGGAACTTAATGTGTTAGGCATACTCCCTGGAGGGTATATCATCCAGGGGTAGGTCCTCCAGCCAGACTTTTGGCACTAGAAGCCATACCCAATATCATACTAATTGTAGCAGGCACTACATTAGCTCTAGCTTGAGCTGCACCAAGTTGAGTTGCTATTGTACTTTGCTGAGTTTGGAGTATTTGCGGGGCTTGTTCAGCTCGTAAGAGAGGTGCTGCGGTCTGTGCCTGATATGTCTGCTGAGCTAAATTAACACGTCTATCCCACTCAGAATAGTTCCGAGCTATAGCTTTATCCCGTTCAGAAAAACGAAGTTGAGCTGTAGTTTCTGCCATATCTCGTCGAGCACGTCCCTCAGACTCATTTGCAGCTCCGCTAAGGGCCGCTCCCTGACCTAAGATACCCCCACTATAAGCAGCACGGAGGGTGGGAAGAACATTCTCATCAAAGTCACGTTCCATTGGCATTATTACTGCTTCGTATAGAGAATTAAAAGCTTCTTCCATACGAAGAGGGTCAAAGTTAGTATCTAAATCGGTAAGGGTTTGTACAAACTCACCGGCATAATCTTCAATAGATTGGGCCGACTCCTCTAATCTAGCTTCAAACTTTAAACCGGCTCTTTCTTGAGCTCGTGCTGCTTCTTCTGCAGCGTCAGCGGAAGCACTAGCCGGGCCCAAAACCAGATCCCCTAAAAAACCACCAAGTGACATCCATCCCATTATATACCCCCTAATAAAGTAATCAATTGAAGTAGCTTTTTATTCATTAGTAAACTCCTGTTTATTTGAAAATACCTGTAACCACCGTATCTGCGTACCCGCAGTTAATGAAAGGAGAAAGCGACAATTGTTACTTACTACATCAGGCAAATAACTTTCTCGTTTATATCGAGTAGAAAAACTTACCGTATTCTCTTGTTCAAAATTAGTGAACTCATAATAGGGATTATAACTAATAGTTGCCGCCCCACCAAAACCCTCAATATACATTTTCTGGATACGATCCTGTTCTTCTAGAGTATTGCCAAAAAAATCTCTGGTAATATAACTAGAAGCATAAGTGACTGCATCATCCGTATTAAGTTTATCCCACCCACTTCGAGCAGATGCAAGAAATGCACTTTTTGTCATAGCGAGAAGAAGAAGTTTATTAGTATTGCCGGAAAGATCATCGATATCCCCCGGTAGATCTTCAATATTACCCGATAGATTTGCTATGATATTTCCCGGTACAAAATCTGCATCAAGAGCTGCGGACGTCTCTGGATATTCATAGGTAGTCCATGCATCTAGGTCTATATCATATACATAACATTTTGTAGGATAGGTAGAGGTGCCTTTAACCCTAATAAATAACATATACTTCCGATCAATCTCATCATATACGCCAAAACAACGCTGGAGAGTGTCCAGGTCGAGTTCATCAAAAATAGCCTTCTGTATCCGAGTAGCCCCGGTTGTCCCGTCATGAGTGATAGATCGCCGATGTACTCCATCAAAGGCATAAACATCGTTCCGCCCTAGATAAAAATGCAACCCCTCAATACTAGTAATAGTATTAGTAGCCTCTATTCCTTCAGAGAAAGCAATCTCAAAATTAAAGATAGGTACAGGAAGATCGGGATTCCTATTATAGTTCTGGTTATAGGTACCTCGGATAATACTATTATGTTTATAGAAATATAACGGGCCCACTATTGTAGAACTAGCCGTTGTCTCTAGGGCCCTCATGCCAAGAATGGGGGAGATATCATCTAGTGCAAGTTCTTGATAGTCTCTCTGTCGGGTTACAGTCATATCAAGCTGCTCAGTCCAGCGTACACGCCAAGGGAAATAGAACCAAGACCCCGGTGCTCCGGACAAGAACTCTGATGTATTTGCCAGTACAAGAGAATTCTGATAGTTACTGACATAAAGTGGCCTATAATCGACCGGATCTTTATAGGAGTAATAAGCCCAAAGATCTAAACCATTGAAACTTGCATCAGTAAACTCTATACTGAAATTCCCCGTATCTAATTCCACAAAACTATTCGGGCCAAAGATGACTTGTGTCTCATCTACCGGACTTAATTTATTATAAGGGGTTTCTAGTTGGTCATAAATCGCAAGTCCCGCTGTAGCTACTACTCCAATCCCCTTTACTACTAGGTAAAATGTACCAGGTAGGAGGGGAGTATTAGTAACTGTACCTGTAATAATCCCCCCTTCTGCAGCTAGAACCATTCCTGTATTAGTAGCTTCGTCAAAAAGAAGATCAGAGTTAAGTTGGAGTTCTTCGAACTGACCTAATTCCCCACTACCGGCAGTGGGATCATAATAGAAAAGACCCCGCTCTGCTCCATCTGTATAAGCGTCAGTAGGACGTGTATATATAGAAGCCGCAGCTACCACAGTCGTTCCGATATTTCTATCTATAAAATTAGTAATACTCCATTGATTCCAGGTATAGGTAGTAATTAAGGGATTAATACAACTAACCCAACCGGTACCTACATCGTATCGATAAATATTATTTAACCCAAAAGCAAAAATTTGTGCGCCCTCTATAGGATGAATATAAAGATGGTATTTAATTATATTTACAGTAGGCTGAGAATCAGAAGTCTCCCCGAACAAATCAGTACCCTTTCTTACCTGAATCTCTGATACAGTAATATCTATATTAGTAGCAAGCAAACATTCATCGATACGAGCCGAAACTCCATTAGAGTCGGGGTTCATACCTTTTACTGGATGATATACTGTATCTGCATATAATTTTATCATTAGTTCCATCTCCGTACACGAGGATCAAGAGCCGGGTCCGTTATAAGAGGAATCCGAGTTCCTACTTCTAAATTCTTACTTTGCTTAGCATTTTCTGTACGATCTACACTAGCTTTCTGCCGTTCATAAAGATCCCCCCAAAACCCATACATCTCTAACTGTTGTAGTTTCAGGTAGAGGTACTTTGTAGCCCCGGCTTCTACTACTAAGTTCCACTGATCATCAACCGGAAGAGGCGTATTCAGATTGGCGCTTGTAAGAATCTCCGGGTAACTCTCTATATATAGAGTAAGAGTATAATCTTCACTCGGAAGATAATCTAGATAAAGTAGTTCTGGATTTCCCCAGACCGCATAGTAACTAGGAGTTCCCTCAAACTCCAGATTATAATTTTTAGTCCGCTCTACAAAATCTTTATAGTTAAGTTGAATCATACTTACTTCGGTACCCCCTACACGGAAACAACGATGGGAGTAGATATCTTTTACTTTAATAGTATTAGTATCTATATCAGTAGTAGGCAACGAATACTCTCGAATTCCCGTCACAAGAGCAAGAGTAGCTGTCCGATTATAATAATCAGGTTGTGCTTCCTGTACAGTTTCTGGGATTACAATATTAAGAGCATTAAGACAGGCTACATCGATATCAATATCCCCAATACGGCCCGAGGCCCTATTACCAAGATTGCCCTTAATTGCATTAATCATATCTTGTGTTTTCATAAGACTTCCCTAATAAATACGCTGATCCACAGCTAAGATAGTAGTAGTGCAAGTTACATTTTTATTCAGGGTCAATTTTATATGTATTTGACTATCACTTACAGGAATGCGTACTACCGCCGCCCCCGTTCCCGCATAGACCCCTGACTGGCCATCATTAGCACAAATAATATGCTGAGGTGTACTAATATCCTCGGGATAAGTAGCTAAAATAGAATTACTCCTATTGCCACTACAGAAACATTTAACATAAATTGCATATATATTATCATGAACTAAACCTGTACCCTCTAAATCATCTAAAATATATGTATAAGTACCAGAAGTACTCTCGGTAAGATTAATAGAGCCAGAAGATTCAGAATCGATTCCTGTAATCTCTACATACTCAGGTACCCATATATTCCCCTGTAATTGCTTCGGATTAATGGCTCGATCCTCTATAACTCCTGCTGCCGCTTCTTCATCTGTAGCGTAGATAGTACCCGCACCAAATTGTTGTATGACCCAACCACTAGCAGTATTAATAAGGAGTTCTCCCGTATCAGTGGCTATGCCCATAGCTCCGATACCCGCCCCACTTACAGCCTGAATATTAACTAAAGTATCGAGAAGGACTATTCCTACTTTACCTGCAATATGTCGGCCTTGACCTCCGGCTGCTTCTGTATCATTAATCCCCGTTTCTAAATTATAATGTTCTAGTGAGGATCGCTCATTAATTGCCGCCTTAGCATCGGTACGGATAAATGTAGCAATTTCATTAGCCTTATCTGTACCAATAGGCTCAGTTGTATTAAACTCAGTAGTAAAAACGGACATAGTTTCTCCTGAAAATTACCCGACTCCCCGAGAGGAGCCGGGACTTAGGAAGTTACCTAGGGAAGCAGAGATTAGCTGTCACCAACTCACCATCCCCCACAGCATCTGCTGTAGTTACCAGGGAGAATGCAAGAATCGGATTACCCGCTGAAGCAATAACTAATGCACCAGCGGCATCTGCCATCAGAGCCGCAGCATCCAAAGCTGTAGCACCGGTCGTAACTTTGACTGCACCGATACCGTGGGTCTGCACCCATATATAGTTAATCTTGTTCTCTGTAGCAGCAGTGGAAGCAACAATAGCCACGCCCAAACTGTTATTACTAGCAGTACCAACAATTACACTTTTGGCCTCAAACGGTGTGACAAAACAGGAATCATCTTCCGAGATTGCCTCACACAGAGGTTCATATATCTTCACAGTAATCACACTACTAACCGAGGCAGTATTGCTCTTAATGCGATAGTTATACTTGTTATTCAAGAGGATATATCCATCCTGATATTGATTAGCAGCAACCCCCGTAGCATCTACTGTAATCTCCCTTACCCCGGAAGCGTAATCTGTTTCTACCGTCAGTTCATCAGATAACACATTTGCGACAACCTGACCCACAGCTATATCAACTTCGGTGCTTACAAAGATATACCTTTGCCCATCTTCAAATTCACAGATCTGACCGACCCGGGGCATACGATTCTCTTTATATTCTTGAGAGAAAGTATCATACTTTTGATAGATACTTCCGCTAATAGTTTTAATTTGCTCTATGCTCATCTTATACTTTCCTTCCTTTACGCAACGTTATACATCACACCATTTTTAGCGAAGTTATTGAAGAGCAAGTTACATACTGTAACTACCTGAGCATACCGGTCTAAGCTATTATGCTTATACTTCCAGTTCGTCATCTCCATCCAAGCATCTGGATCATACGCGAATTCCATGGTATCAGAGTTCAGGAAGTACATATGTCCTGCGGGACATTCCGGATCCCAGTACATTTCTGCACCTTTGAACATAAGGTTACCTAGACCAAGATCAGCTCGACGAGTATTGCTATTCAACTCAAAACGACCATATTGGGATCGAATCTGATCTTCATACTCTTCGTAAAGGGCTTGAGTTGTAAGCCCACAATCCGGAGTACGGCGCCCTTTACCCTTTGTCTTCGAGCAGTTATTATACAGAGTAACCATTTTCGGCACAAGATCCGTAGCAAGAGTATCACCAGTAAAATCATATGCCTGATTACGTAGGTACTCATTCGCATTACGATCGAGTCCCCCAGCAGTCCCTTCCGCCGGCGTTGTACTAATAAGATCCGGCAAGGTATTTACAGCCAACTCACCCTGATCTTCCCAAAGAGCTGTAGCCAATGTACTTTCCAACGTCATCTTGTGATTCTCAAGGAGCTCAGTGACATAAGAGAGAATCTGGGCTTTGCCCTTATTCTTCATCTCATCATCCCAATAGCGGATAATGTTATCACCAAGATTCCGACGCTGATACTGTAGACGAGTCCACAACTGTTTCTCTGCTTCAGAGAACGTATCCCCCCGACCAAACCATTTCTGATTCTGATCTGCCTGCGAATACCCAATCGGAATCTCAAAATACCGACCTACGGGCATACGTTGTTTGATCTTGCCCTTAGTCTGGAGCAAATCCAGAAATGGGGTAATCTGCCAGATGTCAGTAAACATCTGTTTGCGGACATCATACCAAGTTGTGGTAACAATGTTATCTACAAACTCCTGACGCTCTAACATCGCATCCTGTGCCCCGGAATGGGGCATTGCGAGTCGTTTACTCATAATATTTCCTTTAATTTGTGAACGGACTTCCATTTTTAGCTTCTTCTGCATTCATATTCTCGCTAATTATCTCTTGGAGGCTTTTGCCTTCAGTGTCTTTGGATGTATCCGCTTCCTTTCGGGGACTCGAATCCTCTCCTATTTCACTTTTCTTGCTGGACTTCGGCACTTCTTTCTTTTCTTCGCCCTTGTCCTCTTTATTCTTCTTAGCTTCTTCTGCCACAGTTACACCCGTCTCGGGGTTAACCTCTAAGGCGCGACAGGCCATTGCATATGCATCTTCCAACGACTTGCCCGAATCATATAGCGGCTGCATTGTCCGAACTACTTCAGCATTACTCATACCTTCGTTCTTTTTACTAAACTCTTGGATACGTTGATTCTCTTTATCTACTGCAGGCTTTTGTGCTTTCTCTATGGCACTAGCCTCCACCTCACCTAATTTATCATTGAAATAGTTTACTACTTCTTTCAGTTGATCTTGATGTTTCTTGCTCAAAGTTTCAATTGTATCATTTTCGGTAATATCAATGCCTTTAAGAAGTTTTTCTAATTTAATATCAGAGCTCTTCTTTAGTGCCGTTGCTACTTCCGGATCCCCTAGCATCTTCAGCAGTTCCTCTTTTGTCATCTTCTTCCCCTTTATTTTCGCTTATTTCTCTGCTCGTTTCTGTTCCGGGTTCCCCCCCCAAAACAGGAAATTCATTATTCCCTACAGGCTCCGGTACCATAGGGATACCAGCATATTCTGCGGGCATCGGTTCAATTTGAGTAAACTCTTCCCCCTTCGGTTCTTTTGCTGCCCCTCCTACTTCTTTCTTCATCTGCTTATTCTCTTTATGGAGTTTATAGAGATGAATACGATATGCCCGCCGAAGAAAACGATCTACTCCATTAATATTAATAGGTAAAATTTCTCCCTTCATTTTTATATCGGGGACTTTTCGTCCATCAAACTCAATTATTATCTGGCCGGTCATTGCTGTTCTCCTTGATTAGTTGTCTGTGCAGCAGGCGCTGCAGCTTCACTCGGTAAACGTTGTGTCAGTGACTGTAACCCCATCATATTACCCGCCGCCGCAGGGCCCATACCTCCCTGCTGTACCATAGCTTGTTGAGACTCAACCCACTGTTCTACTTCATACTCCCCCGACATTTGAGGTAGAACCTGACGTACATCGATCCATTCATAAGCTGAGAGAAGTTGTTTAATAAGGGGTAAGGTATTCATCCCCGCGCTCTGCATATTACCCAACAAACCTAAAAGATTTTGGGCTTCCATCTTTCGTCTTTCTCGGCTAACCGGGGCCAAACTTTCTACATTCACCTCTGTAACAAGTCCGTCTTGCACCCCGGATAGCTGAGAAGGGCCCGCTTTTACCCAGTAAAGAGCACCATCCGCACCCACAACTTGTTGTACAATATCCTTATCCCAGTATTTACTCATTAGGATATTAGCACGCTGAACATGACCTTTGATCATATCTCCAATTTCATTTCGGCGATAAGCAAGACGGGTAGTATTATTACTCTCTACTACCTGAGTCTCATATTTTGTACGACGACCGGGGGCAAATGTGCCCATCTGATTCGGGCCAAATCCGTTAATAAGTTGGGCATCATTAAGAAGATCCTTAGCATATTCCCGGTGCAACATCAGAGACGTAGGCGGCGTGAATGAGAATACATGCTTACGTATATCATCCTCCCCACTCTCGCCCAGTTTCGCCGGAATAGCCGGAGCAACCCGGGCCTGAAGCATCTGATTCATATCTTCTGGTTTAATCACATTACTATCATAGATACATTTCGGAAGAGAGAATCGGCGCATGTACATAGCATGCTGTCGAAGTTCATCTCCCTCTAATTGTTGGGAGCGAATATATTCCGCATCGGGCGTACCAAAAAGACTATCCACACTACGGTTAAAAGAAGTAACTTCAAAAGGAAGGCCATGTACCTGAAGTGGATCTTCTACGGGAGAGAGAATATACTTCCCGTGAGTACCCAGCCAAAACCACTTCTGGGTTTCTGCATCGTGAATCTCCCAATAATGAGTCCATTTATCCACATCCTTATGTTCCCAGGTCGAACACTCCATACGAAGTACTTCATCCGGAATCTTAGTAGGCTTTATATTTTTGAGTCCTTTTTGCTTTTTTAGAATACTAGTTGGGGTAGAGATAAGTTTTCCCGCCCAACGACTGTTCCTCATAGTCCGTGTACCCACCGCTGTGATAAAACGTTGAGACGGGATAAAATCTACCCATGGTACATTATTCCCCCGTGTACGATTAGTAGTACCTTGAATAGGGCCGAAGATTTCCTCTTCCTCGTTCCGTACATCATCCGCCTCCGTACCAAAGTCGTACCCACTTTGAGTAGCTGTGGTATTATGGAGATAACAACTAAGAACAACTTCCTTGGCGGTCTCCTTCATTTCACTCTTTCGAATCCACCAATTATCAATACTATCCCAGAGAGAGGCCATATATGTCATATCGTCCCGACTTGGGGTATTGAGAATACCCGGACTTTGAAAAACAAGATTCGGAATAAGACTTTGTCCCATCATATATATCAAATTAAAACGAGGTGAGTCCCCGGCATCATCAAACTGATGGGAATAATACTGATCAATCACAGGCCAGTTTTCTTCAAAAGTATAACGTTTCCGCCATTCCAGCGCCTGCTGTATACGAGTAGTCCAAAGCGTTTCCTCGGGAGTAGATAAAAATGATCTAGGCATTATTGGCCCCTCTTGTATTTACTCTTAGGTTGAAGTTTATTCTTTTTCTTCTTCCGAACAAACTCTTTCTCTCTTATTTTATGTTTCCGGGGTTTTAATTTCATAATGCAGGTTCCCACTTACTAACTATTATTTTAATATCAGTAAGTTCTTTTACGATCTCGGATTTTAATTCCCAATCTCTTCTCTCTAACTCTTGATCTTTTGCTTGTTGCCGAATATCCGCATCCTTTAGGGAAATAATATCTACTGTATTATCTACCACATCATCTCGGATACTGCCTAAAATACTAGCAGCATGCCAAACTACACCCCCAAAAGTGAGAACACCCAAACTAAAACGAAGCCATGCTTGTTTATTCTGGAAGTCACATTCACACATTATAGTCCCCTTGTTCAACTCCGTCGGCACCCGTCCATTTGGGCATAGAGAGCATCTACATATCAGTCGTCGATTCTGATTTATTCGAGATTACCCCAAGAACCTTACGCCAACTATTTATAAGTTCCATCACCTCTCCAGTAAGAGGCTGCCGGTTTAGTACTTCCACTGTATGTGATACCAACGGAGCAAGATTAACTCCCTTCTGCTCCGGAGCTTTTACTCCCTCGGATACTGTATTTTCTTTTGCCATGATGTCTCCTTTTCTGTGCTATTGCACGATTAAATTAATGCTCCATTTATTATTTACTCCCGGTCAATGTCGAGTAACGTGCAGTCAAGGCACTAGAACCGGCAGTCCTTGTAACTTGCGATCTTATCTTATAACCTTTCTGGAGTGTAATTGTAGAGTGTAGGGGTGTAGCGGCGGCCACACTTCCTAGTTCGTTCATGCTCTCATTTGGATTGTCAATAGGTACGAATGTGCCAGTGTTCTTGTCCACATACCAAAGAAATCTAAACTCTTGAGCACCACCAGCCGAAACTGTTGTGAAGTCGCCCGAAAGTTTAATTGTTATTTCCTCGTTGCCGGTATACTCAAATGTTCCTGTCGCCGAGTCAATCAACTTAAATCTTTCGGTATCTGTACTTTCTAACAATGTTCCAAATTCCATAGTTCGGAATGTGTTGTTTACGATTGTGCCAACAGCCGTTAAGTTATTATTGACATATCCAGCCATGTAATAACGGCTTTCCGTTCCTGATGGATGGTTTGTTGATAAGACTCTTGGGTCTTTTTGGTTGAGTCCCTCTGTACTCCATGTTCCTGTCTGTGTCGCTGTCCACTCTCGGTTGACTTGGAATGAGTCGGTTTGAACATTATAGATTTTAGCGCCACCGTCATAGTCAGTTGCCATATATGTATCTAGTGTTACACTATCAAATTCCGATAATCCATGGGCTGTTGCTGTTACAGTAATAGAGTCGGAGTCAAAAGAGCCACTTGCCTCACTACCCCCAAATGGCAATACACCTATCTCAAACCAACCTGCACCAACATCAGTTATAATCCATGTTCCGTTGTAGTATGTATAAATTGCAAACCCATTTATTACTGCCTCTTGTCCAACAGAGACTGTAGGAATTCCGTCATAATTAAATCGGGGAACGCCGGTAACCGTACTTACGCTTGTGATAGACTCGGCAGTTATACTGGCGTTTGATACAACTGTAAATGCCCCACTAGCCCCCGAAGTATCAAACAAATCACCAGCTAAGGTAGTATCGCTGAATAGTAGCCTTGTGTCTTCGTGTAAGGCCGGATCAATCATAATGAATGTTTCGCCCGGATTAACAAATCCACCACTTTGCGCGAATGCTATGTCTATTCCCTGTCCGGGTGCGTAGTCGTATGTTTCTAGTGATACGAGTGGCTTGTTTGTACTTGTTGTGTCTGATTTTAGACTACCTAGTTGAAGAATTGATGCGGCTGCTATGTTCGTCCACTGGAATGTATCTGTCCAATCCGTGAACAACACAAACCTAAACAGTGGAGTTACAAAATCCATAGTACCCGGATTAAATCCAATGAAAGTAGAGCTAAATATTTGCATGTATTGTGTCGTTGGGTCCGAACCGGATATAACAAATAATTGTGTCCCCGGCACGGCCGCTACTATCTGTGCGGTCGCTATTCTCGCACCCGTACCTGAAATGGTAAACATTGTGCCAACATTACTATAAACATAGGTCAAGGTATTATTACACTCAAAGTCCAAATAAAACCCGTCCGTTACGAAATTAACTGGTGATATAAATGTTCCCGCATAATTTATCCGGAAGAGCGTGTTTGCCGTTAGTGTGATAGTTGTTCCAGTGGCTAGAGCTAGAAGTTGAGCGGGATCGGTAATGTCATAGACATCAACTGGGTTAGACCTCACTGCTTCAGTAATATTCTGATAGATTGTGTTTGTGAACACTGGAAGACCGCTACCACCAACATCCAACAAAGTTTCTTCACTATTATTCTGTACCTGAAAGGATGTTGCAGGGCCATCACTTCCAAGTCGCATAATTGTTTGTGCATCGTTTTTAATGTTATCTAGGATAAAATCGTAATTACTACTTTGTATAAGATTGATTGGGCCTGAGCTAAGGTGAAGTATTTGCAAATCTCCACCATTTCCAAATCTGGCAATCTTACTATCGGCAAGATATAAATGATTACCAAGCTCTACAACACCAGTCGTATCAACTGTTAGAGCATTATTAAGGGCCATTCCACTACCCGGAGTTACACCACTATCATAAAAGATTGAAAATTCGTCATTAGTTTTTCTAAATCCAAAGTTTGACCCTAAATCTGAACTCTGATAATTATTTCCATCACGATATCCATCAAAAAACATTGTAATATCGTCATGCTTTCGGGTGTTTAATTCCACAAGGGGATAAACATCTGCGTCGGTAAGCATTTGAAAATTTCCGCCCTCATTGAAACTGTCATCTGGCCCTGTAATATACAGTTTGGCGGCACCCCGTATTGGGATTCCGGAGGTACCAATAGTTACCCTACCCCTTTCATGTGTAACTAAAGTATCTGTGCCTGCTGTTAAACTGCCCACTTCGACACTGCCCCCAATCCGTAATCCTAAATCAAGCTCATACACCTTGTCATACTCACCGCCGGTAAAATGGATTTTTGAACCGTCAGGGGTTAAAAATAATTCAGTTGGGCTGGTATCTATTGCGGCGACATCAACTGCCTGAGTACGGAAAACAGTAGAAATATCCCATGGAGTGCTTAAATAATGGCCTATAATGCTGTTGGTGGTATTTCCTGAAATAAAGAATGCGTAGCCGTCTCTTTTCCACTCTACCCCATGAGGAGCCGAGTCACTAAGAGCAAGACTCTGAACATGGCTCGCAGTACTGAGTTCCCCCCTTATTAAATCAAATTCATGAATGCTACCAGAATCAGTTCCAACGACATACATTTTGTGCCCAGAAGGACTAACATCAACATCCCTGGGGGTTAATTCCCATGTAGATACATCAAAAGAATCCACATATGATAATGATGTGATTTTCCCGGGTATGCCAAAATCAAACTCATGAATACTATCCCATTGATTGCCGGCTATATATGCTTTGTTGATTAATGAGTTCACGGAAATCCCAGAGGGATCATCATCTACACTGGTGAAATTAAAAAATTGACTATTGTATTGAGCAGTATCGATATCGTAAGGAACATCCAGATCATACTCGTATACATTTTCGCCCACCCTGCCGATAACGTACATCGTCAAGCCATCGCCCCAGAAATCTAAACCAAAGGGGTTGGCATCTTCCGCAATGGAGAAACTTATTTCCCTGTACATAGCAGTTTCCGCAAAGAACCGGAAAGCATCTGGTGAAGCAGCCTGGATCTGGGTGGATCCATCATAGAACTTATAAGCCTCACTTCCTACTAAGTTGCCTCCGACATTTAATTCTTTATTATTATCATCCCAGCTTAGTCCATCATAAGTAACAATATCATAACCAGCGTCTGCTACTGTAATACCCCCAGGTGTAAGTGTTCCTGGCTTAGTTTTTATGAAAGTCCTCCAACCATCGACTCCCCCAGTAAACATATCCAATTCTGCTCTAGTTATTTCATATAAAAGTAAACCTACTTGGGGTGATGAAATATTATCTCGTTGTGTTGATGTCATACGAGGCAACAACAGCCCTTTTGTGGTGCTATTTAATTCTAAAAGTGCAGAAGCATCGGGACTACTTGTTCCCAGGCCCATATCCCCCTCTTCATCGACCCGTAATATCTTCCCCACATCTGTACTAAGTGTATAATGTAAAGATCCTGTGGGCGTTGATGTTATGTATGCTCCATCCCAATCAAGAGTTGCATTTGTTCCTACGGCTGTCAAATTAAAATTACATTCAGCAAAGTCCGTAGCTTTGAGGTAGATATAATAAATATCATCAACATCCAGATATACTACAATATCATTTGAACTAAAATCCCCATTAACTGAACCAAATACTGTAAAGTCAGTTTCCCCCGAAAACATTACATTAATTAATGCTCTACCATGTGTCTGATTCCTGCCCGCTAATATACCATTGATTTGAATATGTCCATTTGTTATCAATTCATCTACAGTACCAAGTAGATAGTACCGTGTTTCCGATATACTTTCAAGTCTTAAATTTATCGAATATTGATTTTCGCCTAAAAATTCCCCCGTCGTCCCTTTTGTATGTAATAAAGAACTTGGGCTAGTTCCGATACCAATATTACCTGCAACAGTACAATCCTCTGATATCCCTAAATTGCCAATACGTATTCCCGAGTGAGGCCCCCACGACCCGCTGTCGTAAATCTCGAAATCCATATGAACGGAATCTTTAATGATACGCATATCATCTTGAGCGGGCACACCGGGGTCCTGGAAATAGAATGCCCCTTCCTCGTCCAGTTGATCTAAAATTCTCTGAAGTACTGCCGTAGTTTGTGTAATTTGTCCCATTATATTTCCCTTTATGGCCTAGTTAATATTAAATATGCACCTTCGGCAAGAACATATTCTCCCTCCCCATCTACAAGAGGTGTCATTGTTCCTGCACCACAATTCGTTCCAAGTCGCGCAACCATCCAGTTATATGTTGCCGGTATCCACTCATAACCAATCGGCCACGTTAATGCAGCAGAGATAAAACAGTTCGAGTCCCATTTAAAAACTACATTATTATCAAAATTAATATGTGCTTTAATATCACCAATACTCTTAGTGTCATAATTGATCCCATCAGCCGACCAAAATTCATGATCAAGAAGTGTTTCATTTTTCTGCTTAATATTTTGGGGCCCGAAATTGTGCGTAATTCCTCGGGTATTTGTGATGCCGAGCCCAGCAACGTCATCATTCCCCCCATCAAGCACAGGAAAATAGAGGAACTCTGTATTAACAAGTATTGCGTTATTTGATCCAACTAAATCGGGCCATGTTGTGTCATAAGCATTTGCAGCTTTCCACAATGATATTCCGTTGAGTTCAACCTCCCAAACATATCCCTTCCACGCAAAACGTTGCGCCCCTATAAGCAATCCACTTGTAGGGGGGATATATCCAACCCCGCTCGCAAACTCAACCCCATTAACGCTTAAACTCCACGCCCCAGAATTAACGATGAGCCCAAATTCATAATCTATACCCATCTCCCAATCATAGGGGGAAGACACCAAGGCAGAAGTCTCATCATATAGTTGCAAATATCTTACTCCACCCCCGGTCACAAGAAACTCAATTCTGGGATATCGACTAATGTAGTAGTTCGTTCCGGACACAGTATGATCTGCTGCGCAATTAGCTTTTATTGTAAACTCATAACTCGACCCCAAAACAACATCCGTAGCTGCATAACTCGCAACTGTATCTGTACCGTCCCCCAGAAAGTTTGTAACTTTGGAACATCCATGAAGCAGATTTGGGAAAAACACATCTTGACGTGCTGCCCTCATCGTGGTTAATCCCGATGTCGATGTAATTTCTCCATTATTGCTATTTCCAGATGTATCATATAGTGTCCATCCAGAAGCTTCCGAAAAAGATATTGTAGTATATCCTTGCACACTGAAAAACACCAGGATACCGGAATAAGCATATGCCCCAATACCCCGCATGCCCAATCTGCACTCATCGTTACTTCCATCCGTCCTCGATGTTGCAGCTCCAGTTGTTACCAGTGGTACTCCATCAAGGGTTGCTTGGCTGATTAAATAATCTGCACCGATAGTAAATTGAAAAGTGTAAAACTGCCCCACAATTAACGGGTCATACCATTTCCAATCTATCCCCCCGGTCGCCGAGCTACCTGCATTTGCCGAAACAACCAATGTAGCACTTCCCCCGAGTAGACCATTAAATGTAGCCGAGACAACTCCCGCAACTCCCCCTGCAAGTGAGATATTTAAAAATTGTTGTTCGCCCGCTGTGTATTGAATTTGTAATGTATACACCCGATCCGCGATGTCAAATCCGCCAAACTCTGCATAATCACCAACTCCATCAAATAGTAACGCCGGGCTATCTTTATACTCTGCATCAAGTTCATTACCACTTCTATCAAAAGCAGTCGCGGGGGGTTCAAATTTAGAAAGCCATTGAGATAAATCACGCAAAGGCCCACTAATACCCGACCCATTTTGGAACGGTATACCTATATTTAATCCCATACCCGGCATAATTTAACCCCGTACTTTATTCGGATCGGTATAGTTAAACATCTGAACGCTGCCGGAAGCAAGAGTGATACTATCAATGCGGCCATAGAAAATTTGACCTGCAAAGAGAGTGGGCCCTATAATGACATCACTATTTGTGAATCCGGGCAGAGTCACGGCGGACAAAACTGCATCTTCTATTACCATAAAAGCAGCCCAATAACTGGCCCCTGTATCCGGTATTGTAACATCAGTGCTATTAATAAATGCCCCACCCTGTTCCCCTCTAAGATTATGCATATACATGATTACGTCCTTTTCCGTTACTATAACCAGTTAATCCTTCGCCCGCAAAAATAATACCCGAACCTAATCCCTGACCTTCGTCTTGACGTTTCTGTCTACTTCGCGTCGTTATCTCTTTGTATGCTTGTTCAAATGTATTAAATAAAGTCTCAATTTCTTGTCGAGGAAGTTCATGGCGCTCTCGGCGCCACACTTTACGGTGCATACTCCAACTATCAATAGTATCCATTAACTTCCCATTAGGGAATTGTAAAAGTTGACTTTCTGTTTGATCACTTAAAGAACCTTTTACAAAGTGAATACGCCCCTGTTCAAAACTAGGTTGCATCCCCTCTATTCGTACTAGTTTATTCGACCGAGAACGAAATGGTATGATCGAATAACTTTTCTTCCCTTGTAATTTGCGTTGTTCCATGAGATTTAAAAGGATATACTTAAGCGCAGCTTGGTATGCGACATCTTCGATAATAAGCCCCTTAACCGGAGTCTCCAGTGTATCATATTTATCCGCTACATTGAGAATCTTCTCGGCTAAAGCAAAGGGGAGAAAATGCCCACTAATATCCTCCCACCAATATTCATGTCGCTCACTGGCCTCATTCACCACATGTTGATTAACTGTAATGGCAGATTCACAGGCTTCATCCTTTTCGCTAATTGCAGGATCCACCGCCACAGTAAAATACCCAGTTTTCGGCACATCTTTATCTTTGATTCGGATAAAATGACGTTCCTGAAAAACTCTCATACTATCATCAAGTGGGTTATTCAGATAGAGCATATTATACATATACTCACCAACCCGAGTCTTGATAATCGCCAATGTATCTAAATCATAGAAACAATTAAAAACAGGTTTCCCATTGCGTTCCGCCGGCATATCGAAGTAATTATAGTTCTCTTGTTCTTGAACATAGCTAACTAGATCATGATACGCCCAACGTGTACTAATAATGATAGATAATCGGAAACCTTTAGGCACGAAAAGTGGCATAGAGGCACGATGAAACCCGATAGCTTTTTCAATAGTATCCATAGAGGGCCGGGTAAGATCCTCTTTCATTTCATCCACGTCCGGGGCGGTAGTATCATCTTCCACCAAACAGTTATAGTGTCGGCCCGTTAACTTAGTATTCATGCCCGCACATTCAAATGTAGCTTCATCAAAAGCACATTTACGATTAATTTCGGCCCCTTCGTCACTCCACTTATTGCCGTCCTTACCCTTGCGGGGAAGAACCTCCGGAAACATAGCACGAAATAAATCTACATTATCAAATGTACTACGGATACCCTTTAGTTTTTTCTTCGCATTTGTATATGTATTTCCGGATAATAATGTCCGAAAACTATCATCCCCAAACTTGTAATATCTACGAAGGGTAAGCCAACTGGTAAGATGCTTCGTACCAATTGTACTCTTTAAGGAACCCCGGGGCATAACATAGAGGAGGCGTCCATTACAAATGCCACGGGCTTCAACTTCCCGCTCTAGTTTCTCTATGTGCCCTTGAGTCCAATCACAAAGTTGTTCGTGTACTTTATCGAAGTACCCCTCATCCTGTAGGAGCCGAGCATATGTAGCGAATCGCTCAATACAGGCTTCTTTAACCCGGGCTAGATCTATTTGGTCTTTTATCGGTTCCATGATAAACCCCCAATATATAGATACAACTTAGTCATGATTACTGTGTCCATCGACATAATCCGGAACATCTTTCAGCACATCTGGTCGAGGAGCAAGTACACTGTTTAATTTTTCCTGGGATATCATGAGGACAGGAAGTTGAACTACATCTTGAGCCGCCGCATATCCCGCTTTTGCCAACACAGAATCCGCAGCTTTCACCCGAGAAGAATGGGGAGCTTCTTCATCCTCTGCCACCTCCGTAAGGGTCTGTGCCATTTTCAGCCCTTTACTTCGTAGATAGGCCCGTACGGGATCTTCCCCCGCCCGGGCCACCATCTCAGTTTCAATCTCTGCTTGTATCTCAGCCAACGCCTTTTTAAATATCCCGCCGGCCCGAAGCTTGGCAATTTGTAAAGGCGTATATTCCGGAAACTCTACACAAATATCCGTATCAGTAAGTCCGAGTGCCACATAGCGGACAATCATGCGGATAGCGGGCGCCAATTTATCTCTAGAATTTGTCATATAGTTTTCCCGGCCTTTCTCTTATCTCGCTTATTATAATAGCAAATTCTCGGGAAAATGCAAGAGGAAAAAATTTTTCGAAAGTCGAATGCAGTAAACCGCTTTTTCTGTCCTACCAAGAGACCAAAAAGACGGGAGGTGAAAAAATATAAAAAAATTTTTGGGTGACTGGGATATATATAATGCGAGGTGGCTGGGGGGCGAACCGCCCTCTTGTTAAGTACATAGCTTTCTTAACTATCTACAAAGTATTGTAATGAGTCCTAGTCCCCGAGATTTACGCTTTATTTAGATCAAATCCTAATAACCCAAACCCTTCTTTTTTTCTCGCGGTCCGCCACCTATTTGATACACTTAATAAGATAAAAAAGGTTATGGGGTTATCTGGGGGCTGGCCCAAATGATCCCACAATAAACTACCAGCCGAGGGAGAGACATATGCAACGCACTACGCCAGAGTATAGCATCAAGGAAACCTATAAGGTACAGGGACTGGGCAAGCTCACCGATAAGCAAAAAGGCCTGCTCGCTGAAAAGAACCTGGTCGCGGAAACTGTATTTAGCGTGCCGGTAGTCCAGTTTGGGGCGGAAGTACAGGCAGCCGTGGCGAAGGAAATCACCAAGATCATTGATAAACTCACCGCTGTCCAGATTGCCAATGGCTGTCCGGCAGAAGTAGCCCAAGCAAATGGCGAACATGTCAAGGCTAATATAAGCCTGTATGGCGGCATGAGTGAGGCGGTCAAAGCGTACGGGATTAAGTCCGCGGGTCTTCCCTCAGACTTCTTCGGCGCGGCGGGTCCGGTCGCGGGTGTGGTGGAAAAAGTATCCGTTAAGCTGTAAGGCGAAACACCCTGCTCTTGCAAAGCGGGGTGTCTGGCGGTTTTGCCGCTACTGATGAGCCTACCACCCACCCACCCACAGGGGAGAAAAAGACCTATGAACTATAAAACTACTCGGGTAGAATATGCCCAGGATGCGGCAAAGTATATCCTCATCCCGGCATATAACTTGGCGATACCTGCCCACATGCCTACCTCTCGCTCCACCCTCCTACAGGCTTTGGTGGACAGAGGGGACTATGGCCTGCCGGCGGAACTAGATGCTTATCCCCTCATATCCAGCGCACATCTGCACCTGCATTTCCCTGCCTACGAGATAATCCCCCTCTTACGGACTATATCTGTCTGTGTACCACCCGGCGCATTGAGCGAGACAGAGCGCGAACGAAGACGGATCCAGGCCAGAGAAACCGCACAACGAGACAGAGCGGAAAGACGAGCTGCCTACCTCGTGGAAAAGCGTGTTATTGTCTATCTAGACGACTAAAAAGACGCTTTATATATATAATTAGTTAATATATAAATTTGTTAGATTTGTTCTCGAAAAGAATAGTAAAAAAGAGGGGCATTTACAAATCTAACAAACTTATACAGTGTAAATTTGTATTTTGTGCGAGTCACTTGGGCCTTTGAACCGCTTTTTCGCCCTCCCCCGCACTGCACTACATCACCCTCCCCCATAGGGAGAAACCCCCCACCATAGGGGAGAAAGAGGAAACATGAACAAGAAACAACCGTCCCCGGCCACGCCCGAGCTCTCTGAAGCTCTTGACCATGCAAATAAGAAATTGAAAGAGTTAAAAAAACAGGTTGTAGATGAGGCAGATAAACTAGTAAGGTTGGAAAGAAAAATCCAGGAAGAAATGTCCCCGACCAAGCACAAGAAACCGGAAGAGAAAATCCGCATCTCTCTCGAGGTACACAATACAACAGTAAATATGACTGTCCTACAAATGCCTAAATGTATCCGGGGAACACTTGATAATTACTCCACAAAGCATAAGCTCCGTTTGGTCTCCCGGGCCTATCCCGCCCTGACGGGAAGTACAGTCTATCTTTGGGGCGTGCACAAACAAGATGATGCGCAGACTGTACATCGTAATCATCAAACTCGCTCCGAAGCCCTCGACTATGCAAATAGGGTAGACGCCCTTATCGCCGAGTGGAACGAAGCCAACGTTCTGCAGGGTTACATTACCGTACCTGTTGATTGGAAGGTTGAAGTATGGGACGGTAATGTAACCCTACCGCCCGGTTGGACAGCTGAAGTGTATTAATGTGGCCCGTCCTCCCCTCCGTTTCCCCCGGGAAACAGGGCGGGAGGGGAGTTAATATGAATATACCCAAAAAACGAGAAATAGCACTTCGCACCCTCCTCACCGAGGGCGGATGTTGCAATATAATAGATTGTCGAGATTGCCAAGCCGGGGCAAGACTGGGGGATGTTCCCTGTGAGACTGCCGGGCTACGTATCCGCCAAGAGGCCATAGGTTATTTAGAGGCAAAAGTATCACATGCCCTTTCTATCCTATCTCTCGGCTTCGGTGATACCGGCAGCTTCGGCGATACTGAAAAAGGAAAATATGTTAACAGTAATTCATAATAAATATTCTCTCGTAGCTACTGCAACCTCCGTGCAGATAAATGCTCTCACAACGGAGCAAGAGCAAGGACAGATATATCAAGAAATGGCGTCTAGTTTATCAGAATATGAAAATCTCTTCGGAGTGGAAGGTGATTTTCAAAGTGCAATGCGAAAGCAAGTGTTCGCTAAGATAGTACCAATTTTTAAAAGTATAGTGGATAAAGCAGAGAAACAAAAATTATGAAAGTATATACAGCAAAAGAAAAGCAAGCGATGTATCGGGATTACTTTCATAATTATGCTAGTTTATCCCGATTTGCTACAGCATACGGCTTGACGGAAATAGCTGCAGCCCGTCTGATACGGGGGGAAAGACCCGCTTTGCAAAGAGAGAGAGGAAAATAGGTTATGGAAAAATACATATCACACCGGGGATATGCAGCGATGAGCGGCCCTATGCTAGCCCCAAATAAACTCCTGAATATGGATATTCCCCTCACCCAGGAATTATTTCCTTGTCTTGTGAGCACAAAGTATAATGGGATTCGGGGACTTGCAATGAATAGGCAATGGATATCACGTAACGGAAAACCTCATCATATACATCCCTTGCTTGCTAGTCAGTTTCAATCTATCCTAAATTACAGCAGCAAGCATCGGGTTGTCCTAGACGGGGAGTTCCACAGTAACACATGTAATACAGTAGGGGAAACGCGAAGTATTATGGCCGGGAAACTACCTACACCAGAGGACTTCTGCTTCAAATGTTTTTATACTATCCCCTATAGTGTTTGGAATTGTATAGTGCCCGCAACCATGAATGAGTTACTCGCTTGGGAACTCCCCCTCCAACATTATAAGAAAGTAGAGCAGAAAACCTTCTCCACACCGGCAGCCTTTAACCAGCTAATAAAAGAAAAGCAACATATGAATCTGGAAGGGTTTATGATGTTAAACCCGGAAGCTCGTTATAAACATGGCCGTGTTACTATACGAGAAGGTTTTCTCTTTAAATATAAATACTATACAGAAGAAGAAGATGCTATAATAACGGGGCTGACTCCCCGCAAAGAGCGACGGGCTAATATCCAGAGTGAAGAAACACCACTAGGTTATGCCCAACAATCCTATAGACGACAAGATTTCCAAGAGACTGATATTGCCGGCTGTATTATCGCCAAAACAGAGACCGGGAATACAATCTATACCCCCTTTCCTGTGGGCTGGAGTTTAGAAGAGCGACGTGTAGCGTATCTTACTTTCGGACGCGGGGGTGAACTTGACCTAAAAGATGAATGGATATCTTTCAGGAGGTTAGCTTGTGAAAGTAGGGATAAACCAATAGCGATTAAGAATGTGCAACTAAGGGATAGAAAATAGGGAGAAAAGAAGTATGTTCCAAGTAAAAGATAAAACAGGACAAGAGATATTCCTAAAAGACCGAGTCCTTTATGAAACAGAAGATGATATGGGGGCCCTCATAACAGGAGAGGGGTTTGTTATCTGTATTCCTTCCGAAGAAATGGTACAAATCCAGCCGATAAATGAGGGGACTCCCATTTTTATCCCCCCGGAAAAGATAGGGGTAACAGAAAGTTTAATACAAGATATTGGTTCTTTACAAAGTAATAAAGAGTTTCAAGAATACATCGCTAAGATTGAAAAGCGGTATGAGAGTGCAGTACAGGCCACAAAGAGTAAAACTAAAACTACGAGTAAAAAATTGGTAGAAGTAGTGCAAATTGATTTAGATCTATAATATAAAGGCAGACAAATGCAACGTACAAATGTTTTTAATAATGAATTTAGCCCCACAGGAGTAGAAACAGGGCAGTGTTTTCGTCACTTCTATTATCGAAAAATACTCGGCTTATCCCCACGAACTACAAATATCCCTTTTGTATATGGCGCTGCTATACATGCCGGAGTCGAAAAATTTTATGGGTTACATAACCATGGTATATCTTTACCGGATATACAAAAGGAAGTTGTGGGTGAATTTGTAAAAAACTGGAATAAAACCCGATGCTTGGGCGATGTTAAACGTAGTGTAGAGGGCGGCATCCTCACTCTGAATAACTATTGTACTAGGTATTACCACGATAGTGGAAGTTATCAACTAGAGGATATTGAAAGTGAACAGTGGCTGCCTATGCCTAATGGCTCCTCTCTCTTAGTAAAAATGGATCGTGTCCTTAATCAACAAGGGCAAATTATCCTTGCAGACACTAAAACCACCAGTATGCCCATTACCGACTTCTATTTTCGTATGTTTGAAAATCACCTACCCACTACGCTTTATATGTATGTAGTAACAAGCTTATTCGGGTATTGTGATAGTATCCAGATTGACGCTATCAAAGTTCCGTTCCCCTCTCAGAGGAGTAAGACTGAAGCCTTTGGGCGTGCATCTTTTATGCGGACGGATTTACAAATGCAAGATGCACTTGCTTCATATTGTGCAACCACAGATTACATAATGGCTGCATTGGCTAAGCCAAAAGAGACATGGCCCGCACGCTTCTATTGTAATCATGCCGAGTGCTCAAAAAAATGGGGGATGTGTCCGTTTTTAGATGTATGTAAACATGGACTAGATCATCCGACAGTACAAGTAAATTTTGACCGGGTAGAAGTTAAACAAGGGGAACTATGAACTGTACATCAAAATTAAAAGGTAAAGATTGTGTTAAATGCCTCCACTTTCGGGCCAACTGTGAGGGAGACTCCACTTATTCGTTTATCACAATAGATATACCGGGATTCTTTGCAAATACTCTTTGGCTACGGGAGAATCCAAGGGTTTTTTGTGAGAATTGTGATACAGTCCCCTATAAGTTCCGGCATGGGCATTACTGTAATAAATGTAAGTGTATTGTAGATGTATATAATCAACCGGACGAAGATTGGACTAAAAGTCTCGATGACCGAGGCGAATATTGGCTAGATGTAGAAAGGCAGGATGTATGAACCTCTCTTTACTAATAACCGCATTAATAGCAGTGGAAAGCGGGGGCGATTGTTCGGCTAAGGGGGATAATGGTAGAGCTGTGGGCTGTCTCCAAATACATCCCGGAGTAGTTTCCGATGTTAACCGAGTATATGAATATAATCGTTATACCCTATTAGACCGTAAAGAAGAAGCCGCAAGTCGTCAAATGGCGACAATCTATCTCGTTTATTATCTAGCTAAGTTAAGGAAAAATCATGGAGAAAACTCAAGCTATGAAGCTGCAGCTCGAATATGGAACGGGGGATATCATGGATATATAAAAAATCGAGGAGCTACTGATGAATATTGGAAGAAAGTTAAGATAGAATTAGAGAAAATAGGTGTAAGTTTTCCTAAGAAAGTTTCGGCAAATTTACCGAAAGTGTAACATCTATAAATAGGGCTCCACGATCATTAATATATAAAATTAAGAAAGGGCAGGATGGAAATATACTATAACAAAGAGAAAACAGAAAAAGCAGATCTACCGATAGATGATAGTGGTTGGACAATCTACAATGAGAAAAGACCCCTATGGGCATTCGATGGTTCACAGGTCATTGCGCGATCTAGCGCCACAGTCTTTGCCCAAAATGGCGCCACAATCATCGCACAAAATGGCTCTATAGTCTATGCACGAGATGGTTCCACAACTCATGCAGAAATTGGCTCTACCGTTCACGCGCAAGATAGATCAATAGTCTATGCGCGAGATGGTTCCACAGTCATTGTTCAAGATGGATCAATAGTCTATGCAGAAAAAGGCTCAAAGGTCTATACTCAAAAGGGCTCTGTAGTCTATGCGCGAGATGGATCAATAATCTTTGCACAAAAGGGCTCTGTAGTCTATGCACAAGATGGTTCCACGGTCATTGCTCAAGATGGATCAATAGTTTATGCAGAAAAAGGCTCAAAGGTTATCGCAGAAACTGGCTCTACAGTTTCTGCACGAGATGGCGCAAAGGTCTTTGCACAAAAGGGCGCAAAGGTCTTTGCACAAGATGGCTCAATAATCCATATGCAAAAGGGCGCCACAATCATTACACAAGTCAATTCGAAGGCTATAACACCTAACATTTAGAGGGATTAGCATGATCACTAAAGACAAATGTTGTGAAAAAGCAGAGATAAAGAACCACAACAATCGGTTGAATGCGGAAAAAATGATGAATAAATTGGCATCAATGTGTGGCTGCCCCAACCGGACGGAAGCACTCTCAAACGATGAGCTTGCCCGTGCACTAAGGGAGGAAAGAAAATGAATGACAAAATAACAATCACTGAAGCAACTGATGAATATATTGAGATTAAAAGTTATAAAAATGTTGATAGATCTGTAGTTGAGAGCGGTGTGTCCGAGTTGCTTGCGATCTTTGGTAAAAAAATGGAACGATATGAAATTTTTGGTCTCACCGGGGCTGTGGTGAAGGATTTCCGCAAAGCGATTAGCGCAGTTATCTGGTTTAAATAATGACCATTGCGGGGCTAAGTACGATGAAAGATTCTATAGCGGGTTCGGCTGTGTATCACCACGAGTGTTGTCAGATATGTGGCGCGATGTATGAAGCAAAAGGTGTTCAACAGGGTGCAAAAATTGTTTTCCAAATCACAGGCCCAATCGGTGGGTGTCTTCACGAGCGAGAGGTTTTGAAGTGGCTCAAAAGGAAAATCAACGGACAGAAAGATTGGCGCGGGCCGAATTGGAA